>Ga0116225_1003072_pt1 | contig 10877 bp, 8 predicted proteins | sample Sb_taG_8_FD_88968 | JGI IMG/M metagenome (GOLD analysis project Ga0116225, IMG submission 88968) | Peat soil microbial communities from Weissenstadt, Germany - Sb_50d_c_BC metaG | ecosystem: Environmental > Terrestrial > Soil > Wetlands > Peat | place: Germany: Weissenstadt | collected 2010-09-21 | reverse complement strand
TCGCTCGTGCTTCCGCGCGCACACTGGTTGTGTGTCTCGCACTTGTCACAATGCCGTATGCTGCTGCGCTTCAGACTCTCCGATGCGCCGCCCCACGCTCATTCTCTCTGCGACCTGCTAGTCAAACCCAAGCGCTCTGACAGCAACCGCAAACTCGCATACGATCAAGACCGGCTCATCCCGATACAAATCCCATAGTCCCCCGGGGCGGCTTCCTTCAAGTCGCTGTATCTGAAGCGCCCCCAACACATCGTCTCAACTCCCAGCTCTTCACTCGCGGGCGCTTCAGATACAGCCCTAAGACTTGTCGGGAGTGATCCCACTTTATCTTTGTAGCGGGGTTCAATGTCATTCGGGACCAAGGGGCTTTGTCCCGGGTGGCCTGAGTAGAACGCAGCACTCTGGGTTCGCGCGCGCAAGATCATCCATCAGCGGCAACCCAGCCCAGGCTACTATTCTGAAATGTGACTGCAATGCCGAACACACACACCAAGACCCCGCCTCGGACGGGCTTTCTCCGGTCCTTTATTCGATGGCTTGTCATCGGCGTGGTGCTTCTTTGGTCGCTTGCCGCGCTGATCCTTCTGGCCGTCCGGTGGATCGACCCACCGTCAACCGCGGTGCACATTCAGCGCCGCTTGCAGGCCTGGATTCACCACACGCCGTATCGCGAACGCTACAAATTCATTCCGCTCAGCCAAATCTCGCCCGATCTCCAGCACGCTGTAATCGCCGCAGAGGACGCGCGCTTCTACCAGCACCATGGATTCGATTGGCACGAGATCCAAATCGCTGCGGAAGACGATTTGGAAGGCGATCGCACTCGCGGAGCTTCCACCATTACACAGCAACTCGTAAAAAACCTATTCTTCGGAACGGGCCGCTCAATCCTCCGCAAGGGCGCAGAGGCCATACTGGTACCGGTGGCTGAATTCGTCCTCGGCAAACAGCGCATTCTGGAGATTTACCTCAACGTGGTCGAATGGGGCCCTGGAATTTATGGTGCAGAGTCGGCGTGTCGTTACTACGACGAAACCGCAGCCCGGAATATCGGCAGGCAACAAGCGGCACGGCTCGCTGCAATTCTGCCGGCTCCCCTGAAGCGACGACCCGAGCGCATGAATAACTACAGCGTGATTATCCTTAAACGGATGGGCCAAATGGGTTGGTAATCGTAGCTAACATTTTAATAATGCGCCGGCTTTTATTACTCTCGCGCTGGGTTCTGGTCGGATGGTCGCCTACTCGGCAGTTGCCACCCAGAAGCCAGCCGGAAGGGTCAACTTCTAGCAAGACCTCCCGCTTTGTCAATTTTGGGCCTGCGGCCCGCGAAAGCTCATGAAAATCACTCCGAGTCGAATGCAGAATAGGGGAGGCTGGCGTATCAGGATTTCTTTGCCAACTGGAAAGATGCTGATCCTGACGTCCCCGTCCTAAAGCTAGCCAAAGCCGAGTACTCGAAGCTGCAGCAAATCGATTCACGCCAAGGTCGCGGGGAATCCCCCTTGTATGTTTGGGGCGGCTGCCGGCCAAGCCAAAACTCATCAGTTCAACAACGGATCAGCACCGACCCGCACGGACCAGATTGGCAAGGTGTTCAATGTCGTGGGTCAGAACTTGCGGGAGTGCCTTGTGTGCGAACAATTCTTTACGCGGCAAGCTTCCCTTGAGCACTCTAACGTGGCTTGCTATCCGGCTGTTCCTCACCCGCAACCCAAGGGGACCAAAACGAAGATCTAAAACAATTAAGGAGCGGAACTATTCCGTCCCCCGGGGGTTCGACTCTGTATGGCGAACTAGACCTTAGCTTTCATGACGATCATTATCCATTCCCGGCATTGCCAAAGGGTAGGGTTCCTTCTTGTGCTGTGGATGGTAGTTCCGGGCACCTTGGCGGCCCAACAAAATGCTGAAAGTCTAGGGGCGGCTCACCGAACAGTTCGCGAATCCGAGGCCAATGCACCCCGGCTTGTGAACTCAGACCAGGGGCTCGCGATTATTGGCGCCGCACTAGAATCGCGCAAGCCCACGGATTCCAACGCCGACTGCTCAAACCTCGTACACGCAATCTATGAACGGGCCGGCTTTACCTATTCCTACTCGAACTCCTCCGAACTTTACCGAGGGATCAAAGAGTTTCGGCGGGTCCTCCATCCGCAACCGGGTGATTTGGTGGTATGGCGCGGACATGTCGGAATCGTGATTAGTCCGGTACAGCACTCCTTCTTCAGTGCGATGCGTTCGGGGCGTGGCGTCGAATTCTATGATTCACCTTATTGGCAGGCGCGGGGACAGCCGCGTTTCTTTCGTTACCTGAAAGCGGCTTCGCGAACTCAGTTTTCCGCTTCGGCCCGAGACACAATCTTGAAGCCCAGAAGTTCGAGGAACGGTCCAGTTGCTGGCGTTTCCAGCGCTGGAGAGGCCGCCCGCACAAGCCTGCCTGGGCGCAATGGGGATGAGCCCACGAGCGGCACCGCCCGATCGGCGACCGGTGCTCCCGCGGCGGTCAGCAGAGCGGTTCTGCCGGCAACGTTACCTGAGATTGAAGGACCGCAAGCGGCATCGCTTCATAAGCCAGAAAGCCAGACGACAAGCGATGCACAGAGTGCGGTGGATCGGAATAAGCAGACGCCAGCGAGTCACAAGATACAAGGTCCGGGGGATGGTGTTTGGGAAAAGACGGCGACCAAGCCCTCTCCGGGAATACCCTTCGACTCCGTTGCTACGTCCACGCGGCCCTACGGGCCTCGGTCTCCGCAGGGCTTCGGGACCTCGAACATCGCCGCGAAGGGCGGTCATGCAGGCGCGAGATCGCCTTCTCCGGGCGGGCCGCCGGTGAATGAGTCGAGGTCTGAACCCGTTCAGTGGGCGATGAGCCGCTACGTGCCGCGTCCGCCGTGGAGTTCAAGCAGCGGAAGGACTTCAGAGCCTTCAGTTCCTCGCCCGCCCGCAAGACGGGCTCCGCGTGCATCCCAGGGTTCGGCGTATTAAGGTAGCAGGTTCGGTAGTGTTCTGGCGTCCGACCGGCTAACATCGACACCTCTTTTTGCTACATTGATACCCTCGCGAGCTCTATCTGCATCGACGGCTTCGCCGAAGTCACTGTGAAAAGCCGCGCGCGAGAAGTTGCGCTTTATTCCGTGCAATCGCCGGAAAACTGGTTCGAAGACGCTGACTCCGGCCAACTCTCCAATGGTTCCGCACGCATCGAACTCTATCCCACCTTCGCGCGAACCGTGAACGCCGGGGTTGAGTATCTCGAGTCGCTCCCGAAGACCGATTCCGAAGTCTATAAAACAACGAAACGCCGCAGGGATTTGATGTTCACGAACAGCGCGCCGGACACTCCAACATCGCTGAGAGGCACGCAGTGGGCGGTAACCATGGCGTGCACGGCGCGGAGATAACCGAGAGTATTTTCCGGTTCGAGTTGAAAGTGAGCGGAGAGGATTTGGCTGGTGGCGTCATCCTGAAAGCCGATCAGAGTGAGCTCGGGGCCGCGGGCTTCGAGCCAATCATGGCGGCTAGCGTCGGTGAGCACCATCATGCCGAACTTTGATCCATTCCGCATGATCTGGTCGACCGTGCTGTGGCACAGCACACCGACAGTCCGTGGGTACGGCTGTATATTGCGCGGTGGCTTCGAACTTCCGTGCAGAGAGCAGACGGCACCCTGGAACAGCGGACACGAGGCACGCCGCAAGGCGGAGTCGTCAGTCCTCTGTTGGCCAATCTCTTCCTGCATTATGCGTTTGATTGCTGGATGCGGCGGATGTTTCCGCAGGTTCAGTTCGAGCGTTATGCGGACGATGCCATCGTCCACTGCAGGAGTGAGCGGCAGGCTCGCAGGGTGCTGGAGGCCATCCGTGGTCGATTCCTGCAGTGCGGACTCGATCTTCATGCGACCAAGACTCGAATCGTCTATTGCAAGGATGATGATCGGCCTGGGGAATCCGAATCGATCAGATTCGACTTTCTGGGGTACACCTCCAACCGCGACGGGCAAAGAATCGCTGGGGGAAGGTTTTGTGAGCTTTCTTCCGGCGATGAGCACCAAGGCTGCCAAAACGACTCGCACCACCATCCGGGAATGGCGGATGGCCTCCACGAGAAACAACCAGCGCCTGGAGGACCTGGCCCGATTCGTCAATCCCATCGTGCGTGGCTGGATGAACTACTACGGACGGTTTTACCGCTCGAAATGTGTTCAAGTCCTGCGTCATCTCAATGAGGCCCTGGCCGCATGGGCGCGACGGAAATACAGGAGATTCCGGCGACGCGAACGTGCGTCGTTGTACTGGTTGGGACGCATCGCTCGACGAGACCGCACACTGTTTGCTCATTGGCAGGAAGGTGTGGTGCCGGAGGCTGGATCGTAGGAGCCGGATGAGGCGAGAGCTTCACGTCCGGTTCTGTGAGAGCGGAGGGGTGCGATTCCCCTCCGCTACTCGACTGATCGTGGGATTTCAGTATCGGACGGACGCGGATCGCTTTCTGGAAAACCTGCGAGAGCGGTTGGCCAAGTTTGGACTGGAACTACACCCGGATAAGACGCGCCGGATCGAATTCGGGCGATTTGCCGAAGAGAACCGGAAACGTAGAGGAGAAGGGAAACCCGAGACGTTCGACTTTCTGGGCTTCACGCATATCAGCGGGAAGAACAGTCTAGGGCGCTTCATGGTACGGCGCACGACGATCCGCAAACGCCTGCGAGGCAAGTTGCGACAGATCAAGCAGCTGCTTCGGATGCGCATGCACGATCCGCTGCCCCAAACCGGAAGATGGCGCAGTCGGTCGTCCAAGGCCACTTCAATTACTACGCGGTACCAGGAAACCTCGCGAGCCTGGGGGCGTTCCGTGACCGGGTGCTTGCGCTATGGTGGCGTACTCTGCGCCGCCGGAGCCAGCAACACCGACTCTCGTGGACACGTATCCTCGCATTGGCTTCACGCTGGCTTCCTTAACCGAGCACGCTTCATCCCTTTCCGGATGCACGCTTTGCCGCCATTCATCTGAGATAAGAACCGGATGCGCTAACGAGCGCTCGTCCGGGTCCGATCGTCAAGTATGATGAAATGACCACGCCTACCGAACATACGTGCGCAACTGGGCGCGCCAGCTTCCAGAACAACAACAGGTTGGTCCTAGTTTCGTAACAGGTTGGCAGGCGGGATTTTAATCCGTGCGTGGCGTCGCGCTGGCGAGCGCGAGAATCGCTCCGGCAAACAGCAGAGTGTCAAAGAAGTAGTTGATCCCCTCAATTTTGACGCCGGTGCTCGGATCTGCCAGCGCCGCGATCAGAATCGGACCATAGATGAACACGACCAGCAGCACAATCCAGGTACCGAGATAAGTTGCCGCCATCCGTGTCTTCTTGTCCAACAGAATGCATACCCCGGCAACCAGAAGAATTGCGCCTGTCAGATAGCTTACGAGCGGGTGCCCCGGAATCCACGCAGGCATCAATTTTTCGAGGGGGACTCCGGGAACGTTCGCTGGGTGCAGAAAATGCTCAACCCCATAAAAGATAGCGGCGATCCCGATTATCACGCGGCCCACGGTTATGAGCCTGCTTCCGCCCTGCCCGCGCATCGCGTTTCCGGCAAGAATCCAGCCTCCGCCGCCGAACAACATTTCGCGGAGGGTCAAGGTCCATCCAAACCTGTCTCTGGGGCTGGCGAGAGATCCCGGGATATCCAACATCGCCACAAAAGAAAACATCGCGATCCCGAACAGCAGGCCGGACCAGCGCATCTGAATCTTTGTGGCAATGCTCAATGACGCGGCCAGCAGCGCAAAGCCGAAGAAATACGCCCAAAACAACCGCCACGGCATATAGGAGGGCACCATTGGCATGAGGGATTCAGCGGCCGCGAGATGCAGGGCGCCGAAGACCGCCAAGGGGGCGGCGAAACACAAATTGCTCAAGGCTACGATCTTGTCGAGGCCGCGGGCCCGCGCGATATCGGTCTTCGCAGCCCACAGGGCAATCAGGAAAAGCAGGATGCCGGCACTGCACATCGAGGGCACGGTGCGAGAGAACGCGAAAAATGCGGCGAGAATGGTTGTGTGCATTTAGATGGGATGCCAAAGGTTAGCTCGCTCGCTGTATCTGGGGCACGTTTTCCTGTTCAATACAGCTTCAAATTGTCCAGCGATGAGGGGAGGATATTCCCAGCGCGCTGACGGAGGCTTTCCTGTCAGTTGTCGCAAACAGGCCACTACACAAGTTGGGAATTGGACGGGTTGATTGGGTCGCGAGTGTGCCTCTGGCACGACTGAAGGCTCAAGTTTCGCTGCCAGTATCTCTCGGTCGAGTTCTGAGGTTCGGTATTTTCCTGGCGATATCGGCAAGTTGATAGGCGCGCCGCTGACCGGCAGCGTGCCTATCAGGAGACATTCAGAAGCTGATCTTCAGGATTTTACCGTTATTTCCAACAAACCATCCTGCTTTCGGGCGGGCAAAAGCCACCGCCCAGTAGCCGCTCACCTTAGACAGTTTGTACCAAGTCGCGCCCTCATCGGGAGTCCAGGCTGCCGATCCCGAGGTGAAGTTCGGTTCCGTCTCCGCGGTGATCACGACGACGCGTTTGAAGTTGTCGTCTTTCTCCTGGCCACCGTAGGAAACGTGTCGCGCATAGCTCAGGCAGAAAACGGTTCCCTGAACCGGGGGTTTGTTAGCGAGTGTCCAAGTCTTGCCGCCATCGTGCGAAGTTGCCATGTCCGCGTATTTGTTTGAGGCCAGGTCGCCGCCGCCCACGATGCCGTCGAGCGGGTTGCGGAAGGATACGCTGACCCCGCCCGCAGAGGACGAACTCCGCAGCGGTGTGTCATAGGCATTCCAGTTGTCGCCGCCATCCGTGGTGGCTAAAATCCGGGCGATTTTTGCGCCGCCGGTGGCAATCCAGGCATTCTCTTCGCCCTGCGTCGCGACACAGGTTCCGCTGGCCGCAAACTGGGCTTCCCCTTTCTGGGCTTTCGGCATATCAGAGGCGATGCTCTCCCAGGTCGTTCCGTTGGTCGTGCGAAGGGTGGGGAACACACCGTTCACCGAGTCGCTCTGCGCAATGCCGCGGTCTGGCCCCCAGAAGGCGAAACAATCGTAGAACGCTTTCTTAATGTGGTTGGTGAACTCGATCTTCCAGGTGGCGCCGCCGTCTTCGGTTTTGTAGATGCGAAAATCGGTAGGTCCGCTGGTGCTCGGCACCGAGAGCAGATACGCGATCTTATCGCTTACGCCTTGCACATCCCGGAATTGCAGTTTTTCAGCTCCGGGCACGACGGCCGCTTTCCAGGTTTTTCCGCCGTCGGTCGTTACCACATAAGTACCACCGGTCCCGGCTGCCCAGACTACTTTGGAGTTCACCGGGCTGACGGCAATCAGCAACTGGGTGGTTCCGCTGTGCTGCGGAGTGAGTTTCGGTGGATGAATTTTCGGCTCTTCTGCGAGACCAAGGGCCGCGGTGAAAGCTACCAAAACAAGCAGGGAACGCTTCAGCATTGGAGTCCTCTCCCAGACCGATTCGTGGCGTGGAGAGCAGTATAGGGAGCGCCCCAAACCGGTGTCAAACGCGGCCAGGGTAAGGAGCACTTCAAAGTGACGCTCTTTTGTTTAGTTTCTGTGATCAGGCGATTACAGTGCGCCGTGAAAGGCGCTGGTCCACAGCGGGATGAAAGGCCCGCCCGGGAACTGGATCGCTCCGCCCGGTAGCAATCGGGGCAGCGGTGGAGGAACCGAGCGCAACCGTCGAGAAGAGCCTATATACCGAAAAGTGATAGGTTGCGCTCTGCCAGTTGATTCGCGCGCACGCCAGTTGCTTCCGGAATACCTTCCGTATCTCCTGTATCCGCTTCTCAACCTTCGGCCATGTCCGACCTGCTTTGCCAGCGTCCCGGATAATGCCACGTTGTTCAGCAAGGGCACGCAAGGTTTCCCAAGCCCGATTGGGCTTCCCACTCCTGCCATCTCCGAAGCCGAACTCGGCATAGTTGAGAGTTTCGCTGTTCGCACCGTTGCGAATTTGCATCCGGTGACACCCACGCCTGACTACAGCAACTATCGATTACATCAACTACCCCCATCCAGTTAGTTATAAAAGCTAGTTTCGTCAATGCCGATTACTTCTCGTTTGGCCGTCGCTTGGACCAATCCGCCAAGGGGCTAGAAAATGGCAACATCTCCGGTTCGCTAGCGAGCTGACGGACCTTCCGGCAGGGGAGTCTGGTTTACGACCAGCCAGTAAAGACCGAGCTGTCGCACCACCTGCTCGACCTGGTCGAAGTCCACTGGCTTTAGAATATAGCTGTTAACGTGTAACTTGTAGCTCTCCACCATATCCTTCTGTTCGTTGGACGAAGTCAGCACCACAACGGGGATCATTTTGGTTCGATTGTCTTCCCGGATGGCATGCAGCACCTCGAGTCCGTCAACCTTAGGTAATTTCAGGTCGAGCAGAACCAGTTTGGGGACAGCAAACTCGCGGTTCGCATGAAGCCCTTGGCAGAAAAGAAAATCCAGGGCGTCCGCGCCGTCGCGGGCTATTTGAATTCGGTTAGCTAATCTACTCCGGCGCAAAGCGACAAGCGTCAACTCCACGTCAGCGGCGTTATCTTCGACGTACAGAATCTCGATTTCATCGTTGGTCATAGCTCACCTGCGGCCGCGGATTTTGTTGCATTGGCTGAACCCTGGCGGTTTGCCGCCAGAGCAAAGAAGAAAGTCGCGCCCTTGTCCAGCTCGGCTTGCGCCCAGATGCGCCCCCCATGCTTTTGGACAATACGCTGAACAATGGCCAGTCCTACTCCGGTGCCTTCAAATTCCTTCGCACTGTGAAGGCGCTGGAAAACGCCGAATAGCTTGTGCGCGAATTGTTGGTCGAAGCCCGCGCCGTTGTCGCGTATGAAGATAGCGGGTGCACCCTGGAAAAACTCTTTCGGGCGGTGGCCGGAGTTGAGGATGCGGTGATTCTGCCCGATTAGTGCCTCCTTGGGATATTGGCTGATGGCGCAGAACTTGTCGTTGACGTAAGTAATGGTGCCCTGGACATCGGTCACCGCCACGATGGCGTGCTGATCCAGAGCGAACTCTTGGTCGGCCAGTTCCTTGAGCGCAGCCTCGCTGGTGGCGAGGCTTTCTTTTACAGCTTGCTCAGCCCGCTTATTGTCCGTGATGTCGCGCGCAATCTTTGAAACACCAACAATCGCGCCGCTGCTGTCCTTGATCGGCGAAATCGTCGCCGAAATGTTAATCTTCCTACCATCCTTTCGGACGCGGACGGTTTCGAAATGCTCGACGCTTTCACCACGGCTAATTCGCGCCAGAATGTCGGGTTCCTCATTCGCCCGCTCCGGCGGCAAGAGCATCAGCATCGATCGGCCCACGGCCTCCGCTGCCGAGTAGCCGAACACCTTCTCGGCGCCGCGATTCCAGGCGGTGATCTTCCCCTCCACAGTCTTGCCGATAATGGCGTCATCGGATGACTCCACTACGGCCGCCAGGCGTTCGCGCCCTTCCTCGGTTCGCTTGCGTTCGCCGATATCCGCGCGGATAGCAACGTACTGGCGCGGTTTACCATCCTCACCGACGAAAGGAACGATGGTGGTATCTACCCAGTAGATCGAACCATCCTTGGCCCGGTTCTTGATTTCGCTGTGCCAAACCTCCCCATTGGCGATGGTGTGGTACATCTGCTGAAAAAACTCGACGGGGTGGTGGCCGGAGTTGAGAATGCGGTGATTCTGCCCGATCAGTTCCGCTTTGGAAAATTGACTGATGGCGCAAAACTTGTCGTTCACATAAGTGATCGTGCCCTGCACGTCGGTTACGGCCACAATAGCGTGTTGATCGAGAGCAAATTTTTGATCGGCCAGGTCTTTGAGCGCAGCTTTGCTGGTAGCGAGGCTTTCCTTCACGGCCTCTTCGGCTCGCTTGCGCTCCGTGATATCGGCGCGTATGGCCACGTACTGGTCCGGTTTGCCCTCCGTGCTTAAAGTCGGGACGATGGTCGTGTCTACCCAGTAGATCGAACCATCTTTGGCCCGGTTCTTAATCTCGCCGTGCCACACTTTCCCGTGGGCGATGGTCTGGTACATCTGCTGGAAAAACTCTTTCGAGTGGTGGCGGGAATTCAGGATGCGGTGATTCTGTCCGATCAGTTCCTCTTTGGAATATTTACTGATGGTGCAGAACTTATCGTTCACGTAAGTGATGGTGCCCTGCACGTCGGTTACGGCCACAATAGCGTGTTGATCTAGAGCAAACTTTTGATCTGCCAGCTCCCTGAGCCCAGTCTCGCTTGCCCTCTCGGCTCGCCTGCGTTCCGCGATTTCGGATTGCAGTGCCGCCGTGCGCTGTTCCAATTCCGCGTTCAGGGTGTTGACTTGTGCGCGGGCGCGTTCGCTGACGTCAATCTCCCGATTGACCGCGAACCGGGCTAGCGACCACAAGCCTACCCCGAGAAAAGCACCTGCGATGGCGATGATCCGCGCCAGCCCCTGCCCCACCTGGGCTTTTTTGGTGCGCTGGTTCAACAGCCGCGTCTCTTCGTCGTACATGTCTCGAGTGGTTGCGCGCACCAAGTCGAGGAGCCTCTCGGTCTCCAGAGCATCGCTACTGCCAGGATAGGCTTGCAGTTTCCGGCGTTTGGCGATGATGTTCTCGGCAAATTCGAGAGCCGTGCCCACCTGCGGCCCGAGCACGTCCAGTCGCCGCTGCTGACTGAGATTGTCCGCCGTCAAGTGGCGCAGGGCGTCTTCGTCCTGGTAGATGCTGTCTCGAGCGGTCAGGTAGTGCAGCAGCAACGGCTCTTGCCCAGTCAAAGCAAAAGCCGGTGCGCTGGTTTCCGCCTCGATCATATGTCTGGTTGTGCGCTGGATCG
>Ga0116225_1003071_pt1 | contig 10884 bp, 7 predicted proteins | sample Sb_taG_8_FD_88968 | JGI IMG/M metagenome (GOLD analysis project Ga0116225, IMG submission 88968) | Peat soil microbial communities from Weissenstadt, Germany - Sb_50d_c_BC metaG | ecosystem: Environmental > Terrestrial > Soil > Wetlands > Peat | place: Germany: Weissenstadt | collected 2010-09-21 | reverse complement strand
CCTTCCGCTGACGCTGTCATGGCAGCCTCCTGACCGGAGATCTCATCGCCGCCGCTCCGGGGCGAGTCGCCGTGCGCAGGTGACCACCCAGCGGCAAACTGAAACAGGTTCTAGTGGACGCTAACCACTCAGGCCCCGGCGGTCAATGGTCAGGCGCCGGAGCCTGCGCCGCCGCCGGCTGCCCTCGCGCCGGTCACATATTCTCGGGTTCCGTCGGTGACGTAGGCGGGAGGTGCGACGTGCGGGCGGAAGAACCCGAGGGCGTCGAGCGCGGCGATGTCGCGATCGAGTGGGGCAGCGACGCGCTGGCAGAGCTCCTTAGCCGTCTCGACCTGCGGTACATCGCGCTCGTCCCTGGCTCGAGTTACCGCGGACTGCACGACAGCCTGGTGAACTACAACGGCAACCGTGATCCGCAGCTGCTCGTCTGCCTGCACGAGGAGCACGCGGTCGCGATCGCCCACGGCTACGCGAAGGTGACCGGGCGCCCGATGGCCGTCGCGATACACAGCAACGTGGGCCTGATGCACGCGAGCATGGCCATCTACAACGCCTACTGCGACCGCGTCCCGATGCTGATCATCGGGGCGACCGGCCCGGTGGACGCGGCCAGGCGGCGGCCCTGGATCGACTGGATCCATACCTCGGCCGACCAGGGTGCGCTGATCCGGCACTACTCCAAGTGGGATGATCAGCCCGCCTCCGTCGAGGCGGCCCTGGACTCGCTCGCTCGCGCGTATGCGATCACCCGGGAGGCGCCGTCCGCGCCGGTATACGTCTGCCTCGACGTGAGCCTGCAGGAACAGCCGCTGGCTACGCCGCCGGTGATCCCTGATGCTCGCCGGGACCGGTCGCCGTGGTCACACGGGCCAGATGCGGTCGCGGTCCAGACCACGCTGGAGTTTCTCGGCGCAGCGCGCCGTCCGCTCTTCCTGCTTGGCCGCCTCGGGCGCGATGAGCAGGACTGGGATCGCCGGGTCGCGCTGGCGGAACGGTACGGGGCGCTGGTGATCTCCGACCTCAAGAACGGCGCGGTCTTCCCGACCAGGCACCCGCTGCATCCGAATCCGCCTGGCATGTTCCTGCCTGCCGCGTCCGCCGAGCTGATCGGCGCCGCGGACCTCATCGTGAGCCTCGGCTGGACCGACCTGGCCGGGACCATCTCCGCGGCAGCCAGCCACGGTCATCCGGCCTCGGCGCGGGTCATCTCCGCTGCGACGGACTCCGCGCTGCGCAACGGCTGGTCCATGGATTCTTTTGGACGTGAGCCCGTTGACCTGTCCGTGCCCGCCGATCCTGACCTGCTGGTGCGCGCGCTGATCGAATCGGGCGAGCCGGTGAAGCCGAGCGAATGGCCGGTACCGGGCGGCGCCCCGGCCCCGTCTCAGGACCCCGTAACCGACGGCGGCGACAGCATCTACCTGCATGACCTGGCGGGCGCGCTGCGCGGCGCGCTCGCAGGCTCGCCTGCCTGCCTGGTCAGGGTTCCGCTCGGCTGGGGCGGCGCCGATCTCGAGGTGGACCATCCGCTGGACTACCTGGGGATGGACGGCGGTGCGGGCATCGGCTCCGGGCCGGGTATGGCCGTGGGCGCCGCGCTCGCGCTCGAGGGCAGCGGCCGGCTGCCGGTGGCCGTCCTGGGTGACGGCGACTTCCTGATGGGCGGGACCGCGGTCTGGACCGCGGCGCATTACCGGCTGCCGTTGCTCATCGTGGTGGCGAACAATTCCTCCTTCTACAACGATGTGGTTCACCAGCAGCGCATCGCGGGCCAACGCCGGCGGCCGGCCCGGAACTCCTGGATCGGCCAGGCCATTTCCGACCCCGATCCCGATCTGCCGGCCTTGGCCCGTTCGCTCGGCTTCCATGCCGCTGACCAGGTACGCGACCGCTCCGCGTTGCCGGCCGCGCTCGCCGCGGCGGTCGGCGCGGCTCGCTCCGGGCGCTGCGTGCTGGTGGACGTACGAGTCCGTCCGGACGGCTACCCGACCGTCAGCGGCTAGGTTAACCTCGACCGGTGGAACCCACACTGAGCCTCGCCCTGGTGGACGGCGAACGCGCTGGCGCGGTCTCCGGAGCCACCCTGGACGTGGTCAACCCCGCGACGAACGGCGTCATCGGGCGCATTCCCCGGTGCGACGCCCACGATGTCGAGGTCGCCGTGGCCGCCGCGAAACGCGCGGCCGCCCGGTGGCGGTCCACCGAGCCCCAGATGCGCGCGGCCGCGCTGCTCGCCTTCGCCGATGCCGTGGCCGAACGCGGTGCGGAGCTAGCCCGGCTCGACTCGATGGACAACGGCAGCCCGCTGCACGAGATGCGCAACGACATCGGGCTCGCCACCAGCCAGATGAGGTACCTGGCCGGCCTGGCGCTTGAGGTGCGCGGCCGGACCATGCCCGAGACGCCTGGCCGGCTGCACTACACGGTGCGTGAGCCGTTCGGCGTGGTCGCCCGGATCATCGCGTTCAACCACCCGCTGATGTTCGCCGCGGTCAAGCTCGCCGCTCCGCTGCTGGCCGGTAACAGCGTGATCCTCAAGCCGTCCGAGTTCACCTCCCTGTCGGCGCTGGCGATGGCCGAGGACCTGCAGCGGCTGTTCCCGCCGGGCGTGGTGCAGATCCTGACCGGGCTCGGCGCAGAGGTCGGGGACGCGCTGGTCCGGCATCCCGGCATCCCGCGGATCGCCTTCATCGGCAGCGCCGCCACCGGGCGGCGCATTCAGGCGAGCGCCGCGGCGGCGAGCGTGAAGACCGTGACGCTCGAGCTTGGCGGGAAGAACCCGATCGTGGTCTTCCCCGACGCCGACCTGGACCTGGCCGTCGAGGGCGCGATCCGCGGGATGAACTTCACCTGGCAGGGCCAGTCTTGTGGCTCGACCTCGCGGCTGCTGGTGCACCGGGACTGCTACGACGATTTCGTCGTCCGGGTGGGGGAGCGCATCGCCGGCCTGCGTCCCGGGCCGCCCCTCGACCCCGCCAGCGACACCGGCGCGATCGTCAGCAGGCAGCAGCTGGACAAGGTGCTTTCCTACATCGAGATCGGCAAGAGCGAGCAGGCCAGGCTGGTGACGGGCGGTGAGCGGCTGACCGAGGGGGACCTCGCCGCGGGCAACTTCGTCAGCCCGGCGCTGTTCGCCGACGTCGATCCGGCCGGCCGGCTAGCCACCGAGGAGATCTTCGGCCCGGTGCTGGCCGCGATCCCGTTCGCCGATTACGACGAGGCGGTGGCCATCGCCAACAGCGTCGAGTACGGGCTCACCGCGAGTGTCTTCACCCGCGACCTGCGGACCGCGATGGCGTTCTCCCGCGATGTCGAGGCGGGCTACGTGTGGGTGAACGAGACATCCAGGCACTACCTCGGGGCACCCTTCGGCGGCGTCAAGAACAGCGGCGTCGGGCGGGAAGAGGACCTCGAGGAGATCGAGTCCTACACCCAGCTCAAGAGCGTCAACATCAGGTTCGGCTGAAAGGGTTCGCCGGAGAAGCTGGCCGCCGGACCTTGTCCCGCCGGACTCGCAACTGGAAGGATCCGCCCCATGAGGGAGATCACGGTCGGTGTCGTGGCCCCGGCCTATGTGAACGTCCCGCTGTGGGTGGCGCAGGAGCGCGGGTTCCTCGAGCGCCGCGGGCTCCGCGCCGCCGAACGGATCCTCGGCACCACCCACGGGGTGACGAGCGCGCTGCGGGACGGGGCGGTGGACATCGCGCTGACCGCGCCGGAGGGCAGCATCGCGGACGCGGTGGCGGGCGGCCCGCTCCGCGTGGTCGCGGGCCTCATCGACCGCCCGCCGCTGTCGATGATCGCGATACCCCGGCACCGCAGGTTCGGCGATCTGCGCGGCGGCCGGATCGGGACGTCATCCCTGACCGAAGGCACCCGGCATGTCGCCGAGCGGATGCTCGCCGCGCACGGCCTGACCTACCCGGCCGACTACGACTTCGCGCTCGAGGGCTCGCACGTCGAGCGGTGGAAGGCGCTACAGGCCGGGACGATCGACGCGGCGCTGCAAATGATCCCGTATGACTACATCGCTGCCGACGCCGGCTTCACTAACCTCGGACCGGTGACCGAGGAATTTGCCCTGAATGCCGTCTGCGCCCGCTTTCCGGCCGAACGGGCGGTGCTGACAGCTTTCCTGCAGGCTCTTGCCGAGGCGGCGGAATGGTTCCGCGGCAACATCGGGGAGTCGGCTACGATCGCCGCTGCGCGCACCTCGATCGAGCCGCGTTACGCGCTGCGGGCCTGCCAGGCGCTGGCCGCCGGCGGCGTTATCCCGCGGGACCTGCGGTCCAGCCCCGGCGCCCTCGCCGCGGTGACCGGGGCGCTGCGGTCGAGCGGCCTGATCCCGCCGACTCTGCTGTCTGGAGCTGGGCCGGATCCCATCGACCCGATCGCCGCCGCCGTGGACTATTCGTACCTGTGATGGACGCATATGACGTGGCCGTCGTGGGTGGCGGCCCGGTCGGCATGTGGCTCGCGGCCGAACTGCACCGCGGCGGCGTGCGCCCGGTCGTCCTGGAACGGCGCGCGGAGCGGCCGCCGTACTCCAAGGCGCTCACGATCTACCCCCGTACGGTGGAGCAGTTCGCGATGCGCGGGCTGGTGGACCGCTGGCTGGCCGAGGGCACCCCGGTGCCGTCCTCGCACTTCGCGCTGCTGAAGAACCGGCTGGACTTCTCGTTCCTCGGTACCCGCTACCCGTACACGCTGTTCCTGCCGCAGCGGCGGACCGAGGAACTGCTCGAGGAGCACCTGGCCGAGCTCGGCGTGCCGTACCTGAGGCAGCACGCCGTCACCGGCCTGCGGCAGGACGAGACCGGCGTCGACCTCGACGTGGACACACCCGGGGGGCCCGCGGTCCTCCGCGCCGCCTACGCGGCGGGCTGCGACGGCGCCGCGAGCGTGGTCCGCGCCGCGGCCGGGATCGATTTCGCCGGGACCCCGGACACCTGGCGGACGATCCTGGGCGATATCGAGCTGACCGACCCGCCGCAGGCCCCCGCGCTGACCCTGAACCAGCCGGGCGGGTCGCTGTACATGGTGGCCATCGGCGGCGGCCGGCACCGGCTGGCCGTCATCGACCATGCGACGCTGTACGACCCGGTCGATAAGCCAGTGACGTTCGGGGAGCTGCGGGCGAGCGCGATGCGTCTGGCCGGGACCGACTTCGGCATGCGGGAGACCTCCGATGCGTGGCTGAGCCGGGTGGGTAACGGGGCCAGACAGGCGGCCTGCTACCGGGCCGGGCGCGTGCTGCTGGCCGGGGACGCGGCGCACATCCATTACCCGGCCGGGGGCCAGGGCCTGAACCTCGGGCTGCAGGACGCCACCAACCTGGGGTGGAAACTGGCGGCCGAGGTCGGCGGCTGGGCGCCGCCCGGCTTGCTGGACAGCTACCACGCCGAACGGTATCCCGTCGGCCTCGACGTGATCGACGACTCGCTCGCGCAGTGCGGGCTGATCGCCAACCCGACCCGGGAGGGCGTCGCGCTGCGGGACCGGTTCAACGCGATCCTGGGCGCGCACCCGTCCCTGTGCCGGGAGCTAGCCGTCCGCCTCTCCGGCCTGGCCATCCGCTACCCGGCGCCCGGCCAGGTCATTGCCCAGGTCGCCGGCCAGCGGGCTCCCGACCTCGACCTGCGCGGTGCCGGCCAAGGTAGTGCCGGCCAAGGCGGTGCCGGCCAAGGCAGGGCCCCGGCCGCCACGATCTTCGGCCTGCTGCACCCCGCGAAGTTCGTCCTGCTCAACCTGGGCTCCGCGACGGTCGCCCCCGCTGGGTTCGAGGGCCGTCTGGACATCGTGACCGCGGAACTTGGCGGAGACTACCCCGAATGGGCCGGCGTCCGCGCCCTGCTGATCCGTCCCGACGGCTACATCGCCTGGGCCACCCATGCCGATGACGCGCCACCGCTGGCTACCTGGCTCGGCTCCGCGTCGTTACCGCCAACCAGCCCATGACCCAGGCCGTCGACAAACCCTCCAGGCACTGCTCGCGAACCAGCCGCCAGGTAGCCACCTCTGGCTCACGCTGACCGAGTTCGGCGGCATCGTCGTCGTCGCTTTCACCCTGGCCATCGTCTTGTTCAGGCGGACCGCGACGCCTGAGCCCTGCAGCCGCGTTCCTGCGGCAGCTCAGAGAGCCTGCATCGAGTCCTGAAGCGCACCGGCTCGTCGGCCGTCGTTAAAGATCCGTCAGCTGACCGATGTCTCTCACTGCAACTTGCAGCACCATTTTTCGCGCAACCAGCATCGAGCATTTCAGATCTTGCTCGGACCTTCCCCGGTAGCAGCTGCGCAGAGCGACCACCGCTCTCGGACCAGCTCGAACCGGCCACCAAGGAACCCGGTGAACGCGATGAGGCCGACCCGTCCGGCCGAGCTCTACCTGTGCCGCGTTCGGCCGACCACGGGACCGGCCGCGGCGGCCGAAGCCCGCAGCCGGGTCCGGGCGGCCATCTGTGCCTGGGATGTCCCTGTCGACCCTGAGAAATGGAGGAACCGGCGATGGCACGCAGTTTCGTGCGGGCAGTCCGGGCCGCGGAGATACTTGGCGCCGTTGCGGCGGTCGCAGTCTTGGCGATTCTGTTCCTACCGAGGCTGACCAGCGGCGGGAACGCCGCCTCGGTCGGCATCGAGCAACCGGACCTGAATGTCGCGGTGGTGCCCGCCGCCGATTCTGCCGGTTTCTTCGTCGCTCTCCACGACGGCCTGTTCGCGGCGCGCGGCCTGCACGTCACCTTCATCCCGGCGGTCAGTTCCGCGACGGTCATCAACGCCCAGGCGCTTGACGAGCCGCACGGCCGGATCGACATCTCCTGCGGCAACTACGTCAGCTACATCCAGGCGCAGCAAAACTACGACCAGGGGAAGCGGCCTTCCTCGGCCAGCAGTGTCGTGGTCGCCGCCGACCTGGACATTTTCGCCGAAGGCTCGGTGATGGAACCGGGAGCCCAGGGCCTGTACGTGATGCCCGGCTCGCACATCCGCACGCTGGCCGACCTGGAAGGCAAGACCATCGGCGTCAACGCGCCGGGGAACATCCTCTACCTGCTGGCCGCCTCCGCGCTGGCCGATCACGGGCTGCGGGTGTCCGGAGCGCGTTTCGCGTACTATCCGCTGCCCCAGATGGCCGCGATGCTCAAGGCCGGGAAGGTCGCGGCGGCGGTGCTGCCCGAGCCGTTCGCCAGCCAGGCTCAGCTGTCGATGGGCGTCTCGCTGCTCGCTGACCTGGACCAGGGCGCGACCGCCGCGTTCCCGGTGCAGGGCTGTGCTGTCACCAGGCAGTGGGCGGCGCTGCACCCGGCGACGCTCGCGGCGTTCCGCGCCGCGTTCGAGCAGGGCCAGCAGATCGCGGACACGAACCGCACCGCCGTGGAGCAGGCCATGGAGTCGCTCCCAGCGCCGCTCGGCCTGACCGGTGTGCAGGCCGCGGTCATGGCGCTCGATTCCTACCCAGTCGGAGCGGTGGACGTGACCCGGCTGCAGCGCGTGGCTGACGTCATGCACCAGTTCCTGGGCTTCCCGTCGTTCAACGTCCGCCAGATGACCGGGGGCTAAGCGCCCAACCGAGGCGTCGATACCGGTCAGCTCATTGCTGCCCGGCGATGGCGTCGCCGATGCGGTGGACGCGCAGCGCGTTGGTCTGGCCTGGCGTTCCCGGCGGGCTGCCGGCCACGATGACCACCTTGTCGCCGTTGCGGCAGCGCCCGGTCTCGATCAGGGCCGTCTCCACCTGCCGGACCATCTCGTCGGTGTGCCGCACCGGCGGCACGATGAACGTCTCGACTCCCCAGGACAGGGCCAGCTGGCTGCGCGTGGCGGGCTGCGGCGTGAACGCCAGCAGCGGGATCGGCGACCGGTACCTGGCCAGCCGCCGGGCGGTCTCGCCCGACATCGTGAAGGCGACCAGCGCGGTCGCGCCGACGATCGCGCCGACCTCGGCGGCGGCGCGCGCGATGGCTCCGCCGGTGGTCGTGGGCACGCGGGTCAGCGAGGACTCGGCGTGCAGGCACTCGCGCTCGGCGGCGACGATGATCCTGGCCATCGTGGCCACGGTCTGCGCCGGGTACTGGCCGACGCCGGTCTCCGCCGACAGCATGACGGCGTCCGCCCCCTCGAACACGGCGTTGGCCACATCCGATACCTCGGCCCTGGTCGGCCGGGGCGCACTGATCATGGACTCGAGCATCTGAGTGGCCACGATGACGGGCTTGGCCTTGTCCCTGGCCAAGGTGATGGCGCGTTTCTGGACGATCGGCACCTGCTCGAGCGGGAACTCCACCCCGAGGTCGCCGCGCGCCACCATCAGCCCGTCGAAGGCTTCGAGTACCTCGGGCAGCGCGTCGACCGCCTGCGGTTTCTCGATCTTCGCGATGAGCGGCAGCCGGACGCCTGATTCCGCCATGATCGCCCGGACCGGCGCGGCATCGTCAGGCCCCTGGACGAAGGACAGCGCCACCAGGTCCGCGCGCAGGCCCAGGGCCCAGCGCAGATCCTGCTCGTCCTTACCGCTGAGCGCCGGGACGCCGAGCCGGGTGCCGGGTACGTTGAGGCCCTTGTGGTCGGAAACCGGACCGCCGACCAGGACCCGGGTCCGCACGCGCGCACCCTGCGTGGCGACCACCTCGAGCACGACGCGGCCGTCGTCCACCAGGATCTGCTCTCCGGCCCTGACGTCGGCGGCCAGCCCCGGGTAGGTCGTGGCGGCCTGCGCGGCGTCACCGGGCACGTCCTCGCAGCTGATGGTGAACTCGCGGCCCGCCACCAGCTGGACAGGACCGGACGGGAACGTGCCGAGACGGATCTTGGGACCCTGCAGGTCGACCAGCACGCCAACACTGCGGCCTGACTCGTCCGAGGCGGCCCGCACGGCCCGGTACGCCTCCGTGTGGTCAGCCCGGGTGCCGTGGCTCATGTTGAGCCGCGCCACGTCGAGGCCGGCCGCCACCAGCTGGTCGATCACTGGGCGGCCCGAGGAGGCGGGTCCTATCGTGCCGACGATCTTCGCCCGGCGGCTCATGAGGCCCCGCCTTCCAGCCGGTCATCTCTGGCTCACCTCGGCGGCGCCCGTATCGGCCCCACGGAACAGGTATAGACCAATACTAGGGTGCGGCGGGTCGGCAGAGAACTGACGTCACCCAGAATTAACGCAGTATCCAGCACGTTTTCGCCAGATTTGCCTTATCAGGCATTCGCGCCAGTCCCATTCGGAGAGCGAAGGCGGACCACCTGTGGCTAGCTGCTTCCGGTCCCGCCGAGATCGCGGCTGGCCATGAGCCGTTCGAGGAGCAGGCTGAGGTCGACCATCGCGATCCGCACGTACGAGTCGCTGCAGCCGTACGGCAGCACGACGGTTCCGCCGTGCATCATGGCGCCGCAGGAATATACGACGTTCGGGACGTAACCCTCGCGCTCGGACTCGTCGGCCACCAAGAGGGGCTCAGGTAGCGCGGCAATCAGGCGCTCGGGCTGATCCAGGTCGAGCAGGGCCACGCCGATGGCGTACTCCCGCATGGGCCCGACGCCGTGCGTGAAGACCAGCCATCCCGCCGGGGTCTCGATCGGCGAGCCGCAGTTGCCGAGCTGGATCAGTTCCCACGGACGGGCCGGCGACTGGACAGTCACGGCCTCGGACCAGTCATGAGCGTCGTCGGAGTAGGCGATCGCGATGCTTTCCCTGTCCCAGCGGGAGAGCGCGGCGTAGCGGCCGGCGATCCGGCGGGGAAACAGCGCCATGCCCTTATTCACGGCCGAGGAACCGGAGAGCTGGGAGATGGTGAAGGTCCGGAAGTCGGTGGTTTCCAGCAGGTGCGGCGCGACCTGTGAGCCATCGAAGGCCGTGTATGTCGCGTAGTAGATCGTGTCCGCACCGTCGGTGAAGCGCACGAACCTCGCGTCTTCCATGCCGTGGCTCTCGGCCGGGCCGGCGGGCCACAGAACCCGCTCGGGAAGAGAATGGTGCTCACCGAACTCCACGGCGTAGTTGGACGTCGCCATCCACCCGACCCTGTCGACGAGCGCTGTCGAGTCCGCGCGTGTCACCTGCTGCCTGGAGAGTTCGGCGAGCGCAGCAGTCAGCTCGGTCGAGGTGAAGCGGGGCGGCAGGATCCTCCAGAGGAGCTGAGCGTTCTCGTCGTCCTGGCCGAGCTCGGTAAGTTTCCTGGCGAACAAGTTGCGGTCGTAGCGGACGGGCCGAGTGCGTCCGGTGTCCAGGAACCGGCCAGGCGAGTCGAAGCGGATCGCAGAATCGTCGCCGATCGTGCCGGTCCTGAACTCGATGCTCGATAGGTGACCTTCCCCGACCGCCCGCAGGCTCATGACGAACCGGGCTTCCCCAGGCTGGCATCCTGTCTGGTCCGGGTGGGCCACGATCGACGGATTGAACAGGGCCGCCGCCTCGAGTGCGTACTCATGGGTGAAATACGCTCCGATCAGCTGCCGTCGTGCGCTCCCTACCTCTATCTCGGCACCGACCCGGTGCGCGACGAGCTGGAAGTTGCGCTCGAGGGTTCCGGCTAGGTCACGGTACCCCGCGGAGAATCGAGCCAGCGTCCGGGCCAGCGCGTGTTCCACTTCCTGTTCGTTCAGGTCAAGGATCCGATCGACGACGGCCAGCGCACGCGAACCGCCCCGGATCAGGGTCTCGTGGCCCGGCACGAATAGCCGGCCGATCGTGCGAGAGGCGTCCGGCCTGATCCGGTGCTCGGTCCGGGCCAGCAGCCCGCTTGCGGCCCGGGACGCCTTCATCGCGGCGCGAGGGCCAGGCGCAGCCCCTGCTGCATCACGGAAATCATCGCCATCGTCGACTCGGCTCCCTGGTTGCGGTTGCGACTGGTGCGGCTGAGGCCATCACAGCCCCCTCCAGTCCGTTCGTCGAGGAGCGGT
>Ga0116225_1003064_pt1 | contig 10892 bp, 15 predicted proteins | sample Sb_taG_8_FD_88968 | JGI IMG/M metagenome (GOLD analysis project Ga0116225, IMG submission 88968) | Peat soil microbial communities from Weissenstadt, Germany - Sb_50d_c_BC metaG | ecosystem: Environmental > Terrestrial > Soil > Wetlands > Peat | place: Germany: Weissenstadt | collected 2010-09-21 | reverse complement strand
CGCCCCGGCGAAGAGGCGCAGCAACCGGAATACAAGGGTATCTCCGGCCCCGGCGCAGCCGAGGCGACGCAAGACGCGCGCGACATGCTGCTGGCCGGAATCTTCCGGAATTTCAGCGTGCGGCCGGAATTGCGCGGCCGTGGTCTGGCGGTGCGTTCGCTGCTGGTGAACGTGATGCCGAACGGCATGCTGGCTGCTCCTTATGCCGGAGATCAGCCGACCAATCCGGGTTCGACCAGCCGACAATACAATTCCTTGCCCAAAGGCGATCCGCGCCGGCTGCTGATCGAGGAGTTTGACCGGGCTATCCGGGCGGCGCAGCCGTTCCATTTGCCCCCCGCTTTGGTCTTCCGCGCGCCCTTCAGCGTGCGTCTCGATTTCCGCCTGGATGATGCGCCCTGAGGGGCCTCACGCGCCGAGTACCCGACTAAAAGACTTGACTAATTCCACCGCTTGGACCATCTCTCGACCAGAGACGATCCGCCGGGCTCCCCGTTCGCGGGGGCGGCGAAACTGTGCAGGAAAGACGCCATGTTCATCCAGACCGAATCCACGCCCAACCCCAATACCCTCAAGTTTCTGCCGGGCCGCGACGTCATGGGCAGCGGCACCGCGTCGTTCGCCGATGCCGAGGCGGGCAAGACCTCGCCGTTGGCCACCCGGCTGTTCGCCATTGACGGCGTGAGCGGCGTGTTCTTCGGCGCCGATTTCATCACCGTCGCCAAGGCCGACGGGTCCGACTGGTCGGTGCTCAAGCCTCTGGTGTTGGGCTCGATCATGGACCACTTCACCTCGGGCGCCGCGCTGCTGACCGAGCAAGCCGCCGCCAGTACCGAAGAGGACAGCGAAGTGGTTGCCCAGATCAAGGAATTGATCGAAACCCGCGTGCGTCCGGCGGTCGCCAATGACGGTGGCGACATCATCTTCCGCGCCTATGAAGACGGCATCGTTTACGTGCATATGCAGGGGTCGTGCAACGGCTGCCCCAGCTCGACTGCGACCCTTAAGCATGGAATTGAAAACATGCTGCGGTACTACATTCCCGAGGTCCAATCAGTCGAAGCGGTCGAGTGATAGAACCGCTCAAATCCGGGCGCGTGCTGCGGTGCAACAGAAAAAGTTGCATCTGAGCACGCGTTCGGGTATTCATAAAAAAAACAAAGCTTGTCTTGAGGGGGGCACTGGCGAAACTGCATAAGCGATTGGATGTATGAATCTTAGAAAACGAACCTCGTTACGCGACGGATTATCGCTGGCTTTGCTGGCGGCCTGTATCATCGGATTGATCACCGTAGTCTCCATCGGGCGCCCGTCGCCACGCATGGCGGCAAGTGTGGCTCCCACGGTCATTGCACGCGGACCGACCGTTCCCGCGGCTACCTACATCATTCACCAAGCCGAAACCCACAGCGCCCCGCTTCTGCAGGCGGCGTTCGATCGTATCGGTTTCGATTTGGATTCCGTCGCCGCCGGCTATATCTCGGTGCCGCGTGTCTTGCTGTCCGCTTTACCTCCCGATATCGAGCGGCTCGACAGCATGGATGCCCGCAAGGTGCTGTTCCTGCGGACGCTGCTGCCGGTTGTTCTTGCCGTCAATGACGAGATCGGCGCCGACCGCGCCCGCTTGCTGGACGTGCGGGCGCAGATTGCCAGCGGTACGCCGCTGGCCGACGCCGATGTTCAATGGGTGATGGGGCTGGCCGACGTCTATGACCAGCCGGACGCCGACATCGGCGCGCTGTTGAAAAAGATCGACGTCATCCCGCCGTCGCTGACCTTGGCCCAGGCCATCCAGGAAAGCGGCTGGGGCACCTCGCGCATTGCCCGCGAGCAGAACGCCCTGTTCGGGCAGTTCGGCCAGGATGCGTCAGGGGGATGGGACTACCGCGATTTCGAGAGCCTGAGCGAGGCCGTGCAGTCCTATGCGCATAATCTGAACACCCATCGGGCCTATCGCGAATTCCGCGCCGCCCGCGCCAAGATGCGCCAAAAGGGGGCAGACATCGACGCCTGGGAACTGGCCAGCACGATGCATCGTTATTCCGAACGTGGTGACGAATATGTTCAGGCCGTGCGCTCGATCATGCGCGACAACAGCCTGGAATCTTTCGATGCCGCGCGCCTCAAGGGACGTGGCGTTCCCACTATCGTAGCGAGCAACGAATGACCCAAACGATCAGCGCCGCCGATCTCGGCATTCTGTTCACCGAGGCTCATACGCATAGCCACTGGCTCGACAAGCCGGTCGATGCCGCCACCCTCAAGGCGGTCTACGATCTGGCGCGGTTCGCGCCCACCAGCGCCAACACCCAGCCGGCTCGCTTTGTCTTCATCACCTCGCAAACGGCCAAGGAGCGGCTGAAGCCAGCCTTGGCCCCCGGCAATGTGGATAAGACGATGGCGGCTCCGGCGACGGTCATCATCGCCCATGACATGGAATTCTACGAGAACTTGCCGAAGACCTTCCCCCAGGCCGATGCGCGGTCTTGGTTCCTCGGCAATGACGCGTTGATCGAATCGACGGCGTTCCGCAACGGCACGCTTCAGGGCGGCTATCTGATCCTGGCGGCGCGCGCCTTGGGCCTGGATGCCGGTCCGATGAGCGGCTTCGACAATGCCAAGGTCGATGCCGAGTTCTTCCCCGGCGGCCGGATCAAGTCGAACTTCCTGATCAATCTGGGCCATGGCGACGCGTCGAAGCTTTATCCGCGCAATCCGCGCCTGGACTTCGACGAAGTCGCGCAGATCCTCTAAGGGATAGGTGCTGGCGGGTTAACCAGCCGCCAGCATCGGCTGCGGCAGCGCCGTGTCGCTGAACAGCGGATAGCGGGCGCGGGCCTGGAACAATTGGTAGTGCCACCATTCGTTCCGATAGAAATCCCATCCGGCCGAGGTCATGATCCCCATCAACAGATGGCGGTTGCGTTGCGCCTGGACCGAAATCCCCGGATGGCCGTGATGCGACAGCGGGGTGAAGGCGTCGAAGGCGGTGCCCATGTCCAATTCGCGCCCCTGGTCATCGACCAGCGTCAGATCGACCGCCACGCCGCGGGAATGCGGCGAGCCGCGCCGGGGGTCGGCAAGGAATTCCGGGTCGGGCGTGTGGTTCCATAAGATCCACTGCGCTTCCTGCGGGCGGAAGGCGTCAAACACCTTAAGCCGCAAGCCCAGTGGCCGGGCCAAGGCGATGGCTTTGCTCAGGCACTCGGCGGCGTCGGCATGCAGCCAGCAATCGGCGCGCGCATAGACCGGCTTGCCGGTGAAATTATCGGCGGTGGCATAGGCGATGCTCAGATCGACGTCGAAAGCGGGCGGAATGATGCGAACCAGGGCCATAATGCAGCAGGAGCCTTTGCAGACGGAGATGTCGGCGGCAGTATAGCCCCGTCATTGTTGACGATAAGGAAAATCGCCTCGTGAATGTCCTCGCTTTCGACTGCTGCACCCAGGCCTGTTCCGCCGCTGTTCTCGCCGATGGGCGGGTGCTGGCTCACCGCGCCCAAGCCATGGGGCGCGGCCAAGCCGAGGTGCTGATGCCGATGATCCAGGCGGTGCTGGCCGAAGCCGGGTTGTCCTGGGCCGAGATCGGGCTGGTCGCCGTCACCGTCGGGCCGGGCACGTTCACCGGCTTGCGCATCGGTCTGGCGGCGGCACGCGGCATGGCGGTGGCGGCGGGGCTGCCGGTGGCGGGGGTGACCACCACCGAGACGGTGGCTTATGCGGTGCCCGAGGCCGAGCGGCGCGGGCGCACCCTGCTGGTGGCGATCGACGGCAAGCGGGCCGACATCTTCGTCCAGGCCTTCGCCGAGGATCTAACTCCCTTGGGCGAGGCGGCGGCGCTGATGCCGGACGACATTGTCCAAAGGTATCCCGGACCGCTGGTCCTGGCCGGCGATGCGGCGCACCGCTTGGCCGAACTGCGCCCCGACGCGCTGGTGTCGTGTGCGGAAATTACTCCCAATGCGGTGGTTCTTGCTGGTCTGGCGGCGCGCCGTTACTGCGAGGGGCGGAGTTTGTCTCCGGCGCCACTCTATCTGCGGCCCCCCGATGTCACCTTGCCGGGGCCTCCCCGATGACTCCGGTCAGCTCTGCGCATAGCGCATTGCTGGCAGGCATGCACCGCATTTGCTTCGCCGAACCTTGGGATGCGGTGGCAATGGCCGAGTTATTGGCGATGCCGGGCGCTTATGGCTTCCTGGCCAGCGGAGATGTGCCGCAGGGCTTCATTCTGTGCCGCGCCGCCGCCGGCGAGGCCGAGGTGCTGACTCTGCTGGTGCTGCCGCCCTATCGCCGTTCGGGTGTGGCCGCGACCCTGTTGCAAATGGCGCTGAAGACGGCCCGCGCGCAGGCCGTTGAATCAATGTTCCTGGAAGTCGCGGCCAACAACAGTGCTGCTCAAGCCCTGTATGAAGACCAGGGTTTCCGCCAAGTTGGCCGCCGTCCGCGCTATTATAGCGGCAGTATTGACGCGCTGGTGCTGCGCCGCGATCTCTAGACTTTCATGATCATCAGATGATGAATTCCGGCGGAGCTTTCGCCGGGTTCGGCGGTGATGGATACAATCACATGACCCAATTCTGCAACCGAACGGGGCACGTTGCGGATGGGTTCGACACCTTGAAGGCGCACGTCCAGAGTTTCACCAGATTGCATCCGTTCAATCAGTAACTTGGTCTTGACGAAGGTCAAAGGACAGAGTTCGCCGGTGATATCGAGATGGTAATTTGTGGTGTCAGTCACGACCGTTCCCCGAGTTTTTCAGTTTTAACATTCGATATTGCTATCCGTTTTGGAACAAACTATATAGTCGGACAACCGTTGTAATCAGAGGCCGCCTACCAATGTCCGACCAATCCAACCAAAATGAACTGTTGGCGCTAACCACCGAGATCGTGGCTGCCCATGTGGCCAACAATAGTGTTCCGGTGTCGGATCTGCCGCAGCTCATTCATGAGGTTTATCGCACCCTGGCCTCGGTGGGAACCACTCCGGTCGTGCCCGAGCGTCCGCAGCCTGCGGTCCCGGTGAAGAAGTCGGTCACTCCCGACTACATCATCTGCCTCGAGGACGGCAAGAAGCTGAAGATGCTGAAGCGTCACCTCAAGACCGCCTATGATATGACCCCCGAGGATTATCGCGAGCGCTGGAATCTGGGCGCCGACTATCCGATGGTCGCGCCGAACTACGCGCTGCATCGCAGCACTCTGGCCAAGAAGATCGGTCTGGGCACCAAGCCGCGCAAGCGTCGGCGCACCGCTCCCTGATCTTCCGACGATATATGGGTGGCGCCGCGGGGAACGACTCGCGGCGCCATTTGGTTTGTCGTTGCAACCGCTTTGAAATATCGGCTACAAATCCGACATGATCTCGCGAATCGAACAGCGCTGCGTCGACAAGGGGATGAAGATGACCGAACAGCGTCGGGTGATTGCCCGTGTGCTGTCGGATGCGTCGGATCATCCGGATGTCGAAGAGGTTTATCGTCGGGCCACCGCGATCGACCCTAATATCAGCATTGCCACCGTCTATCGGACGGTGCGCCTGTTTGAAGAAGCCAATATCCTCGAACGCCATGATTTCGGCGATGGCCGCGCGCGCTACGAGGAGGCTCCAGACGCCCATCACGACCACCTGATCGACATGCAAAGCGGCCACGTCATCGAATTCCAAAGCTCGGAAATCGAGGCGTTGCAGCGAGAGATCGCTCGCCGCTACGGCTATAAACTGGTGGGTCATCGGCTTGAACTCTATGCCGTGCCGATACGCGACAACGAGGGCGGCGACGCCCAATAAACCCGACCGGCGACGGCTTGCCGCCGGCAGCGAGACGAGGTTCCATGAGCGCCGATTTGACCGACGTGGACGAAGCGGGGGCAGCAGGCCTGGAGGTTCGTCTGGCGGTCACTCCCGCCGAGACCGAAGCCGCCCAACGCCTGCGGTACCGGGTGTTTTACGGCGAAATGGGGGCCAAGCCGACGGCGGCGATGGCGGCAGCCGGGGTCGATTTCGATGAATTCGACGAGCCTTGCGACCATCTGCTGGTGTGCGACCGCACGCGCGGCGAGGGCGCGGCGGGCGTCGTTGGCACCTATCGCCTGTTGCGCCGCGAAAGCGAGAAATTCACCGGGTTCTATTCGGCCGCCGAATACGATATCAGCCGGATCGCCGCTTCTCCCGGCCGCGTGCTGGAGTTGGGCCGCTCTTGCGTCGATGTCGCCTATCGCACCAAGATGACCATGCAATTGTTGTGGCGGGGCATCGCCGGCTATGTGTTCAGTCATGACATCGATTTGATGTTCGGCTGCGCCAGCCTGCCGGGCGTCGATCCCAAGAGCTTGGCGGTGCCGCTCAGCTATCTTTACCACAATCATCTGGCGCCCGAGGACATCCGCCCGCGTGCGCTGGACGGTCTGTTCACCGAGATGAACCTGCTGCCGCCCGAAGAGTTGAACCCGCGCCGCGCTTTGGCCGCACTGCCGCCGCTGGTCAAAGGCTATCTGCGCCTGGGCGGCTTCGTCGGCGACGGCGCGGTGATCGACCACCAGTTCAACACCACCGACGTCTGTGTGATCGTGAAGACGGCGCTGGTGACCGACAAGTATTTCCGTCATTACGACCGTACCGCCACGCGGACGCTGTGAGCTTATCTTGACCGGAATGCATAGCCCCTTCGCCGCCTCGGTGCGGATCGTCGTCTTCCTGCTGTGGACCCTGCTGCTGATTCCGCCCTATGCGGCGCTGCTGGGGCTGGGCCGAATCGAGACCTGCCACCGTTTGGCCTGCCGTTACTGGCGCGGCGCCGCCTGGATCGTCGGCTTCAACATCGTCGTGCGCGGCACGATGAGCACCGAGCGTCCGGTGCTGTTCGTCAGCAATCATGCCTCCTATCTGGACATCATCGTGCTGGGGGGGCTGCTTGACGCCGCCTTTGTCGCCAAAAAAGAAGTCGGCCAGTGGCCCGGTATCGGCATCCTGGCCAAGCTGGGACGGACGGTGTTCGTCGATCGCCGCCCGCGCAAAAGCCTGGAACAGCGCAACGAGATGTTGGCCCGCCTGGGCGGCACCGGCGAATCGCTGATTCTGTTCCCGGAAGGCACCAGCAATGACGGCAACCGCGTGCTGCCGTTCAAAAGCGCCTTGCTGTCGGTGGCCGAAACCATCCGCGTCGAAGGCAAGCCGCTGTCGGTGCAGCCGCTATCCCTGGCCTACACACGCCTGGACGGCATGCCCATCGGCAATGGCTGGCGGGCGTTCTATGCCTGGTATGGCGACATGACCTTGCTGCCGCATCTGTGGACCTTCCTTGGTCTGGGCACCACCACCGTCGAGATTGACTTTCATCCTGTGGTGACCCTGGAGCAGTTCGGCTCGCGCAAGGCGCTGGCCGATCACTGCCATGACGTGATCGCCCGAGGCGTGGTGCTGGCCAATGCCGGACGCGTGCCTGTGGTCGTGGCGGTTGAACCGGCAACCGTCGCTTAACTTGACTTCCCCGTTTGCGATGTTAGTTATCAATAGGGGAACAGATCTGTCTTCCCCTTCAGCTTCGAGTATTTGAGCCTTGGCGAAAAAGCTCTTTATCAGGACCTATGGCTGCCAGATGAATGTCTACGACTCCGGTCGTATGGCCGACGTGCTGGCACCGCTTGGCTATACGATGGCGGATACCCCCGATGACGCCGATATGGTGATCATCAACACCTGCCATATCCGCGAACATGCCTCGGAGAAGGTCTATTCCGAACTGGGCCGCTTGCGCATGCTGAAGCTGGCCAAGGCCGAGCAGGGCCAAGGGCTGGTGATTGCCGTCGCCGGCTGTGTTGCTCAGGCCGAAGGCGAGGAAATCCTCGCCCGCGCGCCCTATGTCGATATCGTGCTGGGGCCGCAGACCTATCACCGCCTGCCCGAAATGGTCGCCCGCGCTGCCCGCGCCGGCGCGGCCGGTGGCAGCGTGCTCGATACCGAATTCCCCGCCGAACCGAAATTCGACCAGCTTCCCGACGCGGTGGCGCATGGCTCCTCGGCCTTCGTCTCGGTGCAGGAAGGCTGCGACAAGTTCTGCACTTTCTGCGTGGTGCCCTATACGCGCGGCTCGGAATATTCGCGCCCCGCCGCCTCGGTGTTGGACGAGGCCCGCCGTTTGGTCGAGGGCGGGGTGGTCGAGTTGACCCTGCTGGGCCAGAACGTCAACGGCTATCACGGCGACGGTCCCGATGGGCGCGGCTGGAGCCTGGGCCGCTTGATCCGCGCCGTGGCCGAACTGCCCGGCTTGCAGCGTATCCGCTACACCACCTCGCATCCGCGCGACATGGACGATGAATTGATCGCCGCGCATGGCGAGGTCGAGGCGTTGATGCCGTTCCTGCATCTGCCGGTGCAATCGGGCTCGGACCGCATCCTGGCGGCGATGAACCGTCAGCATGGCGCTACGGACTATCTGCGGCTGATCGAACGCCTGCGCAAAGCGCGGCCCGATCTGGCGCTGTCGTCGGACTTCATCGTCGGATTTCCCGGCGAAACCGATGCCGATTTCGAGGCGACCTGCCAATTGATTCGCGAGGTCGGCTTCGCTCAGGCCTATTCGTTTAAATACAGCGCCCGCCCCGGCACCCCCGCCTCGGCGATGGAGGATCACCTGAGCGAGGCGGTCAAGGAAGCCCGGCTGTCTGAGCTGCACCAGTTGATCGGCGGGCAAGCGGTGGCCTTCAATCAGACCTGCGTCGGGCGCGACCTCGATGTGCTGCTGGAGCGTCGTGGCCGGCATGACGGCCAGTTGATCGGCCGCAGTCCCTATATGCAGTCGGTGTTTGTCTCCGCCCCCGAGAGCATGATGAACACCGTGCAGCGGCTGACGGTGGTGGCGGCGCATGCCAATTCCCTGGCCGCCGTCCTGGCAGAGGAGCGAGCCTGCGCGTGACGGACCAGCCCCCCACGAACGTCAAGGTGACGCGGGAATTCGACGATAACAGCCTGCTTTATATGCTGTTCGGCCCGCATAACGTCCATCTGGAACGTATTGGCCGTGAATTGGGCCTGGACCTGGCGACGCGCGGCAATGCGGTGAGCATTTCCGGCCCCGCCGATCGGGTGGAGGACGCGCAAGCCGCCCTCGACAGCCTGTATGAACGCTGCCAGCGCGGCTATCCGGTGGAAACCGCCGATGTCGATGCGGCCCTGCGCATGGTGGGCTTGGGCGATGTCGCCGCCGGCCGCCTGGCCATCGTTACCCGCAAGCGCCATATTCAACCGCGCTCGCCGGTGCAAGCCGAATACATGCAGGCGATGGAAGACAAGGAGATGGTGTTCGGCCTTGGACCGGCCGGCACCGGCAAGACCTATCTGGCGGTGGCCAAGGCGGTCTCGATGATGATCAAGGGTGAGGTTGACCGCATCATCCTGTCGCGTCCCGCGGTCGAAGCCGGCGAGCGCCTGGGTTTCCTGCCCGGCGATCTGCGCGACAAGGTCGATCCTTATCTGCGTCCGCTCTACGACGCCCTGCATGACATGCTGCCGGGCGACCAAGTGGCCAAGAAGCTGATTGCCGGCGATATCGAAGTCGCTCCGTTGGCCTTCATGCGCGGGCGCACCTTGGCGAACTCCTTCGTCATTTTGGACGAGGCGCAGAACACCACGCCGGTGCAGATGAAGATGTTTCTGACCCGCATGGGCGAGCATTCGCGCGTGGTGGTGACCGGCGATTTGTCGCAAATCGATTTGCCGGTCGGCGCCCGCTCCGGCTTGCAGGATGCCGTTGATATCCTGGGCGGCGTCGATGATATCGGCTTTGTCCGCTTTTCCGACCGCGACGTGGTGCGCCACGGCTTGGTGAGCCGCATCGTCCGCGCCTATGACGCCCATGACCGCAACAAGGACAAACCGTGACCGGCCCTGAAATCGCCATTGCCATCGAATGCGACCTGTGGACCTCGGCCGTGCCCGAGGCCGAGGATCTATGCCGCCGCGTCGCCGCCATCACCTTGGGCTCGGCGGTCGAGGCGTTGGGCGATTTGGCCGTCGAGCGCTGCGAAATCAGTCTGGTGCTGGCCGATGACGCCATGGTACAGGGGTTGAACCGCCAGTATCGCGGTCAGGACAAGCCGACCAACGTGCTGTCCTTCGCCGCCCTGGACGACGACGCGCCCGAGCCGGAGGACGGCCCGGTGCTGCTGGGCGACGTCATCTTGGCTTACGAGACGACGGTGGCCGAAGCCGCCGCCGAGGACAAGACGGTGGCGAACCACCTGTCTCATCTGGTCGTGCATGGGGTCTTGCACCTGCTGGGCTACGACCATATCGAGAATGACGAGGCCGAGGAGATGGAGGACGTTGAACGCTCCATCCTGGCGGCCCTCGGCATTCCCGACCCCTACGCCGCGGAGGAGCGCGACGCACCGAAATGAACGACACCTCTGGCAGTAGATCGCCCCGTGAAAGCGGGGCCACCACCACCTCCGACGACTCCCTGGTCCACGCCCTGCGCGGCTGGCTCCGGGGGCTGCGGCGCACCAAATCCGGCGAATCCGTCCGCGATACCCTTGAAGAGTTGTTCGAGGAGCGCGAGGAAGCCGAGATCCCCATCGACGAGCATGAACGGCGCCTGCTCGGCAACGTCCTGCATCTGCGCGACCTGACCGCCTATGACGTGATGGTGCCGCGCGCCGATATCGTCGCCATCGAGACCAAAGCCGATCTTGCCGAGTTGATCGAGGTGGTCAACGCCAAGGGCCATTCACGCTATCCGGTCTATCGCGGCACTCTCGACGATGTGATGGGCTTGGTTCATATCAAGGATGTATTGATGCTGTTGGCGTCGGGGAAGCCGTTTTCGCTGCCGCGCATCGTCCGCAAGGGGTTGTTGGTTTAGCCATCGATTCGATTGCTCGCCCGGCTTT
>Ga0116225_1003056_pt1 | contig 10905 bp, 9 predicted proteins | sample Sb_taG_8_FD_88968 | JGI IMG/M metagenome (GOLD analysis project Ga0116225, IMG submission 88968) | Peat soil microbial communities from Weissenstadt, Germany - Sb_50d_c_BC metaG | ecosystem: Environmental > Terrestrial > Soil > Wetlands > Peat | place: Germany: Weissenstadt | collected 2010-09-21 | reverse complement strand
TTATGGAGCAGACTGCTGGCAAGTGGGGGCTGCAATCCGGTGATTCGGACGGCGTCAGCATTGGTAAACGTCGTTTGCCCAGATTCGTAGAGAGCCATCAAAAGCTTGGCCATCTGACTGCCTACAGTTCTCAGGTTCGAGTTATAGTGTGTGCTCAATGGATAGCCTGTGAAGCAAAGAATGATGCGCTCAGTATAAGCGTAGTTATATTGTATGTCAAGTAGATTGCCCAACGGGCAATCTACAAAGCAGAAAATATAACCTCCCACGAACACAACCGGGACGCCCGGCAGGCCTCTCTTCTCCGCCACACACACGCATGCGGCGAAAATCGCCGCATAAGATAACACGATCAAACCACTGAGATTCTAAGCTACGCCGAGGGTCAGATGACCGCGACCATCACCATGATGACGACCACGACGAGCATCACCACCATCATCACCACCGCCGCACCAGCGGTTGTGCTTTGCCCGCACATCTTTCCCGGCTCCCTTTTCTCCACCCTCGGATTCCCGCCGATAACAATTTCAAAGCCCGGTTTTAGCCGTTAACGGGATACTAGCGGGCCTTGCTATCTGGCATCAAAGTTTCTGCATCTGACGGCCCGCAGCAAACATCACATTCTTAAGGGTAAGTAGCTGTGATCTGCCCGCACTGTCACCACCGAGTTCCCTTGTCGGAAGCGATCTGGCTCGGCGTAAAAGACTGGGCGCGAAAGTGCGCTTATTGTGGCCTCCTCCTGCTCTCCATGGGTCAGGTTTCCTTGCCACGAGGGCCACAGTCACAGCCGGAGGCGCCGGACTTGATTGATGTTCGGGCACCGAGCATCTACACCAACACCGCTGCGGTTACTACTACCATCATCTTTGACCGCAAGTTAGGGTGAGGCTACCTGGAGGAACTTCGATGATCGCAACGCAAAGCCCGGAGCTAGACGAGATTCTCCAGGGATTCCCCGGCGTGAAGCAGGTTGACGCTATAGAAGACGCCGAGTTCATCAGGTTCACCATTCAACTTCGCATCGATCCTGCGGACCACCCCAACCCACCTCAGATATTCGTTCTCTTCAGGCAGAGTGAGTTCATGCAGGCGCGTACCGTGCCGGCGATGCTGGGCTCGGCGCTCAGGAATAAGATCGCGCAAACTTTCTTCAGGGACGGCTCCAACGGCAGCGAGATTCGGACGAGTCTCCGCCAGGATCGCAACGGCACTTGGGTCGCGCTCACGGTTGACGGCTCGATGTGGGAGTTCGACCCGGAGAAGGATCGTTGGGTCAAAGGCCCGGTTAGTCTCTAACAAGAAAATCGGTCAAGCTTTCCCTGTCTCAGCCACCGCCGAAGGGTTTCATGACTCAAGCCGGGGCAGCTGGAGCTGGTGCCGCTGTAAAATTCCAGTTCTTTGCCTTGAGAACCTTTTCCACTGTGCCCCTAGAGAAGCAACCACAGCTTTATTGAGCGGAGACGAACCAGTATGAATCGCGAAGACGTCGAACAAATCGGACTCGGCAAGCCTGAGTCGGTAAATATCGTGACAAACAAACCCATGAATTTCCCCGTCACCGGCCTGCCAGAGCACCTCGATGCGAAAATTGTGGGCGCATACCAATATCAGCTATCGAGAAGGGGCGACGTATTCTTGTTCAAACAGAATCGAACTTCGCCGACGCCGGAGGCTGCATTACAAGCGTTAAAAAGTCTGCTTAATTGGGACCCGGCTTGACCAGAGAAGCTTCGTGAGGGGAGCCTATATATGCACATCTCCGCTGATGCTCCGAAGCGCCACCGGCTCATTGGAAAATCGGCTCGGTGTTTCCCAGGCAAACGTCAGGCTGCGCCGCCCGCGAATTGCGACACCGAGCCTGAATGCGCGAATGCTTTTGGCACGTCCCGTGCCGACTAGAAGGTCAGTCAGCAGCAACTCCGAAAGCGGTCGAATGATTTCTTCTGAAACCGGGCTTTCCCGCAGCGGCCTCAGCGGATCATCAATTTCAGTTGCAAATCCCATATGCTGATCGGCGAACGGATTGCTTTCTCCGAACAGAACCGTTCGCAAAGCCTGCTCGGTCAAGTCGTCCGGAGTCATTCCTCTGACGCTGACCTCACGGAAAGCGTCCTGCGGAGACTCCTCGACTTCAAGCTCCAGGCGAAACATTTTGGACCGCGCCGTGGTGGTCGTGACGTGAACCCCAGCGACCTTCACATATTTACTACGGCCAGACCAAGTGAATTGCGCCTTGGTTCCCCGATTCCACCGATCGCCACGAGCCGCTTCGAGAGCCTGCGCTACTGTGTTGTCTTTTACGCGCGCCGTGACATTTATAAGCTCGCCACGATCTTCGACCTCCACGGCACGGAACACTGCGTTTCCCAATTTGCACCAGGGCGCCAGATCTTCAGCGGCGATCGCTCTCATCCTGTCCTCCACCTGTCGCTGCAAGTCAGCGACCGTGCGAAATGTCGGAACGACATGAAAGGTGCGAACTTCATCCAGAAAAGATTGCTCATGTCCCTCCCGGTCCGTGGCGGCGGATGTCCATACTGCGATGCGCAGCGCGTGTTTCTCAGCGTGAAGATACTCCGCGTGCGTCGCTGAAAATCTCGTTTTAAGCGGCTTCCCGTAGCGTCTGCCCATGATGCCGACATAAATGTCCGAGCCCTCAACTTCTGCGAGGTACGCTTCCTCCGGGTCCGCGTCGCGGCCGCCGAATTCCTCGAACAAGACGGCACGCAAGCCTACGGCCCGAATGCCGGCAGCCGCAGCTTGCCGCTCTTCGGCCAATTCCGTCATCACGCTCGAAATAAATGCACGCTTCTCGCGGGCCCATTCGCGCACCTCATCGGCGGAAGGTAATTCCGCCGCCGCCCCACGATCGATAAGCAGCGGCTCGGGCTTGTTATCGGATTGCCTTGGCATGGACATATTGTACGAGTCGAGTGGCACGAACGGATTGCGCCAAGAGGCGAAATAGCTCGACTCGGCCTGCCGTTGACGCGGAGGCCGCAGAGATTGTCTTAACCCGATAGGTCGCCTGTGCGTATGAGAACAGACCCATCTGGTTCCGTGCGGCCGGCGAGATATTTCCGACGCGCTTTCTCCTCAATGGCCATCCTATTGGCGCGGAATACAGTAAGCTTGTCTCTCCCATCCCCGCCAAAATGATCGTCCAGAGCTTCTCTGCTGATTAGGCAGCGCACACGGGTGTCTCCGTCCTGCCCATAGAACACAACCGCCCCGAGGTCAAAATTGTAGTTCTCTTCCTTCTCCGCAACCCTCAGATCATGCTGTTCAAGCATATTCACCTTTTCGTTGGGGGATGATTCTGGGATTCCCGCCATCGTCTTTCGGGCTGCCGTCCTGTTATGATTCGCACCGTAGCCAGCGGTAAGACATGACATTTTAGTTTACTGTCACGCCGGCGAGTGGAGCACACCCCATGTCCCTTCAATTTGATGCCGGAGTATTGCCGAGCGCAGCGAACGAGTATGTTTCGAGCGCATGCTGCAGGAATGGGTAAAGGGGCGACAACTCTCGCTTCAAGGCGGTTAGGAGTTCGGACCTGAACTAGACACAGCACATGTTCATGTTCAATTAGTCACTGCCAAGTCCGAGCAAGCGGCCGCTGCGCATCGGATTGGCACTTCAGCTGGACTCGCGATTTCTCCTTGAACGGCCCTGTGCCACCAGGTATCCTGGATTGGAGACAACCAGCTATCGCGAGGTAGGCAGGCTTGGTAAAACTGAACTTCTCTTCAAAATGTACGTTCAATCAACCGCCAAGCGATACCGTGAAGGAATGTCGACAATCTGCCAAATTCGTGAACCGATGCAATATCGTTGTTCGGGACGTTCGCGACAGGAATGGCAACAAGCTTGGCACGGTGGTGGAGCCGCATGATGCCACGGAAGCCGGCGTCATCGCGGCGGCGCAGCGGGCGACTGATCGGATGTACGAGGAATATCCAGAAGCTTCCAATATTCAAAGCCGCATCGGAGCGACCGACGCAAGTGGCAGGCCGAATTGGTCTATCTCGCCAAACTTCAAACACATTGCAGAGATCGGAACGGATGAAGCCTCCTATATTTGGGGCAATGTACGTCCGCAGTGTAGTCTGAAAGGTTGACGCAACTTCAAATGACGAGGACCGTGAAAGCTCATGATACCGGTCATTGACGTCTTTGCGGGACCTGGTGGTCTCGGCGAAGGCTTCAGTGCGCTGCGCGACTCTCGCGGCCGTCCAATATTTAAGATCGCCCTTTCGATTGAGAAAGATTACGTCGCCCACCAAACACTTCGGTTGCGCAGTTTCTTTCGGCAGTTCCTGGACGGAAGCAAGCCGGAAGAATATTACGGACAAATCAAGAGGGGACAAGTCGATTGGGATCTGCTCGCGAGCAAGTATCCGGCTGAGGCGGAAAAAGCAGAAAAAGAGGTGTGGCTGGCACAGCTCGGCAGTGAAGCGTATCCACCTAGCCTTGTTGACACTAAAATCCGGAATGCTCTGTCGTCCGTTCAGGGCTGGGTACTGATTGGCGGACCTCCATGCCAGGTGTACTCGCAGGTTGGCCGCAGCCGCATGAAAGGAGGTATGCCGTGGCATTTCGCTCGGGACAAAAGGCACACGCTATACAAGGAATACCTCCGCATAATTGAAGTCCACCGACCACCCGTTTTCGTCATGGAAAACGTGAAAGGACTGCTTTCCTCGAAGAGAGCCGGCAAGAAAATCATTGAGCAGATAATAAAAGATTTACGCGAGCCCGTAAGAGACCGAGCCGCCAAACGTGGTAGGACACCCCTTGCGTACAACCTCTACGCGCTTGCCGATTACGACAATTCAGTCGCCTCCACCACAGCCTCAGCAAACCGACTAGCGGCAAGATATATCGTCCGATGCGAAAAGCACGCCATACCGCAAGCTCGACATCGCCTGATCATGCTTGGCGTCAGGAATGACATCAAGGTTGTGCCAGCCAGCCTCCCGATTGAAGATGAAGAAGTAAGCATGTGGAAAGCGATCCAAGATTTGCCCCCACTTCGGAGCCGCCTTTCACGAGAAAAGGACACTCGCGAGGCCTGGGTTGAGACAATCCGAAAGGTTCTAACCTACAAAGCTCTGGACGAAGCGACAGACGTATTCGACGTGATGAGACGTGCAGCGTCGAGACTTGATTATTCTGAGACAGGTAGCGAGTACATCAAAACAGCGAAACGGCCTTCCTGGAATCAAGAGTGGTTCTTCGATGAAAATCTTGAGGGCGTTTGCAATCACTCGGCCCGAAGCCATATTTCCAAGGATCTCTGGCGATATTTCTATGCAGCCTGCTTCGCTCAAGTAAGGCAAAAGTCACCCGTGCTGGATGACTTTCCGAATTTTCTTCTCCCCGCTCACGAAAATGTTAGTCAGCGAAATTCAGAAGATGATCAAGCGTTCGCTGATAGGTTTCGGGTTCAAGTCAAGCACCGCCCTTCTACCACCGTGACCTCTCACATCAGCAAAGACGGACACTACTTCATTCATCCTGACCCAGCCCAGTGCCGTAGCCTGACTGTCCGCGAAGCAGCAAGACTCCAGACCTTTCCTGACAACTACTTCTTTATGGGGCCGCGGACGGCTCAATACCATCAGGTCGGTAATGCAGTACCGCCTCTGCTTGCGGTGAAAATTGCTGCAGTAGTCCGTGGGCTTTTCTCATAGACTGTTCACGCGCGAGGATAACCCGTGGTCGACCGACTCACAAAAGAGCGCCGCAGTTGGAACATGAGTCGCATTCGTGGCACGGACACAAAACCGGAATTGCTCGTACGCTCGCTGTTGCACCGAATGGGCTATCGGTTCCGGCTGCACGTACCTGATTTGCCGGGCAGACCTGATATCGTGCTCCCCAAGTGGCAGAGAATCATCTTCGTTCATGGATGTTTCTGGCATCGCCATCCTGGCTGTGCGCAGGCATACGAAGCGAAGTCTCGGAAGCTGTTCTGGCAACAGAAGTTAGAAGGCAACGCCAAGAGGGACCGACTGATCTGTGCCAAGCTACGGAGGATGGGCTGGAAAGTCTCGATCATATGGGAGTGTCAGACGAAGAAAGAGGCTACCCTGGAAAGAAAAGTCGGTGCGATCGTCCGTCGCCTCGGGCATCAGTAATGTTCGCAGAATCTAGTGGATAGACTAGAATCTGACTTGTCTCCCCCAGCAACCAGCAGGCGTGCAATACCGGCGTAATGTGGCTGCACGTTATTCTCATGGCATAAAAGAGCTCAATGGGCGGACGCACGGTAGATTCAGCTTCCAAGGACAGCTCGGGCGGCGGCGTGCCTCTGCGCAATACCGAGCCTCCTCATTCCTTGTTGGTTAATCCTCTCTTCAAGTTGGCCGTTCTCCAGGGGGTCGACGCGGCGGTAAAGCTCCACATCGATCGCGGCCAAGATGTAAATGTAAAGGACGAGGCTGGGCGGCCGTTGTTGATGCTAGCCGTACTTCGCGGTCATACCAGTACCTGTCGCCTATTGCTTGATGCTGGCGCAAATCCGGCCGAAACCAATGGCGACGGTAAGGACTGCCTAACCGTTGCAGCTGAGAGCAGTCACCCTAACATCCGTGAACTGTTTCGCGAATTTAATCCCGTCCGTCTGCGACCGGATTCCGAAGCCGGCGACGAAAATCTGCAAAGGCCCGTTTTGGCAGATGAAGGCGGAGACGCGGATGATGCCAGTCTAGTTCTAGACCTGCGCGCTTGGGACGAGGAACCCGAAGAGATTGCCCCAGTCGGAGATCCCGAAGCATCAGTGGTGTCGGAACTAGTCCAAGATAATATCTCGGGCCACACGCCAATCGATCCAGACGAGGACTGGACGGACGTCACAATCAACCTGCCATCGGCAGTTTCGAGTGAATTCGACGAAGAAGAAACCGCGTCGCTGAGAGAGACCTTCTTGAAAGGACTGCGGAATGGAAGGCTGTCGTTTTCTGACACGGAGGAATTCTCGGCGGGGGACCAAGGCGACCCAGATCTTGAAATGCGAATTCTGATCGTTCTCGGGGAATTGGGTGTTCTTGTCGACGAACTGGAGGTGCCTGAACTAACTCAGTCTGCAGAAGTCAGTGAAGCAGTCGAGGACGAACTCGCCGAGGACGAACTCGTCGAAGAAGCTCTCGGGTTTCTCAGGGATCTAAGCTCACCAGCAGCCGACCCATTCAATCGTTATGCACGTGATATGCGAGCGCGAGATCTTCTATCGCGCGAGGACGAAGAAAGACTCGGACGGCAGATTGAGGAGGGAGTCAGCGCCTCAATCGATGCGATTGCCCGATGCACGCCCGCGCTGCTAGAGCTTCTCCGCCTCGCAAAGCAGGTAGAGAAAGGCGAGATCGAGCTGTACGACTTAGCGGACGCCGACGCTGAAGATCCAGCGACTGATGACGAGGGCGTTGACGATGACGATCAAAATGCTAAAAGGGCTCTTGTTGCAAGTGGCGATGAAGAGGAGGCTGATGAATCGGCTTCTGACATTTCCCCCTCAACCCTCGCTCAACAAGAATTTCTAAAGAAGATCGAGACCATCCGCGCCCGTCTGAAAGAAGGCGTGGAGTCGAAACACACTCCAAAAGAACATGCGCTGATAAGAGAAGAACTACGTCAGCTCCGCCTGTCAGATCGTGCTATTGAGCACATTTGTGAGTTCATTCGCAAAACAGTCGAAACCGAGCAGCAGTCTACGCAAATTATCCGCGAACGAGCGCAGCAATTGTGGTCGGGATACGAAAAGATTACTAGGTCCAAACAACGGATGATCGAGTCGAATCTTCGGCTAGTCAACTCGATAGCAGTCAAGCATCGGGGCCGAGGCTTGGAACTCTTGGATCTCATTCAAGAAGGGAACCTCGGCCTTCTGAAAGCAGTCGATAAATTCGACTATCATCGCGGGTACAAGTTCTCGACGTACGCGACTTGGTGGATTCGACAGGCAATCACACGAGCAATTGCCGACAAAGCGCGAACGATACGAATACCAGTCCACATGGTGGAGCGCATCAATAAGCTGTACCGTGCAACCCGCGACCTCATACATGAATTGCATCGAGATCCAACTCCAGCCGAGATAGCACAGCGACTAGACATCCCCGTAGCAAAGGTAAATTGGATTCTTAGAAACACTCAAGATGTAGCCTCAATTGAAGTGATGGAGTTGGAGGAAACGGGCGACGATTGGAGCAGTCTGTTTGCGGATTCTACCGCGGTCGTACCTCAGCTTTTGGTTGAATGTATGAACAACGAACGACGGCAGGCAGTTTTGCACGTGCTCAGAGGCTTAAAGAACAGAGAACAAACAGTCATCAAAATGCGCTTTGGAATGCTGGATGGTTCTGAGTCCACGTTGGAAGAGATTGGTCAGTTATTTCAACTCACCCGCGAACGAGTCCGGCAAATCGAGGAGAAAGCGCTGAAGAAACTACAACACCCAACGCGGACTCCAATCTTGAAACCGCACTTGGAGTACAAGGTCAAATCCAAATGACCGCAAATACCAGAAACGCTCCCCCGAAGCCGACTGCAATGCTTGAGTCCCTACGCGGACTTGGCTATTCGGCCGCGTCCGCTCTCGCGGACATCATTGACAACAGCATTGCGGCACAGGCGAACCAAGTGCGTCTAGATTTCTACTGGAGGGGCAAAGAAAGCTACATTTCCATCTTGGACGATGGGAACGGGATGGACGGTGATGGACTTTACACTGCGATGAGGCTAGGAGGCAGAAGTCCACTCGAACAGAGAGACCCCAATGACCTTGGCCGATTTGGATTGGGCCTGAAGACCGCTTCGTTGTCTCAATGCCGGCGCCTTACTGTTGCGAGTCGAAAAAACGGCCAACTAAGCTGTCTGTGCTGGGATTTGGACTACCTTGCATCCACATTTGAGGACGCTTGGCTTCTCCTTGAAGGTCCTTCCAAGGGCTCCGAAGAACTAATCCGCCCGCTGGCCGGTGCTGTCAAAGGGACCTTGGTTCTTTGGGAATTACTGGACAGAATCACGGTGCCCGGATTCACTGAGCAGGACTTTTTGGACCTCATCGATCGCGTTGAGCGTCATCTGTCGATGGTCTTCCACCGCTATCTCAGGGGACCCCGGCCGCGGTTGAACATTCTCATTAATGGCAGACGGGTTCCTGCGTGGGATCCATTTCTTCTCGATCATCCGGCCACATGGTCATCTCCGGTCGAGGTGATGAGAACTTCGTCCGGAGAAATCTCTGTACAGTGTCATGTATTACCTCATAGGGACAGATTGGAGCAGGCCGAATACGAGGCAGCCGCAGGCCCGGACGGATGGACCGCGCAACAGGGTTTTTATGTGTACAGGAACGAACGCTTATTGGTTGCTGGGAGCTGGCTTGGGTTAGGACAGGGACGCTATTGGACGAAGGAAGAGGCTCAGCGTTTGGCAAGAATAAGAATAGACATTCCTAACTCGGCTGACGTCGAATGGAATATCGATGTTCGCAAATCATCCGCCCGCCCGCCAGTTTCAGTTCGGAATCGCTTAATCCGCCTTGCAGAAGACACGCGAGAGCGGGCACGACGGGTGTTTGCGCACCGTGGCCACGCCGTTCGAGTTCCGACCGACGGTTCTCTTATGCTGGCTTGGAGGGCAGAGCATTTCGCCGGTGGTTTACGTTATCGGATCGATCAAGACCACCCGGCTGTAAAGGCTGTTCTGGAAGATGCCGGCAACTTGTTGCCGGATGTTCAGACCATGCTTTCCATCATTGAAGAGACTGTTCCTGTTCAACGAATTTGGCTAGATACCGCCGAAGGCAAAGAAGTGCCACGAACCGGCTTTTCCGGCGGGTCTAGTGAGAAGGTCATCGCTGTGTTGCAGGTGATGTACAGGAACCTGATAGATCGGAAGCATCTTTCGTCGTCGGATGCTCGTGAGCAGCTTCTACGCACGGAGCCGTTCCAGGACTATCCACAACTAGTGGCATCTCTCCCAGACGAACCGCAAAACGCTTGAGGGAGAACGAGGTGAACTTGTCAGAAGCGCAACCAAAGGTCGTCAAGTTTGTCCAGGAGCTCCTGGTCGACGAGGGGGACGGAGTATCAATTACCCCCGGACTGATTTCTGAAAAGATCGACATGGTTCTTGCAATGCAGCCAAGGTGGGGTGATGGCCTCGATCGGGAGGCAGTCATTGACGAGCTGATTCGCAGGTTCAGCTTATGGATCGGTCAGGACTCCACCATAAAGAACGATACTGGACACATTGCGTGGTTAAATGCTGAACGAAAGCTTGAGTGGAGGTATTGGCAACGCTACAGGGAATGGCTGGAGCGGGATCTGTCATTTAGGGCCGTCGAGGCGTTGGACCGATCGACCAATTTGATATTGGGTCTTCTCGAGGATCCAACACGCGAAGGATGGTGGGACAGACGGGGTTTAGTCGTTGGACACGTCCAATCTGGTAAGACTGGGAATTACACCGGACTGATCTGCAAGGGAGCAGATGCCGGTTACAAAATCATCGTTGTCCTCGCCGGCCTCCACAACAACTTGCGAGCGCAGACTCAGATGCGCCTCGACGAGGGGTTTCTGGGTTACGAGACTAAGGCGATCCAGAGTGACGTTGCCGTAATCGGGGTGGGCGAGATTGACGGAGATCCTCGGATCAGGCCTAACTATGCCACCAATCGGTCGAATGCTGGTGATTTCAATAGAGCAATAGCAAGGAATCTTGGTATTACACCCGAGCAACGCCCTTGGCTATTCGTTGTCAAGAAAAATAAGAGCGTCCTGGACTTGCTGTTGCGGTGGATTCGCAACTATGTAGCAAATACGCAAGATCCCCAAACGGGCAGACGAATCGTGACTAATTTGCCTCTTCTTCTCATCGATGACGAGGCTGATC
>Ga0116225_1003050_pt1 | contig 10914 bp, 7 predicted proteins | sample Sb_taG_8_FD_88968 | JGI IMG/M metagenome (GOLD analysis project Ga0116225, IMG submission 88968) | Peat soil microbial communities from Weissenstadt, Germany - Sb_50d_c_BC metaG | ecosystem: Environmental > Terrestrial > Soil > Wetlands > Peat | place: Germany: Weissenstadt | collected 2010-09-21 | reverse complement strand
TCGGCAATCCGCAGAACATCCTCATCGGACAGGTCGGCGGGCTGAACTTCTGGCGCTTCCTAGCAGTCTGCGCCCCCGCCGGGCTGGTCGGGCTGGGGATCGTCTATGGCGTGGTGCGCTGGCAGTGGCGTGCCCAACTGACCGCCCCGCCCGCCCAGGCCAGCCTGCCGCCGGCTCCGCCCCCCAATATATGGCAGACCGCCAAGGGGCTGTTGGCGGTGCTGGCGCTAGCGGCGCTGTTCACCACCTCGCTGCCGCGCGACATCGGCGCTTTGGTCATCGCCGCACTTCTGCTGGCCTCGCGCCGCTTGTCCAGCCGCGACATGATCGGCGCGGTGGATTGGCATCTGCTGCTGCTGTTCGCCTGCCTGTTCACCATCACCGGGGCGTTCTCGTCGTTGGGACTGGCGGCCGAGGCGGTGACGTGGCTGGACCATCACCGCATGCTCCCCGACAGCCTGATCGTCATGACGCCACTGCTGACGCTGCTGAGCAACAGCATCGGCAATGTGCCGGCGGTGATCCTGATCCTGTCGGTATGGGCGCATCCGCCCGCAGGGGCGATGATCGGCATGGCGCTGCTATCGACCCTGGCCGGCAATCTGCTGATCGTCGGCAGTCTGGCCAACATCATCGTCGTCGAGCGGGCGGCGACGGTGGGGGTGCGGCTGGGCTTTCTCGATCACGCCCGGTCGGGCATTCCCGTCACCCTGCTGTCGATGGCGGCGGCGGCGGCGTGGCTGGCCGCGACAGGAGCCATGCCGCTGCGCTAAATCAGGCGACGACCGGCAGTTCGACTTCCGAGACGACGCGGTTGCGCCCGTTCCCTTTGGCCTGATACAGCGCCTCGTCAGCGCGGTTGACCAGTTCCGCCGAGGATTCGCCGGGGCGGTATTGCGCCGCGCCGATGGACAGGGTGATCTGCCCCAGGCTAAGCCCGGTGCGGCGGTTGACCACCTTTTTCGCCGAGACATGGCGACGGATCTGGTTGGCCACCGGCATGGCGTTTTCCAGCAGTGTCCGCGGCAGGATAACGCCGAATTCCTCGCCGCCATAGCGGGCCGCGGTGTCCTGGCCCTTGATGCATTCGGTCATGTAGCGCGCCACCAGACGCAGCACCTGATCGCCCAGCAGATGACCATGGCTGTCGTTGAACGCCTTGAACAGGTCGATGTCGATCATCAGCAGGCACAGCGGCTCGTCGTCACGGCTGGCTTTCAGAATGGCCTCACGCAGGGCCGAATCGAAGCTTTTGCGGTTGGCGATGCCGGTCAGCGAGTCGGTATTGGCTTCGCGCTCCAGCCGTTCCAGATGGGTGCGCAGGGTCTCGATCTCGCGCGACGAGGCCTGGAGACGTTCCTCCAACACCTGATTGGCCAAAGCCATTTGCCGCGTCTCGTCAAGCACCGTAGTCACCCGCGCCACCATCTCGCCGGCGTGATGGCGCTCGTCGGCGCGGTCGGTGAAATCGGCCAGCACCGAGCCATAGCGCGAGGCCGAGCCGCTGGCGACGTCGAGACAGTCGGCGACCTCGGCGACGGTGCGCTCGATGCGGCGGCTGGCGTCGCGCAGATGCGCTTCATCGACATGGCGGCCAAAGAACTGGTCGTGAATCTCGTCCACCGCTTGCGCCGTGATCTTGTCGTGCGCAGCCAGACGGTTCATCGCAATCGACAGATCGGCCATCTCGCCGCTTTGATGGGCGAAGGCGACGGTGATACGTGCCGGAGTGGGCGCGATGTGCAATTGCGCCAGCATGTCCACAGCCGAACGGGCGCGGCGCAGGATGGTGGGGAAGTCTTCGAGTTCCGTCGCGGCGGTCGCCATCAGCGGTTGGTCCTTAATTGCATTGGCCGATGGAACCTTCGGCGCAGACGCGCTTGCCGTCGGTCCAGGTGGCGCCGGAAAGCTCGGCGGTGGTTAGATCGGCCCCCAGGGTGCGCGCACCGCTCAGATTGGCGCCGCGCAGAACCGCTTTGAAGAAGTGGGCGCGGCGCAAATCGGTGTTGCGCAGGCTGGCCCCGCTCAGGTCGGCCTTGGTGAAATCGGCCTCGGCGAAATTGCCGTCGTCCAGCGTCGCACCGGCCAGATGGGCGCTGATGAACTTGGCGTGGAAGCCGTTGGCGCCGGTCATGGCGACCTTGGTCAGATCGGCGCGTTCGAAGCTGGCATCGACCAGATGGGCGCCGGTCAGCGTTTGCCCGACCAAATCGCGACCATCGAGATAGCAACGCGCCCAATCGACGCTGGGTGCGGGCGGCTCGGTGCAATCAGCCGCGCCAAGCGAGGGGGCGGCCATGGCAACGACAAGCATTACGGGAATTATCAAGCCGAGACGTTTCATGGAATGATTTAAACCCAACGCGCGCCGGGACGAAACACTTTTTGCGGAAAGCCGCCCCCGGTCCATGTGGCCGCCTGCCGCCTTATGCCGTTTACCTGGGGGCAAGCGAGGCTTACCTTAGTCAGGAGACAAAGAAAAAGAATGGAGCCCGCCATGTCCAAGTCGAAGGCCGAAGAGGCGCTGCACGAGGCCGAGCAGCTGTGGATTTCCGGCGAGAACCAGCGCGCCCGAGAAGGTTACCGGCGGGCGCGGGTTTTGTTCCATGAGGAAAACGATGCTGCCGGTCAGGCCAATGCGCTCAGCCAGTTGGGCGATTTGGAATTGCGGCTGGGGCATCTGGACCGCGCCCGCGAGGTCTATGTCGAAGCGCGCGGATTACTGGCCCCCGGTGGCGACCAGCGCGAGCAAGGGTCGCTGCTGTCGCGCCTGGGCGAAGTGGCGCACCGCGCCGACAACCTGCCCGAAGCCCGTGCCCTGTTCGCCTCGGCGCGCGACTTGTTCGCCTCGGCCGGCGACGCCTCGGGCGAAGCGCATGTGCTGAAGCGGCTTGCCCATATCGAACGCTCGGAGGGCCGTCAGGATCTGGCGCTGGATCTGTATAATCAGGCGCTGACCCTGTACCGCCATGCCAATGACGGCTTGGGCGAAGCGCATGCGCTGCACGCCTTGGCCGCTTTGCATGACCAGTTGGGCCAACCCGACCGCGCCCACCGCAATTACGATGACGCGCTGACCCGCTTCCGCGAAGCCGGCGACATGCTGGGCGAAGCCAGCGCCCTGACCGGTCTGGCCCACCTGCTGCGCCACACCGGCAAAGTCGCCGACGCCGTCACCGCGCTGGAAACCGCCGCCAAGCTGTATGGCCGCGCCGGCCATTTGCGCGGCGACGCCGACATCAGCTTCGAACTGGGCCGCCTGGAAGCCACGCGCGGCGACAAGGCGCGGGCACACCACCATTTCTCGCGCGCCGCCGAGTTGTACCACCGCGCCGAGGCGTCGGAACTGCACCATAAGGCGCTAAAGGAAGCTCAGGCGGTGGCGGCGGGGTAGAGGAAGGAAGGCGTCCGAACACCTTTTTCGTCATCACCGGGCTTGTCCCGGTGATCCACGCCACCCAGCCGGAATGTCTGTATAAACAACGCTTTCCGCCTTCTCGGCGTTGATACCCGGCACAAGGCCGGGCACGACGGGTGAGGAGTCCGAATCACTCCCCCTGCCCTACTCGTCATCGCCCCAATCGGGCAGCGCCAGACGGCGTTCACCGCGCGATTTGGGGATTTTCCGCACATGGGCGAGGTTCTTCTCGGCAACCAGAGCTTGCCGGGTGGCGCCGACGCTACGGTAGACGTCGGCGGCGGCGGGGAAGGGGGCTTCGGCTTCCTCCAGATGCTCGGTGTTCTGGTTCAGCTTGTCCAACAGGAACAATGCCGTGCCCAGGGTGTTTTGGCTGGCCGCCCAGCCCAGCGGCAGACGTTCGCGGCTGCGCAGTTCCAGCGAAGCGCGGCAGGCGTCGATGGCGCGGTCCAGCACGTCGGGGCTTTTCATCTGGTCGCCATAGACTTGCAGCACCTGCGCCAGATTGTTCATCACGTCGGCCCAGCGCTGCGGCGCTTCGGCGCGGGTGAACACCTGCATCGCCGCCTGGAAGGCCGCCATCGCTTCCTTCAGCACCTCGGACTGGCCCGTCAGCAGGTCCAGCTTGTACAGCCCCAACCCCAGCCGGTTCTGCGCCGAGGCCCATTCCTGCGGATACGCCCCCCGGATCAGGCATTCCAGGCTCAGGCGGTACTCGGCGACCGCCTGTTCCATCATGGCGACGTCGCGGCGGCGATCGCCCGCCGCCAGCAAGGCTCCGCCCAGATGCTTGCGCAACACCGCTTCATCGATCCCGTGGTCGCCGCGTGGAATGCGCAGGACGGCGGCGTTGTAGACGTCGGCGGCGTGCTCGAACCAATCGGCGTCGCCTTCCCAGCCGGCGATGGTGGCGGCGGCGTTGGCATAGACGGTCAAGCCGGTGCGCTGCTGCTCCATGTTCCACGCCATCGGCAAAGTGCCCAGGAAGTCGGGCAAGGCTTGCAGCGCCGCCGGCAGCAATTGGCGGTGCAACGCGCGTTGCTGGTCGTTGAACGGCTCGATGGCGGCCAGCACCGCCAGATGGAACAACTCGCCGACCGGCGGCGATGGGTCGGCGGGCAGTTCCAGTCTGAAATAGGGGCTGAAACTGCCCACGCGCTCGTCGTCAATGGCCCCGGCTGCGGTGAAGCACAGGGTATAGCCGTCCTCGTGCACGTCGCCCCAGACCAGCAAATCGACGATTTCCTCGCGCGCCAGGATTTGCCGGGCGCGCATCACGGCGCTGGCGGCTTGGACCTGATCGGCGTTGGGCTCCATCTGCACCGACACCGCCATGGGGCGGGCGACCACGCCCGTCTTGCCGTCCAGCAGCGCCACCAAAGCGCGGGTCCAAGCGCCTTCAATGTCGTTGTTGACGGTGGCGACGCCAATCAGCAGCGGCTGCACCAGCGGCTCGCCGGGGGCTATCTCGTGGCTGGCGGGCGGAATCTTGCGGCGGCGGAACCACGACATGAAGGCGTCGAGCAGTCCGCGATTGCCGCCCGTCGGCGAGAATAGCTGCACCTCGCGCTGGCGGGCGATCACCGCGTCGGCGGCGCGCAGCCGCTCGACCAGAACGCCCATGACGCGCATGGCGGCGTCCGGCTCGGATTGCAGCCAGGAGCGGAAGTCTTTCTTGGGGATGACCTTGATGCGGCTTTTTTCAATAGCGCGAGCCGTGGCGCTGCGCGGGCTGTCGTCGAGGATGCCCATCTCGCCGAACATTTCCAGCGGCCCCAACTGAGCCAGAACCACCGCGCCGTCCTGTCCTTGCTTGGTCAGTTCGACGCGGCCGCTCACCACCACGAAGACGGCGTCGCTCGCCTCGCCTTCGCGGAAGATCGCTTCGTCCCTGCCGAAACTGCGTACCCCCGCCTTCACGTCCTTACCCTCACGATTCAGCCTGTAGGGTAAGGCAGGTGCCCCGATGGCGCAACCGGGACGGAACCGCTTGCGCCATCGGGGGGATCGTCACACCGAGAAGTACTTGGCCTGCGGATGCAGCAGCACGATGGCCGAGGTGCTTTGCTCGGGATGCAGCTGGAACTCCTCGCTCATATGCACGCCGATGCGGTCGGCGCCGAGCAAGGCCAGCAATTGTTCCTGATCCTGCACATAGGGGCAGGCCGGATAGCCGAAGGAATAGCGCGAGCCGCGATAGTTCTGCTTCAGCATCTTCTCGACATTGCGGTCGTCCTCGGCGGCGAAGCCGAGTTCCGAGCGGATGCGGGCATGGGTATATTCGGCCATGGCTTCGGTCATCTCGACCGACAGGCCGTGCAGATAGAGGTAGTCCTTGTAGCGGTTCTCGGCGAACCACTGGCGGGCCACGTCGCTGGCCTGCTCGCCCATGGTCACCACCTGCAAGCCGATCACGTCGCGCTCGCCGGAATCGACGTCACGGACGAAGTCGGCGATGCACAAACCGCCTTCGGTGCCCTGGCGGGGGAAGCCGAAGCGGGCGGCTTCGGTCGTGCCGTCCTCCTCGAACAACACCACGCTGTCGCCCTCGGAAGCGCATTTCCAGTAGCCATAGGCGGCCTTGGGCAAAAGAATGCCTTCGGCCTGGCATTGCTTGAGCATGTTGACCGCCAGCGGCTTCAGCTCCTTATGCGCCCAGGTCTTCCACTCGTCGATGGTGCGCCCGGCCTTTTTGTAGCCCCACTGGAACTGGTACAGCATGGTCTCGTTGAGATAGGTGACCAGCGTTTGCAGCGGCACCGATTCGATGATGCGCGCGCCCCAGAACGGCGGGGTCGGCACCTCGGCTTGACGAGCCAGTTCGGCGCGGCGCAGGCGGACTTCCTCGAAATCCACCGGACGCGCCGGCTGCGCCGCCTGCCCCAGGGTGCGGGTGGTGTTGCTGGGACGGTTGATACGCTTGGCCTTGATCTCGGCCATGTGCTCATCGAAGCTGCTGTCGGCCACGCGCGCCATCAAGTCCAGGCCGTCGAAGGCGTCGCGGGCATAGGCGACGCGGCCGGCGCCGTAGGACGCCACGCAATCTTCCTCGACATATTTGCGGGTCAGCGCGGCGCCGCCCAGCAGCACCGGAATGTCGATGCCCTCGCGGGTCATCTCTTCCAGGTTTTCGCGCATGATCACCGTCGATTTGACCAGCAGGCCCGACAGGCCGACGGCGTCCGGCTTGTGCTCCTTGATGGCGGCGATGATGGTGTTGATGGGCTGCTTGATGCCCAGGTTGATGACCTTGTAGCCGTTATTGGTCAGGATGATATCGACGAGGTTCTTGCCGATGTCGTGGACATCGCCCTTCACCGTGGCCAGAACCATGGTGCCCTTTTGCTGGCCGTCGATCTTCTCCATGCGCGGCTCCAGGAAGGCCACGGCGGCTTTCATGGTTTCCGCCGATTGCAGCACGAAGGGAAGCTGCATCTTGCCCGACCCGAACAGCTCGCCGACCACCTTCATGCCGTCGAGCAACAGCTTGTTGATGATGTCGATGGGCTGCCAAGTCAGCAGCGCTTCGTCCAGATCGGCTTCCAATCCCGTGCGATCGCCATCGACGATACGCTGCTTCAGGCGGTCTTCGACGCTTTCGGCGCGCACCTTCTTGACGGCGGCTTCGGCGCTCTTGTTCTCGAACAGCGCCATATAGGCCTGCAACGGATCATAGCCCTCGGCGCGGCGGTCATAGATCAGGTCTTCCGCCGCCTTGACCTCGGCGGCGTCGAGCTTGTGCAGCGGATAGAGCTTGCTGACATGCACGATGGCGCCGGTCATGCCGCGCTTCAGCGCATGGTCGAGGAACACCGAGTTCAGCGCCGGACGGGCCAGCGCCTTCAGGCCGAACGAGACGTTCGACAGGCCGAGGATGATCTGGCACTCGGGCAGTTCCTTGGAGATCCGCTCGATGGCGTCCAGCGTATGGAGCGCCAGCTTGCGGTCGTCCTCGTTGCCGGTGCAGATGGTGAAGGTCAGCGGGTCGAACAGCAAATCCGACGCCGGCAGGCCGTGCTTGACCACGGCGAAGTCGTACAGGCGTTTGGCCAGGGCGACCTTGTGCTCGACGGTCTTGGCCATGCCCTCTTCGTCGATGGTCAGGGCGATCACCGCCGCGCCGAACTTCTTGGCCAGACGCAGACGCTCCGCCGCCGGCTCTTCGCCGTTCTCGAAGTTGATCGAGTTGATGATCGACTTGCCGCCATACAGCTTCAAGGCCGCCTCGATCACCGGCAGTTCGGTGGAATCGATGACCAGCGGGGCATTGATCGAGCCACGCGCGCGGCTGACCACTTCGGTCATGTCGCTGATTTCATCGCGGCCAACAAAGGCGGTGCAGATGTCCAGGGTGTTGCTGCCTTCGCGCACCTGCTCGCGGCCGATGGCGATGGTGCCGTCCCAGTCCTGAGTTTCCTGGCATTCGCGGAACTTCTTCGAACCGTTGGCGTTGCAGCGCTCGCCGATCGAGAGGAACGAGTTTTCCTGGCGCAGCGGCACCGAGCCGTACAGCGAGGCCACCGACGGCACCCAATGCACCGTGCGCTGAACCGCCGCCGGACGCCCCTTGGCCCCGCCGCGGCGACGCAACATGGCGTCGATGGCGCCGATATGCGCAGGCGTGGTGCCGCAGCAGCCGCCCATCATGTTGACCTTGTCGTCGTCGAGGAAGCGTTCCTGCCACATCGCCAGATCGTCGGGCTTCAGCGGATAGGAGGTCTGGCCGTTGACCAGTTCGGGCAGACCGGCATTCGGCTGCACCGAAATCAGGCCCGGCCAGTTGGCCGACAGCCAGCGCACATGCTCGCTCATCTCTTGCGGGCCGGTGGCGCAGTTGAGGCCCATCAGCGGCACGTCGAGCGAGTTGATGATGGTGGCGGCGGCGGCGATGTCCGCGCCGACCAGCAAGGTGCCGGTGGTCTCGACGGTCACCTGAACGAAGATCGGAGTATCTTTGCCGGCGGCGGCGCGGGCGATCTTGACGGCGTTGACCGCCGCTTTGATTTGCAGCGGATCCTGACAGGTCTCGATCAGCACGGCATCGGCCCCGCCGGCGATCAGACCCTGGGCCTGAACCAGACAGGACTGCTCCAGCGTGTCGTAATCGATATGGCCCAGTGTCGGCAGCTTTGTGCCCGGCCCGACCGAGCCCAGCACGAAGCGGGTGCGGCCATCGCCCTTGAACTCGTCGGCGGCTTCGCGGGCAATCTCGACGGCGCGCTTGTTGATCTCGAAGGCCAGTTCGGGAATGCCGAACTCGCCCAAGGTCAGCGGGCTGGCGCCGAAGGTGTTGGTCTCGACCATATCGACGCCGGCGGCGTAATAGCGGCGGTGGATCTCACGCACCAGATCGGGGCGCGACAGGCACAGGATATCGGTACAGTTCTCGTGGCCCTGGAAATCCTTGTCCACGGTCAGGTTCATCCCCTGAACCTGGGATCCCATGCCGCCGTCGCACAACAGGACGCGGTCGTGAAGATGGTCGAGAATATTGCTCATCGGTCAGGTCTCGCTCTGGCTGGTCGGTTTCGGGGAGAGATGGGCGTCCGCGACAGCTGCTGCGACGACCTCCAACACCCCCTGCAAATTATCCGTTACGTCGTTGTTCCAAAACCGCAGCACCCGGAATCCCTGTTCCTCAAGATACCGCGTGCGTCGTTCATCCTGCACCAAGCCTTGTTCGCCGCCGTGCTGCCCGCCGTCGAGTTCGACGATCAGACGCGCGTCAAAGCACATAAAATCGGCCACATAAGGCCCCACCGGCACTTGCCTGCGGAATTTCACCCCCAACTGCCGGCTGCGAAGACGCTGCCAGAGGCGCTTTTCCACCTCGGTCGCGTTTTCGCGGCGCATGGTGCGGGCGCGGGCGAGCAATTCCGGCGGCGTCCTGCGCGGCGGGCGTCTTTCCCTCACCCCCGGCCCCTCTCCCGCTTGCGGGAGAGGGGAGACAGAGGGCGTCACTTGCTCCCCCTCTCCCGAAATCGGGAGAGGGGGCTGGGGGGTGAGGGAAGCTTTACCGCCCAAACTTACCCCCGAACCCCCAGAAGGTGGCAAATCGCATAGGTCAGATCGGCGCGGTTCAGCGTGTAGAAGTGCAGATCGGTGACACCTCCCGCCACCAGCGCCCGGCACTGTTCGGCGGCGACGGTGGCGGCCACCAGACGGCGGGTGTCGGGATCGTCGTCCAGGCCGGTGAACAGGTCAGCCATCCAGTCGGGTACGCTGGTGCCGCAAGCCGCCGAGAACTTGGTGACCTGGGCGAAGTTGGTCACCGGCAGAATTCCCGGCGCAATCGGCACGGTGATGCCGGCGGCGGCGCAGCGGTCGCGGAAGCGGAAGAACACCTCGACGTCGAAGAAGTACTGGGTGATGGCGCGGGTAGCCCCGGCGTCGATTTTGCGCTTCAAATTGTCCAGATCGGCCTGAGCCGACAGCGCTTCGGGATGCGTCTCGGGATAAGCGGCGACGCTGATTTCGAAATCGGCGACGCGCTTCAGCCCTTCGACCAGATCGGCGGCGAAGGCATAGCCCTGGGGATGCGGCACGTAAGTACCCTGGCCTTCCGGCGCATCGCCGCGCAGGGCGACGATGTGGCGGATGCCTTCATCCCAATAGCGCCGCGCGATGTCGTCGATCTCGCCGCGGCTGGCGCCGACGCAGGTCAGGTGCGAGGCGACCTGGATGCCCGCCTCATGGGCAATGCGGACCACGGTGTCGTGGGTGCGTTCGCGCGTGGTGCCGCCGGCGCCATAGGTCACCGAAACGAAACGCGGAGCCAAAGGCTTCAGGCGCTGCACGGACTCCCACAGGGACTCCTGCATTTTTTCGGTCTTCGGGGGGAAAAACTCAAACGAGACATTGAGCGACGCAGCCGGCGACGCGACGGGTAACACCGGGCTGGGATGGACATCCATGCTCACGCTTCACCTCCGAGGACGGGTTTAACTTCAAGACCGGCGGAGCGCGCCGCCAGCCAGATTGTGACGGTCAAGGGATCGCCGGGCAAGCGCAGGATGCGCGCCATGCCAAGGCCGGCGGACTCGCACCACGCCGAGACTTCGCCGTCCGAGAATCCCAAACGGCGATGGCTGTGCTCGGAGCGGAGGGTTTCCAACTCGTGCGGGGCGAAATCGACCACCGCCAACCTGCCGCCGGGACGCAGCACACGCGCCGCCTCGGCCACCACAGACGCAGGGCTGTCGACGAAATGCAGCACCTGATGGATGGTCACCGCATCGAAAGCGGCATCGGCGAAGGGCAGCGCGTACATGTCGGCTTGGCGCACGCCGCAATGGCGCAAACCGGCTTCCTCCAGCCGGGCGCGGGCGATCGACAGCATCTCGCGCGAGGCGTCGATGCCTTCGGCGCGCTCAGCCAGCGGAGCCAAAACTTCCAGAATGCGCCCGGTGCCGGTGCCGATATCCAAAAGATCGGAGATCGGCTGTTCGGCCAGAGCTCGGCGCAACGCCGCCTCGACTTCCGCATCGTCGATGTGC
>Ga0116225_1003049_pt1 | contig 10914 bp, 13 predicted proteins | sample Sb_taG_8_FD_88968 | JGI IMG/M metagenome (GOLD analysis project Ga0116225, IMG submission 88968) | Peat soil microbial communities from Weissenstadt, Germany - Sb_50d_c_BC metaG | ecosystem: Environmental > Terrestrial > Soil > Wetlands > Peat | place: Germany: Weissenstadt | collected 2010-09-21 | reverse complement strand
TCCGAGGACCAAACCACCCCAGACCACCTAAAACGCCGGGAGATCAGCCCGCTTAACCCGGGAACAGCCCTCCGCGGAACCCCCGTAACCGCAGGCCGCCAGAGTTCTGTCGGTAACCCACAGGCAGGCGACCAGGCACTTCGCTGAACAGGCGAGGTGCCTGTCTTCGTGTCAGTGATCATTAAGGCCCCCGTTTGGCACAGTCTTGGCACGTCGCGGGATGAACGCCGCGATGGCGACGGCCGCGGCCTCGGTCAGTTCCTCGGCGACCTCGGCGTAAACGTCCATCGTGAACGCGACCGTGGCGTGCCCGAGCATCTCCGAGATCACCTTGGGCGGGACTCCGGCGGCCAGCAGCATCGTCGCTGCGCCGTGCCTCAGGTCATGAAAGCGGATCGGCGGCAGCCCGGCCCGGCCGTACAGCGTCCCGAACCGCTCGCTGACCCACTCCGGGCGCAGCGGCGTGCCGTCCTCGCGGGTGAACACGCGGCCCGAGTCGGTCCACTCCGCGCCCCACGCGAGCCGCTCGGCGACCTGGGCCTTGCGCCACGCCCGCAGGACGTCGGCGGTGCCCTGGTCGATGGTGATGATCCGCTCGCTGTCCTCGCTCTTGGTGTCGTCGAGCTCGTCGTCGACCTGCGCCTGCCGGACGTGAACCCGGCGGGTGGCGAGGTCGACGTCCGCCCAGCACAGGCCGGCCAGCTCGGAGCGGCGCAGCCCGTAGTAAGCGGTCACGTGGAACAGCGAGTAAAGCCGCTCGCCCTAGATAGCGTCGAGGAACGCGCCGCAGTGATCCCGGCTCCACACCATGACCCGGCCCGGAACCTGGCCCGTCTCGCCCCACCGCTCGACGCGGGCCGCGGTCCAGAGCAGGGGCTTGGTCTTGCGGCCCTTGCCCAGCTTCACCGCGGCGGCCGGGTTGACCGCGAGCACGTGCGGCACGAGGTCCGACAGCGACGACGAGGCGACCGCCAGCACCCGCTTGATGCGCGCGTCCGTCAGCGGCCTGCTCGAGTACCGCTGGCCGTCCCGGACGGCCCGGGCGGCGAGCAGGCGCCGCAGCAGGTCGGAGCGGTCCGCGTCGGCCTCGGGCCGGTTGATCTTCCGCATCGCCGCGGCGAGGTCCCGGAAGTGATGGTCGCGCAGGTCCGTCAGCCGCAGGTGCCCCAGTGCGGGGCGCAGGTACAGCTCGGCCGCCTCGCGGTAGCTGGCCAGCGTCGAGGGCATGATGTCGCCCTCGGACTCCCACCACCGCAGCCGCCGGTCAAGGTGATCCCCGAACCTGGTCCTGCGGTCGTCGACGTGCGTGCCCGCGTGGACCTGGCCGAGCGCGGCGACGAGGGCCTCGGTGCACTCCTTCTTGGTGCGGCCGTAGACCCGCGGCTGCCGCCGCTTCCCGTCCGGCCCGGCGGGCGCGGCGTACCTGGCGACCCACCGGCCGTCAGGCAGCTGCTTAGGCTCGGGCAGGCTCACTGGTCTGCCCCGCCGAGCTCGCGCGCCAGGTGCTCGCGCACCGGCTCGAACATGCCGGGCAGCAGCTCGTCGGTCTCGATCCCGGTCACCACCTCCGCGTCATCGGCGTCCTCCGGCAGGAACCGGCCGATCAGCGCATGCAGCTGGGTCATCCCGGCCGCGCCCTCGGGCAGCCGCCGCTTCGCCAGCACCTTGCCGGCCTCGTCCATCACCTCGATGTCGTGATGATCCTCGGCCCAGTCATCACCCGCGAACAGCCGCACCGGCACTCCCGTCAACGACGTCGAATTCCGTCAGCAGCCAGCGGGAGAACAATCAGCAACCTAATAACACAGTGCTCACGCCACAAGGCGGGCACGACATCCCAGCAGCGATCAGCTCTCCCGGCAGCCGGCAGGGGCACAGTCTTTGGTCAGGGCTCGAAGCCCGGGCGCAATCAGTGCTCACCTGCCGGCGGCCACCTTCGACCGAGTCTGCCGGATGGCGGACCCGTTAAGTCTTATTAGGCGCCGCCAATGTCGGCCGGTTCGTCCTCGACGGCGAGACCGACCGCAGCGTCCGGGACCTCCTCAGCGCCCAGGGCGACGACGAGGAGCGGGACGCCAAGACCCGCGCTGAGGACTACCTCAGGCGAGCGCTCGCCGGCGGTCCGCGCCGGACCAGGGACGTCGAGGAGGAAGCGCGCGAGGCGTACGGAATCACCAAGCGCACCCTCGAACGGGCACGGGCGGAACTCACGATCGCAGCCGGCAAGAGCGGTCCCGACTGGTGGATCTCGCTTCCCGAGCACGCAGGCGACATCGCTGAGGCACACGCCAAGTCCGCCAAGTCCGCCAAGTCCGTCTCCCCGGCGTAGTTGGCGGTGTTGGCGGTGTTGGCACTGTCCTAATCGGTCCGGCCCCGGGAATGTCCTACCTTGGAGGAAAGCCAAGAGCGGGAAACACCCGGAGGTTTGTGGGACGCATACCGAAAGACCTGCCCGCGATCCAGGACAAGCGCGCCCAGGTCGTCAGGCTCCGCGCCGAAGGCCACACGTGGGACCAGATCGCCGAGCAAACCGGGTACGCCAACGGCTCCGGGGCACTCAAAGCATGGCGCGCCGCCATCAAGCAGAAACCAGACCTCGCCGTCACCGAGATCCGCGCCGCCGAACGCGAGCGCGGATCTCGGGCAGATGGACTCGGTGCTCGCCGGGATCATCGCCAGCCCGCCGGCCAAGACAACCGCGATCGGCAAGACAGTCACCGACCCCGACACGGGCCTCATCGTCAGGGACATGAGCGCGGTCATCGCCGCCGTCAGGGAACGCCGCCAGGTCGGCGAGAGCTACAGGCGGCTCACTTCGGCGGACGTTCCTCCCGTGGTCCCGGTCCTCAGCGAGGATTACCTTCGCGCTGTCGGCGTTCACCAGCAGCTCGCCCTGCAGGTCCCGTCCATCGCCCCGCCGCCCCTGCCTCCCGGCTACCACAGCCTCAGCCCCGAACAGCAACTCCGCGCCGTCCTCGACCGTGAACGCGACCACCGTGACGCCATGCTCGCCGCCATCCCCGCCCTCCAAGAAGACAGCGATGTCGTGGAAGCCGAGATCGTCGACGAGTGACCAGGCGCAGGTTCCGATGGAGTCGGCCTCGAGGCAAAGGCAGAAAACGGGAAAAAAACCTAGCAAAGCAAATGACCTCGACCAGTCTTCGGAGCCGGTCGGCTGACATGGTGCAGTGTGCTGGCTACAGGGGCAAAAGTACGGTCATGGAAGACAACGAGCAACCGCCGGCCCCGATCACGGAGGCGTCCGCGCCGGAGGTAGTAGAGCGCCCCCTTTGGCCACTGAGCCGCGACGAGCAGCGCGTCCTGATCATCACTTTCGTAGGCGGCCTCGCCTCGATCGTCGCCGGTGCGTGTGTCATCGGCGGGGCGATCGCGATGACCCGGTATCTGAAAAAGTACAATTCGCTTAGTCAGCTGATCATCTTGACAGGGATAAACATCCTGGGCACGGCCGTGTCCTTTTATTTTCACCGCCACTCGCCAGGCGTAAACAAATGGGTTGTTTGGTTCGTGTTGCTGGTTGTTCTTGTTCCGACCGCGATTTATCTGCTGGGCTTGATCGGTGTGGCTGCGGGCATCCACTAGTGCGGTGTCCGCCGGATGCCCAGTGACGCCCGGAGCTGGCGCCGGAGAACGTTAGTCAGCTGAGCTCGGGCAGCAGGCGTCAGGCGTTTAGGTCGTGGTCGGCGTGGACCCAGCTGACGCCATCGAGGTCGCGGCGGACCCGTTCGCCGGGGCTGATCGGGCCGTCGCAGTAGTCGCAGTGCCCCGCGTACCGGGCGGTCGTCGTGATGGTCCGGCCGACCTGTGCACGGGCAAGGGCACGGGCGTCGGTGCCGATGCAGTGGTCGCACCGGTAGCGAGGCAGGTTGGTGATCAAGCACAGGTCATCCTCTTTGCTGGCTGCCACACGGCAGGCATTCCCCGCGCTCGGCGAGGTCAATCAGCCGCGAGCAGACCTCTGGCCGGCTCTGCTCGGAGCGCCTCCCAACCGCATCAGGTATCCGGTTGCCACGCTCTTACCTGGGGAAACACGCGCATCTGGCACGTGAATGGCACAGCCGGCGCCGCCGCGGACGGCTCCATAGCGCCAGGAGGACGGCCCGCTGACGCCCAGGGAACGCGACCGGGCCCGCTGGCTGGCCCACAACCTTGTGCACCGCGACCGGCTGAGCGTCCGCGAGGCGCAGCGGGTGATGGCCGAGAGCTACGGCGTCCGGCGCGCGGTCGGCACCATCGCGAGGGACCTGGCACTGTTCACGTGCCCGCGGTGCGAGGACCGCGGGTAGGCCCATATTCGGTGAACCCAGGAAAGCTGAAGATCGGGCCGGAAACGCCCCGGCCGGGCGGTGTTCAGGTGGCGGCCTCTCGGCGAAACTACGGCCGGGCACGGGTGTTGAAACACAGGCGCCGAGTTGTCGCCGAAAGGTCCACGCAGCCAGACTGGTTCCCCTAACGTCTTGCACGTGCTGAAGCGCTGGGCGGCCTGGCCGCAGGGCATCCGATGGGTGGTAGGCGTGCTCGCAGCTGTCGTGCTGGCGGCGGCGATCGTGTGGGTGTTGTTGGTGCCGGCGCCAGACTGGCTCGCGCACCATGACGTCGGCTCAGCCAAGGGACCGCTGTTCAGACGGCCCGGGACACCGCGCGCGGCCAGTTGCTTACACTCAGCGCCGGCTTGTTGGCCGCTGGGGCACTGGTTTTCACGGCATGGAACGTCACCCTGTACCGAAACAACCTCACCTTGTACCGGCGCACCAACGAAATCACAGAGCAAGGGCAGGTGACGGACCGGTACACCAAGGCCATCGAGCAACTCGGATCCAAGAAGCTCGACGTGCGCATCGGCGGCATTTACGCACTGGAGCGTGTCGCCCGCGACTCCCCGGGGGACCAGCCAACGGTGATGGAGGTCCTGTCGGTGCACATCCGCGAACACTCACGCGAGCAATGGCCAGTTCCCTCCGACGATGAACCTACGCCGAAGCGCGCAACAAGACCCGACGTCCAAGCAGCCCTTACGGTCATCGGACGCCGGGATCCCGCGAACGATCGATACCGGATCGACCTCCAGTACGCGGAACTATACGGCGCGTCCCTCTTCGATGCGCACCTCGGCGGGGCTCATCTCTTCGGCGCCAAGCTTGAGCAGGCAAGCCTTGATGGCGCGGACCTCACCCGCGCGAACCTTGCCGTCGCGAACCTCGACGGCGCGGACCTCCGTGGCGCGCACCTCAGCGGCGCGTACCTCGTCGGTACGGATTTCAGCGGTGCGGACCTCACCGCTGCGGACCTCAGCGTCGCGAACCTCTTCGGGGCGAGCCTTTTCTCCACGGACCTCACCCGCGCGAACCTCGCCCTCGCGAGCCTCGACGGCGCGCACTTCGGTGAGACGATCCTGACCGGCGCAGACCTTTCCGGCGCGGACCTAATTGTTACGGACCTCGGTGATTCGGACCTCACTGACGCTAAGTGGCCCGAAGGTACGCCGGTTCCCGAGGGCTGGAATCTAGACACCAGCTCTGGCCGACTGGAGCGAGCGACCACTGACTCTGAGCCGACAGAGGCAAACAGGCCACAGGTGCCAGACCGGAGAGCGAAAGCGGTTGGGTGCCGCTGTCGTCAGCGGTAAACGGCGCTGAATTGGGCGCCCCGGACGGAGTGCTGACAGTCCGCGCGGGCCGGTAGGGCGCGGGCTGACCTAGTGCTGGGCATCGGGGCGTGCCCGGCGTCCGATGACGGCTGCGTCCTGGCTGGATAGCTGGAAGGATCTGGGTCATGACCGAGGATTTCCCGGCTGATTACCTGGGCAGGTTGCCGGAGCCTGAGCAGGAGCAACTGGCGCGGGTGAATGAGGCCGCTCTGGCGGTGCTGCGGGGGTACCTGGCCTCGGGTGTGGCGGTGGCGTTCCTGGGGGCCGGGGTGTCGGCGCCGCTGTACCCGCTGTGGGACGGGCTGATCGGGGAGCTGGTGGACGCGGCAGCGGGCCGGCTGACCGGGCCGCAGGCCGCGACCTGCCGGGCGCTGGCGTCGTCCAGCCCGGAGTCGGTCGTGGAGATTGTGCGCCGCAGCCTGAGCCCGGGTGTGTACCAGGAGGTGCTGCGGGAGGTGCTGCGGGTGCGGACCGACCCGGAGTCGGGGCGGTCCTGGACGGCGGTGCAGGAGCTGGTGTGCCGGTGCGCGTTCAAGGCGGTGGTGACCACGAACTATGACCCGGGGATCGTGGACGCCCGGATGCGGGTCCGGCCGGACGCGTCGGCGACCGGGTTCACGACCTGGGAGGATGAGCTGGGGCTGGACCGGTGGCGGACCGGGGACGTGTTCGGCGAGACCGAGCTGCCGGTGCTGTTTGCCCACGGGCACCACAACCGGCCCGACAGCATCGTGCTGGCGACCACGGAGTACCGGCGGGCGTATGCGGGCAAGCTGCCGCAGGTGCTGGCCCGGCTGGTGGACGGGCACCTGGCGTGGATCGGGTTCAGCTTCGCTGACCAGCGGATCACCGCGATCTTGCGGGAGATCGCCGACAAGACGGGTACCCGGGTGGACCCGGGCGGGGCTCCGCGTCATGTCGCGGTCATGGCCTGGGATCCGGCGGGCGAGGGCAACGATCCGCAGATCCTGGCCCAGCGGGCCGAAATCGAGTATGGGGCGCAGCTGGTGTTGTACCCCGCGCCCGGAGGTGACCATTCCGCGCTGGCGCTGCTGCTGTCGGGCCTGACCGATGACCGGTTTGCGCCTGCCGCTGATATGCCCGCCCGCACCGGCCCGGCGGTGACCGCGCCCGGTCACCCAGCTGGCGTGGGCGGGCCCGGCGTCCCGGAGATGTGGGTGCCGGCGGCGGAGCGGGTGGCGCATTTCACCGGGCGGGCCGAGGAGCTGGCCCGGCTGGACCGGTGGGCCGCCGACCCGCAGGTCGCCCTGGTCGGGGTGACGGCGTGGGGCGGGGCGGGGAAGACCGCGCTGGTCACCCGGTGGGTGCAGGAGGCGGGCGGTGCGTCCCGGCGGCCCGGCATCCGGGGGGTGTTCAGCTGGAGTTTCTACGCCGACCCGTCCGCCGAGCACTGGGCCGCCGCGCTGCTGGAATGGGCCCGGCGGGACCTCGGAGTCCACGTGACCGGCGTCGGCCGGCTGGCCGGGACGGTGCTGGCGCTGGTGCGGGCGGTGCCGTTGCTGCTGGTGCTGGACGGCCTGGAGGTGGTGCAGGAGGGCCCGGCGGGAGGCGGGTTCGGGCGGCTGCTGGACGGCACGCTGCGCGAAATACTGGCCGGTGCCTGCCAGCAGGAGCACGGCGGCCTCGTGCTGCTGACGTCCCGGTTCCCGTTCGCTGACCTGGAGACCTTCGACGGCGACAGTGCCCGGATGCTGGAGGTGCCGCCGTTCACCCCGGCCGAGGGCTCGGCGCTGCTGGCCGCGACCGGCGGCGACTGGCTCCCCGACAGCGAGCGGCGGGCCCTGGTCCAGGCGGTGGACGGCCACGCCCTGGCCACTGGCGTGCTGGCCGGGCTGCTCGCGGACCGGCCGCCCGCCGCCGACCTGGATGCGCTGCGCGGCGAGCTGGCCGCGGCGGCCCGCACCAGCGCCCGGGTGGGCCGGGTGCTGGGGTTCTACGCGGACCGGCTGGCCGAGCCGGACCGGTACCTGCTGGCCGCGGTGTCGCTGTTCCCCCGGCCCGTCCCCGCCGAGGCGATCCTGATTGTCGCCGGGCACGACGCGTTCGCCGGGCGGCTGGCCGAGTGGACGCCGGCCACGGTGGAGACCGCGATACGGGACCGGCTGAGCGGGCTGGCCTCCTGGCACCCGGACGGGACCATCTCCGCGCATCCCCTGGCCCGGGACACGTTCCGGCCGCTGGTCATGGCCGCCGCCGAGACCGCCGCCGAGACGGCGCTGACCGGGATGCGGCCGGCGAGGCGAGCAGCCGGGCGGACGCGCTGCGGGTGGTCGAGGCCATCGAGCTGCTGCTGGACGCCGGCCAGTGGAAACCCGCCGACGGCATGTACCTGGGCCGCACCGGCAGTGACGTGTGGAAGCACTTGCCGGCGCCCCGGCTCGGGCAGCGCGCCGCCACCGCGTTCGTGGCCACGCCCGCCCGCCGCGACGCCTGCGCCGCCAGCCTCACCCCACGCCGTCTGGGCGTCTACCTGGCGAGTGTCGGCCTGTTCGCGACGAACGCGGGTGACCTGGCTACGGCCCGGGAGTACCTGCCCCTGGCCGTCCGCCACGCGCGTGACGCCGACGACATGCTGAACCTGTCCATCGGCTTGCGGAACCTGGCCGAGTGCCTCGGGTATCTGGGGGAGACCGGCCCGGCCCGGGACGCGGCGGCCGAGGCTCTCAGCTGCGCCGGCAGCGCCGGCGACGGGGCGGAGATTCGCACCTGTCATGCGTTCCTGGGGTGGCTGGCGGGTCTCGGCGGCGATGCTGCCGAGGCCGGGGACCAGTTCACCGCCGCCGACCAGATCGAGTACGCCGATGATCCGGACGGTGATCACCTGTACTCACGGCGGGGGACATTGTGGGCGGAATGGCTGGCCCGCACCGGGCGGCCCGGCCCGGCCCGGACACTGACCGACCGCAACCTGGAGATTTGCCGGAGGAACGGCTGGAACGAACACGTGGCCCAGTGTGACCGGCTGCTGGGCCGTCTCGCCCTGGACGCCGGGGACACCGCGGCGGCCGGTGAACACCTGGCTGCAGCGGCCGGGTGCTTCCGCGACGGCGACTACCTCACCGAGCTCGCCGACACCCTGGCCGGCCTGGCCGAGTACGCCCGGGCCGCCGGGGATCTCGGTGCCGCCGACCGGCACGCGGCCGAGGCGATCACAATCACCGCCCCCCGCGCCCTGGTCCCCGCCCAGTCCGCGGCGCTGGCCGCCCGGGCCCGGACCCGCGCCGCCCAGGCCGCCGCCGGCAGCCCCGATCACCTCGCCCCGGGCCGGGACGCGGCCGACGCCGCGCTGCGGCTGGCCACCCGCCACCACCTGGCCTGGCACGAACTCGACGCGCTGCGCGCCCACGCCGCCCTCGACCACGCTGAGGGCACCGACCGGGGATGGGCCGCCCGGGCCGATGCCCTGCACGCCCGGCTGGTCCCGCCCGGCCTTGACCCCGATCCGCTGGCCACCGTGGAACAGTTCGTCGCCGCCCAGAAGGCTGCAGGAAAAGAAGCCGCCGGCGACGGCCAGGATGGAAGTGGTGAGTGATGGCATCGTCGTGGACCAGCTTGCAGATCGCCACCCTGGCCGTGGACGCGCTCACTCCGCTGACCGTCGCCGGGCTGGGCATCTTCATCGCCCGGGCCAGCAGGCGAATCGAGCAGGTCCAGTGGGCCAACCAGACGGTGGTCACCCGCCGCCTGGACATCTTCGGCCAGCTCGCCCCCGGCCTGAACCAGCTACTGTGCTTCGCCACCTTCGTCGGCGGCTGGAAGGAGATCCAGCCCAAGCAGGCCATCGCCATCAAACGCCAGCTGGACGAGACGATGTACGCCAGCAAGGTGCTGTTCTCCGACCAGCTCTTCGCCGCCTACCACCAGTTCATGACCACTTTGTTTGCCATGTACGCCACCACCGACGCCGACGCCCACCTGCGCGCCCCGATCGAGTCCAAGTGGGGCAACCGCCGCAACATGGCATGGTGGGAAGACTCCATGACCAGCCTGTTCAGCCCTGACAGCGTCGTCAGCACCGACGACATCCAGCCGCCCACGACCTGCGAGCGCAGCGATTCCGCGCCGAACTGTACGTCACCCGCCAGACACAGCCTCTCTTGGCCACCCAGCCCTAGACAGCCATCCGCCCAGGGCCCGAAGCCCGCAGTGCTCGACGACCAGGAACGGCGTCGGCAACGCCAGCGCCCGACTTGATGGCCCTCCAAATCCGACGACGGCCCGAAGCGGTGCCGGGGCGCACCTGAACGGCGCAACGGATCGCGCGGCCCTTGGCCTTATGCACCGGACGGACGCTATCTGCCGGGCCCGGCATCCTCGAATTCATGACCCATCCGCGAGAGTTCCTCAGGGACGTCTACGGGCAATTCAGCGCTGACCAGCAGGCCGCCCTCGCGCTCGTCTACGCGTCGGGCACGAACGGCAGCCTGGAGAATCTGCTCACCCTGACCGAGGTGCAACGCGACATTATCGACCGGACCGGCAGTACTCCGGCCGGTGTCGTGAGGGCTCTGGAGGCCCTCACGGGCAGCTTCCTCCGCGTCACTGGGCCACCGCTCGCCACACCCGGCTGGGCATTCCGTCACCCAACCCTTTGGGAAGGCTTCGCCTCGTGGGTGCCAACACAGTCGCACCTGCTGACGGTTCTGCTTGCCGGTCTCACCGATAGCGCGCTGCTGACCAAGGTCGACTGCGAAGCTGAGGACGCCGAGGAGCATCGAGGCACCCTATTGCGCGTCCCGCCGGCGCTCTACCGACCCGTGGCCGAGAGGCTGGCAGCGATCGGCCGACAGCGATTTTCCGGTCGGCGGCGATACAGCAATGTCAACGGAGGAATTTCCGAGACGCTCAGCTACGCGGAGCATCGTGGTAACCGGCGCGCCTTTCTGGCATTTCTCGCATATAGATCAAGTGACGCGTTCCTCCATGTCTACATGGACGTAGACCCGAGCTTTCCCTGGGCGCCTAGTGGACTTCACGTCATTCGTCAATGCCGTGACCGAGCCCAACGTGCTCGCCAGGTTGCACCAAGCCGGCCTTCTCCCCGAACAAGTACGCCTTCAGGCGGTTGAACGCATGAGGCACCTCGCTGTTACGACTCCTGAGTAGCTATTCAGCAAGCGTCAGCGTGTTATTCCTGTTCGGAGGCCGCTGGCTGGCTTGGCCTGGCGGCGTGAGATTCGCAGGGGTCCGACACGCCGGCCTGGGTTGTTGACTGGGGGGCCGGG
>Ga0116225_1003047_pt1 | contig 10917 bp, 7 predicted proteins | sample Sb_taG_8_FD_88968 | JGI IMG/M metagenome (GOLD analysis project Ga0116225, IMG submission 88968) | Peat soil microbial communities from Weissenstadt, Germany - Sb_50d_c_BC metaG | ecosystem: Environmental > Terrestrial > Soil > Wetlands > Peat | place: Germany: Weissenstadt | collected 2010-09-21 | reverse complement strand
TGGAAGTCTTGCTGAGGGTGAACTATCACTTTCACTGGCAGTTGAGTTACCGGCTGACAGAGCCGCGGGTGTTGAAAGCGGGGACGCGGTTGCGGGCGATTGCGTGGTACGACAATTCGAAGAATAATCCGCATAATCCCGATCCGACGAAGACGGTGACGTGGGGCGATCAGACTTCGGACGAGATGATGGTGGGGTTCTTTGATGTGGCGGTGGCGGCGGGGATGGATAAGTGGAAGTTCTTTGAGCGGCACAGGGCGCGAGAGCAAAAGTGAGTGGGTTGGCCCGATGCCGTGTCGCACATTTCAGGCGTCCCTACGGGACGCGGCGGATTCCTTCGAGCTTGCCCGCCAGTGGAACTGGCGGGCTATTTTCGGGAGTCCCTAGCGGGACTCGGCTCTTCGCTGGCGCTGCCGCATGCTGAAATTTCTGACTGCGATGCTCTGCTAGACTTTCAACATTCCAACTGAGGCGAAAATTGATGAACGCAAGACGGACGGCGGGTCTGGGGATTCTGGTTGTTCTCGTGGCATGTGGATTTGTAGCGAGCGCAGTAAGGGCGCAGTCGGGCGGCGCGGGACATGCGGCGGCTGGCGCGCCGGGGCCGCAAGGCGGAGAGAAGAAGGCGGAAGAGCAGTTCAAGAATATTCAGGTGCTCAAGGGAGTTCCGGCGGACCAGATATTTCCGACCATGCAGTTCATCACAGCGTCGCTGGGGGTGGAGTGCGATTTCTGCCATGTGCAGGGGGCGTTTGAAAAGGACGACAAGAAGGCGAAGGCGACCGCGCGGAAGATGATGGAGATGATGTTCGCCATCAACAAGGACAACTTTGAGGGACATCGCGAAGTGACTTGCTACTCCTGCCATCGCGGCAGCGCGGAGCCGGTGGCGATTCCAGTGGTGATGACCGAGGAACCCAAGGAAGGCATGGGTGAGCCCAGGAAACCAGAAGGCGAAGCAAAGGAAGGCAAGGACTCCGGGCCGACCGGGGAGCAACTGCTCGACAAATATGTGCAAGCTTCGGGAGGAGCGGCGATCGACAAGGTCACGAGCCGCGTGATGAAGGGGGCAATCGAATTTGGCGGGAAGTCGCTGCCGATCGATATTTACTCGAAGGATCCGGACAAGCGGATTTCATTTACGCACATGCCTGAGGGAGACAGCGTGACGGCGTTCGACGGGCATGACGGATGGCTGGGCACGCCGGGGCGTCCGCTACGCGAGATGCACGGCGGCGACCTGGATGGAGCGTCGATTGACGCGGATCTGCATCTGGCCACGCATTTGAAGACGATGTTCAGCGAGATGCGCGTGCGAGGAACGGAGAAGGTTGGAGATCGCGAGGCCTATATCGTAGTAGGGCAGCGCGAAGGCAAGCCGCCGATCCGGTTGTATTTCGACGAGCAGACGGGACTGCTGGTACGGCTGGTGCGGTTCGGCGAGACGGCGCTGGGAAGGATGCCTACGCAGATCGATTACGCGGATTACCGGGATACGAGTGGCGTGAAGATTCCGTACCGGTGGACGCTGGCGCGGCCAAGTGGGCGATTCACGATTCAGGTGAGTGAAGTGAAGCAGAACGTTCCTGTGGACGATGCGAGGTTCGCCAGGCCAGCGGCTCCGGCACAGCCAACGAAGGGACCTGCGAAATAGGCCCTACAGTCCTTCCGGGGTCCGTGGTGGATTTCTCTCGTCGCTGCGCGGGTTGGAACTTGTCGGAACGCAATCGACCTACTTCACGGACGCGCCGAAGGAGCCAATTAAGAAAACGGCTGACAGCGAACGCTGCCAGCCGTTTCTTGTTGCCCATTGTCTATGGAACTTAGAAAGTCAGGCGCGTTTAGCGATGACCGCCTCCATGTCCTCCACCTCCGTGGAAGCCACCGCCGCCATGGAAGCCGCCGCCGCCATGAAATCCTCCGCCACCGTGGAAACCGTTCCCACCGCGGAAACCCCCGCGAGGAACGCCTCCGCCCCAGCCGTGTCCGTAGCCGTATCCGCGACCGTAGAAGCCGCGTCCGCCCCAACCGCGACCTCCCCACCCGCGTCCATAGTAGGAATGACCCCAATATCCGCGGTACCACGGGCCCGCGCCAATGAATACGCCGCCCACGAACCAATTGGGCCCGTAGAATCCGTAAGGCGCGCACGCGTACGGATAGTAGTCATAGTAGCCGTAGGGGCAGACGGGCGGGCCGCCATAATAACCCAATCCCGGCCCAACCCTGACGCCCACGGCAACCTGTGCCTGGGAATACGTCGCTGGAATCACCAGCGCTGCCAGTAAAGCGAAGTATCTGAGATACCGCATCGTCCTACCCCCTTGCAGGTTTCACCCGCCGCCCCAACCTCGATGGACCCTGAATGTCTGTCCTGCCTAGTAAATAGGAACCCTTCTGCGGGGCAAAAGTTGTTGGAGAGGGTTCAGCGGCGAAGAGGACATCGAGGCCCAGGTCGCTTACCGTATGGCGCTGGACAAGCGAAAGCCAACCAAGATGTAAAACCGTGGCCGCGAACCCGCAAAAGAATGCACAGTCACTTCCGCTTGCCAGCTGGGATGCAAACGTAAGCAACTGATTCCTAATACCTTGCCGCACTTCTAACGATGGGCGGGTGGCCGCCGGATTGCGCCTTCCTGAGTGCTGCGCCGGGAGCCTCGGCGAGCAACTATGACTTCCACTAGATTTCTGAGAGTCCTCGGATTCAGCGTCGCCGTCGTACTGACGAGCGGCGGCCTTTGTCCGACTGTGTTTGCGCAAGGGCCGGTGCCGGACGCGCCGGCTCCATTCGTTCAGCCCGCGTCCCCGGTCCTGATCGCACGCCCAAGCGCGGCCGGCGAACACAAGTTCTGGGACAAGGAGAACAAGGTGCTGTTCGCAGCGTCGGCGGCCACGAGTGCCGCGGACTTCGTGGTGACTCGCTCGATCCTGCAGAATGGTGGGCGGGAAATGAATCCCACGGTTCGCCTTTTCGGCCGCTCCACACTAGGGCTGGCTACGAACTTCGCCGGAGAGACGGTGGGAGTGATCGGCGTCAGTTACTTCTTGCACCGAACACGCCATCACAAGCTGGAACGGATCTTCACGATGGTGAACGTTGGAAGTTCCGCGGGCGCCGTGACCTACGATCTGGCGCAGCGGTAACGGAATCCCGCCGCGCAGTTGACCGGTCCTGATTGGACCATTCGGAAGTATAATCGGCGAACGTTGCGCTACTCCTCAATCATTTGGCCGCCGCAGGTTCGAATCTGGGCTCGCGCCTCTGCGTTTCTCTTATTTCTGTGCGCTCTTCTTGGCACAGCGGTAAGCCTTTGTGCCGCTCAGACCGACGATGTGGTCTGCCGCGGTGGCAGTGGCAACTTTGCCGCGGACTTCCAGGGCGGAGTGAAAGTCCACGTTGGGGCGGCGAAGAGTGGTGGACTGGCCACCCGCGCCTGCGAAGCCACGATCAACTGGGGAGAGGACAAGGTCGTAGTCGCGTCTGGAGCGTCGGAGGTGGACCTCGATGCATTTGGCGTTGACCTTGGGATGGGCACGCCTGTCGCCGCATTTCAGGTGAGGAAGTCTGACTCTGAATGCTGTACGACCTATCTGATCTATTCCCTGCAAAAGCCACCGCGCTTGCTGCGCGCTCTCACCGGTGGAAGCTCGTTCAAAGCCTCCGATATCGATCTCGACACTCGCGTGGAGCTCTGGACGAACGACGCTACCGCGGTGGATGGTTTTGAGAACCTCACCGTCACCGAACTCGATTTCCCGCCGACGGTGGTCCTTCGTTTTGAACATGACAGACTGCTGGATGTGGGGTCGGAGTTCCAACCCTACTTTGATCATCTGATCGCAAAGCTGAGGGAGCAACTCGATCCGCGGAGTATGAAGGATTTCAAGGACAGTGATGGCAAACTGCTGCCAAGTGCGGCCTCTTCCGCTGAAGCGATGCATCGCTTGCGGAGGGCGAAGATCGCGGTACTGGAAATTGTCTGGGCCTACCTGTACAGCGGCCGGGAACGCGATGCGTGGAGTACGCTGGCGGACATGTGGCCTGGGAGCGATCTGGAACGCATCCGCGGGGCGATCGGGAAAGCCCATGATCGCGGAATCCTAGCGCAGGTGGATGGAGTGGCGTCGGCGGCGCCGACCCGCCGGAAGAAGCGTGCGACGATCTTTGACGTCACCGCGGCGGAAGGAGGCAGGTCGGAGGTAGCGCCACCACAGCCGATTCTGCTGCGGCGGCCTCCGCCGCTGGCTTTGGACCAAGGCTTGAACAACGCAGAGATTCTTCTGGATATAGTCGTGGATTCGGCTGGGAAAGTACGATCCGCCGAACCAGCTGGAAGCGCAAAGTCAATTGATCCAGACTTGATCGAAGCAGCGATGGGATGGAAGTTCATTCCAGCTTCGAGCGGCGGGCGTGCGGTCGCTAGCCGGACCCGGTTGGCGGTTTCGGCGAGAAGATGATCTTGCGGCTAGCGATTGCCTCTGAGCGGCTTGCCACGCAACAGATTGGCCCGCGCCTGAGCACGTTGTGCTTCAGCAGTCTTCCCCAAACCTGAATAGGCTTTGGCCAGCAGTTCGAAGACTTCCGCATTTTTCGGTTGCAGCTTGGAGAGAGCTTCGAGCTGTTGCGCTGCTTCCACGAAGTTGCTGTCGGCGATCTGCGCAGTGGCCAAGGTCAGCTGAGCTTCCACGCTCGCTGGATGGAGAAGCAGTGCCGCGTCAAGTTGATCTTCGGCGGATTTAGGGTCTTTCAGACCCAGATAAACTTGCCCCAGCAGCAGGCGAGCCGGGAACTGTCCGGGCATGAGTTTGAGGCTGGTTTCAAGCGCGTCGCGTGCGCCCGCGAGATCGTTGGCCTTCTGCAGCGCCTGGCCCGCGTAGAAGGCAGCCGTGGCGTCATCGGGACGTACCTCCAGAGCGGCTCTTAGGTGCTGAGCGGCTTTGACGTAGTCCGCGGCCTGCAGTTCCAGTTCACCTAATTGCCGCAGCGCGGTCGGCGACTTGGGGTCGAGCGCCAGGACCTTCTCCAAGGATCTCCGCGCGTCTGCAGGGCGATTGTCGTCGGAGGCGATCATTGCCGCATGCAAGAGGTTTTGTTCTTCGATTTTGTCCTTCGGATCAGGGAGCGAGGTGGATTGCGCAGTTGAACTTGCACCGGCCGCAGCCGGATAGCCTAGCGCTTTCAATTCCGCGCTTGATCCCTGGGCGGTTGTCGCGTTGGAACCCTGCAGCAAGCGCTCGCGCGCGCGTACACCCGCTAGCATCGTTCGCGCTTTTTCCACTCGTGCGTCCTGCGCTTCGTAGTGATTGCGCATCTCGGCGGCATCGAGATGGAGGTCGTAGAGTTCCGGACGTGGCGCTTCGATGAACTTGAATCCTTCGCTGCGCAGCGAGCGCAGCGGAGCCCAGCCGAAACGCAGGGGATAGTCTGTTTCGCCGAATGCCGGGCGGTCAGTTTCTTCTGAGCCAGCGAAGTAAGGAGCTAGAGATTCTCCATCGCGTCTCTCGATCGCGGGAGCACCGGCCAATTCCAGGACTGTTGGCACAATATCGACCGTGCGAACCTGCGCGAAGACCACCGTGCCAGCGTGGATTCCGCCGGGCAGTTTGATGATCAGAGGCACGTGAGTTGTCGCGTCGTAGAGAAAGATTCCGTGAGTGTCTTCGTTGTGCTCTCCCAATCCCTCGCCATGATCGCCGACGATGATGATGATCGAGTTGCGATAACGGCCGGTCTGCTTGAGATGCGCGACGAAATGGGCGAGAGCGGAGTCGGCGTAGGCGATCTCGCCGTCATACAGGTGATCTTTGTACGACTGCGAGTAAGGGGGAGGTGGTTCGTAGGGATCGTGAGGATCGTAAAGATGGACCCACATGAAGTGCGGACCCTCTGGATGTCTGGCCAACCAAGCTTCCGCACGTTGAACGACCGCCATGCCGCGGCGCTCGACGCGTCCCCAGCGCGATTTCGTTTGCGGATGCTCGGGAAAATCGTCGTAGTAATCGAAACCGCGATCAAATCCCGGGGCCAGCGTTTTGCTGTCGAGGATGATCGCGCCGATAAAGGCTGCGGTGTGGTATGACTGCTTTTTCAGCAACTCGGCTAGCGTGGGATGCGCGGGTGACAGCGGGACAGCGAAATCTGTCACGCCATGGGAACCGGGAAGGAGGCCGGTGAGAATGCTGGCGTGAGAAGTATTGGTAATCGGGCTGGGCGTGAAAGCTTCGGTGAAGCGGATACCGTCCCGGGCTAGACCGTCGAGCGCCGGCGTTTGTACGCGGTCGTAGCCGTAGCAATGAACATGATCGGCTCGGAGAGTGTCGATCGTAACCAGAAAGATATCGGGCGGAGCCTTCGCGGGCGATGAGGGCCTGACAGTCTGACTCCAGGAAGAGCAGGTCCAGGGCAGACTGACGCAGAATACGGCGAGCGCACGAAAGACCTTCATCGGCCCATCAGACTAGCACAATCGACGCGGTCCTCACGCGCTATCGGGACGCGGCTGTGTCGTATAATTTCATCTTCTATACTCAACTTCCCATGGCTTCCTCCCGGCTTTTGGCGATGTTCTGGATAGCCGGTCTAGTTCTCGTTCCCGGCCTGCACGGAGCAGCAAAGCCTCAGCCTAACGTTGTGGTCATCACCATCGATACGCTGCGCGCGGACCACCTGGGATGCTACGGCTACAAACAGATTCGCACGCCGAACATCGATGCGCTCGCTGCTGAGAGCGCTCGTTTCGAACGAGCCTACACTCCCGTGCCCGTCACCCTGCCTGCGCACACGGCAATCTTCACGGGGACTTATCCCACGCTGAGCGGGATGCACGATTTCAGTGGAAACAAGCTCAACCCAACGCAACCCACGCTCGCTTCCGTCCTGAAGCAGCAGGGATATGTGACCGGGGCCGTGATTGGATCGGCGGTTCTGGACTCTCGATTCGGACTGAACCAGGGATTCGATTTCTACTATGACCACTTCGACTTCAGCCGGCTCCAGGAATCGAACCTGGAAGAGATGGAACGTCCGGGAAATGTGGTGGCCGATGTTGCGTTGGATTGGCTGGGCAAGAATCGTGGCAGCAAATTCTTTCTTTGGATGCATCTTTACGATCCGCACTATCCGTACCGGCCTCCGGCACCGTACAGCGAGCAATATAAGGATCGGCTGTACGACGGCGAAATCGCGTTCGCAGACGCGCAGGTCGGGCGATTGATCGCTTATCTGAAAGCTAAGGATCTGTATCGCAACACTTTGATTGTGCTCACTGGAGACCACGGCGAAAGTCTGGGCGAGCACGGGGAAAAGACCCACGGCTTGTTTATCTACAACGCGACGCTGCATGTGCCGGTGATTGTTCATTTGCCGGGCGCGTCGGCCGCGAAGGTGATACCGGAGCTAGTGAGCCTGACGGACCTGATGCCAACGGTCCTACAGGCGTTGAAGATTGAAGCGCCGTCGCAAGTGCAGGGGCGCAGCTTACTGGCTCTGCTGACGACGAAAAGAGAGGAAGACGCCCGCAATCTTTATGCGGAAACATTTCTTCCGCGCCTGCATTTCAACTGGAGCGAGTTGCGATCGGTGGAAACGGAGAAGTATCAGTTCATCCAAGCTCCCAAGCCGGAACTCTACGATCTAGCTACCGACCCGCGCGAGACGCGAAATCTCTTTGCAGAGAAGAAAGCGGTGTCCGACGAACTGCAGGCTCGCTTGAGCACGCTGGTTCGCCAATACAGCGCGGACCAAGAGTTGGCGGAGAAGACCGGGCTCGACCCCGCGCTGATGGAGAGACTGAAATCGTTAGGATACGCGGGCTTCTCCGGCGGCAGTAACTCCATAACGACGGACAAGTCCCTGCCTGACCCAAAGGGTCGTATTCAGGTCTATGAGCTCATCTCAGACGCAATCGCACAAAGCCAGCACGGCGAGTATCAGGACTCGACTGACAAGCTAACCGCAGCGTTGAAGACAGAGCCGGCATCGGTTCCCGTGCATTACCTCCTGGGGCTGAACTACTATCGTCTGCACGAATTTGCTAAAGCGGTGGAAGAGTTTCAGCGCGTTTTACAGTTGAGTCCAGACTACGAACTGGCAACGTTCCAACTGGGACTGGCATATGCGCGTACCGGAGATTTCGATCGGTCGATTCAGATGTTGAAGCATGCGCTGGAGTTGGACGGAACCAACTTCCTGGCCGCGTACAACCTGGGCGCGGCGTACTTGAAGAAGGAGATGATTCCTGAGGCGGCGGCAGCTTTTCGGCAGTCGGCCACAATTTATCCGGAATATGCGCAGGCCCATCGGGCGCTGGGCGAGCTCTTGCTTTATCAGGGGCAGGTGGATGAAGCGCTCGCCGAGTTACGCCGCGCGGCGGAACTGAATCCGCGTGACCCGGGCACGCATGCTGCATTGGCAAAGGCGCTTTTGGCTAAAGGCTTGAATGCGGAGGCGGACGAGGAAATGCGCAAGGCGCAGCCGGCGCGGCCGCAGTAGAGCAGGCCTTGTGGCGCGATGACCAGATTGATGATGGGAACTGAATGGAGGGGCAGTTCGCTGAGGTGGCGCGATTGATCAGAATCCCGGCATTGTTCTTTGTCGTACTGGCCTTCACCCAGGGTCTCGGTGCGACCACGCCTAAGGCAGTCAAGGCGACGCCGAACGTCATCCTGATTACGATCGACACGGTCCGCGCCGACCACCTGGGTTGCTACGGAGCCAAGAACATTCAGACTCCAACGCTCGACGGGTTGGGACACGATGGCGTTGTATTCGAGCGGGCGGTCTCTCAAGTTCCGCTAACGTGGCCTTCCCACGCGGTCATTCTTACGGGGCTGTATCCATTTCAAAACGGGGTGCAGGATTTTACGGGACAGCCGCTCGATGCGCGGTTCCGATCCGTGGCTCAGGCCTTCAAACAGCACGGTTACGCCACGGGCGCGGTGGTCAGCGCTTTTGTACTCGACCGAAGTTGGGGACTGGCGCGGGGGTTCGACTTTTACGATGATGCTTTCGCACCGGAGGCCTTCGTCAACCGCGATCTTGGGCTGGTCGACCGGCGTGCCGGAGAGAGCGTGGATCGGGCGTTGAAGTGGCTGAAGAGGAATCCGCGGAGGCCGTTCTTTTTTTGGCTGCATTTGTACGATCCGCATAGTCCGTACGATCCTCCCGAACCGTATCGCGGCCAGTATCAAGGACATCTGTATGACGGAGAGATCGCCTACGCGGACCACGAGCTGGGGCGGTTGGTGGCATGGCTGAAACGGAACCAGCTTTACGAGTCAAGTTTGATTGTGTTTCTCAGCGACCATGGGGAATCGCTGGGTGAGCACGGCGAACATGAGCACGGCTTCTTCGTCTACAACGCCACCGTGCATGTGCCGCTCATCGTCAAACCGCCTGCTGGGAGCGGCATTCGACCGGGCCGGGCCTCGCGGCCCGTGGAGACGACAGCGGTCGCGGCGACTCTGCTGGAAGGGGCAGGGATTCACGACACGATGGGGCAGCAAATGCAATCGAAGGGACTCTTCGACGCGCACTCCGGATCCGACGACTCGGCATACAGCGAGACTTTCTATCCCTTCAGTTCGTTTGGATGGAGTCCGCTGCACGCTTTGGAGACGAGCCGCTACCACTATATCGATGCGCCGCAACCCGAACTTTACGATCTGGCGGCAGACCCGGAAGAGAAAAACAATCTCGCGTCGCAGCAGACGGCGACCACGGCGGTGCTCAAAGACAAGCTGCAACAAATGCTCGGCAATCATCCTTACAAGCCGGCGGCGGATAGTAACTCTGGGCTAAGTTCCGACGCGCTCGACAAATTGCGCGCGCTCGGATATGTTGCGTACCGTTCGCCTGTCTCCGCCGACGCGCTGGCTTCGGGATTGCCGGATCCCAAGGGCAAGCTGTGGGAGTTTAACTCCATCCTCGAGTCAGAAGACGCGCTGCGGGCGGGAGATACTGCCAAGGGAAGATCCCTGCTGCTGCAGGTGCGGGAGAAGGATCCTGAGATGTACGTCATTCCGTTCGTCCTTGGCGAGACTGCTCTGGGACAGCAGCAATGGGACGAGGCGGCAGCGGAACTGCGGAAGTGCCTCGCCTTGAATCCGCATTTCGACCAGGCCATGCTGGGGCTGGCGCGGGCACTGATCTTTCAAGGCAAAGCCGACGACGCCAAGCAATGGACCCGAAGTGCGATTCAGTATAACTCTGAGAATTATCGGGCGTGGTACCAGCTCGGTTTTATTGAGGCGCGTTCCGACAAGCAGGCTGCGATTGCAGACTACGAAAAGGCGGTTTCGATCCAGGGCAGCTTCGCACCCTTGCGGAGGGATTTGGGGTTGCTGCAGTTTCAGGAGAGCAATTACTCGGAGGCGGCCAAGCATCTTTCCCGGGCGGTCGAGTTGGGTGTAAACGAGGCCGGCGTCTACAACTCTCTGGGAATCTCTTACAGCCGCACGGGGCGATTGCGCGAAGCGGTGACGAGCTATAAACAGGCTCTGAAACTGGATCCCAGCCTGGCGCAGACCCACCTGAATCTTGGATTCGCTTACGAACGGCTGCGCCAGAAGGCTCTCGCGGAGCGCGAATACCAGCAGGCCTGCCAACTGAAGTTAGACTTGTGCGAAATGATCAAGAAACATCAACAGTAGCGCCGCTCTAGTTGGGAACCGGAGCCGCGGATTTCAACGGCGCTTGCAGCTTCTGCAGAACTTGCTTTGCCTGGACGCTGAACGGGCTGTCGGGGAGTTTATCGAGGAAGTCGCGGAGCTGAGATTCGGCGGCGTCTTTGCGTCCCAGCTCCAGGAGCAGATTCACCAATTGCAGGCGGGGCTGGGGCATCATGGGACTTAACTCGATGGCCCGGAGCAGAGCTAACTCCGCTTGTTGGAGCTTCTTCAGACGCAAATCGAGCGACC
>Ga0116225_1003042_pt1 | contig 10932 bp, 9 predicted proteins | sample Sb_taG_8_FD_88968 | JGI IMG/M metagenome (GOLD analysis project Ga0116225, IMG submission 88968) | Peat soil microbial communities from Weissenstadt, Germany - Sb_50d_c_BC metaG | ecosystem: Environmental > Terrestrial > Soil > Wetlands > Peat | place: Germany: Weissenstadt | collected 2010-09-21 | reverse complement strand
GCTCCTCCTCGCGCTCGCCGCCGCTACCGGCTGCAGCAGCCTCACTGTATCGACGGCGGACGTCCCGCCGTCCGGTCCGGACCCCGCCTACGACGGGATGGTCGCCAATCACGTCAAATCATCGTTCAAAGATCACGCATCCTACGATGGATTCGAAATATCGGATTATCGCTGGGTGCACTCGGTCGGCGGCTGGAGCTGGCTCACCTGTGTGCGTTTCCAGGATCGCGGTCACAGGCGGACTTATGCCGTGTTCCTCAGAGGGAAGGATATCATTGAAAATCGCTACGCCGTTCAGGCCGACGGCTGTGACACAGCGAGCTATGTTCCATTCGATCTGATGACGGGCGCGGCAACGCCGGCGAGCGCCGGCGCGTTGGAACCACTGTATTAGGTGCCTCGGATGGTCGTGACCCGGATATTGGTGACCGGGGCTTCCGGCTTCATCGGCCGTGCCGTCGTGGCGGCCTTTGCGCAACGCGGGGACGCGCTCCGCGCCGCCGTGCGCCGGCCGCCGCAGCCGCCGTTCGCCGCCGCTATCGAAGTCGTGCAGCACGCGGATTTGGCGCAGCCGATCGACTGGCGTCCGCTGCTCGACGGCGTCGATCAGGTCATCCATCTTGCCGGCATTGCCCATATCGGCCGCGGCGTTGCACCCGAGCTTTATGACCGCGTCAACCGGCTGGCGACGGCGCAGCTTGCCGCCGCCGCGGCAGCAGCGGGCGTCAGGCATTTCGTATTCGTCTCGTCGATCAGGGCGCAGAGCGGACCCGCCGCCGACCATGCCTTGACCGAGCGCGACCCTGCGGCGCCGACCGATGCCTATGGCCGTTCCAAGCTCGCCGCCGAGGCTGCGGTCCGCGCCGCCGGCGTGCCATTCACGATCTTGCGGCCGGCTTTACTTTATGGTCCCGGGGTGAAGGGAAATTTTGCTCTGCTCGCGCGCGCGGCCGCGTCACCGTTGCCTCTGCCGGTGAAAGATTTCGGCAACCGCCGTTCACTGCTCGGCATCGACAATTTCATCTCGGCTTTGGCCTTCGTGCTGGCGACCCCCGCAACCCTCGGCGAGACCTACGTGGTCGCCGATCCCGGCATGCCGCCGCCGCTCTGGGCCGTACTTGCGGCGCTGCGGCAGGCCACGGGCCGGCGGCCCTTCATCTTGCCGATGCCCAAGCACTACGTCGAAATTCCGCTGCGCGTGATGGGCCGCGTCGACCTTTGGGACCGGCTCGGCGGCAACCTGCGAGTCGATGCCGGCAAGCTCATGGCCGCCGGCTGGCGCCCGCCGCACGACACGCTGACCGGGCTGGCGGCGATGGTTCGGTCAGTCACGCGGCCTGACGCATCGCCAGCGCCTGATCGACCGCCGCCATGACCTGAGACACCGTGAGCTCATCGAGACATTGGCTATGGCTGTCGATGCGGCGCTCGCAGCCTTCCAATTGGCACGGCAGGCAGGGCAACGGGTTCTGCACCAGCCAGACGTTGCCGCGATGCTGGATGGTGCCGGCCGCCGCCCATGGCGGATCGAGGCCGCCCGCGGGCCACGGCCCCCAAATGCGTGGATCTGTCGGTCCGTACAGCGCCACCGTCTGCGTCGCCTTAGCGGCGGCGAGGTGGGTGACGGCGGTGTCCGGACCGATATAGACGCGCGCGACGCCGATCAGGGCGGCGAGCTCCGGCCAGGCGAGCTTGCCGTCGAGACGCGTGACGTCGCAGTCGCGCCAGACCTCGTCGAGATAGGCGCGGTCGGCGGTGCCGCCAGTGACGACGGTCGCGAGCCCGCGTGCGCGCAGCGCCGCGGCAAGTAGCCGCCAGCCATCGATCGTCCAGCGCTTGTAGGTGAACATCGGCGCGGCATGCACGACGGCGTAGGGTTGCGACGGCAGCAGCCCGGGCCGCACCGCCCCGGCCGGGCAGACGATCTCGGAGAGCACAGGAATACCGAGCAGTTCGGCGAGGCGGAGCGTTTCGAGTACGCGGTGCTGCGCTCGGTCGGTCACGCATGAGCGGCTGAGCGCCAGGCGTTTGAGTGAGGCCGACAAGCCGCTTGCTTCGAGCAAGCCCGCGCTTTGCCGTCCGGCGATGAAGGCGAGCGTCGTCGGGCGGTCGCCGGGCTGCACCGAAAGCGCGAGGTCGTAGCGCCGCGCCAGCCGCCCGAACAGCGCGAGACTTGCGCCGGCACTCAGACGCTGCGGCATGGCGATGACGCCGGCGAGATCGGGATTGCCCGCCAAAATTCCTTCCGTTCCGGCGAACACCAGCGCCTCGATGGCGGCGTCGGGATAGGCGTGCTTGATGCTGTGAATCAGCGGCGTCGCCAGCAGCACGTCGCCCAGCCGCCGCAACACCACGACGAGGATGCGGGGATTGCTCGGCAATCTGATCGGATTCATGGCTTGTTCATTGGCTTGGCCACGGGCGATGCGGTAGCCGCCATGGTCTGCTCCCGCAGCACCATGCCGCCGCCGACGCCGACGCCGAACACATAGAGCCAGCCCTGCGTAAAGTCGAACAAATGCGAGTTGAAAAGCGAGGAGACGATGTTCTGCACGACGACGATCAGGCCGATCCAGGCGATAAATCCGCTACCGCGAAACAGCATGACATGCGCGGTCCACATCGCCACCAGCACGACCGTACCGAGGAGGCCGAGCTGGATGGCGACGGCGAAAATCTGATTGTGCGGATTGCTCGACGCCACCGATGACGCGCCGGTCTGGCCGACCGCCGCCGCTTGGCGAAACTGCTCCGTTATTGAACCGGTGCCGTGGCCGATGATGGGAGCCGTCTCCACGAACAACAACGACTTTCGCAGAAACTCGAGGTGCAGACCGGTCGGGTTGGCCGCATCGCTGCTCAAGTAGTCCTGCAATTCCGTCACCGACCTTTCCAATCGCCCGTGCAGATACGGCGACTCGAAAAAGAGCGCGGCACCGACGGCGCCGCCCAGCAGCGCGGCGGCCAATAGCCCCTGCCAACGGAATCGTCGCCAGCCGAGCAAAAGCGCTAGCACCGGCGCAACAAGCAACACGGTACGGCCGGTGGCCACGAAAGCGATATTGACCAGGAAGAGGACGGCGAGGCCGACAAGACTTAAAATGAAAAGTGGATTTTTTGCGCCGCGCCCGTCAAACGCACGCCCCAGAAGCACAAAGGCGCAGATCAGAAAGGTCTCGCCCTGAATGATATAATCTTTCACCGGCACGCCGAATTCTTTGCCCGGCCACGGCAACGCGGGAAATGCCACCGCAACCCAGGACATCAGCAGCAGGCCGAGCATCGAAGCGAAAAATCCATAGATCACCCAGATGCCGTGCTCGGACCGGCGAAACTGCGCCAGCAGCAAAGGAATCACCAGCAGCCGGTGGAATTTGCCCAGGCCGCCGATGCGCTCGGCCCAGCTCACGTCGGCCCACAACATCCCGACTGCCGCCAGCACCCAGAGCAGGACCGGCAAGCCGCCGGCGGCGGTCGCAAGTTCGCGCCGGACCGAAGCCGCGTCCAAGGTCGGCAGAACGGTGACGAGCCAAACGGCGATGAGAATCCCGGTCGCCGACGTCGACCAGGGCAGCGACACGGCAACGCCGACGGCAAGCCAATCGGCCAGCCGCTCGAAGCGGACGCGATCGAAGCGCGATAGGATGGAAATGGAGGTCATCCGATCAATTCATAGTCGGGAAGCATCGCGGCCTCTTCGCCAGCGCTCGTGAGGCTGTGCTAAGCTCGAATACGATGACTGATGAGGACTTTGTCAAGCCGACGGACGTGGCTCGTCACCGCGCTCGATCAGCTACGATGATGCAGCTTGCCGCGACTCCGCCCGGTGCCGCATCCATCACAGCCTCCTCGCCGCAAACAGGGCAGGAAATGGAGTTGGGATAAGCAGATGTTTGGTTCGGACGACCAGGTCATCGAGTGGCTGAAAGGAACCCGCGCCTATCGCAAGTATCGCGGTAGCCTGTCCTACGATATTGTTCGGCAATACGGCAAAGTCCTCAAGCGCGCCATCAAGTTGCCGCGCTATCTCGGCGCCGAGTATCAGTGTCCAGTTTGTAGCACACGCCTTCGCGCCTTCAGACCGGTGTGGAACTCCTATCGGCGCAATGTCGAGAAATACGCCCCTATCCATCCCGCCAGCGCGATGGAAACGTTCAACCTGGCGGCCTTCACCTGCCCGAGCTGCGACGCCTTGGATCGTGACCGACTGACCGCAATTTATCTCGACCAGGTATTCCACGCCCTCGATCACCGCCGCACCTATCGCTTGATCGAATTCGCCCCGGGGGACGCACTCCACAAGAAGCTTAGGCGTTATCCCTTCATTGCCTATCGCAGCGCCGATCTTTCACGCAAAACCGTCGATGAGCGCGTCGACCTCACCGCAATGGACAGCTATGCCGACCGTTCCGTCGACATTCTGCTGTGCTCGCACGTCCTCGAGCATATTCCCGACGACCGCAAGGCGATGCGCGAGATCCGCCGCGTGCTCAAGCCGGAAGGCTTCGCGGTCATCCTGTTGCCGCTTATTATCGGTCTTGACGAGACCCACGAGGATCCGAGCATCGATACCGAAGCACTGCGCTGGAAATACTTCGGCGCGGGCGACCACGTGCGGCAATACGGCAAGCGCGACTTCATTGACCGGCTGGAGGCCGCCGGCCTGAAAGTTGATCAATTGGGCATCGAGCACTTCGGCGCCGAGACATTCCGCCGGGCCGGCATCGCCGAGAACTCCGTGCTCTATGTCGTGCATCCGCGTTAGGCAGCCGAACAGTTCGCTTCCAGACTAAGCGTTGCCGGCGCGGCTATGTTGCCATGGCGCAGGCGCCGTGCCACAACGCCGCGCAGCGCATTCGACCGCGAAGGGCCCTCGCGCGTGAGGGATAATCCCGAGGCAGCGCCATCACCTCGATATGAAGGTTTCCGGATTTACGTTCGTGCGGGATGCCGTCCGGTTGGATTATCCGATCGTGGAAAGCATCCGATCGATCCTGCCGATTGTCGATGAATTTGTGGTCAATGTCGGGGCGTCGAACGATGGCACCCTCGATCTGGTCCGCGGCATCGTCAGCCCCAAAATCAGGATCGTCGAGAGCGCCTGGAATCCGAATCTGTCGTCGGGCGGCTATGTGCTGTCGCAACAGACCAATATCGCATTGTTCAACTGTACCGGCGACTGGGCGATCTATCTGCAGAGCGACGAAGCCATCCACGAGAGGGACCACGAGCGGCTGCTCGAGCTGATGAGCAGATACCGCAGCGACGATCGCGTCGAAGGCCTGGTGTTGCAGCGGGTGAGTTTCTACGGCGATTACCAAACCATCCTCAACGTGCATCCGTTGCGTTGCGAGCTGGCCTGCCGTGTGGTCAAGCCGCACCGTTTCGTGCTCTCGCGCGGCGACGCGTTGGGATTCACGGTGCATCCGAAATACAAGGAAAAGGGCCACCGCATCCGCGTCGTCGATACCGGCCTCGACCTCTTTCACTATCTCGACGTTCGCTCGCCGGCGAAGTCCAGAGCCTTCATCGAGGAGAAATCGAAACTCTGGATCGGCGGCTCCGAGCGCAATCCGAAGCCGCTCGAAATGCACGATTACTATTACCACCAGTTCCCGCGGCAATTCGTGATGGCCTATCGCGGCGGCCATCCGGCGCCAATGCAGGCGCGCATCGCCGCGCACCAGACGCGGCTCGATCTCAATTCGCCGCGCTGGCGCACCACGCTCACCGCTGCCGAACGCAGGCTCTATCTGCGAACCAAGCTGATCGATCTGTTCGGCTGGCGCGCCGGCCCCGGCCGGTCGAGCCGAAAGATTGTCGGCTCGCATCGCCGCGACCAGGGGGCGTTCAGCGCAGGCGGCGCGGGACATTCTGCGTAACCTTTCCCATGGCAAGCATGGTGAGTTTCTAATTCACGCATCGCAATGCGTTTTGGCGCGGCGTCGCTAAATGTGCTGTGATTGCACGCGTTTGTTGCGAGCGGTGACAATCGCAACCAACGCCTAGCGCCAGCCGGGAAAGCCATGCTATTTGATACCGATGCCGAAACGCGGCTTCAATCTAACCTCTACGTCTCCGCTTATTCTAACGGCAACGTCCGCCTTAACGCGAAACGCAAGCATAGTGCTGGCGATTGCCTGCATTGCCTGGTTTGTCATCCTCTGCTTCGTTGCCACTTTGAGGGCAAACGTGTTTTCTGTCGCCGACGAAGCCGGGTACTTGTTGCCTATTCTCTATGGCTTTGATGCCGAGAAGTACCACCGCTGGTCTATTTTAGGAGCGTATCCCTCTTATCTTTTATTTTTTGGGTCTATTCGTTCCTGCCACCGCATGGCCTTCCTGCAAGCGCCAAGATGTTAAACGCCGGATTTATTGCTGCGACGGCGATACCCGCATATGCGGTGGCACGGCGTTGCGTGACCATCCCGGTTGCAGCGGCTTTTGCCGCTGTTGTGGTGCTTTCACCGATCTGCTTGTTCGTCTGGTATGTGATGCCGGAGCCGATGTACCTTCTCGGTTTCTGGTTAGTTGTCCTGGTTGTGCTTTCCACCCTGGACAAATCGCCATTGCTGTCGGCGGCAGCCGGTGGCGCACTGATTGGCGCGCTGTCGCTGGTCAAACCGCACGCGCTCGCGCTGGCGGCAGGGATCGGCTTGTTCTTTCTGCTGCGAGACGGCTTGCGAATGCGCCGTGTCACCGCGGCCGCCACCGTATTTCTCGCCTACTACGCCGTTCGTAGTGTCCTTGCTTACTTTCTCACCGGCGAGTGGGTGTGGTCTGTCTCTGGGGCGAACTATGGCGGAATTTTATTGCGCCATCATCTCGACCTCTTGGCAACAGCAGCCAACGCCATAGGCCATGTCAGTGCCATCGTCACTCTCATCGGCGTCCCGCTTGCAGTTACCCTTGTCATGGTCGTCCGCGGGCGCTTCATGCAGTCGGCAAAGATCGATGATGCCGCGCTGCGGCGCCTACTCGATCTCGGCTTGCTTGCGTGCTGCATTTTGGCGGCCATGGTGGCAATGACGATCTACTTCTCGCAGAGTGTTTATCAGATCAGCCCAGAAGTGGAGCGCTTCACTCGCTTACACGGTCGATATTATGTTTATGTTCTGCCGTTGTTCGTGCTGGTGACGATTGGATTGTGGCAAAACGGCATCGACCTCTCGCAAATGCTTCCCAGATCGGCGGTCATTGTTCTTTGCGGCGCAATGGTGGTGGCGGCGGCAGTCATTGTTTTTAAATTCGAGATATCCTCTATCGACTTCCCTGATCTAACTCTAGTTCGCAGGTTCCCCTTCGCTGCAATGGGGCTACTCTTTGTCGTGTTTATACTCAGCTATGTTGGTTGGGGCAGGATTGGGACAAACCTCATCATCGGCGCAACGATATGGTGGGCGGCGATAGGTCTTGCGACGACCACGGCACTGATAGTCCGGAACAAAACACTTGTACTGAACGGCCCGGTCGATGCTTCGTTTTTCGATCCGACAGACCGTAGTGGTCTGCGCGGCTTGGTCAGCCGCAGCGACGGCATTATCATTGGTCCATCGAACAGCGCTGGCGAAGCATATCGTGCGATGTTCTATTTGCGCTCGCTCAGCGCCGGAAGGCTTGTTTCTTCGGGTGCCGAAATCACCGATGGTGATTTGCCAAAAGAGCACGCTGGGCAGTGCTATTGCCGGGGGTCCATTACGCCGGTTCGTCGCGCGTGACGCACAGCGGAGCGCTTGTGATCGTTTGGCGGTAACGAGAGTGGGTCACACATGCTGCCGCTCAGGACCCGATGCGGCCCCGACGCACTCGCTTCGCTCCAAAGACCAGCGAGAGCTGGAAATAATCGACACACATGAGATTCCATCATCCCGGCGGTGATTGCCGCAAGCCCTGTACAATTTTTGTGGTGCTGTGGTCCGGCACCAGCTCGACCAGGATGACATCGCCGCCCGCCGCCTCGACCACGTCGCGGCCCACCACCTCCTCGCGCCGGTAATCGGCGCCCTTGACCAGCACCGCCGGGCGCACGCGCTTGATCAGGTCGAGCGGCGTGTCCTCGTCGAAGACGACGACGAGGTCGACGGCCTCCAGAGCGGCGAGCACTTCGGCGCGGCCGTCGACGGGATTGATCGGCCGGCCTTTGCCTTTCAGCCGCGCCGTCGAGGCGTCGCCGTTGAGCCCGACCACCAGCCGGTCGCAGGCGGCGCGGGCCTGCGCCAGCAGCCGGACATGACCGCGGTGCAGGAGATCGAAACAGCCGTTGGTGAAGCCTATGCGCAGGCCATGGCGGCGCCATTGCTCAAGCCGCTCGTCGAGCACCGACCAGTCGAACACGATCTTGTCCTCCGGCGCCAGCGACGCCGCGGGCAGGATGCGGTGGCGCAATTCGGCGAGCGAGACCGTTGCCGTGCCGCGCTTACCGACCACGACCGCGGCGGCGGCATTGGCAGCGCGCATGGCGGCCTCGTAGGGCGCCCGCATCGCCAAGAGCACCGCCATGACCGCGGCGACCGTGTCGCCGGCGCCCGAAACATCGCGCACCTTGACCGCATAAGCGGGAATATGGGCCGGCGGATCACCTTCAACGTGAAGGCTCATGCCGGCTTCGCTGCGGGTGACCAGCACGGCTTCGCTGCCGGCGAGGCGCGCCAGTTCAGCGGCGGCCACCGCGATCTCCGCCTCGGTGGTCAGCGGCCGATGCACCGCGGCGGCCAGCTCCCTGGCATTCGGCGTGATCAGCGTCGCGCCGCGATAGACGCGGTAATCGTGGCCTTTGGGATCGACCACGACCGGTTTGCCGAGGCGCCGCGCCGCTTCGATGATGGCGCGAACGACGCGCGCGGTGAGCGCGCCTTTGGCATAGTCGGACAGCACCACCGCGCCGGCTTTGGGCAGCGCCGCTTCGGCAAAGCCGATGATCGCGGCTTCGCTTTCCCCGCTGGCCGCGTCTGCGGTCTCCCAATCGGCGCGCAGCAGGTGCGTGGAGTGATGCTCGGAAACGAAGCGCACTTTGCGCGTGGTTGGCCGGGTGTTGTCGACCACCAGCTCGGACGTGATCGACCCGAGCTTGCCGAGCTTATCGGTCAGTACGCGACCGGCCTCGTCGTTGCCGATCAGACCGACGAAGATGCAGCGCGCCCCGAGCGCGGCGATGTTGCGCGCGACGTTGCCGGCGCCGCCGATCTCGACCTCGCTCCTTCCCACGGTGAGAACCGGCGTCGGCGCCTCCGGCGAAATGCGCGCGACGTCGCCGTAGACGAAATCGTCGAGCATGACGTCGCCGACGCAGAGCACGGTCTGCTCGGCGATGCGCCTGAGGGCTTCTTCAAAATCAAACATGCGTTGCCCCGACCTGCCCCGCGATCCCGCTCACCGATGGCGATCGACACGGTCAAGATAACAGGTCACGTAGCGCTTGACCCCCTCTTCGAGGGTCGCGAAGTCGGCATTGAAGCCGGCGCGGCGCAGATTACCGATCTCGGCTTGCGTGAAATACTGATAGCTGTCGCGAATGGAAACCGGCATGTCGATATAGTCGATGGCCGGCTCGCGGCCGAGCGCCGCGAACATCGCCAGCATCAAATCGCGGAAGCTGCGGGCCACGCCGGTGCCGACGTTGAAGATGCCCGACACCGAGGGCGTTTCCAGCAGCCAGCGGACAACGGCGACCGCATCGTCCACATAGATGAAATCGCGTTTCTGCTCGCCGTCGGCGACGCCGGCGCGGTGCGATTTGAACAGCTGGATGCGCTCGCCGGCCTTGGCCTCGTCGAAGCGCTTCGCCACGAGACTCATCATCTCGCCTTTGTGGGATTCGTTGGGCCCGAAGACATTGAAGAATTTCAGCCCGGCCCATTGCGGCGGCAGCTTGTCCTTGCGCGCGACGCGCTCGACCACGGCGAGGTCGAACAGATGTTTGCTCCAACCGTAAAGGTTCAGCGGCTTGAGCCGCTTGAGCGCGGCCAGCGACCAGTCGTCGGAAAATCCCGCCGCGCCGTCGCCATAGGTCGCCGCCGAGGAGGCATAGATGAAAGGCGTGCGCGTCGCCCCGAACCATTCGAACAAGCGCAGCGACAGCCGGAAATTCGTTTCGATGACGAGATCAGCATCGGTCGCGGTGGTCGAGGAAATGGCGCCGAGGTGCACCACCGCATCGAGCTTGCGGCCGTCGAGCCAGCGCAAGAGGTCCGCCGGCGGCACGAATTCGGCGAGTTGGCGGCCAGCCAGATTGCGCCATTTGCCGCCGCTGCCGAGCACATCGTTGACGGCAATGTCGGCGCGGCCGGCCTCGTTGAGGCTCGCCACCACGTTCGATCCGATGAAACCGGCCCCGCCGGTGACCAACAACATCGACGCCGCAAGACCGGTTAAGGTTGTATCGACCCTTTGCCGACTGCCCGCTCCTTTGCCTCAGTCTCGGGCGCCGAGCAACAACCCATTCGCTTTTATAGAAATGAATTATATTTCACATTTTAGAAACGAAAGTTGCAGGCCTTACACTCCCGCAGGATGTAAACCGCGGCTATAGTGCGCCGTGGCTTCTTCCGCACATGGTCGCCGGCCCTCGCTCATGCAGAAAATCTCAGCTTATATCCTGACGTTCAACGAAGCCGAGAAGATCAACGCGGTCGAAAGCGCGCTGTGGGCCGACGAGGTGGTGGTCGTCGACTCCAACAGCACCGACGGCACCGCCGAGATCGCCGCGCGAAACCCCGTTGTGAGCCGATGCTCGCGGACTTCATCGGCTGCGAAAAACAATGAATAAAGATTCATACCATAAAGAAGCTGAGCGGCGGGGCGGCAGCGCGGACCGCGCCCCCATCCTCATTGTTCCCTATATGTGGATCGGCGATTTCGTGCGCTGCCATTCGGTGGTGAACCTTCTGCGCGAGCGTTTCCCCGACCGTCCGGTCGACATGCTGGCGACCACGT
>Ga0116225_1003039_pt1 | contig 10940 bp, 8 predicted proteins | sample Sb_taG_8_FD_88968 | JGI IMG/M metagenome (GOLD analysis project Ga0116225, IMG submission 88968) | Peat soil microbial communities from Weissenstadt, Germany - Sb_50d_c_BC metaG | ecosystem: Environmental > Terrestrial > Soil > Wetlands > Peat | place: Germany: Weissenstadt | collected 2010-09-21 | reverse complement strand
TCGCCCCAGGATGTCGAAGGGGCCGTGGCCGGCGGTCAGTTTTGCGTCGTCCAAACTCGGCCGCAGGTGGGCCTGACGGGATGACCGGAGGACGTTGCTTGTCCTCCCGTTCTCCTGTCCTCCCGTCTGGAACGGAGGGATTCATGAGCCGGGCGATCCGCATTGGCAACCAGACGGCCATCTCCTGCGGCGAGCGCATGCGGCCCTTTGAGTTCGCCCTTGGTCACGGCTTTGCGGCCTTTGAGTGGTTCGCGGACAAACGGTGGAACGCCGACGGCAGCATCGACGGTTGGGACGAGGGGGATATGGACGCCTCCGCGCGCGCCTGGATCCGCGACATCGGCAAAGCCCATGACGTGTTCTTCAGCGTCCACGCACCGTGGCAGGCCAACCCGCTCCATCCCGACGGCACGCCGCTGCTGAAGCGGAGCGTCGATTTCGCCCGCGACATTGGCGCTGACCTGGTCAACCTGCACCTCTACATGGAAGAGGGAGCGACGGCCTATGTGCGCTCCCTGGAACCGACGATCCGCTACGCCGCCGCCGCGGGGGTGCGGCTCAGCATCGAGAACACGCCGCACACGACGCCGGACGACTTCAATCGCACCTTCGCCCGCCTGCGGGAATGGGACGCAGCCGGCTCCGGACACGTCGGCATGTGTCTGGATCTCGGTCATGCCAACCTCTGCGCGGCGACGCGCAACGACTATCTCCGCTACCTCGACCGACTGGCGCCCGAAGTGCCCCTCATTCACCTGCACGTCCACGAAAACTACGGCGACGCGGACACCCATCTGACGCTGTTCACCGGCCCGTCTCGGGTCAACGACGCAGGCGTGCGCGGATTGCTGGAGCGACTGCGGCGGCGTGACTACCGCGGCGCCCTCATTCTGGAACAGTGGCCCGATCCCCCGGAACTGCTCGTCGCGGCGGCAACCCGTTTGCAAGCGCTCCTGGAAGCGGAGCCGGCAAGAAGTGACACGACCGTCGGGCGGATATCCAATCCGCCTTTGACGGCTGACGAATCGGAAGTTCATCCTGCGGAGGATGCCGCGTTTCTGCGCGCCCTGGCGGCTGCCGCAAATGAGCACAAAAGCTGGCGGGGCCGGTTACAGTGGATCCGCGACCGCTTTGCCGACGCCGACTTCCATCTGACCCTCGGACATCTGGCGACGGTGGCGATCTTCCTGCGCTTTCTGAGCACGGGAGAGGCGAAATGCGTGGAGGACGGCGGCCATTTCCGGCCCAACCGGCACGCCGAGGCCGCTCAGCAGATCGAAACGGCCCTGGAGAGACTATCGACGCCGGACACAGCCTGGATTCTGCGGCGGCTCTATCCGCATCTGCCGTCGTGGGCCGAGGAATTTCGTCGCGCCGAACCGCTGACGCGCATTCGGGACATCGCCCACCGCAATGACATTCCGTCCGAACTGAAGCGCGAGATCAAGGATCGCCTGCAAAACAAGCTACACCGCTGCGCCGGCCCCGAGGACCTGCGCACCTCGGAAGAACTCCTTGCCCGCATCACCGCGCCGGGCGCCTCCTATTCGCCGGAGTTCGTCCGGGAATTTCGGACCTTCCACGGCGAATTGCAGGAATTCTTCAACGCCACGGCGCTGGAGGCCCGTCTGCGCGCGCTCGGACGCTCCGGCGATGCGGCCTGCACGGAAGCCATCACGGACTTCCTGACCCTGAAGGCGAAAGGGCGTCTCCCGGACAATTCGTTGCTGACCCTGCTGGACCGGCTTACCGCTCTGCGGCGTCTCTTCGCGGACAGGATGGATCGGGAGAGCCACTTGCGGCGATCGCAACTGCGCATGGCGGACGTCGGACTGGAGGATTACGCCTTCACCCCGCTGAGCGAATGCGTCAACCGGCTCGAAGAGACGGCTCCGTCCGCCGCCTGGACCGCACTCCTGCGCGCCCTCACGCTGACCCTCGACAACCTGCGTCTGAGCCAGATCGATCCCGAGGAGTGTGCCGCGCTTCGGTCGGAACTGTCCGCCTGGGCGGTCGAGTTTTCCGCGGCCGACCGCTTCCACCTGCTGCGGATTCTGGCGACGCTGGCACGCACCCGACGGTTGGCCGAGGACCACACCGACCGCGTCAGCCGCCTGTTCCCGCCGCGCGTGGAGGAACTCGGCCGCAAACTGGGGGTGGCGGAACACGCAATCAAGGTCTTCAGCGAAGGAGCTGTCCGCGGCCATTTGGTCTTTCAACTGTCCCGGCTCGTGGAACTGGGGGTACGAACGGCCCGAGACGTCTTGCAACTTCCGCCCTGGGAGACGATTGTTCCGGGCGAGGGATACGGGAAACTGGTGCGTGCCGCATCGTTGTCGGAGGTTGAGGGACAAAAAGGCCCGCTGCTGGTGCTGCTGGAGCGGACCGACGGCGACGCAGAACTCCCGGCTGGAGTTCGCGGCGTCGCGCTTGCGCACCCGATACCTCTTCTTTCGCATCTCGGCGTCCGCGCCCGGCAAGCGCGCCTGCCGTTCGCCGCGTGTTCCGGAACGGAACACCTGGACGCCTTCCAGCATCTCCTCGGAAAAAACGTGTGTCTGCACGTCAGACCGGCAGGACTGTCGATGGAGGAAGTTTCCGCCTCGCCGGGGACAGCCGGGCGTAAAATGGCTGTTGCGGCCGTCTCCATCCCGGAGGTCGTCCTGACGGGGGAGGCACGTCTGCTCTCGCTCGACCGGGCGGAAACGGCCATCTGTGGCGCCAAGGCGACCGGAGCCCGGCGGTTGCTGGAATTGGCCCACGATTCCGGCGGACTGTTCCGGGCGCCGCGTGGGCTGGCCCTCCCCTTCGGAAGGATGGAGCGCTGCCTGGACGCGGTGCCCGCTGTCGCGCACGACTACTCCGCCCTTCAGGACCAACTGCCCCACACACCGCCCGACAAACTGGACGCTGCGCTCCAACGCCTGCGCGACGTGCTGTCGAACCTCCCAGTGCCGGACGAGATCGGCCGGGCGGTCGCCACGTTCTTCGGTCCGGGCGCTCGCCTCGCGGTTCGCTCAAGTGCTAACGGCGAGGATCTGGAGCATCTCGCCGGCGCCGGCCTCTACGATTCGGTTGTGAACGTCTCTCTCGGCGCAGTGCCGCGTGCGATCGCCCAGGTCTGGGCTTCGCTCTGGACGCGCCGGGCCGCGGTGAGCCGAACCCAGGCCGGCATCCCGCACGCCCGGCTCCGGATGGCCGTGCTGGTTCAGGAGTTCGTGGCTCCGGACCTGTCCTTCATCATGCACACGACCAACCCCCTCTCCGGCAACCGCTCCGAGGTGCTGACGGAACTGGCGGTCGGATTGGGCGAAACCCTCGCTTCCGCCGCTCTTCCCGGGACGCCGTATCGGATGCTGTGCCATCGTCCGGTTGGAGGAGGCGAACTCCTGGCCTGTGCCACCTTCGGCGCGGCTCTGCGGCCCGCTCCCGGCGACGGGGAGGAGACCGTCCTTTCGGAGCGGCTCGACTATTCCAAAGTCCCCCTCTCCGCGGACCGGAACGTGGCTCGCCGCCTCGGCGAACGCCTGGCGGCCATCGCCGCCTTTCTCGAAGACAAGCTGGGTCGGCCGCAGGATGTGGAAGGAGTGTGTGTCGGGGAGGAAATCTATGTCGTCCAGTCGCGGCCTCAACAGGGGCTGTGACCTCACCAAAGGGAACGCGGAGGTGTGCGATGTCGGCGCCGAAGTTCCTGGCCATGCTGAGCAAACAGGGGATCGAGGGCGACGACGCCTTGCTTCGCCTCGCGCAGGTGCGCTTTCAGGAAGCGGGGCTGGGCAGTGAACTGTATCCCGAAAGTCCGGAGCAGCTCCGGCAGCAGCTCGCATTCCGCCCCGCCGATCGGCCTTGCACGGTTCACCTGCCCCGCAACATCAATCTCCTTCGGCCTGAGGGGCTGGCCCGTGTGCTGGAGTTCGCCGCCCGCGCCGCCGGGAACGTCCATGGAATGGTCGTCCACGACCACATCCAGTTCGCGGAGGGACCGGACCAGACGATCGCGGCCTTTCGAGACGCCGACCGGGCCCTGGCCGAACTCCCGCACGCCCCCTTGCTCTTCGTCGAGTACGCCGTCGGTCTGTCCCCGGACTTCTTCGCCTCGCTGTTCGAGAGGACAAGCGATCTGGGCCGCGTCTCCGCCTGCGTGGACGTGTCGCATGTGGGGATCGAAGTCTGTCGGACGGCCTATCGGGGCGTCGCTGCCGGCGTTGATGTCTGCTCCCTGAAAACCGCCCCCGACCTGGCGGCACGCATGGAGGGCATTCAGGCGGCCGTGGCCAAGGCTTTGCCCGCCGTCCTTCGTCTGGTGCAGCGACTCGCTCGTTTGGGGAAACCTCTGCATTTTCACCTGCATGACGGCCATCCCCTCTCGACCCTGAGTCGTTATGGGGTTTCGGACCACCTCAGCTTTCTGCAAGAATTGCGACTGCCATTCGTCTACCGCAGGCGCTCCCTGGTGGGAGGAATGTTCGGACCGGCGGGACTGCATGCGATCGTCCGCACAACCATTGAGGAACTGCCCGCGGACCGGGTTTCCTTCATGATCGAAGTGCATCCCCAGGAAGGACGCGTCCCTTTGGGCGTCCACGCCGACCTGTTCACGCACTGGAAGAACGGCACCAATGCTGAACGCATGAACTACTGGCTGGAGATGCTTCTGCGGAACGCTCGGCTCGTGCGAGAGGCGTGCGACGCCCCGACGCGGCAGTCCTGATCCGATCCGATCCGATTGGAAACGTGCTCGCCGGGAACAACGAGCAACCCCGCGGGCGGAGCGCAGCATGCAAGCCCTCTGGATTCTCTTCCTCGCCGCGGAAGTCGCCCCCTTCGCAACGGCGGTGCCGTCATTCCAAGCTCGCGTCTCGAGCAGTTGTGCGGCGTGCAGACGAGCGTCGTCGGATCGAATGTCAAGAATCCCTCTGCTGTGACGCCCAACCGACAGCTTCGACCAAGGATAAAGACAGGTTGCAAGTACTTGGTGCAGACATTACGAGCGCGGACGGTTGCGCGCGTCGGTCACATCGACCTGGTCGTTAACAATGCCGGTGCGACCAAATGCGGGGATTTCCTGGCCCTGACCGAACAAGACTGGTCGGAGGGCTTCGCCCTCAAGTTCTTCGGGGCCGTGCGGCTCTGCCGGGCAGCATGGCCGCACCTGGTCGCCAGCCGCGGCAGCGTCGTGAACATCGCCGGCGTCGGCGGCCGGACGGGCAGCGCGGAGTTCGCCATCGGCGGGTCGGTCAACGCCGCCCTGCTCAACCTGACCAAGTGCCTGGCCGACCGCGGCCGCGTCAACGCCATCAACCCCGGCTCGATCCGTACCGATCGTCTTGCGGCACGCATCCGGCGCCTGGCCGAGGAACAGGGCATTCCCGAGGGGGAGGCCGCGCGGCAGATGGTGGAGCGCCTGGGGATCGCCCGCTTCGGGGAGCCGTGCGAGGTCGCCGACGCCGTCGCCTTCCTGGCCAGCGAGCGGGCCGCCTACCTTCAGGGCGCCGTGCTCGACGTGGACGGCGGGTTAACGCGCACGCTGTAGGCAGGGTGATGGGAGAACTTGCTGGCGGGCGCCTTCTCGCGCCTGCTTCGCGCCGCTCCTGCGGCGCCCTTCGTCTCGGTCCCCGCTATGTAACCAGGGGCAAGGGTAAGCGGCGGCTACGCACAAGGCCGGGGCCGATGTCGTCGTAGGCCACGCCCATTTCAGCAAGGTCACTGTAGCCGGGCTCGTCGCCGACGATGGCGAGCCCCGTCCAAACGCCCAGCGGGTGTTCAACGACGTACCCACGCCGGTAGCGCCCCAGCTTGCCCAGGATAAACTGCACCCGGGCGTCTTGCAGGGCGCCGGGCTTGGTTTCCCACAGCGAGATGTCGTCATCCCGCTGGAATATGACGCCGAGCTTGTCCGGGCGGTCGTCCGGCCGGCGCTCAGGCGTCGGTCGGTTGCTCGTTCTCTTCGGGGGCGAAGAGGGCGGCCTCACGGATGGCCTTGGCGGCCTCGTCGCCTTCAAGCACCTCGACGATGCGGTTCTCGATCGGCTCGTAGTCTTCCTTGTGGAGGACCTCGCCCTCGAACTGCAGACGGACTCGGTTTGCTGCCTCCCCCTCGCTGCCCGCCTCGATGCGGACGAGTTGGTGCTGACGGAGGAGTTGTTCGACGTGCAAGACAAAAGTGTTCATGATAAGGATCCTTAAAAGGCAGTGCGGGCAACGATCAGCCGGCCACGGCCGGGGCTTCGGCGGCAACGAGCCGTCGGTCCCACCGGCCGGGCCGGTGGCCGGGCCGCCTGATGGTGCGGCAAGCGTGCTTTTAGCCACGTCTGTGACCGCTTAATATGTACTACGTGCGAGACCGCAATGATCTGACAGAAGGAAGCGTAATTGGCATTTTTTGGGTCAACTTTTTCGCACCTTGCCACGAAGGTGCAACGAAGGGGGCACATCCGACCTTGATTCAGCGACCAAGTCGCTGTCGTATCACCCGCCACAGACGAGGCCGACCTGCCCGAAGAACTGGCCCAGAGCACATTTCTTCTCGGGTTTTGGCGAAATGAGCTTGCTTTAGTAAATTAAGATGATACTATATATCGCTTGTTGTCGGCGGGTTCCGGCTCGCTCCAGTTGCGGACGCCTGCGGAACGGCGCCGGAAGCCGGCAAGGAAAACCGAAATCGTCGGAGAACAATGCGCAACCGACGCTCTATTAAGGAGACGGAGAAGCACCACAGCCATGCGAACCGACCTGAATCACCTGTTCGAGGACCAACTCTACGACTCCCCCAGGGACGTCCCCCAGGAGCTGAAGGGGAGGCAAGAGTGGTCCTGGGAGGGCCGCAAGGTCAAGAAGGACGCCCGCCCCGACGCCGTCCTCCGCGTCCAGGTCCACGGCCAGGACCGCTGGAAACACCTCTTCCGCGTCAAAAAGACCGAGCCCTACCAGCAGCCCTTCGCCCTCGCCTGCCGTGCCTTCGCCCGCCTCTTCTGCTTGTGCGCCTACCGCAAGGACTACATCTACCGCTACCACGGCCGGGACGAAGGTGGCTGGCGCCACTCCCACGAGCCGCTGACCCTGGGCAAGATCCAACAACACGTCCTTGCGAAGCGCATCCTGGGCAGCATTGGGTACCGCTACACCAACCACCTCACCTTCGACATCGACTACCACGCCAAGGACACCCGCCGAGAGCTGTTCCTCGCCCGCTGCCAGGTCTTCCACCAGGAACTGCCGAAGTTCTTTTCGACCGCCTGGTTCGCCGCCTGCAAGCCCACGGACATCAGCGGCATCCACTTCACCGTCCTCATCCGCAACATGAGCATTGCCCGGGCGCAGGCAGCGGCCCGGCGCTTCCTGGAAATGCTGGACCAGAAGTACCCCACCTTGGCAGCCATCGAGAGTTTCACCAAGATCGAGGTCTCCCCGGTCGAGAAGGGCGAGGGCGACGGCATGGGTTGCCGGTTGCCGCTGAGCCGGGGCCGCGTCTGCTTCACTGATCGCCTGCTGGCCGACAACCCTCGCAGCAACTGCATCAACCTCGTCGAGTGGCTTTATGACGGCGACCGCAAGAACGTCGAGAAGGCGGCCTTCCTGGAGTTCCTGGCGCAGAACACGCCCGAGCACGAAGCGCCTCCACCACCCCCGCCGAAGCCGCCCAAACCCAAGAAGACAAGCGGTTCCGGGATGGGGAGCATCGGTCGGCTGAAAGGAAGGTGCCTGCGGACCGTGTTCGACTTCTGGAGCGGCAAAAGCCTTCCGGAGAAGGACACTATCGGCAAGTACGCCGTCGTGACCGCCCGCCTCATTCGCAAGCAGGGACTCCTCGACGAAGAGCAGTGCCTGGACTGGCTGGAAGAGGCCTTCCTGGCGCTGCCCCATCAGGCGTTCTCGGACCGACTCTCCCACGATTTCGGGGAGTTGATGCGAGTGACCATGAAGATGGTGGAGGCGGTCTACCGCAACAACGGCTATCAGGCGGCGCCCGAGGAGAGCGCAAAGAAGCTGGAAGCGGGCATCGCTTACTGCCCCAAACACGGCATCGTCCTCCACGAACGCGCTACTTGGTTGAACCTGCCACAGTGGCTTTCGGACTTCGGAAAGGACGAGGTCTTCCGGTTCAGCTACGACCAGCGGCGCGTCCTCAAGGTAGAGGTTCACGCGCTGCTGCACACGGAGGAGATTGCGGCTACCTACGAGGCGGCGGGCAGGATCATCTCGTTCGTAAAGCGTTGTCCGTGGTGGGAGCTGGCGTGGAAGCTGGTCCCACGGCTGTGCGGCGACCTGGGCATCCGCTGGCACAAGAACAAGTGCTGCGCGTTCTTGGCGGCGCTGGTACGGGTCGGCTTCCTGTACGTGCGCGTGGAGAAGCTGTGGCGGGGCAATGACAAGGCGCTGAACCGGGCGAGGTCCTACGGGATTGGCGCAGCGCTAATAGAAAGTAAGAGAGGTACTATTCATGGTGCTTCTCTCTCTTCTGTTTCTATACTTAGTCACTCGGACTGGGAGAAGGAGAAGAGAAGGGCGCTGCTGCGAACAAGAGGCCAGCGCTTGAACGGGGCGAAAGTGCCGTCCAGAGGCGACCCAGGAGGGCTTGATGAGCCTCCACGAGCGTTCTTCCTCGATGACGAAGCCAGTGAGGAAGTGGTGCGAGGGCCTCCGCATCATCCCCCGTGACGCTTCGCACAACCTCGTCCGTAGGGAAGCCGCCTGGCCAAGGGAAGGCTTGTCCTGCGGGCTGGTTCAGGCGCTCGCGTCACCCACGAGGCGACTCCGATTGCTCTCAAGAAGGTGGCCGTGGTCCCCCTGCCTGCGATTAAGCTGCTTGGGCGCAGGGAGATGCTCACTTCCTGCCGCCACCTTCCTGCCTGGAGCGGCATTTGCGACCGCCTGAACGTCTTTGGTTCACGGCGAGGGCTTTCCGCCTGCATGGCAAGGGGGCGGGGGCCAGTGTGCAGCAAAGGCAACGGGAGCGGGAGATGCGCTGAGGCACGTCGATTTTCGGACCAGGGGGCCGAGTGATGCTTGAGGTGTGCGGTCGCGGGCGGAGGTGATGCGCCTGAAGGCTGACGCCGCATGATTGCGCGTAGGTACGAGACTCGCTTTTGTGGCATTAAAAGGAATGAATAATCCTTTTTGACGAAACTTTGGGGCCAAGCGAGGGGGGCGGGTGGATTGACGGCGAAGCCACCTGTTCTTCCTCTCCCCGTGTTGCATTTCTTGAGTCTCGTCGCAGGACGGCGTAGCCAATAGGGCCAAAAACGCCTGACAAAGTGGCTATCGAAAAATCGGCGGCCTCATGGCGGACTTCCCAGCCGTCCAGCAGCGGATCGTGGTCCCAGCCGAGTCAGGCGGCCGTCGGCGGGGAGTCGATCCTCGAGCAACTCGCGGTTGCCAACCCGGCCAACCACGACACACGCCCGCCGGTGCTGAGTCGGCAGCGCGCACAGCTGCTCGAAGTCGAGCGGAACTTATCCACCTCGGGTGCCTCCGAGGAGTGGACGACCGTCCTGTCGGCCGAGCTATGCAGCCGGGAGCGCCTCGATGGCCTGCTGCAGGACTGCGCGCACCGGGCAGCCTGATCTACTGTGGGCCGCCCGACTGCCGCGGCGGGGATGGTCCGCACCGGGCCGGTCTCGGGCCTCGTTTCGTTCGTTGTCGGCCCAGTGCAGCGCGGCCAAACGGCGCGGAACTACGTCGCCAGAACAAGAAACCGAGTACCACCTTCGGCGCGCAGACGTTGTTAACCGGGAAGGATACCCACGATGCCGAATTACGCCAACTTCCTTCTTGACACCGCTTTTTCGCCCGGAAATAATCGGTGGAGTTGTCGCGACGGCGCCCCGACGCCTCAAGGCGCCGGGGCGGCTGGTAATGTCCTCGGGCCGGCTGCAGGACCGCGCCGGAACACGAGGCCCCGGCAGGCGCCCATCCTGTTGCAGTTTTTCGTATCGCCAGCCGCCCGCGATCGTGACGGTCGATCTCGGATTCCGCAATCCTTCGGAGACGCACCCATGTCACTGCGCCGATTGCCGGTGTACTTGCTGGTCGATTGCTCCGAGTCGATGGCCGGCCCCGCCATCGCCGAAGTCGAGCGCGGCGTCCAGACCCTCGTCAGTGAGCTGCGCGGCAACCCGCTCGCCCTGGAGTCCGCTTACCTCAGCGTCATCACCTTCGCCCGCACGGCGAAGCAGGTCGTCCCCATGACCGAGCTGATCGAATTCCAGCCGCCCAAGCTGGCCGTCCGCACCGGCACCAGCCTGGGGGCGGCCCTGCGACTGCTGCTGGAGTGCCTGCGCCGCGACATTGTCCGGACGACGCCGACGACGAAGGGCGACTACCGGCCGCTCGTCTTCCTGTTGACCGACGGCCAGCCGACCGACGACTACCGCCCCGCGGCCGCCGCCGTGCGCTCGGCCAACAACCCCCGCATCGCCAACATTTACGCCATCGGCTGCGGCCCCGACGTGGACACCGCCGTCCTCCGCGAAGTGACCGACATCGTGCTGCACATGCCCGAGGCCACCCCCGAGGCGTTCCGGCAATTCTTCATCTGGCTGTCCACCTCCGTGCAGACCGCCTCGACGCGCCTGGGAGAGGGGGGCGGGCAGCCCATCGAAATGCCCGCCCTGCCCGAAGGGATCGAATTGGCCCCGCAGGAGTCGGACTTCGACCCGGACGAGGACCCGCGCCAGGTCTTCCTCCACGCACACTGCCAGAAGAGCCGCAAGCCGTACCTGATGCGCTTCGCCCGCAGGCCCCACGACGGCCGCTACGAGGCCATCGCCTCGCACCCGCTGGACGCCATCGAGCCCGGCGACAGTAATCTGCTGCCGCCGATCAACTCCGCCCTGCTCGACGGTTGCCCCCCGTGCCCCTACTGCGAGAACGCCCACGGCGGGATTTGACAGTGCGGCGCCGTCTTTTGCGTCAGCCCCCGCCAGCGCGGTCCGGTGCGC
>Ga0116225_1003038_pt1 | contig 10940 bp, 8 predicted proteins | sample Sb_taG_8_FD_88968 | JGI IMG/M metagenome (GOLD analysis project Ga0116225, IMG submission 88968) | Peat soil microbial communities from Weissenstadt, Germany - Sb_50d_c_BC metaG | ecosystem: Environmental > Terrestrial > Soil > Wetlands > Peat | place: Germany: Weissenstadt | collected 2010-09-21 | reverse complement strand
TTCCCCAGCGCGCCGGCCTATAGCGCCAGCAAAGCCGCCGTGCGGGTATGGGGTGAAGGCCTGCGCGGCTGGCTGGCTCCCAGCGGCGTGGGCGTCACCGTCATCTGCCCCGGCTTCGTCAAAAGCCGCATCACCGCCCGCAACCGCTTCCCCATGCCGTTCCTGATGGAAGCCGCCGCCGCCGCCCGCATCATGCGGCGCGGTATCGACGCCAACAAAGCTCGCATCGCCTATCCCTGGATCGTCGCCGCCGCGATGATCGCGCTGGCCGCGCTGCCGCCGGGATGGACGGATCGGTTGTTGCGGAGATTACCGGGGAAGGAGTGACGGCCCCTTTTAAACCCGATGCACATCCAGCAAGCGGCAGACCTGCTCCCCGTCGCCGTTTTCGATTTGCACGGTGGCATGGTCGATGCCGAATTTGTCGTGTAGGGCGATGCTGACGCGGTTCAGCAGGTCGTCGTTGACAGCCGCACCCGGCGTCACCAGATGCGCGGTCAGGGCGACCGAGGTGGTGCTGAGCGGCCAGATGTGCAAATCGTGGATGGCCGTGACCTCGGGCAGGCCGGACAGGTACTCTTCGACCGCCTCACGGTCGATGGCGCCCGGCACGGCGTCCAGGGCCAGATCGAGCGAGTCGCGGAACAGCCCCCAGGTGCCGACGGCGATCACCACGACGATGCCCAGGCTGACGGCGGGGTCGAGCCACAGCCAGTGGGTGCGGCTCATGACGAAGGCGGCGATGACCACGCCCAGCGACACCGCGGCATCGGCGGCCATGTGCAGGAAAGCGCCCTTGATGTTGATGTCGCCCTTGCTGCCGCGCATGAACATGGCGGCGGTTGCGGTGTTGACCAGGATGCCGATAGCGGCCACCCACATCACCGTGGTGCCTTCGACCGGCTGCGGGTGGCTCAGGCGCTGGATCGCCTCCCAAGCGATGCCGCCGACACCGATCAACAGGACTACCGCATTGACCAGCGAGGCGAGGATGGTGCTGCGGCCAAAGCCATAAGTGCGCCGCTTGGACGGCCGCTTACGCGTCAGCCACACCGCCGCCCAAGCCAGCAGCAGCCCAACCACGTCGCTGAAATTATGCCCGGCATCGGCCAGCAGGGCCAAGGAGTTGACCAGCAGGCCATAGAACACTTCGATGCCGACGAAGCCGAGATTGAGCGCGATGCCCACGGCGAAGGCACGGTCGTACGTCGCCGGGCCATGATGATGACCGTGTCCGCCGGCATGGTCATGCGCATGAGCGCGGGGGGCATGGTCGTGACCGTGGGAATGGTCGTGGTCATGACAATCGGCCATGGTGCTCTCCTCGCTCCGTCGGTGCCCTTAGGATGAACACCACCATCCGACCGGGGTCAAGCCCGATCACACCAGACGGTTAGCCGCCGAATTCCCCGCCCACAACGCGCGCAGGCCATCGAGGAGGATTTGTCCCATGGCGTCGCGCGCCTCGACCGTGGCGCTGGCGATGTGGGGCAGCATGAAGACATTGGGCAAATCGAAATAGCCGGGATGGATGTTGGGTTCGCCATTGAACACGTCGAGCCCGGCGGCATACAGCCGGCCACTGGCCAAAGCGGCGATCAGATCGGCGTCATTGACCACGCTGCCGCGTCCGATATTGACCACCACCGCGCCTTGCGGCATCAGGGCGATGCGCCGGGCATCGATCAGGCCAATCGTCTGGGGCGTCGCCGGACAGGCCAGAACCAGGAACCGCGCCGAGGCCAGCAAGGACTCGGCGGTCGGGTGATAGGTGGCGCCGTGCTCCAGCGCCTCGGGCAGGCGCGAGCGATTGTGGTAATCGACGGCCATGCCGAAGCCGCGCGCCCGTTCGGCGATGGCTTGACCGATGCGGCCCATACCCAGAATCGCCAACCGCTTGCCGGTGATCGACAGGCCGAGGAACTGGTTCGACGCGGTGCCGCGCCAGTCCTTGCTGCGGATCAGGGCAATCGCCTCGCTCGCCCGCCGGCACGCGCCCAGCAGCAGGAACATGGCGGTTTCGGCACAGGCGTCGGTCAGCACGTCGGGGGTGTTGAACACGGCAATGCCGCGCGCCCGCGCCGCGTCGAGGTCAAGATGGTCGAGACCCACCGAATAGGTGGCGATGGCTTTGATGCTGTCTGGCAGGCGCTCGATCAGCGCATGGTCGGCCTTGACCGCCATGTTGACCATGATGACATCGTGGCCGGCGGCGCCTTCGACAAGGCTGCTGGCAGTGCCGAACGTCACGTCATACTCGGCCGTCACCAAATCCATCACACTGGCCGGCAGCGAGCAGGCCACATACATCCGGCGCAACGCCATATTCGAGAGTCTCCAGAGAAGAAAGCGCCGGGCCGGTCAGCAATCCGGCTTGGGCAGCGGCTCCAGCTTTTCCAGCGTGCCCTTCAGGCTGAAATTACCGAAGGACTGGATCACCTCGTCGGCGACGCCGTTGAGGTAATAGCGCAGAGACACCTCGTAATCCGGAGTGGGCTCGGCGCTGCCGACGGGAAAGAACGCCATCTGCATGCGCCAGGACGGAGCCGACAGCAGTTCCGCATTGACCGCGGGATTAGCCGCTGCCGGGCTGATATTGGCGTTGGCGGGATTGGCTTTTCCGATGATCGCATTGACGTCGAAAGCGCCATCGGTGGCGGTGCCGTCGAACAGCACACGCTGCACCATGTGTTCGCCCTTTTGCGCGGCGTCCAGCAAATGGATGGTGTGATCGGTGGGGAAGATGGTGCCCTTGGGCAAGCGCATGGTCTTCGGTTCGGGCAGGGTCAGCTTGACCACGCCGCCGCGCCCGCTGCCATCCAGATTGGCGACGCCGTCGATTTCCTCGCTGACCACGCCGTCGCGGGTGCTGCGCACGCGGAAGCGGTAATGCAAGCCATCCTTGGATTCCCAGGTAACGAAGTCCCAGGTGGTGGCGACGGGGGCGCCCTCACTATAGGCGAAGGTCAGCATGGTCTTGTTCTCGACCGTCCAGCCGTCGCAGGAGTCCGAGAACTTGTAGGTCATGTTGCCCGACGCGCCGGTAACGCCGCCGCCCAGCTTGGTTGAGTTCAGCGACATGGCATAAGAAGCGCGATGCGACGCCAGATCGGCACCGACCGGAGCGGCCACGGCAGCGGTCGAGGCTACAGCCCCGAACACGAAACCCAACACCACAGCGACTACACGCGCCTTCATAACCTTCGTCTCCACAGCGCCCCTATGGGGCACAGTATACAGTCTTTGCCGCACTGCGATAGTGCCGCACGGCCACGGAACCGTAGACCTTTAGGGTCACCCTGCGCCCCGCCTAAGGGCTGGGATTGCCCACCCGACCCGGCAATTTTTGCCGGGCGGCATCCGCTGCCGCCCTTTTAAAACGGCAAAACAGACAGTATCACGGGACGCCGCTGTTGGCGCGGCATTTGCACCATACCCAATCTGCCGGTCTCTCGCAGGAGATGGCAGTGTTTGGGGACGAATGCAAATGAAACTGGGTTTTTTATTCGGTCGGCACCAGCCCGGCTCTGGCCGACGCGAGCAGGACGAGCCCCACCTTGGCAGTCCCCGCCGCAAATCCGCCGCGACGGCCTCGGCCGACGGGGTCATCGCCATGCCGCCGCCGGAGGAGGAACCACCGCTGCCGGCGGTCAACGTGCATGCCCAGGTGCGCAACATGTCGCCGCGCCAAATGGCCGATTGGGCGCATGAGATGTATCTGGCCGGGGTGATGACCTGGGCCGAGTTCCACGCCGCCCTACCCGCCGAACTGCACCCCGATTACGACCGCACCGTCGGCGCCCTGACCGGCGAGCGCGCCCAACCCGACAAGGCCCGCGACATGGTCAAGGATTGGGAGGAGAAACTGGCCTTCGTCCGCCGCCACAACGATTGGGACCATGGTCATGTCCGCCGCGCCGAGCGCATCGTCACCCTGCTGCGCCGCCAGGAAAACCAGTTAGCCCGCATCGGCTGATGCGGTAGCTTAGGGGGCGTCAGTTCCCATACCGGATCCCCCCCCCAATTGCACGTCAACCCAAAGCCGTCGTCACCGGGCTTGTCCCGGTGACCCACGCCGTAGCGCACATCCGGCCGTGCTGGGTGACCGCCGCCCGTCGTTTCGCCGATCCGCGTAGATACGCGGGACAAGCCCGCGCATGACGACTATGGATGGCGATAGATCCGCCCAAACAACCATAACAATGGATTCTACCGCCCCGGCATCGGCGGCTGCATCGCCACCAGCGAGGCCAAGTCGTAGCCTGCCCGCAGCAGATCTCCGGCGGGCTCGCTGATGATCTTGCGGGTGGGAAAGGCCGCCGCCAGATCCGCCGCCGCCATGTCGTCGCGGGCGTCCTCGAAGGCCGGCAGGATGATCGCCTGCTCGTTAACCAGACAACTGGTGTAGCTGGCCGGCAGCCGCCAGCCGCTGCGCCGGGGCTGCCGTGCCGGTTGCGGCACCGAGAATACGGTGAAATGGGCATCGCGCAACTGCGCCGCCGTGTCGCGCAGGATGGCGGCGTTTTCGTCCCCCACATCCCCTTCCGCCATCGCCAACGCCACCCCCGGAGCCAGGCAGCGGGCCACCGCCGTCACCGCGCCGTCGCCACCCGCCAGCCCGGCATCCAGCCACACGATATGCTCGCTGGAGGTCAGCCGTTGCAGCCCGCGCTCGATCTCGTCGCGCTCGCCGGCCTGCAATAGCGTCCGGCTGGCCAGCAATACCCCGCTGCCGTCGGCTTCGACCAGATGCGGGTGAAACCACGGTGGGGCGACGAAGATCGGGCAGTTCAGATGATCGGCCAGCCCCCGCGCCACCGCCGACACCGGCAGCAGCGCCGCCACCGAACCGTCATCGGGACGGCGCAGGAACAGCGGCGCGCAAGGCTTCAGCCGCGCCCCGTCATGCGGCACCAGCATAGTCGTCACACCAGTCGGGGCGCGCAGGCTCAGCTCGGCCAGTTCGGCGGGATTGGCCAGCAAGGTGACCGGCGCCCATTCGCATAGCAGCTCGGCCAGGATCAACACCGCCTGCTGCGCCTCGACCTCGCCGGGACGCGGCCACGCCAGCCAATAACGCCCCGCCGCCCGCGCATCGGGGACGATGCGATAGCCCATTTCCGAAGGCGAAGGTGTCGCCGCCATGTGTCGCCGCCTGTCTCTGCCGATCCCTCAGCACAAAAAGCTACGCCCCGGCTTTTCAGCCGGGGCGTACGCAAAAGCATAGGCGACCGTGTGGGACGGCTTTAGTTGCCCGCCGGCTCCTTTTCGGAAGCCCCGCCATCGGTCACCACTTTCTTCGGCTTGGGCAGATCAAGCTTGATATGCAGCTCGCGCAGACGCTCGGTGGTGATGTCGGCGGGAGCCTGCATCAACAGATCCTGCGCCTGCTGGTTCATCGGGAACAGGATGACTTCGCGGATGTTCGGCTCGTCGGCCAGCAGCATGACGATGCGGTCGATGCCCGGAGCCGACCCGCCATGCGGCGGCGCGCCGTAGCGGAAGGCGTTGAGCATGCCGCCGAAGCGGTGCTCGACTTCCTCGGCCGGATAGCCGGCGATCTCGAAGGCCTTGAGCATGACCTCGGGGCGATGGTTGCGGATGGCCCCCGACGACAGCTCGACGCCATTACAGACGATGTCGTACTGATAGGCGTTGATGGTCAGCGGATCCTGCTCCAACAGCGCTTCCATGCCGCCCTGCGGCATCGAGAAGGGGTTGTGCGAGAACTCGATCTTGCCGGTTTCCTCGTCCAGCTCGTACATCGGGAAATCGACGGTCCAGCAGAACTTGAACACGTCCTTCTCGAACAAATCGAGTTCGGTGGCCAGCTTGGTGCGGACCAGACCGGAGAACTTGGCGGCGGCGTTGACCTTGTCGCAGGCGAAGAACACGGCGTCGCCGTCCTTGGCTCCGGTCGCTTCGCGGATGGCGGCGATGCGGCTTTCTTCCAGGTTCTTGGCGATCGGACCCTTGGCCCCTTCAGCGGCGAACACGATGTAGCCGAGGCCGCCGGCCCCGTTCTCACGCGCCCATTCGTTCAGCTTGTCGAAGAAGCTGCGCGGACGGTCGCCGGCACCGGGAGCCGGGATGGCGCGGACGACGGCGCCCTTGGACTCGATGGCCTTGGCGAAGATGCCGAAGTTCGAGCCGCGGAAGGCCTCGGTGACGTCGGAGATGATGATCGGGTTGCGTAGATCGGGCTTGTCCGAGCCGTATTTCAGCATCGAATCGGCGTAGGTGATGCGCGGGAACGGCGCTTGAGTAACAGCGCGGCCACCGCCGAATTCCTCGAAGACGCCTTGCAGCACCGGCTCGATGGCGGCGAAGACGTCGTCTTGGGTGACGAAGCTCATCTCGAAATCGAGCTGATAGAACTCGCCGGGGCTGCGGTCGGCGCGGCCGTCCTCGTCACGGAAGCAGGGCGCCACCTGGAAATATTTGTCGAAGCCAGCAACCATCAGCAACTGCTTGAACTGCTGCGGCGCCTGCGGCAGCGCGTAGAACTTGCCAGGATGGATACGGCTGACCACCAGATAGTCGCGCGCGCCCTCGGGGCTCGACGCGGTCAGGATCGGGGTCTGATATTCGACAAAACCCTGATCGATCATCTGACGGCGCAGATAGGCGATGACGTTGCTGCGCAACAGCATGTTGGCGTGAACCTTCTCGCGGCGAAGATCCAGATAGCGGTAGCGCAACCGCATTTCCTCGGGGAATTCCTGCTCGCCGGCCACCTGCATCGGCAGCACGTCGGCGGTCGATTGCAGTTCGGCCTCGACCACCTGCACTTCGATTTCGCCGGTCGGCAGCTTGGAATTGGCGGTCTCGGCGCTGCGCGTAACCACGCCGCCGGTGACCGTCACCACGCTTTCGGGGCGGGCGGCTTCCAGTACCTTGAAGACCGGGTTCGACACGTCAACCACCACCTGGGTGACGCCGTAATGATCGCGCAGATCGACGAACAGCAGATTGCCATGGTCGCGCTTGCGATGGACCCAGCCGGAAAGGCGCGCGGTGGTGCCAGCATCCTGGCTGCGCAACTGGCCGCAAGTATGCGTTCTATAGCGATGCATTGGCTCAAAACCCCGGGAATTTCATCGCCGCCGAGCCATCATCGCGCGGGCGCGCGGACAGCCTCGGACAGCCGTCAAGAATGCCGAAAAAAGCACATGGGAGCGCCGCTTTGTCAAGGTTGCTTCTGCGCCGCACCCACGCATGCGTATCAGGGGTGCCGCACCAGCCACTGACGCAGCGTCGGCATCATCGCCTCACATTTCAGTTCCAGAATCTCGGTGAAGCGGACACTGTCGGCGTCAAGCTCGGCGAAGACCTGGGTGATCGGGGCCAACGTCTGGCGGCCAAAGCCGGCATCGGCGAACAGCCGGTCGGCATCGGCGCCCAACACACGATGGAACACCGCCATGAAATTACGCAGCCGCTCGGCGGGCAGGCGGACCAGCGCCGACAGCACTTCTGGGGCGGCTACGGCCAGCACCGGGCCGATGGCGGCGCATTGCTCGGGCGGCAGATGCTCGACGCGTTCGATATAACCGGCGTCGCGGGCATAGAAGTCCCACACCCGCCGGCCCAAAGTCGCCCGCAGCACCGGCAACTGGCTGTCCTGGGCGATGGCCAGACCGCCCAAGGCCTGCGGATTGGCCGCCAGCATCACGCCGAATTCGACCCCCAGCATCTTGCGCACCTTGCGGATGGCGCGCAGGTCGAACGCCCCAACCCATTCCGTCGCCTCGGCGCTGCGCAACAGCAACACATCGCGGCCCAGCTCGGTGATGTGCTGGACGCCAAGCAGGAACAGGTACGGCTTGAGCAGCGGCAACTGCCAGTCAAAGGCCAGCAGCGGGCGCAATTCCGCCAGCTTGCGCTCGGCATCCTTCGAGCCCTTGCCGTCACCGTCGAGGAACAGCTTCTTGGCGCAGGTGTAAATCAGCAATTGCCGCACCTGAGCCAGGCTGACTCCACAGACCATGATCTTGTCGTCGGCCAGCACCGGTTGGCCCTTGGCGTCCACCGCTAGTTCGGCCAGCACGTCGAGCGAGGCGGCGCATTCGCGCAGGAACTCGAACAGCAGTACCGGATGCCCCAGCACGGCGGCGTAATCGACATTGTCCGGCATCCGCTGGCATTGCTGCAGCCGGGCCAGCGCCGTTTTGACGGCGGCGATGATCCGCCGCTTGCTGACGGCATCGATATCGGCGGGCTGAGGCAGCACCGGATAGGCGATGGCAAAGGGGGCGGGCAAAATTGTCATGACGTCCTCGATTGGGTCCAGCCGCCCGCGCGCCCATCCTCCCCTGCGCCGGCGACCCTGGCGGCGACAGTGGCGAGAGCACGGCCGCTTGTCAACCAACCCGCCCCCTTGCGCGAAATGCGCGGCGCGCGCTTGCGCCAAGGGGAATGAAGCGTGTATAGCAAAGGCCATGAGTCTCATCGCCGATACGACGTCCCTCGCGGCCTTTTGCCTGCGTCTCAAGGACACCCCATACATCACCGTCGACACCGAATTCATGCGGGAAAAGACGTACTGGCCCGTGCTCTGTCTGGTCCAGGTCGCCGGTCCCGATGAAGCGCATGCGATCGACCCGATGGCGCCCGACATGGACCTGACGCCGCTGTTCGAGCTGATGGCCAATCCCAAGGTGTTGAAGGTGTTCCACGCCGCCCGGCAGGACATCGAGATTTTCCACCATCTGTCGGGATCGGTGCCGACGCCGCTGTTCGATACCCAGGTCGCCGCCATGGTCTGCGGCTTTGGCGATGCGGTGTCTTACGAAACGCTGGCCTCGCAGCTGGCCCGCGCCCGCATCGACAAGTCGTTGCGCTTCACCGATTGGGCGCAGCGGCCCCTGACCGACCGCCAGCTGACCTATGCGCTGGCCGACGTCACCCATCTGCGCCCAGCCTACGAGAAGCTGCAAAAGCGCCTGGACCGCGACGGCCGCGCCGCGTGGCTGGCCGACGAGATGGCGCTGCTCAACGATCCCAACACCTACATCACCAACCCCGAGGACTCCTGGCGCCGGCTCAAGCCGCGCTCGTCGAGCCCGCGCTTTCTGATGGTGTTGAAGGAACTGGCCGCGTGGCGCGAGCGCGAGGCGCAGGAGCGCGATCTGCCGCGCCAGCGTGTGGTGCGCGACGAGACCTTGATGGAAATCGCCGCCCACGCCCCCACCTCGGTCGAGGAACTGTCGCGCACGCGCGGCATGTCCAAGGGCACCGCCGAAGGCCGCCACGGCACCGCCATGCTGGATGCCGTCGCCCGCGCTTTGGCCGCCCCCGACATCGCCTGCCCGCTGCCGCCCGAACGCAACGACCTGCCGCGCGGCTTGGGGCCGGTGACCGATTTGCTGAAGGTGCTGCTGAAGCTGAAATGCGACCAGCACGACGTCGCCCAGCGGCTGATCGCCTCCAGTTCGGACATCGAGATGATCGCCGCCGACGACAACGCCGACGTCCCTGCCCTGCAAGGCTGGCGCCGCGAGTTGTTCGGTGACGACGCCTTGCGTCTGAAGCACGGCCACATCGCCTTGGCCCTGGCCGAGAACGGCAAAAGCCTGCGGTTGATCCCGCTGGACTGACCCCTTCGGGGTTGGCCGAACATAGAAAAGCCCAGGATTCGCATCCTGGGCTTTTCGTTTGGCGTCGGACCGTCCGCTCACACCTTGCGGATCTGAAAGCTTTCATAGCCGGCGGCTTTGGCCAGACGGTCATAGCGGCGTTCGTTCAAATCGGGGGCGAAGACCGGATCATCCTTAGGCACCTCTAGGACCAGCATGTCCCGATCCACCACCAAGCGGGTCAAGCCGAGCAAGCCCGGAGCCCCGCCAGATACCGAATGACCCAGGCGCAAGGCCAGACCGATGACGCGGGCGCGGCGTTGCTCCTCTTCACTAAGCAACTGACGCGCTTCCTCGGCTTGTGGCAGTTCGCTTTCATCTTGGTAGCGGGCATAGACGGCCAGGGCCAAAGTGGCGCGATCCTGATGCCCCAACCCCATGAAGGACAGCCGGAACACCCGCAGGAACGCCTGTTCGGCGCGGTAATCGGGATGTTCGTTCCAGAACACGTCGCTCAGCAGACAGGCGGCATAGCGCATGCGGCCCTGGTGGGTGCTCTCGTTCTGGAACAGCGGGGCCATCCATTCGAGCATTTCCTCGCCATGTTCGGCGAAGCGGCCCGAGGTGCGGGCCATGTCCTCGCAGGCGGCGATCAGCGGATCCTGCCATTGCACGTCGGGCGGCAGCGACTTGTAAAACTGGCCTTCGCGCATGCCATAGACCGAGAACACCAGCTTGGACGGCTGGACCTTGGCGACGACCTTTTCCAGCAGCAACGCCGCCATCGGCAGATGCGGCAGACGTTTCTTCGACAGGCCGGGTATTTTCTCCATCGATTTGCGGCTCTGGCGCGAGATCAAATCGATCAGGCGCAGGGCGTCGGGGCGCTCCAGCGTGTAGTTATCCAGCACATGCAAGGGATGCCCGGTCTGGGCGATGCACAGCCGGGCCAAGGCGCGCCACGCCCCGCCGACCGCGTAAAGCGGGCGGCCACGGCCCCAATTGATCCAATCGACCGCCGCCAGACGGGCGTCGATCAAACTGGCGGCCCGCGCCCGGTCGCCGCCCGACGCCTCGGTCAGGCGCAGGATGCCCAGCGGCATGGTGGCGTAGGGGCCGGCGAACTTGCCCTTGTCGATGGCCACCAACTCCAGGCTGCCGCCGCCCAAATCGGCGACCGTGCCGTCGGCGTCGGGCGTGCCGCACAGCACCCCCATCGCCGCCAGCCGGGCTTCATCCTCGCCCGACAGCACGGTGACGGTGACGCCACAGCGCCGCTCGATGCGTTCGACGAACTCGGCCCCGTCCTCGGCGTCGCGCACGGCGGCGGTCGCCAGGATGTCGAGCGAATGCACCGCCATC
>Ga0116225_1003025_pt1 | contig 10964 bp, 8 predicted proteins | sample Sb_taG_8_FD_88968 | JGI IMG/M metagenome (GOLD analysis project Ga0116225, IMG submission 88968) | Peat soil microbial communities from Weissenstadt, Germany - Sb_50d_c_BC metaG | ecosystem: Environmental > Terrestrial > Soil > Wetlands > Peat | place: Germany: Weissenstadt | collected 2010-09-21 | reverse complement strand
GACAAATACGAGCCCGTGCCCATCGGCATTACCAAGAACGGCCACTGGCTGGTGGGCGAAGGCGCCGCCAAAATGCTGCCGGACATCCTAAAGGGCGGGCGGCGCGTGATGCTGACCGCGGATCCCACGGAAGCCGCGCTGGTGCCGCTGGACCGCGGCGCGGGAGCACAGCGCTTTGACGTGATGTTCCCCGTGATGCATGGCACGTTTGGCGAAGACGGCACGATTCAGGGCATGCTGGAACTGGCCGGGCTGCCGTATGTGGGCGCGGGCGTTCTCGGCTCCGCCATCGCCATGGATAAAGACGTGGCCAAACGCCTTTGCCAGGACGCGGGAATTCCCGTGGTGCCGTGGATGGCCGTGCAGCGCTGGCAGTGGGAAAAAGACCCGGCCACGGTGAAAGCCGAGATTGAGGCGAAGTTCGAGTACCCCGTATTCGTGAAGCCCGCGACGCTGGGCTCGTCCGTGGGAATGAACAAGGTGCACACAGCCGAAGAGCTGCCGTCGGCGCTGAATTTTGCCGCCGAATACGGCATGAAAATGTTGGTGGAAAAGGCCATCACCGGACGGGAGATCGAAGTTTCGGTGCTGGGCAATCACGAGCCGCAGGCATCCGTGCCGGGCGAGATCGTGCCGCACCGCGAATTCTACGATTACACCGCGAAGTATCTGGAGGACGGCACGCGGCTGCTGATTCCCGCGGATTTGAAGCCCGCGCAAGTGAAGAGAGTGCAGAGCATGGCGATCGACGCGTTCCGCGCGCTGGAGCTATGCGGCATGGCCCGCGTGGATTTCTTCCTGGAAAAAACGGGCGGTAAATTCCTTTTGAACGAAGCCAACACGATTCCCGGCTTCACGTCGATCAGCATGTATCCCAAACTGTGGGAAGCCAGCGGCATCGGTTTCCGCGAGCTGATTGACAGGCTGATCGAGCTGGCCATGGAAATGCACCGCGAAAAGGCCCGCACCAAGTACGCCATCGAACTACCGGCAGGCTCTGGCGGCGCGCTGACAGCCTGATTAAGCTTGGCGATCCGGCGATTTTATTTTGGGATGAAAAGGACGCCTTCGCGATTTTCTGAAAAACCCCGTGGCGAGCGACGCGCACCGAACAGGAAGAAGAGATTTGAGAAAGAAGAGAATTGCAGCGAGGCGCCTCTCTTGCTAAAGTTCTTCTGCCGGGATTTGCGTGCACCGCGACCGGCCAGTCTGACGCTCGCAGGCGGGAGACTACTCGATGTCACTACTCGATCCACCTGCTGAAACACCAAAAAAGCATTATATCTTGAGGATCACGATCGGCGCTGTTGTGCTGGTTGTGATCATCGCGTCTTGGTTTACGTTCCGCTACTACCCGGAGAAGAAAGCGGCCGACCAATTCTTTGCCGCGCTCGCCTCCGGCGATACCGCGAAGGCTTATGCGCTTTGGAAGCCCTCTGCCACCTACACCATGAGTGATTTCCTGGCCGACTGGGGAACGAATGGGTATTACGGGCCGGTGCACAGTTACAGGATCATGGACGCGAAGGCGGTGAGAAACAGCGTCTCCATCGAAGTGAACGTGGCCATCAGCCCTTATGCACAGATGCCCGAGCCCGGCGACGGCGAGAAGAGCGTGAAGACCAAGGTGGTCACGATTTGGGTGACTCCTGCGGATAAGTCGCTTAGCTTTCCTGTGCCGTATTAATTTTCCCGACAGCTAGCGCAAAACTGCAAACTATTCTTGAATCTCGCCGAGCGCGGCAGCCAATTCCTCTGGGCTGACACTCGCGGTGCCGAGCTTGCCGACCACGACGCCGGCCGCGGTGTTCGCCAGGAATGCCGCATCGGCCAGCGAAGCGCCCGCCGCCACCGCCAGAGCCAAAACACTGAGCACAGTGTCTCCCGCGCCGGTCACGTCAAATACCTGGCGGCCCGTGGCGCCGCGCGCAATGCCCGGCTGGCCGACGCGCGCGTAGGTCACCTCAAAGCTCGTCGCCGGAATGTGCAAGTGGCGCGGCGAAGACTCCTCGAAGATACTCATGCCTCTTGGACCACGCGTGATCACGACGGCAGCACATCCGAAATGCGGCAGCAGCGCGCGGCCCGCTGCCTCGACGGATTGCTCGTCCGTATGTTCGTCCCTGAGTTCTTGCGTGACGTAAAAGCCGGCTTCTGTGGTGTTGCAAACAACTACGCGGGCTCCCGGGTAAGCGCACCTGCGCGATTTCTTCGGCCTGACGAAAACAGGGACGTTCTCTTTATGACAAGCACTCAAAACGCGCTCCGCGAAGCCATCGTTGATGAGGCCTTTGTCGTAGTCGGAAAGAACCAGAGCGTCAAGCTGCTTCAGCGAAGTCAGCAACAACCGAAAGAGCTTCTCTTCTGTTTGCGGCGAGAGCGTATCGCGGCGCTCGTGGTCAATGCGCACGATCTGCTGGTGGCGCGCGATGACGCGCGTCTTTACGGTGGTCACGCGATGCGCATCGGCCAGCACACCGCGAGCGCCGATCTTCGCCACGCGCAAGCACGCACGCAATGCGCCGCCCGCTTCGTCATCCTGCAACTTTTGACGGCCTGGTTTCTCCGAGCCTTCAATGCCGCCTACAACTCCGAAGATCTCGACGCGCGCACCGAGAGCCGTGAGATTTGCGGCGACATTGCCTGCGCCTCCCAGACAATCGGATTGCGACACAAAATCCACCACGGGAACCGCCGCTTCCGGCGATAGCCGGCTGGCCGTGCCCCAGAGATAGCGATCCAGCATGAGATCGCCGAGCACGCCGAAGTGCATTTTGCGGAAGCGCGGCAGCAGACGTTTAAGGCGAGGAATGGAGTCGGCAAAATCCGTGGACATACTTCTCTTTTCCGAGGCGAAGATTATTCCGCCGCGATCGTGGCTTCTTCCGGCAGCATCACTGGAATATCGTCGCGCACCGGATAGACACGCTTGCAGGCTTCGCACTTGAGCCCGGATTCATCCGGCAGAAGATGGACCGGTTGCTTGCAGACAGGACATACCAGAATGTCCAGCAGTTCTTTGGAAATGCTCATGAATCGCTCCAGGCCGTGAATCCAAACTGTAGCAAAGCCCCCAGGCGGCAGCAAGGAGCGACGCTAAGTCAACTCGCCGGGAGAAGTGCCGGACGAAACCGGCGCGCCGGGCGGCAAACGGCCGCCCAAGAGGGCGATGGCCACCAGCAACGCGATTATCGGATCGCAAGGGTGACGGTGGCGGAGAGAAGTGTGCGCGATGTAGAAGGTGATGGGAAACACCAACGGAAACACCGCCACAGGGAAAAAGAATGGATTACGTGCAGCCAGTAGACGCAGAAGACCGCCGATCGCGCCGAGGAGCGTGATCGCGTTCCAAAGGAGTATGCCGCGCACGAGAAGCGAGTCCGATCGGAGAAAAAACTGCCAGGGCGACTCCGCGCCCAGCCACGTGGCCACGATGCGCCTGCCGAAAAGCTGCACATACAACGCGGGATGCGTGCGGATGAATTCCGTGGCCTTCTGCCATTTTTCTTCGAGAAAAGCGTTCTCGCCAAGTTGCGCATAGCGGCGCGTCTGCTCGTAGCGCGTGATGCGATTCACGGCACGCGAATGTTCATCGAAGATTTCATTATTCCCGGACCACAATTCGTAGGGAAAATTGGCGCGCACGGGAATGAGGCGATGAAATTGCGCGGCATTGCGGACTGTCCAGGGAATGCAACAGGCAAAAAGCACGGCAAGGACAATCACCAGAGGCGTCGGCCGAAAGCTGCCGCTGCGGAATTGACGGTAGGCCATCCAACCCAGTAGAAACGGCAGGAGGGCCCCCAGGCCAGGATTCGTCAGCAACGATACTCCCCAAAGCAGGCCATAGAGCGCAAAATCACGCGCGCGCCGGCGATCCGCGACATACAGCGTGGCCCAGAGCAACGCCGCCGCCAACAAGGCGGAGAGCGCGGGATCCCAGATCCACTCGAATGGCATCATGACGCCGCTGGGAAAGACTGCCCAGACCCAACAGGCCGCCGCGGCAACTCCCACGCCAGCGATGCGCTTGCCCGCGTAAAAGAGGGGGATGCATGCGAGAGCGGAAAACACGCTGCTCATCAACGCAGCCGCATAAAAAGAGGCAATGGTGAAGCTCCCGAACAGTTTGAAGATCGCTGCAATCAGTAGCGGATAAAACGGAGCGAGCCACGCTGTCGGCCCGGTGGGCTGGCGAAACAAGCAGCAGAAACCCTGGCCGTGTGCCAACGAGTCCGCAACGTTGCCGACCTCATTCTGAAACGGCACCGAGGCAAGCGCTTGCGAAGGAATGAGCCGGGCCTGGTGGAAGAGGAAGGCACACCTCAGGCAAAGGGCAACCACGAAAATGAGCAAGAGCGATCGGCCGAGTTGGAAGAGCCAGCGTTTCACGATAAAAGAGAATACTCCGCCGCTGCACATTTGCGGTACTCCTGCGTGGTAATCGAAACCGTGTGGGCTTCGTCAGCGGCAAAGCGCCCGCCTCAGCCCTTCGCCACGCTCTATGTAAAAAGGCGACCACTTGTAGCTACACGCTTTAGAGAAAGACACTTTTGCGGAGCTGCTTACGGTGTAAAAGCGGCGGCAAGCCGCCGCACTCCCAAAAGGCCGGTGGCGCAAGCTGTGCATCCCCCGCTGGGCGCACATCGGGGTTAAAACCGCTGAATTTGCGAGGCCTTTCGGCACGGCCTAACAGCCTGCGGAAAAAGTGCTTTGGGCCGTCATTCCGAGCGAAGCGAGGAATCTCTCTTTGGTGGAAACCCAAGAAAAGAGGGATTCCTCACTCCGCAGACTTCGTTCGGAATGACGGAATAGTGCTTTTTCCGCAGGCTGTACCCTTCGCCGTGCTCAGGGTAAAAAGCCGTGGCCTCCCGGGGACTGTTCGTGAGATGACTTCTAGAGGGATTCGACGCGCCAGAGCAAGCGAGCCGTGAAAGAAGTTCGTAGCGCAAAGTTCGGCCGCCACACGGCAAGAATTTGCGAACCTTGATAAACGCGCTCGAAGCCACCCTCGGATTCGGACACGGTCTCGATCGGCGCCACCCAGAAACTTTCGGCGTTCGGAGCATTAAGGTTGACCCGCACCCGCTGCCAACCGTCCTCGATTTGGAGATGCGGCGCAGGCAACACCCCCGCGAACCTAAGATTCTGCGGGCCCGCGGGAGTGACGAAAAACCGGTCCGCGTCCGACGGGGCAAGGAAATTGATCACCGATTCCAGGCCGAAAAGAAGCGTTTTGCCCAAGGGCGCGGTCAGCGAGAGCGTAACTTCGCAGCTCACTTCGCAGCCCTGCGGCGCCGGGCCCAACAGAAAATGCTTGGTCACCTTCAGAACCGGCGGATCGGCGGGATTGGACGCGAATTCCGCCAGTTCCCGCTCGAACACGAGGTTGGCGTCGTTGGCCGAAGAATTCCGCACCTGGAACGCGCCCGCGGCGATTCTGGCCACTTCGTTCAGTTGCAGCGTCTCGTAATCCGCTGGCGTGCGCCAAGAATCGAACAGCAAAAGGCGAAAAGAATGGCGAGCGAAGCGGTCGTAGTGCAGGAATCGCTCGAGGTTCGGCTCCTTCACGTGAACCTGGTCATGGATGGAGACGGCCCCATCCTGCGATGGTGCGCTGGCAGCGGCTTCACGGAGCCGCGCGTGATAAGCCTCGCGGCGCCGCATGATGGAATTGATGAGCGTCGCGGAAGCCGGGCGGAAATCGAACGCCGCGAGTGTCGCGCCATCGGAAGGCTTTAGAAGCGCCTGGTATTCCTGAGCCGTGAAGAGGAGTTCCGGCGCGCCATCGGCATCGTAATCGAGCATTTCCACGCGCGGCAGAAGTCCACCTGGGGTGAGCTGGTCGGCCAAGGATTCCGCGCGGATGAGCTTGCGCCAAAGCTCCGTGCGGAGATGCGGGGCGTAGAGGCCGCCAAACACGCCGTGCCAGTAGGCGTCATTCCCCTGGCCGCGCAACATACAATCACGCGCTTCCTGTAACTGGGAAGAATGTTCACTGCTGGAGCGCCGTGAAGGCACAGAGGCTACACAAGCGGAAACCCGCAGCATTTTCTTGTGCAGCAGATTCGATTCCGAATACTTGCGGAAGAATCCGCGCCACGAGCCGCCGCGAACGAAGGAGAGCAGGTCCGGACGCCCTGCGAATTCCTTATGAAGGGCAAAATAGCGCAGGCGTGTTTCGGTAGGGAGCACCCACTCCATCATCTCGGCATAAGAAGCCGAGGGAAGATCGGCGCGCCCGAGCGGAACGTGGGAGGCGATGTATTCGCTGGGCGTCGAAATCTTCAGCCACGATGCGTTTTCGTCCAAGGCCTGGAAAAACTTCTCCAGCCAACCCGCTTCATAGCAATGGGCGAACGTTCCCGGCCACACTCCGAACTTTTCCATGTCGTCGCCAAAGGCGGCCGCGCCACCAGGACGCGCTTGGGCGGCCTTCTTGAAATAGGCGATAGATTCCTCGACCCCGCGGAACGGTATGAGGTAACGCAGCTCCTTCAGTCCCGGGAAAAGCCAGACGGACTTGCCGCAATCCTCGGCAATGTATGGGCCGTACAGCTCTTCCGGCTCGAAGCCCGCGGCAAGAAAGGGCAAATCATCCACGAGCGTGTAACCGATGTTGGCCGCAGCAAGGGCCGACGGCAATTGCGGCTCCCACACGCGCTCCGCAAGCCATGCACCCGTGGGCCGTTTGCCAAAATGTTTTTCCAGGTAATCGGCTAAACGCGTGAGCTGCTCTTGTTGATCCGCCGCGGGGATGGAGATCAGGATCGGCTCGTAGAATCCTCCGCCGATCAATTCAATCTGGCCGGAAGCAACCATGCGGCGCAGGCGCTCGAAGTATTCGGGATGGTGCTTTTCAATCCACAGGAGCAGCGGTCCAGAATAGTGGAGGCCCGCGCGAATGTGTGGATGCTTTTCCAGAAGGGAGAGAAACGCCAAGTAGGAATGTTCGTAGCATTCCTCAAAGACGTGCTCAAAATTTCCGGCAGGCTGGTGCGCGTGGATAATCAGGATGAGGTGAAACGGCGGGTTGGTGGGGGCCATAGTCATCGGTTATCTATGATACCCCGACATCCCCTAGGCAGAGTGGTGTGGAAGGGGCCGTGTTCCGTTCATTAAGCCGGTAGAGGAGGTTCGGGAATCCGCTCCATGCGCCCCAGGAGCAGCGCGTAGCTGGCAATTCCCAGAAGCAAAATTGCGGTGGCGATAGCAAAAGCAGCGGCAAACAAATGAGTGGAGGAGACAATGTAGCCGGTAATGATGGGGGCCGAAATGGCAGCAAGCTGGCCGCAAAGGTTGGCCAAGCCGCCCACAGTTCCCACGGCACCTTGCGGCGCAATCAGGGATGGCACGGTCCAAGCCACCGGGGCAGCAGCGGCCAAACCACCCAGCGCGATGCTGATCCAAATGAGCGCGGCGGCGGGGGAGTGTGCGTGGCCGGCTCCCCAGATCGCCAGGCCGAGGCTCGTGCCGATCAGCAAGACCGTTTGGCGCACGCGTGTGGCGTTCCAGCCCCGCTGGATGAGGAAGTCCACCAGCCATCCGCCGACAACAAAATCCGTAATGGCCGCAAATAACCACGGGACGCTCGTGTAAAACACGGAGTGAAGAAGATCCACGTGCAGCGAAAAAGAAAGATAGCTGGGCAGCCAGGTCAGCAGCAGAAAGAAACTGTAGTTGTAAGCGCCCCAGCCGATTGCCAGGCCGTACACTTTTCGTTGCCGGAGCAAATATCTCAGTAGGCTTCCTCGCCACAGCCGCAGCAAATATTCCACCAGGCCCTCCTGCGGCGCGCGCGCCGGAATGTTGCTGCGCGCGTTGCCTTGGGAACGGGATGCGGGCTGTTCCGCCGACGGGCTGTGTCCTTCCACCGGATCGCGATAGACGCGGCAGAAAAGCGCAAAATAAATCAGGCTGAAGAAGCCGGTAGCGGCGAAACTCCAGCGCCAGCCAAAGTGCAGGAGAAGTATGCCGATGAGCGGCACGCCGATCGCCGAGGAAAGTTTTGCCGCCGAGTCGGTGACGGCGATGGCCAGACTTCTCTCCCGCTCCTGAAACCATAGGCCGATGGCTTTGGCGTTTGCCGGGAAGGTGGGCGATTCCGCGACACCCAGAAGCAGCCGTGCCGCAAACAGACCCACAAGCCCGGTCGAGAGCGCCGCGCAAAACGACGCGACGCTCCACAAAAATGTGGTAATCCTGCCTACACGGCGTACCCCGAACCGGTCCAGCAGCAATCCCGCTGGGACTTGCATGACCGCGTAAGTCCAACTGAACGCGCTGGACAAGTAACCAAACGAAATCAGGGTGAGGCCGAAGGAGGCGTGCAACGCTTCCTGGGAAACCGACAGATTGATGCGGTCGAAAAAATTGATGATAACGCCAAACGCCAGCAAAAATGCGATGGGCCATCTTCCCCGCTGCGAAGGGGAATCCCCGGCGATGGATGGAGATGTGCGCATCATCAGCAGGATCTACGAGCATGGTGTTTCAAATTGCGCATGGTGGTGCAGAGTTTCCCACAACTCTTCGAGGTCCGGCAATGAGGCTTTTGGAATGAACTCGAAATCCGAAGCCGAGGAGGGATTTCTCCACTCCGGGACGGCAAAAAGCGCCGTCCCTCCGGTCGAAATGACACGTTTTGGGCGGTGGATAGCATCGGAGAAGCTAGCTTCGGAAAAGTTGGGTCTTCACAGGATAATCGTTTGAAACAGAAGGTGACGCAGCCCTAGGATGACAATTTAATGCTTTGGGTAAGCAATGGGAAAGCTGTGCGCGGCCAGAAACTGGGCTAGTTGCTGCTGTGGTGCAGCAGCCAGTCGGAGATGATCTGCAGCGCTTCCGGCGAGAAAGTCTCTTCGATGGCCGCGTATTCGGTGGGCGTGCCGGAATAGGCGTGCTGGAAAAGGTGATTCAAGTCTGGAAGTTCGCGCACGTCGGCATCTTTGTTGCCGCCATCCTGCAGAGACTGCTGCAGTAGCGCCAGATTGGGTTTCACGGGCACTTGCAGATCTTTTTGCCCGTAGAGCGCGAGAACGGGCACTTGCAGCGCCTTCAGATTCGGTAGCGGGTCATAGTCCAGAAAGAAGCGGAACCACGGGGATTCCATCATGCGCAGTTGCGGCTCGAGAACCGCCGGCGTCATGGCTGCGGCCAGACCGCTTCCCTTCACCAGGCCGTTCAGCTTGTCGTTCAGTACCGCGCTATCTTTCTCTGTGCGGACCAGATCGTAGGCGGCCTGGTCGAAGTCCAAGCTCGCCTCGAGTTGTTCGTCCGTCAGCCCTCCGGCTCTACCGATCAGCTCCGACTGGTTGAGAAGGGTGTCTTCACCTTTCGTGGCCGGCGCAGCCAGCAGAACGACCCAGGCCACATCCTTGGTCTGCGAAGCGATAAGAGGAGCAATCATCGCGCCTTCACTGTGGCCGATCAGCGCGATCTTGGCCGGATCAATCTCCTTTCGCGTTTTCAGGTAAGCGATGGCCGCTTGCGCGTCCGCGGCCAGGTCGAGCGTGGTGGCCTTGTCCGCAGAGCCCGTGGACTTGCCGATTCCGCGTTTGTCGTAGCGCAGCACGGCGATTCCCTTCCTCGTCAGATGGTCGGCAAGCACGAGAAATGGGCGGTGGTTGGCCAGAGCCTCATCGCGGTCGTGCGGCCCCGAACCCACAATCAGCAATGCCGCAGGAAAAGGGCCGGCACCTTTGGGAAGCGTGAGCGTGCCGGCCAGCGAAACGCCTGCTGCGGCGTTAGAGAATGAAATTTCTTGCTCGTGATAGGGATACGGCTTCGACGGATTTTGCGGACGGCGCAATTCCAGCGGTTGATCGGAGCGCACAAACTCGAGCTTCGCTTCCGCGCCCGTTTGCGACCAATTGCCACTCAGCTTGTTTTTGCCGGGATCGAGCGTGCCTTCAAATACGCCCGCCAGCGAGGGAATTTCAAAGTGAAAAGCGGCTTCCTTGAGTTGCACGTTGATGGCAGGCAGGCCGCTCACTCCTTGATCCAGACTGTCCAGCGCCCCGATCAACTGGTCCTCCGTATCATGCGAAACGTGCAATTGAAAACGCAGCCGCATCCCGTGCGTTTCCAGTGCGCTTTGCCAGAGGCCTTCGACGGGGAAAACGGCATCCGTGGGCTTGCGCGTGGCGGCGCCGGCCGCCTGGCGATGAAACAGCAGAGGCAGGCTTGCGTTTCCTTGCGACCACGTGCCATCAATCGTCCGACGATCGGCGGAAAACTTGCCCTCGAAATGGGCGGCTACGGAAGAGACTTCGAGCTTCAGTATGGAACCGGCGATGCTTGTGGAAGTCGCGTCGATCGCGTACACGCCCTGGTCCAGGCTATCGAGCGAGGCGTGGTAGGCGCCGTCCACGGATTTCGTCAGATGCAGCACCAGGTGCAGCTGCGCTTCCCCGGCCTGCAGCGTCCCGGTGTAATTGCCTGCGAGCGGAGCGGGCGTCTGCGCGGAAAGGAAGGAAGGCAGAGAGGCGACCACCGCAAGGCCCATCAGAGTGAGGCGGATATTAGAGACGCGCAAGGAGAGCTCCCGCAAAGGCATGATTCTTTCACAACGTTGGATGTCAAAGCCGGGGAAAAAGCAGCTTGTTCGGCAACATGCGAGCGCAAAAAAGAAGCGCGCCCCGAGCGATTCGGGGCGCGCTGAGAGTCCGTGCGGCAGGCCGCGCCGCACAAATGTATGATTATTTCTTTTCGTACCACTGGGCGTTTATCGCCGTGAATTTCTGCCACTTCTCCGGCAAGTCTTCGAGCGCGAAGATGGCGGTAACGGGGCACACAGGCACGCAGGCGCCGCAATCGATGCATTCGGTCGGATGGATGTACAACATCGTTTCGGCTTGGTAGGCCGCCTCGTCCTTCCGGGGATGAATGCAATCCACGGGGCAGACATCAACACAAGCGGTGTCCTTGGTGTTGATACAGGGTTCGGCAATCACGTAGGCCAT
>Ga0116225_1003024_pt1 | contig 10965 bp, 10 predicted proteins | sample Sb_taG_8_FD_88968 | JGI IMG/M metagenome (GOLD analysis project Ga0116225, IMG submission 88968) | Peat soil microbial communities from Weissenstadt, Germany - Sb_50d_c_BC metaG | ecosystem: Environmental > Terrestrial > Soil > Wetlands > Peat | place: Germany: Weissenstadt | collected 2010-09-21 | reverse complement strand
TGCCGTAGAGCTTGATGATGTCCATGGTGGCCATGGCGAGGCCAGCGCCGTTGACCATACAGCCGATCTGACCGTCCAACTTGATATAATTCAAGGCGTGGCGGGCGGCTTCCAGTTCGGCCGGATCCTCTTCGGATTCGTCGCGCAGCTCTTCGATGTCTTTGTGACGGAACAGAGCGTTGTCGTCGAAGTTGACCTTGGCGTCGAGGGCGATGATCTCACCGGCGCCGGTGACGACCAGCGGGTTGATCTCGACGATCGAGCCGTCCAGGTCCATGAACGCCTTGTACAGCGCACCGATGAACTTGACGGCGGTGTTGACTTGCTTGCCTTCAAGGCCCAGGCCGAACGCGACCTGACGGCCGTGATACGCTTGGTAGCCTTCGACCGGGTCGATGGCGACCTTCATGATCTTCTCGGGGTGGCTGGCGGCCACCTCTTCGATGTCCATCCCGCCCTCGGTCGAGGCCATGATGGTGACACGGCTGGAGGCGCGGTCGATCAGCATGCCAAGGTACAGCTCGCGCTTGATGTCGCAGCCTTCCTCGATATAGACGCGCTTGACTTCCTTGCCGGCCGGACCGGTCTGGTGCGTGACCAGAACCTGACCCAGCATGGCTTCGGTGTTGCTGGCCACGTCGGCAATCGACTTGACCACGCGGACGCCGCCGCCATCATTCTCAAAACCCTTGAACTTGCCCTTGCCACGGCCGCCGGCATGGATCTGGGACTTCACAACCCAAATCGGGCCGCCCAGTTCCTTAGCCACCTGCTCGGCTTCGGCTGCGGTGTAGGCAACGCCGCCGCGAAGTACGGCGACGCCGTACTTCGCGAGCAGCTTCTTAGCTTGGTATTCGTGGATATTCATCGTAAAGCCTCGCCTGTCTTTTTTTGCCGTTATTACTTCGGCATCAATTCTTTGGACTTCTCGAGCAGCACACGCACCGAGTCGACCGACTTCGCGAACTCTGCCTTCTCGTGGGCATTTAGTTCAATTTCGACAACTTTTTCGACGCCACCGGCACCGATGATGGTCGGCACGCCAACATACATGCCGTCCAGACCGTACTGACCATCAACCCAAGCGGCGACGGGCAGAACGCGCTTCTTGTCTTTCAGGAAGGCTTCGGCCATCTGCACGGCGGCAGCGGCGGGAGCGTAGAAGGCGGAACCGGTCTTCAGCAGGCCGACGATCTCGGCGCCGCCGTCGCGGGTGCGCTGAATGATCTGGTCCAGCTTCTCCTGGGTGGTCCAGCCGGCCTTCACCAGATCCGGCAGCGGAATGCCGGCAACGGTGGAGTAACGGGCCAGCGGCACCATGGTGTCGCCATGGCCGCCCAGCACGAAGGCGGTGATGTCTTCGACCGAGACCTTGAATTCCTCGGAGAGGAAATAACGGAAGCGGGCCGAGTCCAGAACGCCGGCCATGCCGACGACCATGTTGTGCGGCAGACCGGAAACTTCGCGCAGCACCCACACCATCGCATCGAGCGGGTTGGTGATGCAGATCACGAAGGCGTTGGGGGCGTACTGCTTGATGCCCTGACCAACCTGCGACATGACCTTGGCGTTGATGCCAATCAGGTCGTCGCGGCTCATGCCGGGCTTACGCGGCACACCGGCGGTAACGATGATGACGTCGGCGCCGGCGATGGCGGAGTAGTCGTTCGCACCCGTATAGCTGGCGTTGACGCCCTCGATGGGGGTGGATTCGGCGATGTCCAGGCTCTTGCCCTGGGGGATGCCTTCCGCGATGTCGAACATGACGACATCACCGAGCTCCTTCAGGCCGATGAGGTGAGCGAGGGTGCCGCCGATATTGCCGGCGCCAACGAGAGCGATCTTTTTGCGTGCCATGGGAAGTTGCCTCTCGGACGATAATGCGGTGACGGGTCGTACGGATTGCTGCTCTTTGGAAGCAGCATGAACCAATGGGCGGCTTTTCGTAGCGCGAATTCCGCTTTTGGGCAAGGGGGTAAGGATTTGCGAACGGCCCCCTGCCTTCGATAATTTCGGGTTATTTGCCCGTGACTTAACGGATGTTGCGCGTGCGAATGAGACTAACACATTGACTCTACAGGTTAAAACCTGTTTAGGGTGGGTTTATACCTACCCGAACAGCTAGGGTAAGGCCTAACCCTTGGGTTGGTATCGTCGTACCCCGGACGTGCTCTGCCCACCATCAGGTCAGATGAACGCGCCCAAGATATTCCTGAGACTGCATTTCCATCAGGCGTGACACCGTGCGCTGGAACTCGAACGCGCCGTCGCCGCTGGGATACAGCGTCTGCGGCGGCGCCTCGGCGGCACACAGGAAGGTCACCTTGTGTTCATAAAGGGCGTCGATCAGCGTCACGAAGCGCTTGGCGGCATCACGGTTGGCCGGCGAGAGGGTCGGCACGTCCGACAGGATCACGGTGTGGTACAGCGTCGCCAGCTCCAGGTAATCGGAGGCTCCCAGAGCTTGGCGGCACAGCTCGTCGAACGAAAACCACGCCACCCCGTCGGCGGCGCGCGGCACCCGCCAACTGCGCCCATGCACGATGATCTCGTCTTCGCGCGCCGGCAGGCCGCCGGTCAGGCGATCGAAGCAACGGGCCAGTTCGCCTTCCGACTCCGCCCCCAACGGGCTGTAATAGACCGTCATGCCTTTTTTGCGGCCCAGGCGGTAGTCCTGCTCGCTGTTCAGTTCCAGCACGTCCAGACGGCGCTTGATCTCGCCGATGAACGGCAGGAACCGCTCGCGCTGCAAACCGTCCTTGTACAGATCGTCGGGGTGGCGGTTCGAGGTGGTCACCACCACCACGCCCAGATCGAACAGCGCCTGGAACAGCCGCCCCAGGATCATCGCATCGCCGATATCGGTGACCTGCAACTCGTCGAAGCAAAGGAGCCACGAGCGGGCGGCGATGTCGCGGGCCAGCTTGGGGATCGGGTCGTTGTCGCGGCTGGTCCGGCTTTGGCGGAAGCTGTGGATGCCAGCATGCACGTCGCGCATGAATTCGTGGAAATGCACCCGGCTTTTCGCCACCACCGGAGCGGTGAGAAAGAACAGGTCCATCAGCATCGATTTGCCGCGCCCGACATCGCCGAAAATATACAGTCCCTGCTTCGGCGCCGCCGTGTCGCAATCGCCGGTCCGCCACTGCAAATGCTGCGGCGAGCGTTGCCCCAGCCCGAAACGCGCCAGCCAACCGGTTTCGCCGGTCGATGGGCGATAGGCGGCCAGGGCGTGATGCAGGCTTTCGAATTTTTCGACCGCCAGCGACTGCGCCACGTCGGGGCGCAGGGTGCCGTTGGTCAGATGATCGCGGTAAGCGGCAAGAGGTCCAGTCATGGGGCCGGAAGTGTAGAGGGTTTGCACAGGCGCGCCAAGGCTGGACAACCCGGACCGATGTCCAGGCTGCCCTGCCCCCCGGCGCGGGCGAGCGTCAGCCGTCGGCGTTGATGCGGGCCGTCAGGGCGGCCAGCGTTTCGACGGCCTTGTCGTTGGGCACCTGGCAGGTGCCGGCATTTTCATGCCCGCCGCCGCCATATTCCAGCATCAGCGGACCGATATTGGTCTTCGAGCTGCGGTTGAGGATCGATTTACCGGTGGCGAACACGGTGTTCTGCTGCTTCAGGCCCCACAGGATGTGAATCGAGATATTGCACTCGGGATAGAGCGCATAAATCATGAAGCGGTTACCGACGAAGATGGTCTCTTCCTCGCGCAGATCGAGGATCACCAGATTGTCGTGCACGGTCGAACAACGGCGGAGCTGGTCCTTGAACTTTTCCTCATGGTCGAAATACAGCTCGACCCGCTCGCGCACATCGTCGAGTTGGAGGATTTGCTCGATGGTGTGGTTCCGGCAATAGTCGATCAAATCCATCATCAACTGATAGTTCGATACGCGGAACTCGCGGAAACGGCCCAAGCCGGTGCGGGCGTCCATCAGGAAGTTCAGCAGCGGCCAACCGGTCGGATGCAGGATCTCGGCGCGGTCGAAGCGGGCGGCATCGCCCTGATCGACCGCGGCCATCATCGAGTCGAAGGTTTCCGGGAAAGCGGCGGTGCCGCCATAATAGTTGAAGACCACGCGGGCCGCCGACGGCGCATCCGGCTCGATGACATGATTATCATGCAGGCCAGTCCGCATGGTCTCCGACAAGTGATGATCGAAGGCCAGATGCACACCCTGCACATAGGGCAGGTTGGTAGTGATGTCGTCATCGGTGATTTGCACGACACCGTCTTGCATGTCTTTCGGATGGACGAACTTGATGTCGTCAATCATATCGAGATGCTTAAGGAGCACCGCGCAGACCAGCCCGTCAAAGTCGCTACGGGTGACCAGTCGAAATTTCTTCTTATCCGACATCCTCTTCGCCCTCCGAGCGCCTGCAAAATTTATGGACCATACCGCGCCGCGCCGATGGAGACAACGCCCGACACAACGGATGAGGCATGCCGGACCGCAACAAGAAGCTTTCTCCCGGCCTTCACGTCGGCTAAACAGAGAGGCGATTGTCGCGAGGTTCCACCGATGTCCTGTAGCCGCCCCCTTCTCGTCTTTGCCGCGCTGTCGGGCCTGCTATCCGCGTGCTCGCCGGAGCCACCGTTCCAACTGACGGATTATCGCTATGCCGAGCGCGGTATCGTGGAATTCTGTTATTCGCCGAGCATTTCCAAGATCGCCGATTTTCAGGGTAAAGCCGACGAGGCCTGCCGCCCTTATGACCGTGTCGCCAAGTTCTCCATGGAACAACCAGGACAATGCAGCTGGACCGCGCCAAATCTGGCGATCTTCCAGTGCATCGCGCGACCGGGCGAGAATCCGCCGGTGCCGTTGAGGAAGAACGCGCCGATGCGCCACGACCCCGCTATCGACTGAGCCAGCGGCCCTCAGCGACGCCAACCGATCAAGCCAGACACGAAAAAGGCCGCCGGGCGAACCCGGCGGCCTTCATCATTTTCAGTTCGCAATAAGCTTGGACGAGCGTCAGACCAGACGCTCGACCAGCTTCTGCTTGATGCTGCCGATGGCCTTGGCGGGGTTGAGACCCTTGGGGCACGTCTTCGTGCAGTTCATGATGGTGTGGCAGCGATACAGGCGGAACGGATCGTTCAGCTCGTCCAGACGGTCGCCGGTGAACTCGTCGCGCGAGTCATGGATCCAGCGGGCAGCCTGGAGCAGAACGGCCGGGCCGAGGTAACGGTCGCCATTCCACCAGTAGCTCGGGCACGAGGTCTGGCAGCAGAAGCACAGGATGCATTCCCACAACCCATCGAGCTTGGCGCGCTCTTCCGGGCTTTGCAGGCGCTCACGATCCGGGGGGATGGTGTCTGCGGTCTGCATATAGGGCTTGATCGAGGCCAACTGGGCGTAAGGCACGCTCAGATCGGGCACCAGATCCTTGACCACGGGCATGTGCGGCAGCGGATAGATCGCCACCTCGCCCTTGACGTCGTCGATCGGCTTCAAACACGCCAGGGTGTTGGTGCCGTCGATGTTCATGGCGCAGGAACCGCAGATGCCTTCACGGCACGAGCGGCGCAGCGTCAGGGTGCTGTCGACCTCGTTCTTGATCTTCAACAAGGCGTCGAGAATCATCGGACCGCAATCGTCCAAATCCACCTCGAAGCTGTCGAGACGGGGATTGGCGCCGCTGTCCGGGTCGTAGCGGTAAATCTTGAAGGTCTTGACCCTCTTCGCCCCGGCAGGAGCCTTGTGGCTCTTACCCGGCTGGACCTTCGAATTGGCGGGCAACGCGAATTCAACCATGATCGTTCCTCGGGCTCTAGAAGTGCGCCATCAATACACGCGCGCCTTCGGGGCGATGTATTCGATCTCGTCGGTGAGGGTGTAGGTGTGGACCGGACGGTAGTCCAGCGACACCTTGCCCTTGGCATCGACCCAAGCCAGGCTGTGCTTCATCCAACCGGCGTCATCGCGCTCGGAGAAGTCCTCGCGGGCGTGAGCGCCGCGGCTTTCCTTGCGGGCTTCGGCCGAGGTGATGGTGGCCTTGGCGCAGTCCATCAGGTTCTCAAGCTCGAGAGCCTCGATGAGATCGGAATTCCACACCAGCGAGCGATCGGTGATCTTGAGCTGGGGCAGCGAGTCGTAAACCTCGCCGATCTTCTTGACGCCCTCTTCGAGCGACGACTGGGTGCGGAACACCGCGGCGTCGTTCTGCATGGTCTTCTGCATGGCCAGGCGGATTTCCTGAGTCTTCAGGCTGCCATTGGCGTTGCGGATGCGGTCCAGACGCGACAGCGCCAGATCACCGGAGTCCTTGGGGAGCGGCTTGTGGGCGGTGTTGAGCTTGACCGTCTCGGCAGCCCGCAGCGCGGCGGCGCGGCCGAACACCACGATGTCGAGCAGCGAGTTGGTGCCCAGGCGGTTGGCGCCGTGCACCGACACGCAGGCCGCTTCGCCGATGGCCATCAGACCATTGACGGTGGCGTCCGGGCTGTCCTTGGTCGGACGCAGGACTTCGCCGTGAATGTTGGTCGGAATGCCGCCCATGTTGTAGTGGACGGTCGGCAGCACCGGGATCGGCTCGCGGGTCACATCGACGCCGGCGAAAATCTTCGCCGTTTCCGAGATGCCCGGCAGACGCAGATCCAACGTCTCGGCACCCAGATGCTCCAGATGCAGGAAGATGTGATCATTGGCCTTGCCAACGCCGCGGCCGTCGCGGATTTCGCAGGTCATGGCGCGCGAGACGACGTCGCGCGAAGCCAAGTCCTTGGCGTTCGGAGCATAACGCTCCATGAAACGCTCACCGGCCGAGTTGGTCAGGTAACCGCCTTCGCCACGCGCGCCTTCGGTGATCAGGCAGCCCGAACCATAAATGCCGGTCGGGTGGAACTGCACGAACTCCATGTCCTGCAACGGCAGGCCGGCACGCGAGACGAGGCCATGGCCGTCGCCGGTGCAGGTATGCGCCGAGGTGCACGAGAAGTAGGCGCGGCCATAACCGCCGGTGGCCAGCACCGTCTGGTGCGAGCGGAAACGGTGGATCGAGCCGTCGTCCATGTTCAGAGCAATGACGCCGCGGCAGTTGCCTTCGGCATCCATGATCAGGTCGATGGCGAAATATTCGACGAAGAACTCGGCTTTATGCTTCAGGCACTGCTGATACAGCGTGTGCAGGATGGCATGGCCGGTACGGTCGGCGGCGGCGCAGGCGCGCTGCACCGGGGCTTCGCCGAAGTTGCGCATATGGCCGCCGAAGGGGCGCTGATAAATCTTGCCCTCGTCGGTGCGCGAGAACGGAACACCGAAATGCTCCAGCTCATAGACGGCCGGAACCGCCTCGCGGCACATGTATTCGATGGCGTCCTGGTCGCCCAGCCAGTCCGACCCCTTGACGGTGTCGTACATGTGCCACTGCCAGCTGTCCTCGGCCATGTTGCCCAGGCTGGCGCCGATGCCGCCCTGAGCCGCCACGGTGTGGCTGCGGGTGGGGAATACCTTGGTGATGCAGGCGGTCTTCAGACCGGCGGCGCCCATGCCAAGGGTGGCGCGCAGACCGGCGCCACCAGCGCCGACGACCACCACGTCATAGGTGTGGTCGATGATCTTGTAAGCGGACATGGAGATCAACCTCCCACAAAGGCGAGACGGATGACCGCCACCGCCGAGAACACGCCGAACAGGAAGGCGAGGAACTTCACCGCGACGATCCAGAAGATCTTCGAGCATTCCTTCTGCACGTAGTCTTCAATCACCACCTGAAGCCCAAGCTGGGCGTGATGGAACACGGCGAAGACGAGCAAAAGCATCAACGCGGTGTTGCCGGGTGCGGAAATCCAAGCGTGGACATGCTGGTAGTCGGCGTGGATCAAAGAGATCACCGAAACCACAAACCACAGGGCGAGCGGGACCAAGGCGACGGCAGTCAGACGCTGCTGCCAGAAGTGCGAAACGCCTTCCTTGGCCGAACCCAGACCGCGAACGCGGCCGAGCGGGGAGCGCAGGCTCATCCTCATTCCTCCTTAAACGGACAGGCCGACGGCCCAGGTCACGACGGTGAGCGCAGCAGCGGCGCCCAACACGACGTAACCGGACCGGTAAGCCTGCGGCAATTCATAGCCGGAGCCGACATCCCAGATCAGGTGCCGAATACCGTTGCACAGATGATAGAACAGCGCGACGGTCCAGCCGAACAGCGCCAAGTAGCCGATCGGCGATCCGATCAAGCTGCTGGCATGCGCATAGGCCACCGGCCCATAAGCGGCGCTACCCAGCCAGTAAACAAGCAGCAAAGTGCCGATCGACAGCGCGACGCCAGTGGCGCGGTGCGTGATCGACAAAATAGCCAGCAACGGCATGCGATAAATTTGCACATGCGGAGAGAGGGGCCTATTGCGCGACGTCATTTTGTGAAGCCTCTTGCGAATGTTCCGCGGGGACTTTTTTGGCAATGCGGGATCGGTTTAACCGCTTGGGTGCGCGAAGTCAACGTTTGGCGCCGGAATCCAAGCAACATCCTTTCGTCCGCCTCCCCTGCCCTTTGGCCTAAATTGCGTTCTTCCCGACCGCCAAACCACCATGAGCCAGAGGGTGACAAACCTCGACCCATGGCGGTTCCGGCGGCGCGGACGGCATTACCGGCGGCGCGGCAGCAGCACCGTATAGTCGAAGTCCAGCACCACCGCCGGATCATCCTTGCCGGCCTCGGTCTTCAAGGGGAAGGCGGCGCAGGCGGCGTCCTTGGTGGCGACGCTGCGCAGGCGCAAGGCGGCGACATCGGCGCGGCCAGCGATCTCCAGCTTTTCCACCACTTCGGTCCAGGCATAGATGGTGTCGCCGGCGAAGGTCGGGGCGACATGGCGTCCGCCATTGATCGCCACCAGCTTGAAGGCATTGCCCAAGCCGTTGAACGACAGCGAGCGGGCAAGGCTGATGATATGGCCGCCATAGATCAGGCGACGGCCGAAACGGCCCTGGCCTTCGGTGTGCTGGTTGAAGTGCACCTTGGCGGTGTTCTGGTACAGGCGGGTGGCGGACATGTGCTCCGCCTCCTCGATGGTCATGCCATCGACGTGATCGATTCTTTCGCCGGGCTGATAGTCGTCCCATAGATGCGGCGAACCGGCCAGTTCAGCGTCGTAGCCAGCCAAATCCAGACCGGGCGGCAGGATCAACGCGTCGGCGGCGACCTTGTCGGCGGTCTTCGGCACCACTTCGACGGGGGCCGGAGAATTGACGTCGCGCTTGCGCACCATCACCCAACGCACATATTCGACGACCATCTCGGCGCGCTGGTTATAGCCGGTCGAGCGCACATAGACGACGCCGGTCTGACGGTTGGAGTTCTCTTTCAGGCCGATCACCTCGGACACCGAATTCAGCGTGTCGCCAGGATAAACCGGAGCGCCGAAGCGGCCTTCGGCATAGCCCAGATTGGCCACCGCGTTCAGCGAAATGTCGGGCACGGTCTTGCCGAACACCACATGAAAGGCCAGCAAATCATCGATCGGCGCATCCGTGAAGCCGATCTTGCGGGCAAACTCCGCCGAGGACGGCACGGCGAAACGGCCACCATAGAGCGCCGTGTACAGCGCCACGTCGCCATGGGTAACGGTGCGCGGCGTGGCGTGGCGGATGGTCTGCCCGAGGCGGAAATCCTCGAAATAATTGCCGGGGTTGGTCTTGGTGGTCATCGGGATCATCCTTCGATCTGCTCGGCCAGCGCGACGATGCGGCGGGCGTTCTCGACATGCAGGTTTTCAACCAGGCGGCCATCGACCACCACCACGCCCTTGCCTTCGGCGGTCGCCTCGGCATGCGCGGCAATGATCTTACGCGACCACGCGACCTCTTTCTCGGACGGGGCGAAGACGCGGTTGGCGGCATCAATGGTCTTGGGGTGGATCAAGGTCTTGCCGTCGAAGCCGAGTTCCAGGCCCTGGCGGCAGGAATACTCGAAGCCCTCGTCGTCGTTGAGATCCAGATGCACGCCGTCCAGCGCCGCCAGCCCATAGGCGCGCGCCGCCAGCAGGCACAGACCCAGCGCCGTCAGCATCGGCTGGCGTTCGCGGGTGTGGGAACAGTGCAGATCCTTGGCCAGGTCCGAGGTGCCCAGCACGAAGCCGGCCATGCGCGGGCTGGCCCCGGCGATTTCCTCGGCGCGCAGGATGCCGCGCGGAGTCTCCATCATGCACCAGATGGCCATGTCGGCAGGCGCGCCGGCAGCGGTCAGGATGGCATCGACCTGACGCACGGTGTCGCCGCTTTCGACCTTGGGCATCAGTACCGCATCGGCGCCGCTGGTGGCGGCGGCGACCACGTCGGCATGGCCCCAGGGGGTGGCAAGGCTGTTGGCCCGCACTAGGATTTCGCGACGGCCATAACCGCCGCCCTTGACCGCTTCGACGACCAGACGGCGGGCTTCATCCTTGGCATCGGGGGCGACGGCGTCCTCCAGGTCGAAGATCAGGCCATCGGCGCCCAGCGTCTTGGCCTTTTCGAGGGCGCGGGCATTGCTGCCCGGCATGTAAAGCACACTGCGACGCGGGCGGGCGGTGGTGGCCATGGTCTCGTTGTCCCCTTGATGAGTTTTTGCAGTGCGGCACAGTAACAACTTCCGCAGAGGGCTGGCAAGGGCCACCACGCAATATTCGGTCGTTTTTGCGCGCAAACGGTGAACATTCTTTCTGCCGGACCGGTCGTTTGGAAGGTGGATATGGGCGTTTGGCGTCCTATCGCGTCGCCCCGCCGACCTCATCATTTTTATGACAGCTTCTGACTGTCGCCATATTGCAGCACGACCAAACTAGGCGTATTTTCCAGCCATTATGGGCATAAGACTGAATAACATTAGTTTCCTGGTCGTGGACGACAACGACCACATGCGGCAAATGGTGCGCTCGGTGCTGCGCAGCCTGGGCTCTCGCTCGATTCGCGAGGCCCGCGACGGGCGCGAAGCCGTCGAGGCGCTGAACATCGCCGTGCCCGATATCCTGATTAC
>Ga0116225_1003013_pt1 | contig 10991 bp, 9 predicted proteins | sample Sb_taG_8_FD_88968 | JGI IMG/M metagenome (GOLD analysis project Ga0116225, IMG submission 88968) | Peat soil microbial communities from Weissenstadt, Germany - Sb_50d_c_BC metaG | ecosystem: Environmental > Terrestrial > Soil > Wetlands > Peat | place: Germany: Weissenstadt | collected 2010-09-21 | reverse complement strand
GGTGACAAGGTCTCGATCAGGCCAGGCCAGAACCGCCATCGCACGCCAGGTAACGATCGAGGACGTGGCGCGCGCCGCCGCCGTATCCCGGCAAACGGTCTCGAACGTGCTCAATGGCAGCGGGCGAGTAGGCGACACTGCCCGGGCCCGGGTGCTCGACGCCGTGGCCACCCTGGGGTATCACCCGCACCATGGCGCCCGGAGCATGCGCTCGCGCCTGACCAGGCAGTTCGCCTACGTCCTGCCGCGCGTTCAGTTGTTCCCCGGCAACTACATCATGCAGCAGTTCCTCCAGTCGCTGGCGGCGGCGAGCGCACAGCGCGGTTACAGCATGGTGATCGTCGTCCCGGATGCGGACCCGCGCGACGACATACGCCGCCTCATCGCCAGCCGGAGCGTGGACGCCTTCCTGCTCTCCGAGCTCCAACCGGACGATCCCCGGGTGGTGCAGTTGGCCGAGGCGGGGATGGCGTTCGCGTGTTTCGGGCGGACCAATCCCGGACTACCGCAGAACTGGGTCGACATCGACAACCGCGCTGCCGTCGCTGCGGTCGTGGAGCACGTGCTGGCCAGGGGGTTCAGGCGCATCGCCTTCCTGGGTTACCGGTCGGCGAACCACTGGGACACCGAGCGGACGGCCGGGTTCCGGGCCGGGCTGGCCAGCCACGGGATCTCCGCCAACCGGGAACTGCTGGTGGACGATACCAGCGCCCGCAGGAAGATCCGGTCGCTGCTCACCGCCAGCCAGCCGGACCTGCGCCCAGACGCCATCGTGACCGGCAGCGACCGGCTCGCCGGGGTGGTCTACAGCGTGGCCGCGGAACTGCGGCTGCGGATCGGCCAGGACCTCGCCGTCACCGGTTTCGACGGCAGCGCGGCGGGCGCCCTGATGCACCCGCGGCTGACCAGCGTGGCCATGCCGGTCGACGACATCGCCCGGCGGGTGGTGGCCCGGGCGCTGAAGCAAGTCGACCACGGGCCCGATCATGATCCGGGTGAGGTGGTGCCGGCCAAGCTGCGGCTCGGCGAGAGCACCGGCGGGTTTAGCCGGGACGCCAGCCGGGCAGACAAGAACGCAGGCCAGGCGGGTAAGGGTGCCGGAGCTGAACAGAGCAGAGCCCTTGAGGGTCCGCCGGCCCGGGGCGGGGACGCCGCCGCCCTCACGTGGAAACGCTTCCAAGAAACCGCTCTCCTCCCGGAAACATCGACGCTCCCGGGGGGAGATCTGCCCGCAGAGTCGCAGCCGGCGCCGGGGGCCTGGCCGGTGCCCGTTCGCCGGGTCACCATCGCGGATGTGGCCGCCGACGCCGGGGTGGGTGTGGGCACGGTCTCGCGGGTGCTCAACGGAAGCGAGCAGGTGCGCGAGTCGACCCTGCGGGCGGTGCTCGACTCGATCGACCGGCTCGGCTACCGGCCGAGCCACGCGGCGGCGGCTCTGGTCCGCGGTACGCCGCGCACCGTGTCGCTCATGGTCGCCCACCTGACCCGGCCGTCGACCGTAGTGCGGGTGGCCAGCGCGCTGGCGGTCCTGGAGGAGCAGGGCTACGACGCGATCGTCTACAACGTCGACAGCCCGCTGGAACGGGACCGGCACCTGGAGGCCCTACTGCCCACGCACCGGGCCGACGGGGTGCTGGCCGTGGGCCTGCCGCTGTCCCGCGACCAGCTTGACCAGTTCTGCCGGGCCGGAATCGCGCTGGTCAGCGTGGACGCCGCCAACGCCGGGGTGCCGCAGACGGTTATCGACGACGTTTCCGGCGGCCGGCTGGCGACCGGCCACCTTATTACGCTGGGGCATCGCCGGATCGGCTTCGTCGGCGACATGCCGTTCAGCCGGCCCCCAGCCGGGCTGGGCTTCACTTCCTCGGCAAACCGGCTGCGCGGGTACAAGCAGGCCCTGGCCGCGGCGGGCATCCGCGTGGAACCCGGCCTGATCAGGCGGGGCCCGCATGATGCCGCCACCGCGGCCGAGCACGCGGCGCGGCTGCTGAAGTCACCCGATCCCCCGTCGGCGATCTTCGCGGCATCCGACACCCAGGCCATCGGCGTACTGGCCGCGGCAGACCGGCTCGGCGTGGCGATACCCGAGCGGCTGTCGGTCGTCGGCTTTGACGACATCGAGTCCGCCGCCTTCCTCGACCTCAGCACGGTCCGGCAGCCGCTGGCCCTCAGCGGGACCGAGGGCGCACGGCGGCTGTGCGCGCTGCTGCGCGGTGAGCGGGTCCGCCCGTGGCGGCAGGAACTGCCGATCGAGCTGATGGCACGGGGCAGTTCGGCGCAGGCGCGGCCCTCGGCTTTATGCCTGGGGCCTCAGGCCTCGGGATGGCGGACGAAGTCCCCTTGGCCGGGCACGCTGACGATCATGCCCTCGCCCTTCAGGATTTCCAGGGCCCGGGCGGCCACCCGGTGCGAGACATGGTGATGCTCGGCGATCGTGTGGACCGAAGGGATCCGGCTGGTGAGGGTCCCCTCCGCGATCTCATCTCGCAGCATCTTCGCGACTTGCTCATACGGCGGTACCGCCGAGTCAGGATCGATCACACCGGCCAGCTTTCCGTCTGACGGCACTATTGGCAAGGTCAGCCCGGTCGCGGCCCGGAGGCCAACGTGCTTAAGGTGAGCTGGTGGACGCAGCACAACGGGAGCTGAGCGACCAGATCGATCAGGCGACGCAGCGCCTGCTCGACAAGGCCCGGGTCATCACCGAACCTGACCTGCGGGCGCCGTCACGGCTGCCGGGGTGGACGCGGGCGCATGTCCTCGCGCACCTGGCCCGGGGGGCCGACGCGATGCGGAACCTGCTGGTCGGCGTGCGCTCCGGGCAGGAGCGTCCGGCTTACGTCAGCGCCGAGGCGCGCCAGGCCGACATCGAGCACGGCGCGGGCCTGCGGGCCAGTGAGCTGATGGCTGACCTGGCCGACTCGGCGATGGCCTTGCGCACCGTCGCCCGGCAGCTGCCCGATCAGGGGTGGCAGGTGCCGGTGCGGATCCTGGACTCAGCCCCCTTCGCGGCCACTCAGCTGCTGACCCGGCGGCTGGTCGAAGTGGAGCTGCACCATTGCGACCTCGGCGCCGGGTACGGCCCGGACGACTGGCCGCCCGCCTTCGCCTATCTGGAACTCGCCGAGCCGATGCGGTCTCAGCGCCAGGACCGGCTCAGCTACCCGCCGTCGTCCCAGACGGCGGAACTCCGGTCACCGGCCCGGCCGCCCGCGCCCTGGAACCCTAACCGGCCGCTCCCGGGGAGCTGGCTCGGAACAAGGTGATGGCCATGGTCTTGCCCAGGACCGGATCGGCGAGCGGCATCAGGTACCGGTAACGGGCGGGCAGCTGGCTGCGCATCGCCGGGGCGGCCGGGTGATCGAGGCGGACTCCATGACCTCCAGCCCGAAGCGAGCCGCACCTGATGCTTGTTCTCCACGCTGGCTACGGTAGTTGTCCGCACGCTGGTTCCGGAATCGCGGCACCCGGCAGGTAGGGGCAGGCCGGGTCCTCGCCGAGCGGGTCCCCGGTGGCGGCGTAGGCGCGGGCCCGCGATCCGCCGCACAGGTCAGCGTACTCACAGCTTCCGCACCGCCCGGTGAACCTCGCCGCGCGGATCGACCTCAGCAGCGGGTCGTCCCGGTAGATCTCACGCAACGGCCGGGTCCGGATGCTGCCCAGGCCCAGCGGCAGGAATCCGGCCGGGTAGACCTGACCATCGTGGGAGACGAACACGATGCCCTTGCCGTCGCGCGTGGGTGCGGTATGGGCGCTGGGGCGTCCGGTTCCGGGGCCGAGCAGGCCGACCAGACGGGCTGACAGGCTCTGGTACAGCGCGCTGCCGGGCGCCTGGCCGCCGGCGCGGCGCGCCCGGACGACGCGGCGGAAGAACGGCGCTTCGACGGTCCTGACGATGAAGCCGTAGGCCGACGCGTCGTACAGGAAGTGGCACACGTCCTCGTGCGCGGCCGGCGAGACCGGCCCGGCCGCCGCCCCGCGGCCGACCTGGACGAGGAAGAAGACTTCCCAGATATGCGCGCCGGCCCGCGCCACCAGGGCGGCGATACCGGGCAGGTCATCGACGTTCCCGTCCATCACGGTGGTGTTGACCTGCACGGTCATGCCCGCGGCGACGAGCTGGGCGATGGCCGCGACCGTCTTGGTGAAGTGCCCGGGGATACCGCGCACGCCGTCGTGAGTCTGCGCGCGGCAGCCATCCAGGCTCACCGAGACCGCCCGGACGCCGCTGCCGGCGATCCGGCTGATCATGGCCGCGTCGAGCAGCGGCGTGACTGACGGCGACAGGCATACCGGGACACCCAGCGAAACCGCGTGGTCGACGAGGCCGAACAGGTCGGGCCGGAGCAGGCAGTCACCGCCGGTGAGCACGAGGATCGGGTACGGCCGTCCGAAGCCCGCGACCTGCTCGATCAGCGCGTAGCCTTCCGCCGTGCTGAGTTCCCCGGGCGGCGTCTGCGTGGTCGCGCTGGCCCGGCAATGACGGCAGGCCAGCAGGCAGGCCCGGGTGGTCTCCCAGAACACGAGCATCGGCCGCCGACTGAAATCAACGGAAGAGCGCGAACTGGCGGCGCTGGCCAGTACAGCTGAGCCGATCATGGGCCGGTCACCCTTCGGGGTCGGGCCAGCGTCGCGTTCGGTGCCGGCTGGCAGCACGCTAGCCCTGCCCCGGAAGGGCCAGAAGGGCCCTTGGTCCCCGGCACCCGTGCGCTAAGTCAGCTCCGGTCATGGCTATAAGTGGAAGGTTGACTACACTTATGCTGCGAGCTCGTGATTCCGGGGGGACACAGAGAGGCAGGACCAGCATGGCACGCAGCGTTCAGGTCGGCGACAAGGCTCCCGACTTCACCCTGCCGTCGCAGTCCGGGGAGCCGGTCCGGCTGCAGGACCGGCTGGGCGAACGGGTGATCGTGCTGTACTTCTACCCCAAGGACAACACCCCCGGCTGCACCGCCGAGGCGTGCGCGTTCCGGGACAGCCATGAGACCTTCACCGATGCCGGCGCCGAGGTAATCGGGGTCAGCTCCGACTCCTCAGACAGGCACGCCGCTTTCGCCGACCGGCATAAGCTGCCGTTCACCCTGCTGGCCGACCAGGGCGGCCATGTCCGCAAGGCCTACGGGGTGCCGGCGGTCTTCGGCCTGATCCCCGGCCGGGTGACCTACGTGATCGACCGCACGGGCACGGTCCGGCACATCTTCAACTCGATGACCAACACCGACAAGCATGTCAGCGATGCGCTCGAGGTGGTCAGGCAACTGCAGGCCGGGCAGCCCGCCTGAGGGACCGCCGGCGCGGCCCCGGGGAGCCGGCCCGCATCCGCCGCCTGGCCGCCGATACTGGAACCATGGGAAGCCAGGATGCTGCTAACCGTCTTCGTGCCCGGATCGGCGCGGCCATCTTCGAGCGGGTCGCCGGACCGCAGGGCCCGACGCGCAGGCGGCAGATCAACCAGACGGGCGAGCGGTGGTTCGCCCAGGACCGGCCGGTCCGGCAGGTGCACGGGGATTCGTCGATGTTCGTCGGCGGGATCAGGGCGCTGCTGCTGCAGTCGCTGCACCCGCTGGCCATGGCCGCCGTGGCGCAGCACTCCGATTACCGCGGCGACCCGTGGGGCCGGCTGCAGCGGACCAGCTATTTCCTGGCCATCACGACGTTCGGCCGGGCCGATGACGCCCAGGCGGCGATCGCACGGGTCCGCGCGGTCCACGAGCACGTCAAAGGCACCGCACCGGACGGGCGGCCGTACGCCGCCTCCGACCCGCACCTGCTCACCTGGGTGCATATCGCCGAGGCGGACAGCTTCCTGCGCGCCCACAGCCGGTTCGGCGCCCGGCCCCTCGATCAGGCCGGACGCGACGGTTACGTCGCCGACATGGCCAAGATCGGCGCCGCGCTCGGCGTGCCCGACCCGCCGCGCTCCGAGGCCGAGCTCGCCGACCGGATCGGCCAGTACCGGGCCGAGCTCACCGCCACCGCCGAGGCGCGCGACGCAGCCCGGTTCCTGCTGCTCAATCCCCCGCTCCCGCCGGTCGCCCGGGCCCCCTACGGGGTGCTGGCCGCGGCCGCGGTGTCGCTGCTGCCCGGGTGGGCGCGCCGGCCGCTGCGCCTGCCCCGGCTCCCGGTGACCGAGACCATGCTGGTCCGCCCGGCGGGCCACGCCATGGTCCGCGCCATCCGCTGGGCCACCAGCGCCCCGCCGGCGGCGGCCCAGAGCACCTGATCCGTCCCGTCTGCGAGACTTGTCATTTTGTGAGACGGGCGCGAGCCGTCCCCGGTGAGACGATCAGTGGATGCCGATGCCGACCGTTGCCCTCGACGTGCCGTCCGCGCATGTCCTCGCCGACCAGGCGTCGATCATCAGTGATCTTCAGTTCGTCATGGACTGCTGCAAGCGGCTGCTCACCGAGCTGGCCATGCCCGAGGAAGACCGGGATCCGATGCTGCCGGTCGCGCTCTGGTCGGCCGCCGTGCTGGCCTACGGCCGCTGCTTCGCCAAGGGCAAGCGGTTCGGCCTGGCCACCGAGGACGTCAGGAAGCTGCCGTTGCACGGGGCGGTCATGAAGTTCCACAAGTGGGTACTCGAGGAGCGCGACAAGCTCACCGCGCACGCTCCGAACCCGTCCGAGGCGGCGAAGGTGGGCGCCGCTCTTTCGCCGCCCGAGCAGAAGGACCGGCGGGTCGAAGGCATCGTGATCTTCGCGTCCAGCCACGTGCTCATCGACGACGTCGGCGTGCGTCAGCTCGGCGGCCTGGCCTCCGAACTGGCCAAGCAGACGGCCGAGAAGGCGCAAGAGCAGCAGGACGTCGTGCTGAAGGACGCCCAGCAGCTGAACCTGGACAGCCTGTACCGGCTGCCGACGCTGGGCACCTGGCCACCCGAAGACGACCCCGACGATGGCCCCGGGGACAGCGCAGAAAACGACGCCTAGGGGCTACTCCCCACGACGGCCCGGACGCGGCGCAGGACCTCCCCGGTGCCGAGCGCCGCCGTCACCAGGGCCAGGTTGGGGCTGCGCAGTGTCCCGGTGAGCAGAACCCGGATGACCTGGGACGCCTCGGCGATGGAGCCGCGGTAGGCCGCCGGGTCTTGCTTGTAGACCTTCTGGCTGGGCGCGAACCCCAGGTCGGCCGCGAGCCGGCGGATCTGATCGAACCATTCGGTGTCCGGCGCCGGCGGCTGGTAGTGGTCGGCGAACGCCCGGGCCACGGCCCGCACCAGGTCCGGGTCGAGGCCGCCGAAACGGGCGTCCGCGGGGTCGGTGACCAGCTCGAAGAGCTGCGGGAAGAAGTACCCGTAGACGCCGGGGAAATCCGCCCACTTGCGCAGGTCCTTGCGCTGGTTGGCAACGCCCTCCCGTTCGATGGCCAGGGCCCGCAGCGCCAGCTCTTGCTCGGCGGCCAGGACCGCGGCCAGGTCGGGGGCATAGCGACTGGCCCAGGTGCTGACCTCGGCGAGGATCTGCTGGCCGGACAGGGTGGCGATGTAATCGGCGGAGATGTCTTCCAGCTTGACCATGTCGACCAGCGGGCCTGCGGTGCCGCATTCGGACAGCCGGATCGGCGCGGCCAGCGCCTCAGCCAGCGGCATCTCGGCGAGCCGGCCGTTGGCCAGGCCGCGCAGGTAGTACTGGACCGCGGGCGCCGGGTAGCCACGCTCGATGTAGAAGCTCACGGTGGCTTCCGGGTCCCGGCGCTTGGACAGCTTGCGGCGGCTGCCGCCGTCCTGCTTCATCAGCAGCGCGATGTGGGCGTACTGGACGCGCGGGAAGCCGAGGGCGTCGAACAGCTGCAGGTGCAGCGGCACCGAGGAGATCCACTCCTCCCCGCGGATGACCAGGCTGACCCGCATCAGGTGATCGTCTACGGCGTGCGCGAAGTGGTACGTGGGCAGCCGCGGTTCGGTATCGCTGCTCTTCAGGATCACCGCGTCGTTGCGGTTGTCGTCGAGGGACAGCTCGCCGCGGATCGCGTCGGTGAAGCTTACCCTCGCGCCCGCAGTTCCGGGAGCGCGGAAGCGCACCACGTAGGGCTCCCCCGCCGCCAGCCGCTTGGCGACCTCCTCCGGATCGGCGTCGCGCCAGATCGCCCACTTGCCGTAGTAACCCGGCAGGGCGCCTGCCGCCCGCTGCCGTGCGGTGATCTCCTCCAGGTCCTGCTTGGTCGCGAAGCACAGGTAGGCGTGGCCCTGGCGTAGCAGTTCGCGGACGTATGTCAGGTAGATCTGCGCCCGCCCGGACTGGGAGTAAGGCCCGTAGTGGCCGTTCTGGTCGTCCTCGTCCGGGCCGATGGAGAAGTAAGCGAACGCCTCGGCGAACTGGGCCGCGGCGCCCTCGGCGACGCGGGCCTGGTCGGTGTCCTCCAGGCGGACCAGGTAGACGCCGCCGGACTGCCTGGCGACATCCACGTCGATCGTGGCCGCGTACACGCCGCCGATGTGCAGGAAGCCCGTCGGGCTCGGCGAGAAGCGGGTGACTTTCGCTTCTTCGGGCAGGTCACGAGGCGGGTAGCGCTGCTCCCAGTGGCCCGGCTCGGGCAGGTCAGGCGGGAACAGTGAATCGACGACATCTTGGCTGAGCATGAGCGACGGGCTCCGAACGACGTAAGGTCACGGCCGCAAAGCAGCGTACCCGTTGTGGTCCCGGCTAAGGATGCCGAGGGGATTCAGGGTCCAGGACGCCGCACGGCCGCGCCCTTGATCCGGGCGATGGCCTCGCTCTCGGCGGAGGCATCCGGGCGTTCTTCCAGCGTCAGTGACTCCACCGGGCCGTTGAACCAGTGGCCGCGCGGACACCGGATCCGCACGCTTTCCAGCGGCCCGTCCGTTGACCCCATCAGGTACTGGCCTTCCACCTCGGCCGGCAGCCCGCACCTGACCGAACCGCTCGTGTCCATATAAGCCGGGCAGTCAAGGAACATCGCGCTGGCATCCATCGGTAACCCCCATTCCGCTGAGGCGCCACCGGGCGGCACCGCAGGTCCGCCCGGCAGGGCTGGGCACCCCCGCACCCCGCTCCCGCGTGCGAGGGCACCCTTGTGGAATCGGAGCACCGGGCACTGGCGCTTGATACATCCGATCCGCTCCCCGCGTTGAACCAGGCCAGCCCTCGGCACGTGTATCAAGTGGGACCGTGGGGCAGAGTGCCGCTTGCACTGGCGCCGATGGCAGCTGCCCCCTATTCATTTCAGTGGACCATGGAGGGCGCGGGCCCTCCAGGGAGGGGAGCACGGTGGGGCCTCGGCACCTTGCCTCAGTTCTGACCGCCATGCTGGGCCTTGGTCTGGTGACCACGGCATGCAGCAGCACATCCAACTCAACGACCGCGACGACTCCTGCCCCGGCAACCTCAAGCGCGAAGCCGGCCGCGGAGACGGCCGTGTCCTTCCTCGGCCAGCTCCACGCCGGGTCGCAGATCGCCTCGACCGTTCCGGCCAAGGGCGACGTGAACCCGTACGGGCTCGCCGTCGTGCCGGCCACAGCGGGCCGGCTGACCGCCGGCGACATCCTGGTGAGCAACTTTAACGACAAGGCCAACGTCCAGGGCACCGGCACCACCATCGTCCAGGTATCCCCGGGCGGGCAGACCAGCCTGTTCGCCAACGTGGCCAGGCTGCCCGCCGGAATGGCCTGCCCGGGCGGCGTCGGCCTGACCACCGCGCTCGGCATCCTGCCCGGCGGCTGGGTGGTCGTCGGGAGCCTGCCCACCACCAAGAGCGGCGCGCTGCCCGGCCTCGACCCGGCCGGGTGCCTGATCGTGCTGAACGATCAGGGCACGGTGGTCCAGACCATCGCGAACAAGAACATCGTCGGCCCCTGGGACCTGGCCGTGACGTCGACCGCGACATCGGCGCAGGTGTTCGTCTCCAACGCCCTCGGTGGCAACACCAGCACCAGCAACGGCACGCCGGTGACCGGCAACTGCACGGTGGTGCGCCTCGACTTCACCCTCAGCGCCGCCGCGCCGCCGGCGCTCACCGGCACTACCGTGGTCGGCAGCGGTTACCCGTGGCGGGCCAACAAGGCCGCGCTCGTCCTCGCGCCCACCGGACTGGCGCTGGGGCACAACGGGACGCTGTACGTGGCGGACACCGAGACCAACACGATCTCGGCCATCCCGCAGGCGACCACCCGGACCGCCGCCCAGGCGGCCACGGCCGGGCTGCTGTCCGCGGGCGGCGCCCTCGACGCTCCGCTGGGCATGACCCTGGCGCCCAACGGCGACCTGATCGTGGTGAACGGGAACAACGGCAACGCCGTCGAGGTCACCCCGGCCGGGCGCCAGCTCACCACCAAGACGCTGGTCAAGAACGGCGCGGGCGACCTGTTCGGCATCGTCACGACGCCGGCCGGCATCCTCGCGGTGAACGACGGGACCAACGCCGTGGAACTGTTCCGCGGCTAAGGACGGCAGCGGCCCGGGGCCACCACTCCGCCCACCCCCCGGGCCGCTGCCCGTACCGCTGCTCGGGCCGTGACACCTGAGGTCTCGCGCCCTTTGTTATGTAGGAACACACGTATGTTCATAGGTATTGACAATCTCTTGTCATGGCCTGACCATGATCTCAGCCTGAGGAGCCGTCTGGGCTGGTAGAACGTCCTGCCAGCCGCATCCTGGCCTTCCTCGCCCTGGTGATGCTGAGGCTGGAGGTAGCCCAGTGACAAGTAGCAGTGAAGCATCGGTTCCGTCAGGAGCGGCCAGGGCAGGGGCGTCCCCGTCCACCCGGCTGTTCGTCCGGCAGACATCAGGCCTCGTCCGCGATCTGGGGATCCCGGCGGCGACGGGCATCTCGCTGGCGTCGGTCGCCGTCGTCAACACGTTCATCAACTTCAACGCCGGGCTGACGGACTTCGCCAAGGCCGACATGTACCTGCCGCTGGTGGCGGGCGCGATCATCTGGCTGGTCGCCATGTTCGCCTACCGCTACCTGCTGCGCGCCGTGCCCCGGGCGGGCGGCGAGTACGTCTACCTGTCCCGGATCGTCTCGCCGGT
>Ga0116225_1003003_pt1 | contig 11012 bp, 4 predicted proteins | sample Sb_taG_8_FD_88968 | JGI IMG/M metagenome (GOLD analysis project Ga0116225, IMG submission 88968) | Peat soil microbial communities from Weissenstadt, Germany - Sb_50d_c_BC metaG | ecosystem: Environmental > Terrestrial > Soil > Wetlands > Peat | place: Germany: Weissenstadt | collected 2010-09-21 | reverse complement strand
CAGGCAGGGCCGCGTCGTAGCTGCGCAACGTCTTGCGGACGCGCTTATGCTCTTCGCGCTGCGCCGCCGGAATCGACACTCTGAACGTGTCGCCACCTTTCGTCGGACCGGAGACGTCGAACGACACGAGGTCCGTTTGTTCGTCCTTGACGCGCGTTGCCGACCAGCCGTCAGCAATGTCGGGCACGACCTTCTTGGACAGCTTCTTCCGCCTACGAAGCTGGGCGGCGGCCGGGTTGAGAGACAGCGCTTGGTAGCGCTCACCCAGAGTCCGGAGAGCTGTCTCCGAAAGTTGGCCTGCGACAACGCGATTTCTCTGTGGTTTGTGGGCTATGATTGGTCCATTCCGAGCGCGATCGCGCTCTGTCTTGCCGCGCGGATGGCGCGAGCCCGTTGAAGGTTCTCGAGGTCGACGCCCTTGGTGAGGAGGCGGCCATGCAGGCCGATTCGGTCGAGGAACAGCATGAGTTCGACCAGCGGCAGGCCGAGCAACGGGCGCTTCTGGGGATCGCGGAACGGCGATTTCCCCGGTCTTGATTTCATCACGGTCTCGCGGCGCTTGAATCTGCTCTTCAGCGCGTAGGCCATGACGGCCCTTACCGAGCTCGGTCGGATCGGCGCCGTCGAAATTTGAACAGGCTTATGGACGCTGCCCGATGCGTTGATCAGATTCTTCAGTTCGTCGATGCGAGGGGAGGCGCCTTCGAGGACCACGCCCCAGAAGTGCAGCTGCCAGTGGCCGCGCTGCCTGCTGCCCCGGACGTGATTGAAGGTAGCGTCCAGGGCTAAGAAATACTGATCGACGCCGGCAGCGGCGAGCGCACTCTTGGCGTCCTGAAGGCGCGATAGTCGAACCTGCCTAAGCGCCCTGCCGGGACCTGGCCGAAGTCCGACACGATCGAAATCGACCTCATGGAAGCTGCCGCTCCGAGCGGTCCATCTCGATGCCGGCCTCGACGCAGAGCCGTTGAAGGGCGCGCACGCACACCGGGCACGCGCCGCTCGCACAGCGCTTGGGTGCGCCGCAGCGTCGCAGCTTCCGGGCGAGTCGCTGAGCGGGGCGCAGTTGGAGGCGCGCGCTGTGCCAGTTGAGCTTGATGATCAGTCGTTCGCGCTGGTCGTCGGCGTCCGCAAAAGTCTCAGATTGACGCTCCCATGATTTTCCTCGACCGTGACCACGGTTGATCTGGGCTCCAATTCCGCCAATTACGTTTGAAAGCCTTCCTCCGCCGGCTGACCAGTGAACGAGGGCTGATCCGGCTTGTCGGGCTCGAATTAGCTGACCCGGGTTTGAGTCACGATTGAATCCCTTCGGGCCGATGCGCGTCCACGGGATCGAGGATTACACGGAAGACCGATCAGTCGCCATATAGCGCTCCACGATTGCAGGACGCGAGGACGCGAAATGTCGCGGATCCGGGCCGCTGCATTCGGACACGTGACCATCCGAGCGTTCTGGTCACAGCATTCGTGCGTTGCGGAAAGCAAGACACGGCGCTGAAGCCGTTCGGAGCCTACGAACGCCAAGCCTCCAAGAACATCGCAGCTCATCAGAGGCCAGGACTCCGAGCTATGGGATCCGGGTGGCGGTGCTGGTCAACTGACACGCGCGAACATACCACCGCAGGTGGCGCGGCCGGGGAAGAAGCACGACGATCGAAGTCACGACAGCGGCAACGCGGTCGTAGGAAGAATAGTGCATTTGTCGTCATCTACACTATCAGCGGTTCCCTGCGGCCATGAATGCCAAGTCCTCAACTGACCCTGGTGATAAATCGCGATACCAGGGGCTCGCACCTTCAGTTGAGAGGCTGCGTTGTAATTAGCTGTGATCCGGCATAGAAAAGCGACCCCGTGAGGCGGGGGATCGGCGTCCAAAATTGACCCCCTGATTTCCGGTTTGTTCGGCTGCCTGCTTTGGCATGAAACGGGCGGGTGGGTGATGCTGGTTGTGGAGACGATCGGTCGGATACGGCGCGAGCACTTCGTCCAGGGCAAGTCGATCAAAGAGATCGCTCGCGACCTCCGCAACAGGGTGCGCAAGGTCCTGCGGTCTGACGAGACCTCGTTTTCGTACGAGCGTCAGGTGCAACCGCGCCCGAGGCTGGGAAGATGGAAAGAGGAGCTCGATCGGCTGTTGGCGGCGAACGCCGAAGCGGCAGTGCGAGAGCGGCTGACCTTGGTCCGGATGCGCGCTCTGGGCTACGAGGGCGGTGACGACGCGGTTCGCCGTTACGCCCGGACCTGGAGCAAGCAACACGCGGGCGAGACGGCGAACGCCTATGTGCCGCTGACGTTCGCGCCGGGCGAGGCCTACCAGTTCGACTGGAGCCACGAGATCGTTGTGATGGACGGGGTGACGACGATCGTGAAGGTCGCGCAAATCCGCCTTTGCCACAGCCGCATGATGCTCGCGCACGCCTATCCACGCGAGACGCAGGAGATGGTGTTCGACGCCCACGAGCGGGCCTTCGCGTTCTTCAGGGGCGCCTGCACGCGCGGCATCTACGACAACATGAAGATGGCGGTGGAGACGATCTTCATCGGCAAGGACCGGCAATACAATCGCCGCTTCCTCCAGATGTGCTCGCACCATCTTGTCGAGCCCGTCGCCTGCACGCCGGCGTCGGGCTCATGAGAAGGGTCAGGTCGAGAACCAGGTGGGTCTCGTTCGCGAGCGCTTCTTCGCGCCGCGCTTGCGAGTCAAGAGCTATGACGAGCTGAACGCCTGGCTGATGGACAAAAGCATCGCCTGTGCCAAGGCGCATCCCCATCCTGAACGGCCTGACAGGACGATCTGGGAGGTCTTCGAGGAAGAGCGTCCCAAGCTCATTCCCTATCGTGGCCGCTTCGATGGATTCCATGAGTCGCCGGCCTCGGTGTCCAAGACCTGCCTGGTGCGGTTCGACAACAACAAATACTCGGTGAACGCGAGCGCGGTCGGCCGCCCGGTTGAAATCCACGCCTACGCCGATCGCGTCGTGATCCGCCAGGACGGGCGCATCGCGGCGGAGCATCCGCGCCGCTTTGGGCGCGGCCAAACGATCTATGATCCCTGGCATTATGTGTCGGTTCTTGCCCGCAAACCCGGCGCTTTGCGCAACGGCGCACCGTTCAAGGACTGGGTGTTGCCGACGGCCATGGAGCGGATCCGGCTGCCGTTCGCGGCTGCCTCCACAAGAGGGGTCATTCTTGGACGCCGATCGAGGGTCAAAATTCGACGCCGATTGACAGGCCTTGACGGCCTTGGTCGCAGGAACCGCTGATACTGATAGTGTGAAGGGCATAGTCCACTCTATCACAGGCTTTCGCGGTAAGGACGCGAGTGATTCACCCGATCATTTGGAGACGGCGTGGACGGCAGGTCTGGACAGGATTCCTGACGTCGTCGGATGACCCGGGAGGACAAGAGTCCGCCCGAAACAGGCATTGAGCAAGGCGCCGGCAGAACATCGCGAAGTGCGGAAGTCGTGGACGGTCGCACTGCGCAATAGCAGTCGTTCGCCGAAAGCCTGGCGAATGTGTCAAATCGCGTATCCATGATCACGTCGGCGGACGGTCCCGGCTACGCGACTGCGATACGAGGACGCGAGCGGCCCATGCTGGAACGTCGGGGCGTTAGCATTCTCTTGTAACGAGTGCCAGCAATAGCCATCTTATGATCAGAGTGGAACGCGCCAGCCGTCGTCGGCAACATCCTTGAGGACAAGTCCCAGTCCAACGGCTTCGACGCCCAAGTCGAGCAAGATCTCGATATGCTCGCCCACGGCATCGTCGACTCCAGCGGAGGTTGTGCGGCTTCGGGACGCGGCGTCCGTCGCCGGGCTCATGATCACCACCGAGGCGATGGTGGCGAGGCGATGGTGGCGGAGCGGCCGAAGGCCGACGTTCCGCCAGAGCGGCACGGACTATTGAGCGGCTGATCGTGCGACGGTGGTTGCGGAGGTGCCGTCGGCGAGTTGAAATGCTAAACGAATCCGAACGGGCGGCGGGTGGCCGCCGCTTCGTTGACTTCTGGTCGTCCCGAACCGACATTCGTGCTGCACCCGGTGCGCGATTCCCCTGAGATCCTCACCGCTCCATCCAGCGGCAGAAAGGTCAAATTGAAAGCTTTCTTGCGGAGCGCCTTTGAAGCCACGCCCTTATCATCGCCGTGGGATACCCAAGGCCCCATTCGCGAAGAACTCTTCGGCGTTGAGCGGCTCGAGGACCATGCGCGCAGCCTTGCAGTCGCGCAGATCGTGTCGTCTCGAGCGACCAAAGGGCGCCTTCTGGCGAGGCGACTCGTCGACAACCGCGCGGCGCTGCTCGTCGAGTATCGTTCCGCCGTAAAAGCGATCAATGATGGTCGCCCCATAACGCACGCGGCGGAATGGCTGGTTGACAATTATCACCTCGTTGAAAAGCAGATTCATGAAATTCGCTCGGATTTGCCGCCTGGTTACTATCATCAACTCCCAAAGCTCGCCGCTGGGCCTTTCGCGGGTTATCCTAGAGTGTTCGGCATCGCGTGGGCCTTCGTTGCCCATACCGATAGCCGCTTTGACCCCGAGATGCTGGTTCGCTTCGTTAGAGCCTATCAAGAGGTACAGCCGCTAACCATCGGGGAACTCTGGGCCGTATCGATTACGTTGCGGATCGTTCTGGTCGAGAATCTCGGGCGCCTCGCGCGACAGATCACCAATAGCCGGGCCGAGAGACAAAGGGCCGACGGAGTGGCCGACCGTTTGCTTGGCGTGGGGGGTGCGCCGGCGGAGTCGGTCGCTATCGCCCTGGTCGCGGATGAGCGGAAGCCGCTGTCTCAAGCCTTCGCAGTCCAGCTTGTGCATCGGTTGCGCGATCAGGACCCGAGGATCACGCCGGCGCTGACATGGCTCGACGAACGTCTAGCCATCCAGGACACGACAACCGACGCAGTGGTGCGTGACGTCCATCGCCAGCAAGGCGCGGCGAACGTCTCCGTCCGCAACATCATCACCAGCTTGCGCTGGATTTCCGATGTCGATTGGAAGCTATTGTTCGAGCGCCTTAGCCTTGTCGACGCTGTCCTTGCGACCGGCGGCGGCGACTTCGAGAGTATGGATTTCCCGACCCGGACGCTCTACCGCAGCGCCGTCGAGGAATTGTCGCGCGGCTCGAGCCGCACAGAGCTCGATATCGCCAGCGCGGCAGTCCTTGCGGCAAAGCAGGCCGAGGCTAACGCCCCCGCAATGGAGCGGGCGCGGCGTAGAGACACAGGTTACATCCTGCTCGCGGGCGGGCGTCGCGCCTTCGAAAAAACGATCGCCTATCGCATCCCCGTGCGAAACTGGGTAGCGCGCCTCAACCAGTCGCTCGGCGTCGGCGGTTATGTGACGGCAATTTCTCTGGTCGCTGCAACCCTGCTTGCTGCGCCGGTGTTCCTCCTCTCTGCGGCCGGAGTCGGCCCCGCGGTTCTTGGCCTGCTTGGCGTGCTTGGCACCATTCCCGCCATCGACGCCGCGGTTGCGTTGGTTAATCGCGCAGTCAACCTTGGCTTTGCTGCGACCCTTCTGCCGGCGCTGGAGCTACGGGATGGAGTCCCCTCACACCTGCGCACGCTCGTCGCCGTGCCAACGTTGCTCACGACCCTGGAAGGTGTGGAAGAGCTGATCGAACGGCTCGAGGTTCATCATCTTGCGAGCCCTGAAGGCGAGGTGCATTTCGCGCTGGTGACCGACTGGACCGACGCCGCGAACGAACATGCCGATAGCGACGCTCGCCTGGTCGCCGCGGCCGCAGCCGGCATTGCGCGTCTCAACCTGCGTTATGGCCCGGCGCCTGGCGGGACGCGTTTCCTTCTTCTGCACCGGCGTCGCGTATGGAATGAGGGCGAAGGGCGGTGGATCGGGTGGGAGCGCAAGCGCGGCAAGCTCCACGAACTCAATCGACTGCTGCGCGGCGCGACCGACACGACTTTCGTGGACGCGGGGTTAGGGTCCCCGGCGACCCCAACCGGCGTTCGTTACGTCGTGACGCTCGATTCGGACACGCGTTTGCCGCGCGATGCGGTTCGTCGCCTGATCGGCAAGATCGCGCATCCGCTGAACCGGCCGCGCCTCGACGTCGATGGTCGCCGCGTTGTCGAGGGCTACGCAGTCTTGCAGCCCCGCGTCACGCCGTCGCTGCCCACGGGTCGCGAAGGCTCGCGGTTTCAGCGAATCTTCTCCAGCGTGAGTGGAATCGATCCCTACGCCTCGGCAGTGTCCGACGTCTATCAGGACCTGTTCGGGGAAGGATCCTATGCCGGAAAAGGCATCTATGACGTCGACGCATTCGAGGCAGCGCTCGCGGACCGCGCGCCGGACTCCACCCTCCTCAGTCACGATCTCTTCGAGGGTGTGTTCGCGCGCGCCGGCCTCGCCTCGGACGTCGAAGTCGTCGAAGAATTCCCTGCCCGGTATGACGTCGGCGCGATTCGCCATCACAGGTGGGCGCGCGGCGACTGGCAACTCCTGCCCTGGATTTTTGGGCGCGCACCCTCGCTCTCGGGAACCGCGCCGGCGTCAAGCGCACTTCCGGCGATCGGGCGCTGGAAAATGCTGGACAATCTGCGTCGAACTCTCTCCGCGCCGGCAGCGGTCCTCGCGTTGCTCGTGGGTTGGACCCTGCCGCTTCACGTGGCGTCGATCTGGACAGAGTTCGTTATCCTCACGATCGCGCTGCCGGCGCTCATTCCGGTCGTAGCCGCCATTCCTCCGCGCCGACCCGGCGTGACGATTTCGAGTCATTTGCGCGCACTCGGCGGCGATATCCGCCTTTCCTTGACCCTTTCGGCCCTGACAGTCGCGTTCCTGGCGGATCAGGCGTGGCTCATGGCCGATGCGATCGGTCGCACGCTCTGGCGCCTCGGGGTGAGCCGACGTCATCTGCTCGAATGGGTTCCGGCTGCCCAGGCGGCAATCGGTCCTCGCCTCGACTTGGTGGGTTTCGTGCGTCGAATGGCGGGAGCGATTGTCATTGGCGCGGCCGCGGCTATTGTAGCCTTGACGTCTCGCAATGGAACCTGGCCGCTAGCGTTTCCCTTCGCGGCGCTCTGGCTGGCTTCGCCGGCCATCGCCCGTTTTGTCAGCCTGTCTCCTGGAGCGGCCGGTCACCTGCCCATGGACCACACCGATGTGCAGGCGCTGAGGTGGACCGCGCGCCGGACCTGGCGGTTCTTCGAGACTTTCGTCACGTCGGCTGACAGCATGCTGCCGCCCGACAATTTTCAGGAGGATCCGGCGCCTGCGGTTGCTCATCGAACCTCGCCGACCAACATCGGCCTCTATCTTCTTGCGGTCGTTTGCGCGCGCGATTTCGGCTGGATCGGAACGGGTCAGGCAATTGATCGGCTGGAGGCGACACTCGGGACGATGAGTCGCATGCAGCGCATGCGCGGTCATTTCTACAACTGGTACGACACGCGCGATCTTCGACCGTTAGAGCCAAGATACGTATCCACCGTCGACAGCGGCAATCTGGCGGGGCATCTCATCGCGATCGCCAATGCGTGCCGGGAATGGAGCAACCGTCCCTTCGATGCGTCGCGGCGATTCAGTGGCGTCGCCGACGCGCTCGACATCACTCGCGCCGAATGCGCCCGCCTGCGCGACGGCCGCCAGACCCAGACCGTGACCTTGCATCAGCTCGACGACGCACTAGCCGCGGTCGGATCGGCTTTGCAACAGGCTTCGCTTTCGCAGATCGATTGTCACGCGCAGATCGCCGTCCTTTGCCGCAATATCGAGACCATGGTCGACATTGCAAGCGTGCTCGCCGTGGAACGCGGTGACGGAAGCAGTGCGGATATGCTGCTTTGGGCGCGAGCGGTCTTGATTTCGATCGAAGCGCACCGGGACGATCTGGCGCAGGCCACGGATGCGGCGCTAGCCCAGAAGGAGCGGCTTGCGGCCCTCGAAAACACTGCGCGGTCGATGGCGCTTGCGATGGAGTTCGGTTTCCTCCTGGACCGTGACCGGCAATTGCTGTCGATCGGATATCTCGTTAACGAAGGTGCGCTCGATCAGAACTGTTACATTCTCCTGGCCTCCGAGGCGCGGCTCGCCAGCTTCTGCGCGATCGCCAAGGGCGACGTCGCGGCGAAGCATTGGTTCCGGCTTGGCCGCGCCGCAACGCCTGTCGCGCATGGCGCCGCGCTGATCTCGTGGTCGGGATCCATGTTCGAGTATCTAATGCCCTCGCTCGTTATGCGAGCGCCGGCCGGGAGTCTGCTCGACCAGACAAACCGCCTGATCGTCCGCCGTCAGATCGCCTATGCCACGAGACACGGACTGCCCTGGGGCATATCCGAATCCGCCTATAACGCGCGCGATCTGGAGCTGACCTATCAATATTCAAACTTTGGCGTTCCTGGCCTCGGGCTGAAACGTGGTCTCCGCGAAAACAGGGTGATCGCGCCCTACGCCACTGCTCTCGCTTCGATGGTCGATCCGCGAGCGGCGGTCGCCAATCTGGAACATCTGGCCGAGATCGGCGCACAAGGCCGCTTCGGGTTCTATGAGGCGTTGGATTACACGCCGGCGCGCCTCCCGGAGGGCGAAAGGGTCGCGATTGTTCGCGCCTTCATGGCGCATCATCAGGGCATGACGATCGTCGCGGTCGCCGACGCCCTGTTGGACGGCGCGATGCGGGCGCGGTTTCATGCCGAGCCGATGATCAAGGCGACAGAACTGCTTCTGCAAGAGCGCATGCCTCGCGAGGTCGCGGCGACGCGTCTTTGGGCGGCGGACGTGAAGTCGGCTAGCGCCGCGCGCGACGTCGAACCGTCGGGCGGTCGCCGGTTCGCTTCCGCCCATCAAGCGACTCCCGCCACGCATCTGCTCTCGAACGGTCGGTACTCGACGATGCTCACCGCCGCCGGATCGGGATACAGCCGCTGGGGCGATCTGGCGCTGACGCGCTGGCGCGAGGACGCGACTTGCGACGACTCGGGCTTCTATATTTATGTCAAAGACTTGCGCACTGGCGTTGTATGGTCTGCGGGCTTTCAACCCAGCGGCGTCGAACCGGAGAGTTATGCCGTCATCTTCGAAGAGGATCGCGCCGAGATCACGCGCTGCGACGGCTCGCTGACAACGACTTTGGACGTAATCGTCTCCGCCGAGGCCGATGCCGAAGTTCGCCGGGTATCGATCACGAATTCCGGAAGGCACCGCCACGACATCGAGATCACTTCCTACGCCGAACTCGTCCTGGCGCCGCAGAACGCCGACGTCGCGCATCCCGCCTTCTCGAATCTGTTCGTCGAAACGGAATATCTTCCCGATGTCGGAGCGATCCTCGCCACCCGAAGAAAGCGAGCGCCGAGCGACCCCGCAATCTGGGCCGCACATCTGACCGTCATCGACGGCGAGACTATAGGCGCACCGGAGTTCGAGACCGACAGGGCACGATTCCTCGGGCGTAGCCACACCGTCCGCGCGCCCATCGCAGTCATGGACAGTCGGCCTCTGTCCAATTCGTCGGGCGCCGTCCTCGACCCGATTTTCTCCATTCGCCGGCGTATTCGCGTTGCACCGGGCGCGACTGTTCGTGTCGCCTATTGGACGATCGCCGCCACCTCCCGTGAATCGCTTCTCGATGGGGTCGACAAACATCGCGACCCGACGGCGTTTACGCGAGCCTCAACGCTGGCGTGGACGCAGGGTCAGGTGCAGTTGCACCATCTTGGCGTGACCGCCGGCGAAGCGAGCCTCTTTCAGCGAGTCGCCGGACATGTGATTTACGCCGCGCCGGCCATGCGTCCCTCTTCGGAGGCGATTCTACGTGGCTGCGGGCCCCAGTCGGGTTTGTGGTCGCAAGGCATTTCCGGGGATCTGCCGATCGTTCTTCTGCGCATCGCGAATATCGAAGACGTCGGCATCGTGCGAGAGCTTCTGCAGGCGCACGAATATTGGCGCATGAAACAGCTCGCCGTCGACCTGGTCATCCTGAACGATCGTCAATCCTCGTATATCCAGGAACTTCAGATCGCGATTGAAACACTGGCGCGGGCAAACCAGTCGTCCGCGCTGCCGGGAACGGAAAATAGACCAGGCCGCGTCTTTCTGCTGCGCTCGGACCTGATTGCAGCGGAAGTGAAAGGACTTCTATTCTCGGTTGCGCGGGTCGCTCTTGTTGCGCAGCGCGGCACGCTGTTCGAGCAACTCGAGCGCGTTCTGGAGCTTGGCGAGCCCCCGAAGGCGACGCCAAGCTCTGTCAGGGCTCGCTTGACCGCGCCGGGGCGGGCGCACGCGCCCGATCTCGAATTTTTTAACGGGCTCGGCGGGTTCGCTCGAGATGGACGAGAGTATGTGACAGTCCTTGGGCCGGGCCAATCGACGCCTGCGCCCTGGATCAACGTCATCGCCAATCCCGCGTTCGGCTTCCAGACCGGAACTGAGGGCGGCGGCTACACATGGTCGGTCAACAGTCGCGAGAATCAGATCACCCCGGGGTCGAATGATCCGGTGAGCGATCGTCCGGGCGAAGCGTTCTACCTGCGTGACGATGACACGGGCGACTTCTGGACTCCGACGGCGCTGCCGATCCGCGATGCGGCTGGGACCTATGTCGCCCGGCATGGCCGTGGATACAGCCGGTTCGAGCATATCGCGCATGAGATCGCATCGGATCTTCTGCAATACGTGCCGGTCAGCGATTCGATCAAGATTTCCCGCCTCGCATTGACCAATCGATCGAGCCGGCCTCGTCGGCTCAGCGTTACAGCTTATGCCGAGTGGGTTCTCGGCCCCTCGCGTTCGGCATCGCTGCCGTTTGTTTCGACCGAAATCGACCCGTCCACCGGCGCGATATTCGCCCGCAATCCCTGGAATACGAGCTTTGGCTCGCGAGTCGCCTTTGCCGATCTGTGCGGGGCTCAGACCAGCTGGACTGGCGATCGACGCGAATTCATCGGTCGAAATGGCACGCTCGCTGATCCCTCCGCGCTCTCCAGCGCTACGGCGCTCTCCGGGACGGTTGGGGCGGGCCTCGATCCCTGCGCGGCTTTG
>Ga0116225_1002986_pt1 | contig 11058 bp, 9 predicted proteins | sample Sb_taG_8_FD_88968 | JGI IMG/M metagenome (GOLD analysis project Ga0116225, IMG submission 88968) | Peat soil microbial communities from Weissenstadt, Germany - Sb_50d_c_BC metaG | ecosystem: Environmental > Terrestrial > Soil > Wetlands > Peat | place: Germany: Weissenstadt | collected 2010-09-21 | reverse complement strand
GCGACGGATGCGGCGCGCGCGGCGGCGGCCATCGTGCTAATGACGCCCGGCCTGTCGGTGATCATCGACGCCATCAAGGAAAGCCGGAAAATATTCCAGCGCATGAACAGCTACGCCATCTACCGCATCGCAGAGACGCTGCGGGTGCTGCTGTTCATGACCCTGGCGATTTTGATCTTCAACTTCTATCCGCTGACGGCGGTGATGATCGTCATGTTGGCGCTGCTCAATGACGGCGCCATCCTCTCCATCGCCTATGACAATGTTCATTACAAGGACCAGCCCGAATCCTGGAACATGCCCTTGGTGCTGGGCATCGCCACGGTGTTGGGCGTCGTCGGCCCGGTGGCCGCGTTCGGCCTGTTTTATCTGGGCGACCGCGTCTTTCACCTCGACCGCCCGCACCTTCAGACGCTGATGTACCTGCTGCTGTCGGTGGCCGGACATCTGACCATTTTCCTGACCCGCACCCGTGGCCCGTTCTGGTCCATCCGCCCCGCGCAAATTTTATGGGTGGCCGTGCTGGGCACCCAAATCCTGGCGACGCTGATTGCCGTTTATGGCCTGTTCATGACCCCGCTGGGTTGGGGCTGGGCCTTGTTTGTTTGGGGGTATGCCCTGATTTGGTTCCTGGTGAGCGACCGCGTGAAACTGCTGGCCTACCGGATTTTTGATCCCGTCAAAGCGACGACACCGGCCGATTTGACGCCGCAGGTCACCAAGCAAACGTGAGGCTGGGAGCATAAAGATGAAAATAAAGTCGAAAGACTATCGCGTCCACGAAGGCAATGACGTCAACCTCCACAAATGGCCGACGACCGTTGACCCCGTGTACACGTCGAAGGAGCAATATAAAATGCTCCTGGAAGATCATGTGGCGAAGCTGAGTTCGCACCAGCAGCTTCTCTACGCCTCCAATCGCCATGCCGTGCTGCTGATCTTCCAGGCGATGGATGCGGCGGGAAAGGATGGTGCCATCCGGCATGTGATGTCCGGCGTCAATCCCCAAGGCTGCCAGGTCTTCAGCTTCAAACACCCCAGCCCCACCGAATTGCAGCACGACTTCCTCTGGCGTACCACCCGCGACCTGCCGGAACGCGGGCGGATCGGCATTTTCAACCGATCCTATTACGAGGAAGTGCTGATCGCCCGCGTCCATCCGGAAATCCTCCGCAACGAAGGCTTGCCCGACGCCCCACAGGACGAGGCGGTGCTGTGGCACGACCGCTATCGGTCCATCGTCGATTTGGAAAGACATCTCCACGCCAATGGAACCCGCATCATCAAGTTCTACCTCCACCTTTCGAAGGACGAGCAGCGTAAGCGATTCCTCGAACGGATCGACGATCCGGAAAAGAACTGGAAATTCAGCAGCGCGGATATCGAAGAGAGAAAGTTCTGGAAGCACTACATGACGGCCTATGAGGAATGCCTGGGCGCAACCAGCACTCGGGACACGCCGTGGTATGTCATTCCCGCCGATGACAAGGAGAATGCGCGCCTGATTATCTCCCAGATTGTCCTCGATACGTTCGAGGGGCTCAAAATGGCCTATCCCGAAACCAGCGTGGAGCGCCGACAGGAACTGCAATCAATCCGGGCTCAGCTTGAAAAATGAGCCCGCATGCATGCCAAAATGACATAACGAAACGACGTATGACGCAATGTTGCCACAAACTCATGGCTAAAGAGCGCTGGGCAGATCCAGGTGTCGCCTGGAATGAAGGAGCGCTTGCGTGGACGTGTCAGGGGCAACGGTCAAGCGGCAAGAAACGGATGCCGCAAAAATTCAAATCGCCATGGCCGAATCCCCTTCGGCCATGGCGAAGGGCTGGCATTCCGGGATAACCTTCGCCGACCTTGCGCGGCTGGTGATCCTTGTCGCCTTGGTGCTGGTTCTGCTGACCTTCCGGGACTATGGCATCACCAATGACGAGGAAGTTCAAAAAATCTATGGCCAGATGGTTCTGGCCTATTACGCCAGCGGATTCCATGACCTGTCGGCTCTTTCCTATAAAGACCTCTATTATTATGGCGGTCTATTTGACTTCGTAGCAGCCTTCTTCAATCAGTTCTCCCCGCTCGGAGAATACGAGACCCGCCATTTACTCGGCGGGCTTGTCGGTGTCCTCGGCCTCTTGGGAACGTGGCGGCTGGGCCGGCGGCTGGCCGGCGATCGTGCGGGCTTCCTGGCGGTGTGCTTGCTGGCCGTGACCCCTGCCTATTATGGCCCGGCCTTCAACAACCCCAAGGATATTCCCTTCGCCGTCGGCATGGTGTGGACGCTTCTCACCATCTGCCAATTGATCCCCCATCTGCCGCGCCCACCGCTCCGCCGGGTGATGTCTTTCGCCTTGAGCCTGGGGCTGACCCTGGGCGTGCGCGTGGGCGGCGGCTTGGCTGGCGTTTATCTGGCGATCATCCTTCTGGCCTATCTGGCATGGCGCGGACTTGAAACACGATCCTTGAAGGTCGCCGGCGACGAAGCGCGAACCTTGGCCCTGGCGCTGCTGCCCGCCCTGCCGATCGCTTATGCAACCATGGCCGCCTGCTGGCCCTGGGCCTATCAATCACCCTTCAATCCCTTGGTCGCGGTGGCGCATTTCTCGCATTACGGCATCAACATCGAAACGCTGATGGCCGGTCAATGGCTTCCCGCCGGTCATCTTCCAGCCATCTACCTACCGCTCTATTTGCTGGTGAAGGTGCCGGAATTGGTCCTCGCCGGCACTATCGTCGGGCTGGTGATGGTGACGATCTGGCTGTTCCGCCTGCGCCAACGCGCCACCATCGAAAAGGCCAAAATCCTCCAACTCGCCGCCGTAGTCCTGGCGGCCGCGTTCCCCCTTGCCTTCTTTGTCATCGAGCGGCCGACCATCTACAACGGCCTTCGCCATTTTGAATTCCTGCTGCCCCCCTTCGCGGTGATCGCGGCGGTGGGGCTGCATTCCCTGTGGACGCGAATCAGCCAAGGCTCGGAGCGGCGCGGCAAGGCCTTCGGCCTCGCCTTCGCGGCCGCGGCCCTACTTCAGGTGTGGATCATGGCCAGCCTGCATCCAGACGAATACGTCTATTTCAATGCTTTGGCCGGTGGCGTCAAAGGGGCCGACGGTCAATTCGAATTGGATTACTGGTGCAATTCACTAGCCGAAGCGGCCCGCGACCTCACTGCCTATATCAAGATGGAAAATGGCGGGCGCGAGATCAGCCGCGTCTACAAGGTGGCTGTGTGCGGAGATCCCTTGGCGGCAACCTATTTCATGCCCCCTTTTATGCGCCTCACAACGAAAGCGAGCGACGCCGACTTCTTCATCTCGTTTACCCAACACGGCTGCGATCATTTTGTGAATGGGCGCGAGATCATTGCCGTGCAGCGCTTTGGCGCCGCTTTGAGCGTGGTCAAGGATCTCCGCCAACCCGACCAAAAGACGGCCAGCCGAGAGTCGTGGCGGTCGGTGAACTGATAAACAGGGGACTCTAGAGATGACCTCAATCGACACCTCTCGACGGGTGCGTCGCCTGTTTTCCTCGACCACCGTGGCGATCGTCTTTTTCGGTTGCATCACCTATGCCGTTCCTGGTCTGGCCGACGGCACCAAGTCTCTGGGCCGGGCCGGCGAATGGGGAGCCTTTGTCTCCGCGCAAAAGGCAGACAAGGTGTGCTATGCCGCCAGCAAGCCCAAGCACAGTCAAGATGCGCCGCCGCATCGTGGCGACGTCTATTTTTCCGTGGCTGACCGCCCTACCGACAAGAGCGACGGAGTGGTCAGCGTGACAGCGGGCTATACCTACAAGGCGGATGCGCTGGCCGAAGTGGATGTCGATGGCGTCAAATTCAGCCTCTACACCGCGCAAAACACGGCTTGGAGCCAACAGAACAAAGCGTTGGTGCAGGCCATGCTGAAAGGCAAGACGATGCTGGTCTATGGTACTCCCGCCAAAGGACGGCAAATCGTGGACACCTATTCGCTTGACGGCTTTGCTAAAACATTTGCCGAAATCGCTCACGCTTGCGTCACTAAGTAAGTTAAGTATAATTAACCGTATTTAAAGTGAGGTATTTTTACGGAGACAACTCCACAATTTAGACACAAATAAGTCTAGAATATACAGCATCCGTTGCGCCAATCCTGCGCAATACGAAAGATGCCGCCTTACTTCGTGGGCGCAAGAGAGAATCTGTCATTGTGAGAAATAAGATCACCGCCCTTGTCACCTTCGCCATTCTTCTCGCCGTCGGCGCGACGGCATTCCTCACCCTCAATCCGGCCAAATTCAACGCCGTGCTGGCGAGCCTCCAAGCCATCTCGGCGACCAACCATGTCGCCTCGGCCCCGACCAGCAACGCCCCCACTGTGGTCGCCAGCCCCGCTCCTTCCGCGACGACCGCGACGCCCACCAAGGTGAACTGAACGCCAGTCTCGTCTTATCGAACCCTTCGCCTCTCCTACCGAGGCGAAGGGTCGCGGATCGTTGTTAGCTCATCAGCCTGAGCAACTCCTGAATCGGCGCCATGTCGGGCTCGGGCCGCATTTGCTCGGCGCCCCCCTGACGCCCGGTTGCCTCCAACTCGAAACCGCCATCCTTGCGGTGCAGGCGATACTCGTCGCCGCAGGCGCGGCAGACATGCAGGGCACCATCGGCCTTGCCATGCGTCGCGATCACCGGGCCGCAGCGGGGGCAACTCGCCAAGCGGTGGCCGTGATGGCCATGACCGATGATCGGCAACAGCTTGCCGGCCTGACCCATGGCGAGGAAGCTGTCGACCAACGCCGCGTCGAACTGGCTGCCGCGTCCGTCCTCCAGGATAGAACAGGCACGCTCCGTCGACATGGCGGAACGATAGGAACGGGTACTGGTCATGGCATCGAAAGCATCGCAAACCCCCACGATGCGCGCCACCAGGGGGATGGCGTCGCCGGCCAGTCCATCGGGATAGCCAGTGCCGTCCGGCCGCTCGTGATGGTGAGCCACTGCCTCCAACGCCAAGGGGGCCAGCGGATGTTCCGCCAACACGGTGCGACCGATTCCTGGATGGGTGTGCATAACCGCCGTCTGTAGCTGGCTCAAGCGATGGCGGCCGTTGAGGATGACGTCGGGAATGCCAATCTTGCCGAGGTCATGCAGGAATCCGCCGATGGCGGCACGGAAGACTCCTTCGCGATCAAGGCCAATCTCCTCGGCAAGCATCCGTGAGTATTGCCCAACCCGCCACATATGGCCGCCGGTGTAGGCGTCGCGGGCCTCGACCACCGATCCCATAATCATCAGCGAGGCGAGCAATTGGCGGTCAATGTCGAGTGTCATCGCGGCGTCCCTTCCTTTGCCGTGTTCCCTTGGGCCGTCAAGTGAACTCGCCGGTCCGGAAACAACAAGTTTCGCTCAACAGTTCGCCTTTTTCGTGGCTGTCGCAAGAAGGACCGTCACCCCCTTCCCTTTCCTGAATTTTTGTTAATCCGCCACCCAGCATCCGAGAAGGCGGCTTGCGGCATTCTCAGCCAGTGAGTTTGCAATCAGCCGCCATGCGTCTTGCAGGGGCCGGCTCGACAGGAAGGAAAGCATCCATGACGCGATCTCTCGACGGCAATACCCAGCGGCGCCGAGCCCGCTTGATGGTGGCCATTCTCGCCGGAGCGGCTCTTGGCGGTGGGGCGGCTTATGCCGAGACCACCTCGGCACCGGCGCCGCTTCAACTCGCCCCGGTGGTCAATCAGGCCGGCTTTTCCGAACTGGTGACCAAGGTCAAGCCGGCGGTGGTCAATATCGCCACCTCTGAAATGCCGCAGCAGACCAGGACGCAGGAGATGCCGGAGATGCCGCCGGACTTTCCGTTCCCCGACATGTTCCGCCACTTCTTTGATCATAATCAGGGCAGCGGCCCAGAACATGCGCTGGGCTCCGGCTTCGTCATCGACGCCGCCGGCTATATCGTCACCAACAACCATGTCATTGACGGCGCGCACAAGATCACGGTGACCTTGGATGACGGCCGCAGCCTTCCAGCCAAGGTCGTCGGACGCGATACCAAGACCGATCTGGCGCTGCTCAAGGTCGAGGCCGGGAAGCCTCTGCCTTATCTCGCTTTTGGCGACTCCGGCAAGGAAAACGTCGGCGACTGGGTGGTCGCCGTCGGCAATCCGTTCGGCCTCGGCGGCACGGTGACCGCCGGCATCGTCTCGGCGCATGGCCGCAACATCAACGAGGGACCGTATGACGACTTCCTGCAAATCGATGCGCCGATCAACCCCGGCAATTCTGGCGGCCCGCTGTTCAATCAATCCGGGCAGGTGATCGGCATCGACACCGCCATCTATTCGCCCAGTGGCGGCAGCGTCGGCATTGGCTTCGCTATTCCCTCCGACCTGGCCTCTCAGGTCGTCGCCCAACTGCGCGAGCATGGCAAGGTCGAGCGCGGCTGGCTGGGCGTGCAGATGCAGCCGATCACGCCGGCTTTGGCCAAAGCCCTCGGTCTGGCCAAGGACGAAGGCGTGCTGGTCAACAACGTCATGGCCGACTCGCCGGCGGAGAAGGCCAAGCTTCAGCAAGGCGACGTCATCACCGCCTATGACGGCGCCGCCATCAAGACGCCGCGCGATCTTGCCGTGGCCGTCGCCAAGACGCATGCCGGCGACGCGGCGAAGCTCACTCTGTGGCGCCAGGGCCGCGACGTCACCGCCGAGGTGAACATTGCCGCCCTGCCGAAAGACCAAACCGAGACGCGGACCGAGGATGCCGACGGCGGCCATGTCGGCATGGCGCTGGCTCCGCTGTCGAACGATGAGCGCTCCCAGCTTGGGCTTGGCCCATCGGCCAAGGGCGTCGTCGTCGCTCAGATTACCCCCGGCAGTCCGGCCAACGACAGCGGTATCGAAGCGGGAGACGTCATCGTGCGAGTGAACGACACTCCGGTCACCACGCCGAGGCAGGCCATCGCCAAGATCACCGAGGCGCAGAAGGACAAGAAGGAAGCCGTGCCATTGCTGGTCACGCGGAATGGGACGACCTATTATATCGCCCTTGAGCTCGCCCAAGGATGACGGGCCTGACGTCGGGGCGGGCGATGTTCGCCCCGACGCCTTATTGCGAGGCGTCATGAAGATCCTGGTGGTCGAAGACAATGAGCGGGTATCCCAGTTCGTCTGCAGCGGCCTGCGCGAAGAGGGGCACGCCGTCGATCATGCGGCGAACGGGCGCGACGGGTTGTTCATGGCCTCGACCGAGAGCTATGACGTCATGGTCCTCGATCGCATGCTGCCGGGTGGCATCGACGGCTTGGCCATCATCGAGGCCATGCGCAAGACCGGACTCAAGACGCCGATTTTGATCCTAAGCGCCCTCGCCGAGGTCAACGACCGCATTCGCGGCCTGCGCGCCGGCGGCGACGATTACCTGACCAAGCCCTTCGCCTTCGGCGAGTTGGCCGCCCGCCTCGACGCCCTGGTGCGCCGCTCACAAGGTGGCGACGCCCAGGCCAGCACCCTGGTGGTCGCCGACCTGCGCATGGATCTGCTGGCCCACAAGGTCACCCGTGCCGACAAGCCGATCCAGCTTCAGCCGCGCGAATTCACCCTTCTTGAGTTCCTGATGCGCCACGCCGGTCAGGTGGTGACGCGCACCATGCTGCTGGAAAATGTCTGGGAGTACCATTTCGACCCCCAGACCAACGTGATCGACGTCCATATCAGCAAGTTGCGTCAGAAGATCGACACTCCGTTCGGTCAGCCGCTTCTGCACACCCTCAGGGGTATCGGCTACCGGCTTGATGCCGATGACTAGGCTTTTGCGGTCGACGGCGGTACGGTTGGCGCTGGGCTATGCCACCATCTTCATCCTGTCCTCGATGATCCTCGTCGGCCTTCTGTGGTGGCGCACAACCGCCTATCTCGACCGCGAGGTCGATGCGGTGATCCTGGCCGACACCCAGGCGGTCGGTGACCGACTGCGCGATTTCGGTCTGCCCGGAGCGATCGAAACCATCAACGAGCGGGTCGGCAAAGCCGGCGACGAGCGTGCGATCTATCTTCTCACCGATCCGGCGCTGGTGCCGGTCGCCGGCAATCTGGACGCCTGGCCTTTAGAGATCGGGCATAGCCAGGGCTGGCACCAGATTCAACTGACCTTCCAGGGCAGAATCCACCCCACCCGCGTTCTCTATGTCGTTCTGCCATCGGGGTTCCATCTTCTGGTCGGGCGCGATGTCGAAGACCGCGCCACCATCCGCCGATCCATTCTCGATGGCCTGGGCTGGACCGCCGCCGCCGCGTTGCTGCTGGCAGTCACCGGCGGACTTCTTCTGCGCGGCGCCATCCTGCGACGGGTCGATGCCCTGACCCTGACCACCACCGCCATCATTCGCGGAGACTTGTCGAACCGCTTGCCAACCCGCGACACCCACGACGAATTCGACCGCTTGGCCCAGACCATCAACGGCATGCTGCAACAGATCGAGGTGTTGGTCGATGGCGTGCGCAACGCCTCCAACGCCGTCGCTCACGACTTGCGCACGCCGCTGGCCGAATTGCGCGGTCGGCTTGAGGCGTTGTTGCGCAGCCCGCCCTCGGCCGAGACGACGCTTCAGGAAGTCGGTGGCGCAGTGGCCGACCTCGATCGGGTGATCGGCATCTTCAACGCGCTGCTGCGGCTTGCCGAGATCGACTCCGGCGCTCGCCTGTCGGGGTTCCGCGAGGTTCAACTGGATGAAATCGCGGCTGAGGTGGCCGAGATGTATGAACCGGTGGCCGAACAAAACGCCATTTCCCTGACTCTCAATGCCGCGCCGGGACTAACGGTTTTCGGCGATCCCTTCCTGCTGGCCCAGGCCATCGGCAATCTTGTCGACAACGCCCTTAAATACTGCCCCGCACACGGATCCGTGGCGTTGACGGCGGCACGCCTCGACGAGGGAGGCGCCGAGATCACGGTGTCGGACAACGGTCCCGGCATCGCAGATGCGGAAAAGTCGCGGGTCACCGAGCTGTTTTATCGCGGCGACGCCAACCGTGACGCCGCCGGGGCGGGTCTCGGCTTAAGTCTGGTGGCGGCGGTCGGGCGCCTGCATGGCGGCAACCTGACGCTCGCCGATGCCTGTCCCGGCTTGATCGCAAAAATAACTTTACCAAGCTGTTCCGCATCGACAATGGGATGCTGATAAAACGATACGGTTTATATTCGTGATCATGACTGCAATTCGCAGCGTGGTGATGGCGCCCAAGGAATGAATACTCCAGCGTCTTGTTTTGTCAGACTGCCTACTATTCGCCCGTACCTGCGGCCAGAATGGTGAAATGGAAGCACGATCCCTGGCCAAGAGTAGAATCCACCCAGATGCGACCGCCATGGCGTTCGACAATGCGCTTGCAGATGGCCAGACCGATGCCCGAGCCCGGATAGGCCGCCTCGGTATGCAGACGCTTGAAAACGACGAAGATGGTCTCGAAATATTGCGGCTCGATGCCAATGCCGTTGTCGGCGACGGCAAAGTCCCACATGCCGCCCGCCCGCGCCGCCGTCACGGTAATGACCGGAGCAACGTCGTGACGGGCGAACTTCAGGGCGTTGCCCACTAGATTTTCCAGGATCTGGTTCAACTGGCTGCGATGCGCCATCACCGAAGGCAACTCGCCCCAGGTGACCGTGGCGCCATGATCGTTAACCGCCTGGGCCAGGATGTCGACGACCTCGCGCATGACGAGGTTGGCATCTGTCGGTTCGAAGGCGCGGCCACGGGTGCCGACCCGCGAATAGATCAGCAGATCCTGGATTAAGGTGTTCATGCGACGGGCGCCGCCGACGATGAACTCAAGATATTCGCGCCCCTCCTCGGTCAGGCTGTCCTTGCAGCGGCGCTCGAGCAATTGAGAAAAGGAGATGACAGTGCGTAAGGGCTCCCTGAGGTCATGCGAGGCGATATAGGCGAAACGCTCCAACTCGGTGTTCGAACGGGTCAATTCGTCGAGCGTCCGCATCAACTCCTGTTCGCCCTCCTTGCGCGTAGTGATGTCGCGCACCACGGCAACCGAGTATTCCATGTCCCCCAGCACGACGTTGCTAGCACTCACCTCGACGGGAAAGGTCGTGCCGTCGCGGCGCCGATGCTGGCCCTCGATCAGCAGCGAGCCGGCTTGCCGCTGCCGCTCGATCAGGACCGTCCATGCTGCCCGGTCGGGGACGACCCAGGCTTCGATATCCATCACCCCCATGCCCAACAGGCTCTCGCGGTCATAGCCGAGCCGCTGGCAGGCGGTCTCGTTGACGTCGACGAAGCCGCCGGTCGCCGGGTCGATGATGAAGATGGCGTCGTGCGAGCGCTCCATGATGCTGCGGAACAGCCGTTGGCGCTCCACGCTGCGGCGGTGCATGGTCACTTCGGCTTCAAGTTCCCGCGTGCGCTCGGCGACCCGGCCCTCCAGGGCGTCGCGCGCCCGGCGCAACTCGTCAAGGATATCCCGGCTCTCGATCTGGTTAGCCAGAACGTTGGCGATGTTGCCAATGAAGGGTTCGTAGGCCGCAAACGCCGCCCGGTCGGTCAAGGTGAAGGCGATGCAGCCCATGACCCGTCGCGCCGTGGCGACGCGGACGGCGAATTGATTACTTCCCTGCGCCAAGCCGCAAGCGCTGGCACCAACCTTTCCCCACGCCAGAGACGGCTCCTCGGTCCGGCAACAGACCGCGCATCCGCTGGGCTGGCCGCCAGGGTATAACGTCCTCTCCATGCACAAGACGACGCGATCGACGCCCGGCAGGTCGCGCAAGGCGCGGGCGACAAAGGCCGACATCCCCGCGACATCGCCCATGACGTCGAGGGTATTCTGAATCACCAGCAGGCGACCGAGGACATCGGTCTGGGGCAGCGTGGTGGCCACCTACCCCCTCGACTCGCTGGCAACCTGCCGACGGCGGAGGAATTCCTCGGGCGGCAGGTAATAGGGATTTTGCACGATCTGGCCGCGCACGATCATCATCGGATGGACGCTGAGGATGTCGTAAATGGCCGCGCCGTCGAAACGCCTGGCGTCATACTGACAGATGATGGCGGCCGGATGGTCGGCGAGGATGCTG
>Ga0116225_1002982_pt1 | contig 11067 bp, 7 predicted proteins | sample Sb_taG_8_FD_88968 | JGI IMG/M metagenome (GOLD analysis project Ga0116225, IMG submission 88968) | Peat soil microbial communities from Weissenstadt, Germany - Sb_50d_c_BC metaG | ecosystem: Environmental > Terrestrial > Soil > Wetlands > Peat | place: Germany: Weissenstadt | collected 2010-09-21 | reverse complement strand
GCACCGATTTGTTCTCTTTTGGAGCAGTCCTCTACGAAATGGCGACCGGTGCGTTGCCGTTCCGCGGGGAGAGTTCAGGGGTCATCTTCAAAGCGATATTAGACTTTGCTCCGACTCCTCCGATCCGTTTCAATCCCGACCTCCCAGCCGAACTGGAACACATCATCAACAAAGCGATGGAGAAAGATCGCGACTTGCGCTATCAGGTTGCGTCAGAGATGCGGGCTGACCTAAAGCGGCTGAAACGGGAAACGGAATCGCGGCACGGCGTACCAGCTAGTTCTGGCACGGTGATGGCAGCGCAGGAGGTTGGGTTTCCGGCGGCGGTAGCGGCTCCGCCACCACCAGCCTCGGGCTCGGCTCCTGCCGTCATTACGTCATCTTCATCGGCTGGCGCGAAGGTCGCCGAAGTTCCTGTAGCGGGTAGGAAACTCTGGAAGGTTCTGGTTCCCGCCGCCGTCATCCTTCTTGCTGCTGCAATCGGGGGAGCGTTCTACTTGCGGTCGCGCTCTGCGACACCAGCGACGAAGGCAACGCCGCTGACGGAGAAAGACACCATTGTCCTTGCTGACTTCGACAACAAGACAGGCGACACCGTCTTTGACGACGCGCTGAAGCAGGCGCTGGCAGTGGAACTGGAGCAGTCTCCTTTCTTGAATGTTCTCTCCGACAGAAAGGTCAGCGAGACCTTGCGGATGATGGGCCGTCCCACGAATGAGCGCATCACGGTGGATGTGGGCCGGGAACTTTGCCTGCGAACGGGAAGCAAGGCTCTGCTGGGCGGAGAAATATCGAGTTTGGGTAGCCATTACTTATTAGCCGTGAACGCGGTGGCATGTAACAGCGGGGACACCCTGGCCAAAGAACAGGTTGATGCTCCGAGCAAGGAAGATGTTCTGAAGGCCTTAAGCCGAGCCGCATCTAGTCTTCGTGTCAAGCTGGGTGAATCGCTGCCCTCAGTGCAGAAATTTGATGTTCCCGTTGAGGCCACGACATCCTCTCTCGAAGCCCTGAAGACCTACAGTATGGCTATTACAATAGGGCGCGAAAAAGGGGATGCTCCAAGTATGCCATTTCTGAAGCGAGCAATCGAACTTGATCCCAATTTCCCCATGGCGTATGCCGGCTTGGCTATTAGCTACATCAACCTTGGCCAACCGTCGCTCGCCCTGGAATATGCAACCAAGGCCTATGGATTGCGTGACCGGGTCACGGAGCGGGAAAAGCTGCGCATCTCGGCGGATTATTTTCGTGCCACGGGAGAAGTGGAGAAAGAGTCGCAGACCTACGAACTGTGGATTGCGAATTATCCGCGCGACTCCGTTCCTCATAGCAATTTGAGCGCGAATTACGCGTTCATAGGACAGCAAGAAAAATCTCTCGCAGAACAGCAGGAGGCACTGCGGCTTGAACCTGGAGATGTTCTCAATTATGCCAATCTGGGTGAGGCATACCTTTTTTTGAACAGGCTGGATGAAGCCAAGGCGAAGTTCGATCAGGCGTTCGCGCGCAAATTGGACGGCGGATTCCTGCGACTGACCACGTACTATCTTGCGTTTCTGCGAGGAGATTCCGCGCAGATGGAACAGCAGGTGGCTTGGGGTGCGGGCAAGCCCGGAGACGAAGACGTTCTGCTCTCCGCGCAATCCGATACCGAGGCCTGCTACGGACGGCTGAGCAAGGCGCGAGACTTTTCTCGCCGGGCCGTGGACTCGGCCGTTCGCGCGGACTCCAAAGAGACGGCCGCTCTGTGGCAGGTGAATGCCGCGCTGCGCGAGGCGGAATTGGGCGACACCTACTCTGCGAAGCAAGGCGTCACGGCGGCTTTGGCGCTGTCTTCAGGGCGGGACGTGAAAGTGCTGGCAGCGCTCGCGCTGGCGCGAATTGGCGATGCTCCCCGAGCAACAACACTGGTCGGGGAATTGGAGAAAAGCTACGCATCGAATACCCTGCTGAAGCTCTACTGGCTGCCGACCATCAACGCCGCCATCGAATTCAGCAAAGGCAATTCATCGCAAGCTCTGGTGGTCCTGGAAGCCGCCGCGCCTTACGAACTGGGAGAACCGCCGCCGCTGCAGCCGGGCCCGCTGTACCCCGCTTATTTTCGCGGCCAAGCCTACCTGCTGGCACGTAACGGAACTGCCGCAGCCGCTGAGTTCCAGAAGCTGCTGGATCACAGAGGCATCGTGCTGAACTTTGTTACGGGATCGTTGGCGCATCTCCAACTCGGTCGTGCTTACGCTATGGCAGGTGATGCCGCCAAAGCGAAGAGTGCATACCAAGATTTCCTCACCCTCTGGAAAGACGCCGACCCCGACATCCCCATCCTGAAAGAAGCCAAGGCCGAGTATGCGAAGCTGCAGTAGCTGGAGAAAGTCCTGCCGAGAGGCACGAATCTTTCTTTCATGCAGCGCGACGCCCATTTGCAGAGTCTTGGACGGAACATGGGAAGGCTGGAAGGCCGCTGGCGAAGACGACTTGAGATTGAGGCGAGGGAGTGTGAGCACGCTGAGCAGAGAGCACGGCCAGCGCAGCAGACACTAGAAACGGGCGCTGAGGCGACGGAGAAGACTCCGACAATGGGAGTTGCTGAAATGAGCCGGCAAGCTCCAGGCGGAGAAAACGTCGAAGCAAATGCAAGCAATAGATCGGTCGTTGAACCAGCTGCTAGTGGGAAGATTAGAAAACCCGGTCGCAAACCAAGACTAGGTCAAGCTTTTGTCATTCGTGCCGGTACGCTGTGGCAAAAGGCGATCTCTGACAGTCCTGCCAAGGTATCGAATGATCAATTGCGCCAGGTGGCTGCTTCGCTGGATGCTGATGGCTATTTGCCACCCGGTGAGTACCTCGAAGGCGAATGCGCAATAGAACTGAAGGCTTTCAATAGTCGCAACTCGAATTCAAAATTCGGCCCGATTAAGACGTGGTCTGAGTTAGTTTCCCGGGGAGACAAAGATCTTCTGCGAGGAATGCGCCGTCTCCTGTCCCGTTGTGCCAAGAAACTTGACGGTCGTCCGCTGTCCGGGAATTAATTCCGGACAAAAAATCTCGTCTCGCCCGAGCTAGCCTTGTAGCCCTGCATTCAACAACCCCAAATGTCCGCCCTTTCTTCCGCGGACAACGAACCCATTGCCAGAAATGGATGGATTCAGGTTAGCTGGACCGGACAGCGATTTCGCGGAGGTAGGACTTTGCAGAATACAGAAAACACGCTAGCGGAGCGTCCAGTTGCAAATTCCGAGGCCGCGAAGACGTATGAGTTTGTCGACAGCAGGGGACTTGCCTTGCGATGGAATCTCCCCGAGTCGTGGATCCGTGACCAAGTGCGCGCTCGGTCCGCTGATCCTCTTCCTCATATTCGATTTGGAAAGTACGTCCGCTTTCGCTGGGGAAGCCCAGAACTGGAGGCTTGGGCAGAACGGCGTATAGTATCGAGCAGCAATAGGGTAGTGGGACGGGCTCTCGGAAAGGAGAGCACATGAAGGGAACCCGTCACCAAGAAGGTTATTTGTATCGCAAGGGAAGTCTCTGGCTGCTTCGATACTACGACTCCGAATTTGCCGCGGATGGATCGGTTCGACGAGTCCAGAAAACCAAGAAACTAGCTGAGGTCGGACCGGAGTGTCCGAACAAAACTGCAGCGAGAGATCTCGCGAGGGAGTTCCTGGAAACAATCAACCACGCGAGGAAAACGCCCGAAAGCACGATGACGCTGACTCGATTTATCGAGGACCTTTACCTTCCGTTTGTGGAAGAGCGCAAACGAATTAGTACCTTCCATGGATACCGCAATATGTGGAAGCTGTACCTCAAGCCGTGCGGTGAAATTACGCTCCGTGACTTCAGAACCGCTGACGGCGAGCGCATCCTTGAATCGATCGCCAAGGAGGGCAAGCTAACGTCTACCACTTTGGCGCATATCAAAGCATTCCTTTCGGGGGGCTTTCGGTATGCCAAACGGAAGGGTGTCATCAATTCGGAGAACCCGATGCGAGATGTGGTTCTGCCGCTGGGCAAACCTCCCGGGGAGACGCACGCCTACTCTCTCGAGGAGATCACGCAGATGCTAAATGTGCTGCCAGAACCGGCCGCTACGATTGTGGCTGCGGCGGCTTTCACCGGGGCGCGAAAGAGCGAAGTGCGAGGCTTTCTCTGGGAGAATTACGACGGGGAGCAGATATATATTTCCCAGTCCTTCTGGAGAGGCCACGCGCTAGAGCCAAAGACTCGAAAGAGTAAGGCTCCAGTTCCGGTGGTTGCGCAACTTGCGCAGCGCCTGGAATTGCACCGATCCCTGTCCGGCAATCCCGCGAACGGTTTCATGTTCCCGAGTCCAGCGGGGAAGCCGGTCAACATGGATGCTCTGGCAAGAGATGTCGTCGTGCCGCTCGCAACGAAAGCAGGAGTCCAGTGGCACGGTTGGCATGCCTTTCGTCGCGGGCTTGCAACAAATCTGTACCGGCTAGGCGTATCCGACAAGACGATTCAAAGGATCTTGCGGCACGCGAATGTCGGGGTAACGCAGGCCTGCTACATCAAAACCGCGGACTCGGATGCCACGGCAGCGATGCAGCAATTTGAACGATCTCTCAAATATGCACCTAGTATGCACCTCTTGGGTGCCGAGAGATCGCGGGTTATGTAGTCGAATCGAAAGATCGCACGAGGTAAACGCTTATGTCTACGGGAGATAAAACATCTGGCGGAGAGGGAGGGATTCGAACCCTCGATACAGGTGTTAGCCCGTATAACGGTTTAGCAAACCGCCGCCTTCAGCCTCTCGGCCACCTCTCCGGCGTGCGCTATCAATAGTTTACCATGTGCCCTAGTTCGACTGTCTCTCGTTTGTCTCACGTGAGCTTGGCGTTCTGATTGTGGTCTTTGAGGTGCTGGCCGTGCTGGTGCTCCGGGCACATTACACCATGGACGTCTTCACCGGCCTTGTGACCGGGCTGTGCGCTGCGCACATAGGTAGCCGTATTTCCGGTCAAGACGAGGCAAGCGAATTTCCCGACATTCGGCCGTAATTTGCACCCACCCGAGATTGCCCTGTCCACGTGTTTGCCCCTAGCTGGGGTTACTTCTCGATGATCGCCTGGTAGGCAGACTCCATCTTCGCCCATACGTTCAGATGATGTGAGGGAGCATCCGACCACGCGCCGCGGTCATTCTTGCCGCCGTCGTCGGTACGCCCGCGCGGCACCGCCTTCTCAATCGCGGTGCAGAGGGGCGGCGCTGCCGAGCGTGATGGTAACCGTATTCGGGTAATAGTGGGCGAGGATTTCGCGGAAGTCCGCGCCCGCTTCGGCCATCGCCTTGGCCCGTGGTAGGCCATTATGCGCGACCGGACATTCTCCAACTACACGTGGACGAGCGGCCAAAGCGTCCTGTAACCACGCACTCCGGCGATACGACGAGCGAAGAAAAACCGTCCGTTCGAACTAGCCGCAGCGCCGTTCCAAGAGCAGGCAAATGACCCTAACGATTACTGCCATCTGGCCGCAGCCCCTTAATCGGATTGTAGAAGAGTAGCCCGTCATTCGGGAACAATCGCGAGGGTGTAAGCAATGGCGACCCCGTAGCGATTCATCGTCTACTGGTAGGCCTTCTGAGGCCGTGATCTTCCTCAGCCTACATCTGATTAAAGACCTTGGCCGAACGCGGCAAGCGTGGTGGCGGTTTCAGCATCGCCTTGAGTGGCCACTAGCTCCTCCCGAAGGTCGCCGTTGGCGGGGACTTCGAGAACCGCCAGAGCCGCAATCTTACCCACGATCAGCAGCGAAGGCGAGGGGAGCAACGGCATGTTGTGCAACTGTTCGATCGTGGTGAGATGAAGCTGCTGCTCCGCAGTCGATGCCTTGGTAACCACCAGGCAAGGTGTGTCGCGGCGCAATCCGGCACGGCGAAGCCGAGTCGCTAGCTGCTGATAATCTGTTCCGGGCATGTACACGACGATGGTTGTATCTGGGGCTGCGAGGCCACTCCAGTCCGGCTCGGGAGCCCCGGGAACACGATGAGCGTTGACGAACACAACCCGCGCAGCCATACGCCTGTCAGTTAGTGAAACTTGGGCAATGGCCGCAGCTCCGAGCGCAGCCGTGATTCCAGGCACGACTTCGGTCTCGATTCCTGCCCGTCGCAGATGCTCGATCTCTTCCCCTGCTCGGCCGAAAATAAGGGGATCCCCGGCCTTGAGTCTCACTACACGGTTTCCCGCGGAGGCGAAGCTCACGAGCATGGCATTGATCTGTTCCTGAGTGATGGCTCTGCTCCCACATCGCTTGCCTACGTTCACAACCATTACTCTGCTCGGAATGAGTTCCAGAATCTGGGAAGAAACGAGCGCATCGTGGAGCACCACGTCGGCTTGGCGAAGCGCGCGCAATGCGCGGAGCGCCAAGAGGTCGGGATCGCCGGGACCGGCACCAACGAGATAGACTTTGCCCTTCATTTCACCGGCACCTCCGTTGCCTTGGGGATATCAGGTGATCGGCCGCATGTCTTTGCATGATGTTCCAAACCCTTGCTTCGCAAATTCCGAAACGATTCGAAGGCCGCCGCGCTTGCCTGCTCGTGCAGCATCCTTCTCCGCGTGTCTGGATCGAGGTCCGGCTCCGAAAACAGACGGCGACGCAGTTCGCCCAGTTCCTTCACCCAGGAGAAATATTCCGGCCCGAATTGCTGTTCCAGTTCTAGTCGGAGTCGCTGTGCCAGGGCCGGACTGTTCCTTGCGGTGGAGATTGCAAGTTGCAGCGGACCCCGGCGCACTACCGAGGCGGCATAGCAATTGCAGTGCTCGACATCGTCTACCGCGTTACAGAGTGTGTTCCTTGCCTCCGCCTCCGCATAGACTTTGGCGTTGGTCGAACTGCCTGCGGCCGCGACTACCAGGAATGCATCGCGCAGATCTCCGGTTTCGTAATGCCGACTCTCCCATTGCACGCGCCCTGTGCCTGCCCATGCGGCGATCGCATCTGTCACCTCGGGAGCAATCACCTTGACCTGGGCGCCGGTTCCGAGTAGGTTTCGGATTTTAGCTTCAGCCATCTCGTTGCCGCCGATCACCACACAATTTCGTCGGCGCAGATTCAGGAACAGTGGATACGTCGTGTCATTGTTCATAGCTGGTTCTTCCAGACCGCTCGCATGCACACCTTCGCGATTGACAATCATTCTCTGGCTGTCTTCGCCCTCTTTTTCTGTTGGAGAATTTGACCGCTCTTTTCTGCCGCTTCCTGCACCAGAAATCCCATTTTCGGGTGGGCACATTCCATGTCCACATTAAGGCCGCGGCTGCGTAGTTCCTCCGACGTCAATGGTCCGATCGAGGCAATGACTACCTGGGCTAGCGCGTCATGCAATGCACTTGCGCATGCCATGCTTTCGGCAACCTGGAATAAATGACGTATCTGGATTGATGAAGCGACGAGCAGCGCGTGGACCTCGCCGCGTATGATCGATGTGACCACTGCTTGCAGAGGCCCGGTATCTTCCGGCAGAGCCCACTGGTAAACGCACACGGGGAACACTCGTGCACCACGCTGTTCCAGGCCGGCTAACAATTCTGGATTGGAGACGCCGTATTCCTGAACGGCGATGCGGCATCCCTGCAACGGAGATGTGTCTTTCCTTTCGTCCAGCATGCGGAGTAGATCACGCCACGTATTTGGCTCTGGAACCGACAGGCTAACCCGAACCGCCATCTCTCTGAGGGCAGCGACCGGCTTGGGACCGCGAGCGACGATCGTAACTTGGTTTAGCAAGTTGGCGAGTTGCGACTGCGGACAGATGCTCTCCACCACCCGCGCTAGTGCTCGCACTCCTACACCAGTCATGAAAATGACAATGTCTATATGGCCGTCCCTCAACTTATGGACAAATTCAAGAGCTTCCTGGTTCGATTCCAGGGCGACCTCTCTCACCGACGGGGCCACGACCGGGTCGCCGCCGGGACCCATCGTGAAGTCTCAGGGATGGTGCTACTGATCGCCGCGGACTCTCCACCAATCCAACTTTTCGAACTCGGCCATCTTTTCGGCCCCGTGTTGCGCATACCAGTCTCGCCAAGCCGATGCATCGGCAGGCAGAGCTGCGTCAGTGACCTCATGCAACGCGAGGAGCGTCCAGTTGCGCACTTGCGGGGTAATTTGGGGATCTGCGGCTAGCTCTATCAGTTTGGGCACCATTCGCATGCGCTGTTTGCGCATGAAATTGCCGCAGTCGGATACGTTGCAGCCCGCGCGATCGCGGACCGCGTCGGATGGGTCGTGCGTAAAGGAGTCGAAGAGCTGGTCCAGAGCTTCATCGGTGCCAAGGTAGCGCATGCCTTCGACGGCCCACTGGCGTACCTGCGGGCTGGGGTCATTTTTGGCGTAGTCCACCAGGACGGGATAAATGCGATCGTAGCCCACGCCGCGGCCGGCCAGCATTCCCATGGCGTACACGCTGTAGGCGCGATGCGCGGGGTCGGCTTGCGCCTGTGCGATGAGGGCGTCCGCCGAAGCGTCAGTTTTCGGCACTCCGTTGATTGCCAGGTTGAGATCTGCGTTGGCGTAGCGAACGCGCAGGTCGGTGGAGAATTGAGAGCGCCTCTCCAAGTCGTTCATGTGTGTGGTGCGCTGGAGATCGTGCCAGACGCCAATATTCTGCTCGAACAAGTCGAGCGCGCCGGTATCGTGATGAATTGCCCGGTCCAGCAATTCTTCCGCCTGCGCCTGTTCGGGGAGCGTTTGCAGATGTTGCAGATCCAGATGTTGCAGATCAATGTCTGTGAGCGGCGAGTGAGCCACCTGGTACGGGGAAGATTTGGCCGGTGCAGGAACCTTGGATACACGGCTGGGCTTGCCGTAACCCCGAGAGAAGAAACGGTAGCCGACGAAACTCGTCCAGGCGAGAAAGAGCGCGATCCCCACCGCGATCGCGGCCGGACTATTGCGGCGAAAGGCTGGGAGAGATCTTGATGGCGCTTGTCCACGTTGCGGCGGCGGACCATAGCCGCCGAGAACAGTGTCGACAGCGACGTGAGTGTCGAGTTTGAGGCCGGCGAGCTTCTCCAGTTGGGCGGCGACCCAGCGCGCCTCCTGACGGTTGTCGATCATGTCGGCAAGCGTCGCCTTCTCTCCATTCCTCATCTGCAAGCGAAGAGAGTAAGAAGCTGGTGTCCCTGGTTGCTGCGCCTTGGTGACGGGCAATATCTGAGTAATGTCGGAGAAGCGAAATTCACGTGCCCCTCCGATGCCGAGCAGAGCCCGACGGCGGACAATCCTGCCGTTGTCCACCTGGATGCGGAATGAGACCAGCGTCGAATGAATAAGTCCGTAGATCAGCAGAAGCTCAGCCAGTCCGAACACCACGGTGAAGAACAATGGAGCTTTGGAATGTGCGAGGAAATAGACGATGGCCGTCCACACGGCGGTGAAGAAGATCAAAACCAGGACCTGGGACGGGTTGCGAAACGCCGGGAAAAAGAATTCGGTGCTGCCGTCCATCCCGAGCGAGACTACAACTTTCGGATTCTGCGGAGCGGCCACGTCGGAGGCATCGGATTGGAAGGCAGGGGGAGCGGTTGCGCCTTGCGCGTCGCTCAGAAAGATTGGCGTCGGCTCTGCGGCTGAAGCCGACGATGGCGTCAGACGGAAAACCGGGACTTCGAAATCATCGTAATAATTCACGCCGGGGACATCGGCCTGGGCGTGCAAGAGCCAGAGCACCTGATCGTTCGGATCGTCATGATTCGACTCGTAGGCGTCGCTCGGGATACTGAATTCCACTGGGATTACAGCGTCACCCATGAGTCCGTGTGCGAGCGATGCCTGCGGCACATTCTTGTCAGCTTGCCAGAGAACGCTCTGCAGGGTGGAACGATTTTTCCCCCCGCCCGTGATGACTTGACGCACGCAGGAAAGACTCAGGTCGATGCCATGTCTGGCATCGGTATTGAAGAGCAAGTGAATCGTGCCCTTCAGCGTACGACCGGGCGAAAAGGGCAGCGAGGCGAACTCGAAATAGGTTTGGCCAAAGCGTTTCCGCCGGATGCTGGCCCGTATGGCCGCGCCCGCCAGAATGACTCCAACCACACAGAACGCAAGCGGGAAGAATGCTTTGGGGTCGGAGGTCCGCAAGAGTTGAGGCACGACCGAGACCGCGAGTGTGAACGCAATCCCATTCGCAAAAATCGCCGCCGCCCAAAGGCCGAAGATGTTGTTGCGGTTCTTGCTTTCCGCTCGGCTCGCCGCCCAGTCCTTCCGCCATAGCCATGGAGACTGGGGATTGGACACCTCGGCTGCCGCTTGCTCTTTTAATTTGCGGCTGCCATAAATTCCGGCGTAAATGACCCCGCCGCCAATGAGAGCGAAGATCGCGCTGATGAGCACTGCCACCCAGCGATTCCCATGGACGTGGCCGGGAGCACCGAAGAGAAAGCCGCTTGCGAAAGCGAGTCCAAAGGCCACAAAAATCAGGCCAAGAACAATGGGGAAGATCTGGGCGCCTTTGGATGGTCTGGTCACAGCGGAATTATAGATTTGCCCTAGATGGGAACCGAGCAGGATAGCAACATCTTTATTACGCCAGTCACAGCATCCTGGGTAGTCGGCAATCGGGAATCATTGCCGTGAGCAGCGGAGCCGGATCAGTATCTCTTGACCTCGACCGAACCGGTCTCGAACCAGCTGTCTCACGGCTTCCTGCGACCCAGGGCTCTCCTGAGGCGTCCCAAAATCCCCGCAGAGGGTTCGGGCACTCCTGGCCCATCTGCTCCCTCATTTTTGCTGGTCGCGGTCGGTAGGGGCTCCCGCAACGCCTTTTGGATTTGAGGAGTTACAGTCCGCAGTCGGATTCGTGACAAAACCCTCCGAATTACACTCAAACGAAGCGGGCGTTGGGGCTGGAGTTCGAGCACTCGTTAAACACGCTCTGATTCAAGCCGGAGTTCAGCCAATGCCTTGGCGATGAACCAACCGCTGTTGCACATTGGTCAGCGACCAGTTCTCGATTCACTTCGGCAACGGCCAGCCGTCGCGACAGGTTTCCCCAGGTTGTAAGCCAGTACACTCAACGGCCGGAAGG
>Ga0116225_1002967_pt1 | contig 11107 bp, 9 predicted proteins | sample Sb_taG_8_FD_88968 | JGI IMG/M metagenome (GOLD analysis project Ga0116225, IMG submission 88968) | Peat soil microbial communities from Weissenstadt, Germany - Sb_50d_c_BC metaG | ecosystem: Environmental > Terrestrial > Soil > Wetlands > Peat | place: Germany: Weissenstadt | collected 2010-09-21 | reverse complement strand
TTTCCTCGACGCCGCCGACCACCTCGGGGCGGTGGTGGCAGGTGGTCTGCTCATAAATGCGCGGCCCGTGATCGACGCCGCCGCCCTTGGGGTCATAAGCGCCGAACACCAGCCGGCGGATGCGGGCGAAGGCAATCGCCGTGGCGCACATCGGGCAGGGTTCCAGCGTGACGTAAAGGTCGCAGCCGTCCAGGCGGGGTGAGCCCAGCCATGCCCCGGCGGCGCGCAAAGCCAGGATTTCGGCATGCGCGCTGGGGTCGGACAGCTCCTCGACACGGTTGCCAGCGCGGGCCAGGACGACGCCGTCCTTGACCACCACGGCGCCGACCGGCACTTCGCCGCGCCGCGCCGCCGCGTCGGCCTCATCGAAGGCGATGGCGAGAAAGGGGTTCATCCCCCCGCTTTACCCGCCCCAGGCGATGCGGTCAACGGCCCTGGATGACCTGAACCAGCCGCAGAGCGTCCTTATCCTGGTCGGGACTGCCGGGCCGGAACTCGACGGCGATGGAGCCGAGCGGAACGCCGCTCTTGACCAGATTGTCGCGCACCCACAACACCCGGCGCACCGCCAGCTTGCGCGAATAGCCCGCCGTATCGCTCGGGTCGGTGAAGGCCAGGATGCACAGCGGCTGCTGGTCCTTGATCGCCGCCCCCAAGGCGGCGATACGGTCCTTGTCTTCGTCGGCCTTGCCCTTTTCGAAAAAGGTCGCGGTGCCTTTGGGATTGTTGGGACAGTGTTGACCCTGCTGCGCATGGGCGGCGCCGGCATGCAGCAGCCCGATCACCGCCACCACGGTCCAGAAAACGGTACGAACGGAGAAGTCTGCCATTTTACGATCCCCCACAGGATGCTATCCCTAAGGTAGCTTAACCAAGCTTACTGAAATGTGAGCGCCATCACTGGCATGCAAATTATTTCCGTCATAATTTTCCGCCCCGGTGTTGCGGGGTTGCTCCGCGCCCCGCACCCAGCCTAGAGTGCGCCGCATGACTCTTCCCATGATCGGCATCACCCTCGACAGCGAGGATCCCGGCGGCTACTCCAAGCTTCCGTGGTACGCCCTGCGCCAAAACTACTGCGACGCCGTCGCCGACGCTGGCGGTTTGCCGCTACCTTTGCCCCATAATCCCGAACTGGCGGCGGCCTATCTGGACCGCATCGACGGCTTGGTCATCACGGGCGGCGCTTTCGACGTCGATCCCGCCCTGTTCGGCGCGGCCACCCGGCACGACACGGTCAAGCTGAAAGGCCGCCGCACCGCCTTCGAGCTGGCCATCGTCCAAGGGGCGCTGGATCGCAACCTGCCGATCCTGGGCATCTGCGGCGGCGAACAATTGCTGGCGGTCGCCCTGGGCGGCAGCTTGATCCAGCACATCCCCGACGAGATCGACGCGCCCCTGGCGCATGAACAGCCCAACCCGCGCACCGAACCCGGTCACGACGTGACGGTGGTGGCGGGCACCCTGCTCGCCCGCATCGCCGGGTGCGACGCCATCCCGGTCAACAGCGCCCATCACCAAGCGGTCAAAGCGGTGCCTGCCCATATCCTCGTCAACGCCACCACCTCGGACGGCGTCATCGAAGGCATCGAAGACCCCGCCCGCCGCTTTTGCCTGGGCGTCCAGTGGCACCCCGAATACGCTATCAGCCCTGCGGATACCGCCATCTTCCGCGCCTTCATCGAGGCCAGCCGCACATGACCGATACTCCCGTTCCGACCAAAGACAAAGACGCCGACGACGACAGCAAGGGCGAGCGCATCGCCAAGCGGCTGGCTCGCGCCGGGCTGTGCTCGCGCCGCGAGGCCGAGCGTTGGATCACCGATGGCCGCGTGTCGGTGGATGGGGTCAAGCTGACCTCTGCCGCCTGCGTCGTCACCGAAGACAGCCGCATCGTCGTCGATGGCAAGCCCCTGCCCGAGCCCGAGCGCACCCGCTTGTGGCGCTATCACAAAGCCGCCGGTCTGGTTACCAGCCACAAGGATCCGCAAGGCCGCCCCACCGTCTTCGAGAAAATGCCTGTCGGCATGCCCCGCGTCATTTCGGTGGGCCGCCTGGATTTGAACTCCGAAGGCCTGCTGCTGCTGACCAATGACGGCGAGCTGGCCCGCCGGCTGGAACTGCCCTCGACCGGCTGGGTGCGCCGCTACCGCGTGCGCGTCCATGGCGAGCCTGACCTTCAGCAGCTGGTGGCGCTGGAACGCGGCATCACCATCGATGACGTCGCCTATGGCCCGATCAAGGCCACGCTGGATCGCCAGCAGGGCGCCAATGCCTGGCTGACGGTCAGCCTCAAGGAAGGCAAGAACCGCGAAATCCGCCGCGTCATGGACCATCTGGGCTGGACGGTGAACCGCCTGATCCGCATCGCCTATGGCCCGTTCCAATTGGGTCTGCTGGAGCCGGGCGAGGCCGACGAAGTGCCGGCGCGCGTGCTTAAGGAGCAATTGGGCGGACGCGGCATGGAGGCCAAGGAAGGCCCGGAAACCTCGGTGTTCCTGACCCCGCACCAGGAAAAGGTCCAGGCCCGCGAGCGTCCGCGCAAGGCGTCCGAACCCGCCCCCACGCCCACCACTCCCGTTCGGAAGAGCAAGCCCCATGCGGATCGTCGCCGGCCGTCATAGGGGGCGCGTGCTGCTGGCCCCTGCCGGTCAGTCCACCCGCCCCACCGCCGACCGCGTGCGCGAGGCGTTGTTCAACATCCTGATGCATGGCGACCCGCCGCTGGCCGAAGCTATGGTGCTCGACGCCTTCGCCGGGTCGGGGGCACTGGGGCTGGAGGCGCTGTCGCGCGGGGCCGGACACGTCACCTTCATGGAGACCGACGGCACCGCCATGGCCACCATCTATGGCAACGCCAAGAAGCTGGACGAGGTCGACCAGACCACCGTTCTGCGCGTCGATGCCACCGCTCCGCCCAAGGCCAAGCAGGCCTGCCGCATCATCCTGATGGACCCGCCCTATAAGAGCGGTCTGGGCAAGCCCGCGCTGATCGCCCTGCACGCCCAAGGCTGGATCGCCCCGCATGCGCTGGCGGTGATCGAAGTGGCGGCGGGCGAGGCGTTCGCGTCACCGATCAAGGGTGTGCCGATCGTCGATGAGCGCAGTTACGGCGCGGCGCGGCTGGTGTTCCTGCGCTTCGGCGAGGCCTAACCGGCGAAACGGTCGCGGTAGTCCTGCGGCGTGATTCCCAGCGCCCGCAGAAAGGTCCGCCGCATGGTGTCGGCCGAGGGAAAGCCGACCCGTTCGGCGATGACCGCCATCGGCTCCATCCCATCCAAGGCTTGGCGCACCGCATCGACCCGCGCCCGCTCGACGAAGCGGGCGGGCGTCATACCAATTTCGGCGGCGAAAACGCGGGCGAAGTTGCGCGGGCTCATGGCGGCACGGGCGGCCAAGTCGGGCACGCCCAGCGGCTGATCGAGATTGGCCAGGATCCAATCGCGCAAAGCCTGGATCGGCGGGGTGCGCGCCGCCTGCCCCAGCAGATGCGCCGAGAACTGGCTTTGCCCGCCGCTACGGCGCAGATAGAGCACCAGATTGCGGGCAATTTCCAAGGCGATTGGCCCGCCGCAATCCTCTTCAACCAGCGCCAGCGCCAAATCCATTCCCGCCGTCACTCCCGCCGAGCTATAGACCGCGCCGTCCTGGACCCAGATGGCATCGGGTTCGACGCGGACGGTCGGATAGCGCTCGGCCAACAGAGCGCAGCTGCGCCAATGGGTGGTCGCCCGCCGCCCATCGAGCAATCCCGCCGCCGCCAGCAAAAAGGCTCCGGTACAGATGGAGCCAAGCCGGCGCACCTCGTCCGCCTGCTCGGCCACCCATGCCAGCAGCGCCCCATCCTGCGCCGCCGCATGCACCCCCGCCCCGCCGGCCAGCAGCAAGGTGTCGATGTCGCCCCGCGCTTCGCCGATACGACCATCGGCAACCAGCGACAGCCCGCCGGAACAGCGGATCGTCTCGCCCTGCGCTATCAGCAGTTCGGGCCGGTAGCGCGGCGTGGCTGTGTCACCGGCGGCGTCAAGGAAGCGGTTGGCCTGGGCGAACACCTCCAGCGGGCCGGTGATGTCGAGAACCTCGGCGTCGGGAAAAGCAAACAATGAGACATTTCGTGATGTGGTCATGGCAACCTCCAGACCCGCATCACAGCGGCAAAACCGCTTTGGCACAATGACAACGAACCGGCGAATCCTGCCAAACCGTTATTCCGGCGGCACCAAGCTGCGCATATAGGCGATGACGTCGCTGATTTGCTCGTTGGAAAGGTCGATTTCCGGCATGCCGCCATGCGGCTTAGCAAGGAAAGCGCGGACCTCGTCGGGCGTGCGCTTGGCCCCGATCACCGCGAACGGCGGCGCCACGTCGGACCCGGTGCCGCGCACCATATGGCAGCTGTCGCACCACTGCGCCGACAACTTGGCCCCATCGACCGCCCGCGCCGCGTACGAGCCGGTTGCCAACTGCTCCATCGGCAACCGCTGCTCGACCGGCCGGGCCGGAGCCTGTGCCAAGGCCGGAGACGCCATCACCGTCAATGCCGCCAAAATCGCCAGGGCCCGCATCGCCGCCTCCTGGGACAGAGCTGGGTTGAGCGTGGAAGTGTCTCAACCCCTTGTAGTATACGCCCCGGGAAAAGGTCGGGCAATTGGCGGAGATGGGGGAGGGGAACTTCGCCGCAGCTCTCTATATTATGACGACACGCCCTAAGCCGAGCGCACACCGGCCAGGAAGCGCGTCACTTCCACCCGCAGGGTTTCCGAATCGCTGGCCAAGCTACGGGCCACCGTCAGCACCTCGCCGCAGCCGCCGACGGCGGCGGTGGCGTTGCGGGTGATGCCGCCGATCTTGTGCGAGACTTCGCGGGTGCCTTGCGCCGCCTGCTGGACATTGCGGGCAATTTCTTGAGTGGCCGCGCCCTGTTGCTCGACCGCCGTGGCGATACCGCCAGCAATCCGGCGAACTTGGTCGATGACCGTGGCGATGCCCTTGATGGCCTCAACAGTACGGCGGGTTTCCTCTTGGACCGAGGCGATTTGGCCGCCGATTTCCTCCGTGGCCTTGGCGGTTTGGCTGGCCAAATGCTTGACCTCGTTCGCAACCACGGCGAAGCCCTTACCGGCCTCGCCGGCGCGTGCCGCTTCGATGGTGGCGTTCAGCGCCAACAGATTGGTCTGCGCGGCGATGTCGTTGATCAGCTTGACCACCTCGCCAATGCGATCAGCAGCCGAGGCCAACCCCTGAACCATGGCGTTGGTACGCACCGTTTCCTCCGAGGCCGCCGTCGAAATGTCTGCCGACTCCTCCACCTGACGGGCGATTTCATTGATCGAGGACGACAGTTGCTCGGCCGCCGCGGCCACCGTTTGCACGTTGCCGGTCGCCTGTTCGGCAGCCGCCGCCACGGTCGTCGCCTGAACCGAGGACTCCGACGCTCCCTGAGACACCGACTGCGCCGTGTCCTGCATCTTGACCGCCGCCCCAGCCAGGGACTGCACCAGCTGCGCCACCTTCTCCTCGAAATTATGCACCAGCGCTTCCAGCGCCTTGGCGCGCCGGTCCTTGGCCTGTTGTTCCTGGTCCTGAACGGCAGCCAGACGGCGCGCTTCCTCGCCGTTGGTCTTGAACACCTGGACCGCCCTGGCCATGGCCCCCACTTCGTCCTTGCGGGTGGTGTCGGGCACCTGCGTGGTGAAATCGCCGCCGGCCAAGGCCCGCATCATAGCGGTCAGGGCGATGATCGGCGAACCGATGTTGCGGTTGAACAGATGGCCCAGCGCCAGCAATGCCAGGATCACCGCGCCGACGATGAATCCTTGGAAAATGGCGACGCCCCGGAAGGTATCATCGATGTCATCGACATAGACCCCGGACGAGACCACCCAGCCCCAGGGCTGGAACAGCGCATTATAGGAAATCTTGGGATAGACGGTGTCGCCGCTGCCGGCCCTTTTGAACCGATAATCGACGAAGCCGCCGCCCTTTTGGGCGACGTCGATCAGGCTGCGGATGAAGGGAACCCCATCGACGTCTTTCTCGTCGATCCGCTGCTTGCCTTCACTGTCCTTGCGGACGTCGAGAAGCTCGCAGATACCGCTGACATTGGTGATAAAAATGTAATCGCCATGCCCGTAATGGATGGCGCGAAGGGCGGCTCTGGCCTGCTCCTTGGCGGCGTCCTGGGTCATCGTTCCGGCATTGGCCTGCTTGTAATAGCTTTCGACGATGGAAGTGGCTGTCTCGACGACCTGACGCACTGCGCCCTTGCGGTCCTCCTCCATAGCTTGACGGAGGTTGAAGAGATTGACGCCGACCAACACTAAAATGATCAAAACATAGAAGCCCGTCTGCAGCGCGAGCTTACGCGATACACTTATATCTTTGAGCATTATTAGCGCCTTATGAGATGATCCCCAGCACCGCCAAGCTGGCGGATACACGATCCGTGAGGGGGGCCAGAGAAGCGGGTATGGAGTCCCTGCCGACATCGTCAGCCGAAGTGCTTAAGCGGGCGACCCGCCTGGGGGTAGAATAGCCCAATATGCGGGCTGCGGGTAATACTTTCAGATGTAAACGCGGGACAGGAAGATCTACCGCCTCCCGAACAGCTTCTCGATATCCGCCAACTTCAGTTCCACATAAGTCGGCCGCCCGTGGTTGCATTGCCCCGAATGCGGGGTCGCTTCCATCTGGCGCAGCAGGGCGTTCATTTCGGCGGCGTTGAGGGAACGTCCGGCGCGGACGCTGCCATGGCAAGCCATGGTGCCGCAGACATGGGCCAAGCGGTCTTGCAAAGCCAGCATGCCGCCCCATTCGGCGATCTCGTCGGCAAGGTCGCGGATCAACCCTTGCACATCGCAGTCGCCCAGCAGAGCAGGGGTTTCGCGCACCACCACCGCGCCGGGGCCGAAGCTTTCGACGATGAGCCCCAATGCCGCCATGTCCTCGGCGCGGGCCAGCAGGCGGACGCAGGCGGCTTCGTCCATCTCCACCACTTCGGGCAGCAACAGGCCCTGGCGGGTGATGCCGCCGCTGGCCAGCGCCGCCTTCATCCGTTCGTAGACCAGCCGCTCATGCGCCGCGTGCTGATCGACGATGACCAGACCATCGGCGGTTTGGGCAATGATATAGGTGTCATGCACCTGCCCACGCGCCAGCCCCAGCGGATAGGCCGGCGGCGGCTCGGCGGCGGTGGCGGGCTCGGCGTCGAAGGCGCGGCCTTGCGGTTGCGCCGCCTCGAAGAAACCAAGCGGGGCTTGCGCCTCGGCGGCTTGCTGATAGGCCCCGGCGGAGGGGCGCGGCGGCGGTTCCCAGCGTCCGCCGAACGTGGCCCCGCTATGCGATGGCAGCGACGACGCCGGACGATACGCCCCCAGCGCGCCCAGATCGCCCGACGACACGGCGGCGCGATGCCCCGCCGCCGCCAAGGCATGCTTGATCGCCCCGACAATCAGCCCGCGCACCAGCCCTTGGTCGCGGAAGCGCACCTCGGCCTTGGCCGGGTGGACGTTGACATCGACCTCTTCGGCGGGCACTTCAAGGAACAGCGCCACCATGGCGTGGCGGTCATGCGCCAGCACGTCCTGATAGGCCCCGCGCACGGCCCCCGCCAGCAGGCGGTCGCGCACCGGGCGGCCATTGACGAACAGATATTGCCCGGCGGCGGTGGCCTTGTTGAAGGTCGGCAGGCTGACCCGCCCCGACAGCCGCAGCCCCTCGCGTTCGGCATCGATGAGAACGCTGTTCGGGCCGAAATCACGGCCCAGTACAGCGGTCAGGCGCTCGACCCGCGCGGTCTCGTCGTCGCCCCCGCAGGCCGGCAGCTTGAGCACCGCCCGCGTCTCGTCGGACAGGGTGAAGCCAATGCGCGGATGCGCCATCGACAGGCGTTCCAGCACGTCCTTGGCGTGGCTGAGTTCGGTGCGCGGGTTCTTGAGAAATTTCAGCCGGGCCGGGGTGGCGAAGAACAGGTCGCGCACCTCGACGCGGGTGCCCTGCGAATGCGCCGCCGGTTCGGGCGCGCCCTTGGCCCCGCCTTCGACCAGCAAGGTCCACGCCGAATCGGCCCCGCGCGGGCGGCTGGTCAGGCGCAGCCGCGCCACCGAACCGATCGACGGCAGCGCCTCGCCACGGAAGCCCAGCGCCTGGATATGGAATAAATCGTCGTCGGGCAGTTTCGAGGTGGCGTGGCGTTCGACCGCCAGTTCCAACTCCTCAGGCCCCATGCCGCAGCCGTCGTCGGTGACCGAAATCAACGCCTGCCCGCCCGCGCCCAAGACCACCTCGATGCGGCGGGCGCCGGCGTCGATGGCGTTTTCGACCAGTTCCTTGACGGCGGAGGCAGGGCGTTCAACCACCTCGCCGGCGGCGATCTGGTTGACCAAATTGGGCGGCAGCAAACGGATGGTCATAGTGCGCAATAACGAGCTGTTGGGGGGATGGCCGAAGCCGCCCTCAACATAGCGATGACGGTGGTCCGGGAACAGGGGTTTTGCCGACGGCATCGGGAGGATTGGCGATTGTGTTCGCTCCAACGCGGGGCTATAGCCAAATCAGCATGAATGCACCCCTCGCCCCCTCTTGGCTGACCCGTCAGCGCGTCTTGGTCTACGCGGCGATACTGGCCGTCACCTGGATGCTGCTGGCCGGTTATATCGAGTTCCAGGCGCGGCCCAGCGGCGGCGCGCCGATGATCACCGATTTCAATACGTTTTATGCGGTGTCGCTGCTGATGCGGCATTTGCCGGTGAGCAGCGCCTTCGACGGCGCGACCATGCATGCCTATGAATTGATCGCCGCCCAAGCCGCCTATGGCGGAACCCTAACCGCCGAACAGATCGCCAGCATTCCCCTGTTTCCGTGGATGTATCCGCCGTTGATCCTGCCGCTGCTGGCCCCATTGGCGATGTTGCCTTATGCGGCAGCCAAGCTGGCGCTGACGCTGTCGAGTCTGGCGCTGTTCCTGCTGGCGGCGCGGCGGGCGATTCCCGATAGCAAGGTCGCGGTGCTGGTCGCCCTGGCCTTCCCCACCACGCTGTTGACCCTGGTGTTTGGTCAGACCGGCTTTTTGATCGGCGGGCTGTTCGGGCTGGGGCTGACCAGCTTGGAGCGGCGGCCCTGGTTAGCAGGGCTATGCTTCGGGCTGATGACGATCAAACCGCATCTGGGGCTGTTGATCCCGCTGGCGCTGGTCATCGGCGGGCAGTGGCGGGCCATCGCCGCAGCGGCGTTGACGCTAGCCGTGTTGGGGTTGGTGACGCTGGTGTTGTGGGGCATCGCCCCATGGCAGGCCTTCCTCGACGGCACCGGCATGCCGTTGCAGTTGATGGAGACCCGCAGCGTGCCCTGGACCTTGATGCCGACCGCCTTTGCCGGGCTGCGTCTGGCCGGAGCCTCGACCGGGCTGGCCTATGCGGCGCAGGGACTGGCCGTGCTGGTCGCCGTGGCCAGCGTCGCCTGGGCCTGGCGGCAAGCGGGACCGCTGTCGTTGCGCGCCGCCGTGCTGGTGCTGGCCAGCACCTTCGCCAACCCGTTCGAGTATGTCTATGACCTGCCGGTGCTGGCGCTGGTGCTGCTATGGCTGGGGCAACACCTTGCCAGCCGCCGCCCGCGCGCCTGGGAGATGGCGGCGCTGGCCTGTCTGTTCGCCATGCCGCTGGCCGGCCCCGGCCTCGCCTCGGCGGTCGCGGTGCAACCGGCCGCCTTGGCGATTATGGCGGTGCTGGCGGTGGCGCTGAACCGCCTGCGCGGTCAGCGCACCGCCTTGTAGTAGTTGATCAACCCGTTAGTGCTGGCGTCATGGCCCGTCACGGCCTCGGTGCCGGGCAGTTCGGACAAGATGGCCTTGGCCAGTTGCTTGCCCAACTCCACACCCCATTGATCGAAGCTGTTGACCTGCCAGATCACGCCCTGGACGAAGATCTTGTGCTCATACAGCGCGATCAGGCGGCCCAGGGTACGCGGCGTCAGTTCGGGATACAGGATCGAGTTGGTCGGCCGGTTGCCCGAGAACACCCGATGCGGAATCGCCGCCTCCAGCGCCGCCCCCGACAGCCCGGCGCGGGTCAGTTCGGCGGTGACTTCGGCCTCGGTCTTGCCATGCATCAAGGCTTCGGTCTGGGCGAAGAAGTTCGACAGCAGCAGCGTGTGATGCTCGCCCACCGGGTTTTGGCTGCGGGCGGCGGCGATGAAGTCGGCGGGCACGATACGGGTGCCCTGGTGGATCAACTGATAGAAGGCGTGCTGCCCGTTGGTGCCCGGCTCGCCGAAAATGATCGGGCCGGTCTGGTAATCCACCGGCTGACCATCGCGGGTCACGCTCTTGCCGTTGCTCTCCATGTCCGCCTGTTGCAGATAGGCGGGGAAGCGGTGCAAATACTGGTCATAGGGCAGGATCGCATGGCTGTCGGCCCCGAAGAAATCGACATACCACACCCCCAGCAGCGCCATGATCACCGGCATGTTGGCGTCCAGCGGGGCGGTGCGGAAATGCTCGTCCATGTCGAAAGCGCCGCTCAGCAGCTCCTCGAAATGCTCGAAGCCGACGGCGATGGCGATCGACAGGCCGATAGCCGACCACAGCGAATAGCGCCCGCCGACCCAGTCCCAGAACCCGAACATATGCTCGGTGTCGATGCCGAATTCGCCGACGGCCTTGGCATTGGTGGACAGCGCGCAGAAATGGTTGGCGACCGCCGCCTCGCCCAGCGCGCCGACGATCCAGGCGCGGGCGGTATGGGCGTTGGTCAGGGTTTCCTGGGTGGTGAAGGTCTTCGAGGCGACGATGAACAGCGTCGTCGCCGGATCGCAACGCTTGATCACCTGATGGATATGGCTGGCATCGACGTTCGAGACGAAATGGACATGCAAGCCCTCTTGCCAGAACGGCCGCAGGGCTTCGCTGATCATCATCGGCCCCAGATCCGAGCCGCCGATACCGATGTTCACCACATCGGTGATGCGCGCGCCGCTGGCCCCGGTCCAAGCGCCCGAGCGCACGGCGTCCGAGAACTGCTTCATCTGCGCCAGCCCCCGATCGACGTCGGGCATGACGTCGCGGCCATCGCCCAGAACCGGACGGTCGGCGCGGTTGCGCAGGGCCACATGC
>Ga0116225_1002965_pt1 | contig 11111 bp, 9 predicted proteins | sample Sb_taG_8_FD_88968 | JGI IMG/M metagenome (GOLD analysis project Ga0116225, IMG submission 88968) | Peat soil microbial communities from Weissenstadt, Germany - Sb_50d_c_BC metaG | ecosystem: Environmental > Terrestrial > Soil > Wetlands > Peat | place: Germany: Weissenstadt | collected 2010-09-21 | reverse complement strand
TGGGTGAACCCGAGGGTGCGTCCGCCGGTCACGACCCGGCTGTCGAGGTTGAGGCACGACGACGTCCTCCCGAGCGCGCAGTTCGAACAGGGGGGGTCGATCTCCCGGGCCGCGCAGGGGAGGCAGGGGTCGACGGCCACCCGCGTTCCCACCGGGTGGGGGCACGCAGGGCCTGCTTCGATCACGTGCCCGGCTATCTCGTGGCCCAGCACGAAGGGAAAGGACCCCATCGAGACCAGGGTGGGAGATGGGCCGGTGTTGTGCGCGAACAGGTGCAGGTCGCTGCCGCAGATCCCTCCCGTGGTCACCGCCACGCGGGCCCATGCCGCCCCGGGTAGCTCGGGCTCGGGCACGTCGACGAGCGAGGCGGGGAAGGCGGCATCGGCCATGTCGAATTGAACGGCGCGCACCCACGCAGGTTACGCGTTCGGACATCTCGATGGCGTGGGGCCAGGGGCACCCCGACGCCCACTGGCGTACTGTGCGGAGTTGTGCGGGTACCCGACGGCGCTCTCGACCAAGTGCGCGAAGAGGGGTTTGCCCTCGTGGAGGGCTTCCTCGCTCCCGACGAGCTCAAGCTGGCGCAACAAGCGCTGTGGCTGCATTTCCCCAAGCCCGAGGACTACTTCGCGGACCCGGCCCGCCATGCCGAGTACGCCAGGAGCCAGTTCGCCGGTGTCGAGGAGTTCCCCTACCGGTCCTGGGACCTGAACCGGCTGGCGTTCCACCCCGACCTGGTCGACGCGGCGGAGCGCTACCTCGGTACCACGGAATTGCACCTCTACAAGGTCGAGCTGTGGGCCAAGTACGCGGGGGCCAGCAACTACGACCAGCCCCTGCACCGTGACTACGGCAGCCACAGTCTCGTGGTCCCGCGCCACGACGGGCGGTACCAGCAGCTGACGACGTTCATCTTCCTGTCCGACGTGACCGAGGAGGACGGCCCCACCAGGATCGTCCCCTTCGGGCGGGGCAAGGACGTGCCCTTCTCGCCGTTGTACCTCGAGTTCGGGGCACGCGCCGACGACGAGGTGTCCGCCGTCGGAACCGCGGGGAGCCTGCTCGTCTACCGCACCGACATCTTGCACCGGGGCTCGGACCTGACCGGCGCCGGGCACGCACGCTTTTCGCTGCTGGTGGATTTTCAGGCCAGGGGGACCACCTGGGGCGGGAAGATGGCGTGGCCCAAGCAGGCACCACACCGTTGGGCCAAGCTCATGCCGCAATGCACGGTTCGTGAGCGCGACCTCTTCGGCTTCCCGAGGCCGGGCGACGAGTACTGGAACGAGCAGACGCTCGCCGACGTGGCGGCGCGGTATCCCGGCATGGACATGACGCCGTACCGACAAACCGGGCCTTGGCGCCGGTAGGCCGAAGCGAGGCGGCGCCGGTGATCGATAAGCGGAACAGGAAGGCCATGGGCGACACCCTGGGTGACTTCAGCAAGGAGCAATTCAGCGCTCAGGGCAAGACCCGGACGCTCTACCGTCTGGGCTCGGGCCCGGCGGTGATCGTGATCGCCGAGATGCCCGGGATCACGCCCCACGTCGCCGAGTTCGCCCGTAAGGTCGCAGCCATCGGCTGCACCGCGGTGATGCCGCATCTCTTCGGCGAGCCCGGCGCCGAGGTTTCGGCCTCGATGACGTTCAAGGCGTTGGGCCCGGCCTGCATCTCGCGTGAATTCTCGGTGCTGGCCCTGAGGAAGACCAGCCCCGTCACGGTGTGGCTGCGTGCGCTGGCCGCCGAGGAGCACAAGCGCTGCGGCGGACCGGGCGTGGGCGTGGTCGGGATGTGCTTCACGGGTGGGTTCGCGCTGGCCATGATGGTGGACGACACCGTGGTGGCACCGGTGCTGAGCCAGCCGTCCCTGCCGTTCCCGGTCTCGAAGAGGCACAAGGCGGATGTCGGGATCTCCGACGCCGATCTCGCCACGGTGCGGACACGGGTGGCCGACGGAGCGTGTGTCCTCGGGCTCAGGTTCTCGGATGACCCCTACTGTTTCGCCGATCGCTTCGAGACGTTGCGCCGCGAGCTCGGTGACGGCTTTGTCGCCGTGGAGCTCGATTCGTCCGAGGGGAACCCCTACGGGCATCCCAAGAACGCCCACTCGGTGCTGACCGAGCATCTCGACGACCGTGACGGGACGCCGACCCGGGCCGCGCTCGACGAGGTCCTGGGTTTCCTCAAGGAGCGCCTGAAGATCCGGTAGGACGGGCTGGGCTCGAGGGACGGCGCCGGTGCCGTGTCGGCGCGTGGCGTCGTGTCCTGGTTCATAATGTCCCGTGCGTCGTCCCACACGTCGCAGGTCCCTGGTCGTGGGGATGCTGGTCGCGCTCGTGGCGGTCGGTGTCGTGCTCGGCGGGGTCCTCACCACCGCCGGCCCGGCCGTGGTGTTGCCGACGTCGCCGGCCCGACAAGCGGGGGAGGCCGAAAGCCACTACATCGCGCAGACCTCGCTCTCGGAAGTGCCCGGAAGGCTGGCGACGCCGGTGGCCGCCGTCGACGCCACGGGAAGGCCGTTGCCCGACTCGGCCTCGATCGTCGCCGCACTGCGCGCCGAGGACGGCAAGACGGTGACGCTGCGGGCGCCGACCATCGTGGACTTCGGTCACTTGGTGGCCGGTGTCTACACCCGTCCCGGTGCGACCGCCGATCCGGTCAGTGATGTCGCGGGGTTCTTCCGCACGACCGATCCCGGCGAGACGGGCCGGCTCACCCTCGCCGACGGCGAGTGGTACGTGGCGAGGTACGTCCGGCTTCCTGCCCACGTGCCCATCGACGTCGTCGGCTTCCGCTTCGAGGCGGACCCGAACATGGTGCCGGCCACGATGGCCGTCCCCGGCGGCAAGATGCCCGGGGCGTTCCTCGCCTCGGACCCGGAGCTGACACGCATCTGGTACTCGGCGGCGTCGACGATGCAATTGTCGATGATGACGACGACCCCGGGTGAGGGATACCAGTTCTTCGACAGCCCCGAGCGGGACCGCTCGCTGTGGCTCTGGTACGACGCCTCTGCCGACGACACCGCCTACTACGCCTTCGGGGGGCTCGCCCTGCCGGTGGCGATGCACTCCTATCAAGCGGCCCGGTCGGGCCAGAAGGCCTTCGTCGTGTCCTCGTCCGACGACGTCCCCGATCAGAACGGGTTCACCGAGAGGGACCTCGGGGCGCTCTATGCCTTCTACGGAGCCCCCTCGATCCTCGGGCAGTTCTACTCGGGTCTCGAGGGCCACGAGGCGTCTGTGGTCTCGGCCCTGAGACGTCCCGACGGGCTGTACCGGACGAACATCCTCCCCGTTCCCCCCAGCCCCCAGAACCCGGCCAAGCCCGACGACCAGTCGCTGGAGAACCAGTTGTGGGACTACGCAGGGTTCCTGGGGATGGCCGGGCTGGCCGACGGGCGGGGCGATCCGGTCACGGCGGCCGGCTTCCGCCGCAAGGCGACATCGCTCAAGGACGCGGTCAACCGGTACCTGTGGGACCCGACCAAGGGTGCGTTCGTGGACTTCGTCGGCTCGACCCACGTCGACGAAGCGGGGAACTCCATGGCGGTGATGTACGGGCTGGCGACGCCACGACAGTCCCAGAGCATCCTCGCCTATCTTCACTCCCACAACGACCGGGTCTACGACTCGACGACGACCGGGACATGGGGAGCGGTGAATCCCGCCGGCTCGACCGACTTCGACCGCCCGTTCCTGCCCGGAGACCCCGATCTCGACGTGGCGGACTGGAGTGCCCCCTTCACGCAGTGGGGCTGGGACTGGGGCATGGGATCGGGCCCCGACGACTTCGGCCAGCAGTACAACTACAACTACAGCCTGGTGCCGTGGGCCGAGGCGTTCGAAGTGCAGGCCGACTTCACCGCCGGTGACGATGCCGCCGGCATCGACCTGATCGACCGGGCCTGGGGGACGATGCTCCGACTCGGTCCCTCGACGTTCTACGAGTCCTCTCGCTACGACGGGACCCCCGCCTACGAGCTCGGCTCGCAGCACGACACGGTGGTGCACCGGTGGGCGTCGGGTGTCGGTGCGCTGTTGCAGCAGTACGTCCTCGGCGTCGAGCCCACTCGTCCGGGATTCAAGTCCTGGCGGGTCGAGCCGCACGGTGCCACGTTGCGCTGGGTCCAGGGGCGTGTGCCGACGCCCGAGGGCCCGCTGTCGGCATGGTGGCGCTGGGCCGGCCCCTCCGACGCGCGCCGCGGCTACACGATGGTGGTCTCCGCTCCGGGTGGGACCAGTGGCGAGGTGGCGTTGCCCGTTCCCGATCGTGGCGCCGTGCTCGTAGACGGCCAAAGGGTCTGGACCAGCCACCGCCATGGAGCCGATGCGCGCTGGGATGCGGCGAGCCGGCGCGTCGTGATCTCGGGTCTCGGTGCCGGTGGACATGTCATCACGTGGACGCGCTGAGGGCGGGGGCTTGCACCCCCGCCCTCAGCAACGTCGATTCCGGGGGCCGGCCAGGGCCGGCGATGTTCTCCGACGTCGGCAGGATTTCTGACGTCGACAGGATCTACGACGTCGACACCAGGTTCTTCGGGGGCGTCGAGGTCGTGCCGGTGTACTTCGTCACCGGAGCCGATCCGACGTCGGTGACCTCCACCGGAGTGACCGCCGTGCTGCCGATCCAGCTCCCCGTGGGCGTCACCGCCGGCGGGGCCGTGGCGCTGAGCTTGATGACCTCGGCTCCCTGGAAGCCGTAGCGCACGGTGCTCGAATACGACAGGGGCACGAAACCGGGGGTGACGAAGGCCTTGCCGGACTTGGCGATGGCCGCCAGCAAGCCGGCTCGGGTCAGGTTCTTTCCCGCCGCCTGCAGTGCCTGGACGACCGTGTAGGCCAGCGCCACGCCGTATTGGGTATTGCCGTCCAACCCGGACTTGGCGTACAGGCTCGGTGCATAGTCCGCCAGGAGCTTCTTCTCGACCTGGACCCACGGATTGGACACCTCGGACTCCGGTGCGAAGTAGGCGTCGGTGATCACTCCGTTCAAGAGACCGGCCGCTGCCTTGGCTTGTGCCGCGGTCCCCCCACCTTTCTGGGTGAACGCCGACAGCAGCGGCCCCACGGTCGGGGAGTCTGCGCCGACGTTGGAGAGGACGTACTGGGGCAGGTAGCCGATGGCCGCGCCGGGCAGCATGGCCAGCGCGGTGGCGGCAGGGATCGTCGCCATCACGACGACTTGTGCTCCCGCCGCCTTCAGTGCCGCGATCTGGTTGGAGAGCGGCCCGGCCAACGTGCTGGCGTCGTAGGTCTGACGCGAGACCACCGATGCCGGTGCGATCTCCATGTCCAGTCCCTTGACGAAGTCCTGGCCGAACTCGTCACCTTGGTACAGATATCCGATCTTCTTGCCGGCGAAGTTGGCCTTGACGTAGCTGCCGAGGATCTTCCCTTCCACCGTGTAGGGCGGTTGCCATCCCGAGCTCTCGGGGTATGTCGGATCGCTCCAACAGTTGCACCCCGACTCGATGAAGAGCTGGGGCACCTTCTGCCCGTTCAGGAATCCCTGTACGGCAGCCTGCGTGGGCGTCCCCAGTGACCCGATGTCGGCGAACACGTTGTCCTGGAGGACGAGCCTGCGGGTCAGCGTCGCCGTGTTGGCGGGGTTGTACCCGTCGTCGAGATAGGTGTAGTGGATCTTGCGGCCGTACACCCCGCCGTGGTCGTTGACCCAGGTGAAGACGGCGTTCATGGCGGGGGCGATCTCGTCGTAACCCGGCGCGGCCGGCCCGGTGAGCGGCACGGTTGCCCCGATCAGAATGCTGTTCGACGTCACGCCCGGTGCCGATGCGCTCGGCGCGGTGGCCTTGGGGGTGGAGCTGCAGGCCGCCAACACGGTGGCAGACAGGGTGATGCCCATGACACTCGTCACCAGGACACGTGTCCATCTGCCGATGGAGTTGCCATTACTCTGTCTCATCGCTGCTCCTTTTGTCGTCGCCTGTTCACTCGAACCCACTGCTCATGTGTCATGTGATCGGGAAAGCGGCCGACTGTCGTCCGGACGCGGCGGCACTCGGGGTGAGATGGAGTGCGATCCGGACCGGTAGTGCGAGATGCGCCCCCAGGACCACCGGAGGCCACCTTGGATGCCGGTAGGGGCTGCGATCATGACGACGATCAACACGACGCCGAAGATGATCGTGGCGAGGTACGCGCTCGCCCCGCTCCCGAGACTGAAGTGTCCCGAAAGCGAGGTCGACCATTGCGGGAGGTACACCAAGAGGATCGCCCCCCACCACATGCCCATGAGACTGCCCGTTCCCCCCAGCACCATGGCCGCCAGCAGCTGGATGGAGAGGGTGAGGGGGAATTCCCCCGTATTGACGACCCCGGTGGACAACCCGAGGAACGCTCCGGCCAGTCCGGCGCAAGCGGCGCTGATGACGAATGCCGTGACTTTGGTGCGAGCCACCTGTATCCCGGCCAGCGATGCGGCGATCTCGTCGTCGCGCACGGCGCGGAACGTGCGTCCGAAGCGACTGCGAAGAAGGTTGGCCAACAGGACCAAGGTCACCAACGCTCCCATGATCTGGATCCAGGCCAACCACCTCTCGGGGTTGACCGACCCCGGTGCGGCGGGGACCGTCGTGGTGAGACCCTGATCGCCCCCGAAGGTACCGCTCCACTTGTCGGCGATGGGGGGAAGGGCCAATGCGAGCAACAAGGTCATTCCGGCCAGGTACGGGCCTTTCAAGCGGGTGGCGGGGATCCCGATCAAGAGCCCCAGCACGGCGGCGGAGGCGATCGCCGCCAGCAGCTCGAGGATGAAGTTGACGTGCGTGTGCGTCATGAGCAGCGCGGTGGTGTACGCGCCGACGGCCATGAAGGCGCCGTGGCCGAGTGAGATCTGCCCGTTCACCCCGGTCAGGAGGCTCAGGCCCGCCAGGGCGATGACGTACAAGGCGATCTCGCCGACCTCGTAGTCGTTGTACGGGCTGAGGGCGGAAGTGACGAGGTAGAGGACGACCGCCCCACCGAGGGCGAGGATCAGGTGGCGACCCAGGGGCTGGGCCGGCAGCCGGATGCGGCGCAACCACGATCCGCCGTCCAACCGGACTGCAGAGGGGACCGCTTGAGTCATCTCAGACCTTCCGGGCCGGTGGTCGGGCGAAGATCCCTTCCGGCCGGGCCATGAGGGCCACCATGAGCAGGGCCAACGCGCCCAGAGGCTGAAGGCCCGACCCCAGATAGCCGCCCACGTACGAGATGCACAGGCCCGTGATCAATCCGCCGATCAATGCGCCCACAGGGCTTTCGAGACCTCCGACCACGGCTGCGGTGAAGGCGTAGACCAGGACCAGGTCCATGTAGTACGGCCCGAACGAACTGGTCGGCGCCACCAGCAGACCAGCCAATGACCCGGCTACGCCGGCCAGAGCCCACCCCAGGGTGAGGAACAACCCGACGCGCACACCGAGCAGTCTCGAGATCTCGCCTGCGAAGGCCGACGCTCTCATGCGGAGTCCGAGCGTGGTCATCCGGAACAGCAACAGCGTGGCGATCATGAGGGCGAGCACCGCCCCGAGGATGAAGACGTCGAAATGCGAGAAGGCGATCTTGGTGTGCCCGACGGTCAGCCCGCTCTGGGAGTAGGCGGCGGGAAAACCCCGGCTGGAGTTGCCGTAGATGGCTCCGGCGACGCCTTCCAGGACCACCAGCAACCCAATGGTCACGATGACCGGATTGAGCTCGGACTTTCCCTGCAGGGGGCGGATGAGGACGCGTTCGACAAGTGCACCCAACACGAATCCGATCGCCAATACCGCCACGAAGGCCCACCAGTACCCGACGCCCTGACCGAGGAGGCTCGAAGCGATGAAGGTCGTGATCATCCCCATGGCCCCCTGGGCGAAGTTGACGATCCGCGTGGCGCGAAAGATCAGCACCAGTGCCAGAGCCAACGCGGCGAAGATCATCCCGTTGGCGATGCCGTCGAGCGTGATGTTGACGAACAGGCTCATGCCAGGCTCCTAGAACCCGAGGTGGTGGTGGCGCAGGGCATTGTCGGCAGCGATCACGGATGCCTCGTCGGAGACCACGACTTCACCGAGGTTGAGCACCACGGCGTGTTGAGAGACGGACAAGGCGCTGCGTGCGTTCTGCTCGACCAGTACGACGGTCAAGTCGGTTCCTTCGGTCCGGTCCCGGAGAAGGGTCATGAGCTGTGCAGTCACGATCGGTGCCAGCCCCAACGACGGCTCGTCGAGCAACAGCAATCGTGGGCGCGAGATGAAAGCCCGGCCGATCACCAGCATCTGACGCTCTCCACCCGAGAGCGCGGACGCGTGGTGCCTCCGGAAGTCACGCAGCCGGGGGAAGAGCTCGAACGTCGCTTCGATCGCCGCCTGACGTTGGTGGTGGCCCATGCTCCACAGGGTGGGCAGCCGGAGATTCTCCTCCACCGTCAGCTCGGCGATGACGCCCCGTCCCTCCGGGACATGGGCGACGCCGCGCCGGGCGATGTTCTCGACAGGGTTCCCCACGAGCTCCTCTCCCGAGAAGCGGACCGTGCCCGAACGAGGCTTGACGAGCCCACTGATGGTGCGCAGCAGTGTGGTCTTCCCCGCACCGTTGGCACCGAGGATGGCGGTGATCGAACCGGACCGGGCCTGGAACGTCACGGACCGGAGCGCGTCCACGGCTCCGTACGAGACGCACAGGCCTTGGACCTCAAGCATCGGGCATCCCGGGTGATGCCGACACCTGGTGCACCTCGTCTCCCAGGTACGCCGTGGCGACTTCTGGGTTCGACCGGACGGCCTCGGGTGTGCCCTGCGCGATCACTTGACCGAAGTTCAGCACGACCAGCCGGTCACAAACCGACATGACCAGGTCCATGTGGTGTTCCACGAGGAGGACGCCCATGCGTGACCGTAGACCTCGGATCAGCGTCCCGAGCTCCTCCATCTCGTCGTTGGAGAGCCCGCTGGCCGGCTCGTCGAGCAAGAGAAGACCGGGTTGCGCCATGAGGGCCCGGGCCAGTGCGGCACGCTTCTGGATCGGGTAGGGGAGCGTGGCGGGGAACCGGTGCGCATGCTGGGCCACGCCGAGCTCCTCGAGGAGGTCCCGGGCGAGCCGGGCCACTCTCCGCTCCTCCCTGTTCGAGCGCCACAGACCCAGGAACGCCGACCCGATGTCGCTGTGCAGCGCGGACTGGGCCCCGATCATCACGTTCTCGAGGACGCTGAGCCCGGCGCACAGCCCGACCCCTTGGAGGGTGCGGGCGATGCCGAGTCCGGTCAGATCGTGCGGATGATGATGTTCCAGCAGTGAGGTCCCGTCGTAGGTGATGTCTCCCGAATGGGCCCGCACGAACCCGCAGATGACGTTGAACAGCGTCGTCTTGCCGGCGCCATTGGGCCCGATCACACCGACGATCTCTCCCGGAGCCGCAGCCATCGAGACGTTGTCGAGGGCGATGACGCCCCCGAATCCCACGCTCAGCTCGTTGACGAGGAGCGTCTTCTCGCCGTTGTTGGGTCCGGGAAGAGGTGCATGCACCGAGGCTACCTATGCCGCAATGACCGGAGGGGTGTCAAGGCACAGACCCACAAGCATGTGCGCGCCTTTGCCTGCCAGCCCCCGAGCATCGTGAGAGATGATACTGACCGTGCCCCACCGACACCGGCATGGGTTTCCGGTTCCGTCGGGTCCGTCGACGCGGTCCTGAGCCTCCGGTACTTCGCCCTCGGGCCGACGTCGCGGCGCGTCGCGGTCAGGACTCGACGGGCTTCCCGCCCACCGAGCGCCGCATGGCGGCGTGCAGGCGGTTCGGGGTGAGGACCCCGAGGTAATGGTCGTCGTCGTCGACGACCGGGATCCAGCGCACATCGTGCTGGAGCATCTCGCCCAGGGCCGCACGCAAGGTCGTCCCCAGCGGAACCTGGGCGGCGAAATTCTCGGTGCGAGGCCCGACCGGGCCCGTCGCCTCCGGTTCGAGCGACACCCATCCGACCAATCTGCCGTTGTCGTCGAGCACCACGGCGGTCTTGGCGTCCGAGTCCTGGGCGAGCTCCCGAACCTCTGCGATGTCGGCGGAGGGGGACACCACCGGTGGATGCGCCAGGTCTTCGCGTTCGATCCGGACGACCGCCAGGCGTCGGACCCCTCGGTCCGCTCCCACGAAGTCCGCCACAAACGGGGTCGCGGGCCGTCCCAGGATCTCGCTGGGGGCGTCGTACTGCTCCAACACGCCCCCTGCGGAGAGGACGGCGATCCGGTCACCGAGCTTGGCCGCCTCCTCGATGTCGTGGGTGACGAAGACGATCGACTTCTTGAGGTCCTCTTGCAGTTCGAGGAACTGGTTCTGGAGTCGTTGCCGCGTGACCGGATCGACAGCGCCGAAGGGTTCGTCCATGAGCAGGACCGGGGGGTCGGCTCCGAGTGCCCGCGCCACTCCGACGCGCTGGCGCTCGCCGCCCGACAACTCGTGGGGAAATCGGCGGGCGTAGCTGTGCGGTTCGAGTCCGACCATCTCGAGCAGCTCGTGCACGCGGCGTTCGACCCGGTGGGTGGCCCAGCCCAGAAGACGTGGTACCACGGCCACGTTGTCGAAGACGCGGCGGTGTGGGAAGAGCCCGCCTTGCTGGATCACGTATCCGATGCCCCGGCGCATCTGCACCGGGTCATTGGTGAGCACGTTCTCTCCCGCGATGAGGATACGGCCCGACGTCGGCTCGATGAGCCGGTTGATCATGCGCAAGGTGGTGGTCTTGCCACAGCCCGACGGGCCGACCAGGACCGTGAGCTCGCCGTCACCGATCTCCAGAGTCAGGCCGGCTACGGCCGCGGTCCCGTTGCCGTAGCTCTTGGAGACATGCTCCAACCTGATCATCGTCGCCACGATAGCAACGGAGTTGCTCGGATTCGCCCTGCGCCGCGGGGGTCGACCGCAAGTAGAGTCGGAGCGGTGGGAACGGCCCAGCCCTTCTTCCAGTGGAGCTACGTCTCGAGCCAGTGGAGCCAGATCAGCGCCGATCTGGTGCAACACATCAGCCTCAGTTTCTTGGCGCTCGGGATCGGACTCGTCATTTCGATTCCGCTCGCGTTGGTGGCATGGCGGTACCGCCTTTTGAGACCTCCGGTGTTCGGGCTCGCCAGCGC
>Ga0116225_1002960_pt1 | contig 11124 bp, 9 predicted proteins | sample Sb_taG_8_FD_88968 | JGI IMG/M metagenome (GOLD analysis project Ga0116225, IMG submission 88968) | Peat soil microbial communities from Weissenstadt, Germany - Sb_50d_c_BC metaG | ecosystem: Environmental > Terrestrial > Soil > Wetlands > Peat | place: Germany: Weissenstadt | collected 2010-09-21 | reverse complement strand
TACAACATCATGGCGGCATTTTCGTCGCGCGGGCCAACCATCAACGGCATGCTGAAACCGGATGTGACGGCGGTGGGCACCGACCTCTATATGGCGACGCAGCGTTTCAATCCCGATGGAGATCTGTACGGCCCGGACGGCTTCACGATCTCCCAGGGCACCAGTTTTTCCACGCCGCAAGTCGCCGGTGCCACGGCCCTGGTCAAACAAGTACACCCGAATTACACGCCTGCCCAGATGAAATCCGCCGTGGTCAATACCGCCGTGGGCAATGTGCTGACTGAGGACGGCTCAACTCCAGCCTTCCTGATCTCGCAAGGAGCGGGCTTGCTCGACGTTGCCGCGGCCATTTCGACCACGGTCGCCGTCGCCCCTACAAACGTTTCGTTCGGATACCTCACCAGCTTTCCGCCGGCTAACGTACCACTCCAGATCACTAATACAGGGTCCTCGTCGGTCAATCTCACATTAGCAGTGGCTCCGCTCACCTCGGATGCTAACGCCAAAGTAAACCTCAGTTCGACCTCGGTCTCCCTCAGCGCCGGTCAATCCACCACCGTCACCGCTACGCTCCGCGGCACCATGCCCGTCGCCGGCAGTTACGAAGGATTCATTACCATCAAGGGTGGAGCTAAGGAACTGCAGGTGCCTTATCTATACGTCGTGGGTGACGGCGTGCCCTTTAACGTCACCGCGACCTTCAGCGTCAGTCCGTTCGATTGCACCGCGGGCCAGGTCGTTCCCGATGGCGCCCTTGCATTCCAACTCATCGATCAATGGGGCGTTCCCGTTTCCGGAATACCCATCATCTGGACAGTTAACACAGGCGGAGGCTCCATCAGCAGCGATCCGAACCAAACCGATTCCACCACAGAAGCCGCCCCGGGAGTGCCCGGCTTCGGATTTGCCAGCGCCGCTTGCGGCCCCACCCCCGGCCCGCAGGAGTTTATGGCCACCGTCGGCGGCATGCAGGTGCTGTTCGATGGAACCGCGCGCCTCAACCCCACCATCAGCCCGAATAGCGCCGTCAATGCCGCCAGCTTCCAGGTGGGCCAAGGCGTGGCTCCCGGGTCCTACATCGCATTGTTCGGCACGGGTCTCAGCGATACCACTGACGTCTTCACTACCCCGTACCTGCCGTTGGCCATCGACAGTGTCAGTGTCAGCTTCGACGTTCCCAGCGCCAACCTCAGCCTGCCCGGTCTCATCTCCTACGTGAGTCCCGGTCAAGTCAATCTCCAAGTGCCATGGGAGTTGCAGGGACAATCGTCGGCCGTCATCAAAGTCACCATCCAGGATAGCCAGGGTACTGTCTATACCCTGCCCCTCGCCGCCTACTCGCCGGCGTTTTTCGACGAGTTGGAATCGGGCAGCAACACCCCAGTCATCGTTGCCCTTGATGCATCCGGTAATCGGATTGGGTCGTCACATCCAGCAACCCGCGGTCAGGTGGTCCAACTCTACGCCAACGGCTTGGGACCCGTGAACAATCAGCCCACGGACGGTGAACTGACCCCCATGTCCCCGCAATCCACCACCACTACTAACCCCACAGTTACCATCGGCGGCCAGCCGGCCACCGTCCAATTCAGCGGACTCGCGCCGAATCTGATCGGCGTATATCAGTTGACAGTGACGGTCCCCGCGAATATCTCAGCGGGGCTCCAGTCGGCCATCGTGACCATCAACGGCGTAGCGTCGCCAGCCGCGAATTTGCCCGTCCAGTAACGGTCACTCTGGCTGCTAACATCGGTTAGGGTTAACCATAGCGCCGCTTGCCTCTGTGTGCAGCGGAAACTTACAATGGCGATGCGGCCTCTATGGACTGGTATTACGCCGAATCGGGGCGTCAAGTGGGTCCGATTCAGGAAGATTCGTTCGATGCACTCGTGCGCTCCGGCGTCGTGCGGCCCGACACGCTGGTCTGGCAGCAAGGGATGCCGAACTGGCAGACCTATGGGATGGTCCGGCCGGTAGCCGCGCCCGTCGCACCACCGCTGGATGCGGCGGCCTCAGTCACTCCGGGCCCTTCGACGCGTTTCTGCAGCGAGTGCGGACGGCCCTTTCCTCAAAGCGAGCTCATTCCCTTCGGCAGTTCTTTCGTATGCGCCACGTGTAAGGAAACCTTCGCCCACAAGCTGCGCGAAGGCGTCAACGTCGCGGGCGCGCTCCGCTATGCCGGATTCTGGATTCGTTTCGTTGCGATTCTGATCGACGGAGCCATCCTGGTAACCGTCAGCCTGCTGCTTAACGCGGTCGCCGGGCTTGTGCTTTTCACCGGCGGAGTTGCGCGCGGGGGGGCTATGGCGGGACTGTCGGGCGCATATTTCGCCATTCAGGGAGTGATTTTTTTCGTGAACCTCGGCATAGGGATTTGGTACCAGGTTTACTTTCTGACCCACTACAGCGCCACGCCCGGCAAGTTGGCGCTCCGCCTGAAGGTGATTCCCGCAAAAGGTGGACCCATTTCAATGCCGCTCGCCATAGCCCGCTTCTTCGCCAACTACCTGAGTATGTTCACTCTCGGGATCGGCTACATGATGGCGGGGTTCGACCCACAGAAGCGCGCGCTGCATGATCGCATTTGTGAGACGCGTGTGATCCACGCGTAAAGAAAGGCAATGCCCGTTACTTGCGCCCGATGCCAGGCGCCCCTCCCGAACTACTTCTTCATCGTCACTAACCTAATGCCCTGTCCTTCTTGCGGCACAGAAACCAGGGTTCACGCCTTTCCCGCGCTGTTTCGAAGCCAACCGGCGCCAGCGGTGGGTGAGCTATCCGTGGCGGGAGAGGCTGGCTGCTTCTATCATCCCGATAAACGCGCCATTGTGACCTGCCATCTGTGCGGGCGGTTTCTGTGCGGGCTATGCAACGTCGACTTCAAACAGCAGAACTGGTGCCCTGGCTGCCTCGAATCCAGCAGCCGCAAGCGCAAGGGAATCGACTTCGAGAACCACCGTGTCCTATACGATTCCGTCGCGCTGGCCTTCGCGACACTGCCGTTTCTTGCGCTCTTCTATCCCTCTCTCATCGGTGCGCCCGTGGCGCTTTACATCTCCGTCCGATACTGGAAAGCACCCGGCAGCATTCTTCCGCGAACGAAGATCCGTTTCCTCGTTGCTATTTTGCTGGCAATCGGCCAATTGGTGTTGATGGGAGCGCTCATCTACACGGTTGTGCACTCTACCAGACGCGCATGAAGTGGCGAAGCGAGCGCCGGTACCGCAGGCTGCCGGGCCGCCCCTTCAGCGCCATCAGCCGGGACTCCCTTTGGCTGGCTGAAGATCATTTGCTCTCCGTGCAATCCAACCGCTTCTCCGAAACCTACCGGCGATATTACTTTCGCGACATTCAAGCCTTCACCATCCAGCGCAAGGCGCCCATTAGCCCGTGGACGTATGCCGCCGGAGCCGTGGCGGCTGCGTTCCTCGCTCCGGGACTATTGTTTGAGTTTCAAAGAACGTTCTTGTGGATTTCAGGGGGCCTGTTTCTAGCCATCACTCTGGCTCTGATCGGCCTAGGTCCCACTTGCGTGTGTTACATTCAAACCGCCGTCAGCCGCGACCGGCTCGGTTCCTTGCGCTGGATTCGAACCGCAGAGAAAGCATTGAGTATTCTGCAGCCGGGCATCGAACAAGTGCAAGGCGCTATGACCCCCGAACTCGCCGCGCTGCCCTCGGAGCCGCCGCCGATCCCTGCGCCCGCGATCCAACCGCCACCTCTGCCCGGTGCAAAACCACCCGAGACTGGCTGGGGCTACGAGTTTCTGTTCGTTATTCTCCTGCTGGACAGTCTCCAGTCCTACCTCAGTTTGTCTCACAGGGGAACCCCTGTGGATGTCGCCGGGTGGACCATTCTGATCACCGAGGTCATCTGCATCGTCTGGCTCATGATCCGGCAGCGGCGCTTCGAGGTCCCTGGCGCCATTCGAGTCATCGTAATTTTGGCGCTGGTTGTCACGGCCGGATTCACCTACGCCGTCTATATGCTCAGAACCATCGCTGCGCAATTGAAACCCGGGACTGCTACCTATCCCGGTTACGTTCCTCTACATATGACTGCTATCGCGGTGTATGGCGTCCTCGGTGTCGCCGGCCTGGGGCTCATTACTCGTCACCGGCAATTCTTGCGCCGCTCGCCGCCCGTCGCCTCTCCACAGTGAGGACCCCGCCATCTCCACACTTGCTCAGCAGCGTTGTTTTCATCATGCGCACCGCGAGGCGGTTTGCCGCTGTCCGAATTGCGCGAACTACTATTGCCGCGAGTGCGTCACGGAGCATGAGGACACACTCATCTGTGCGGCCTGCCTACGCCGGCTGGCCTCACCGGCGCCGCGCCACCGGACCCTGGGCCGCGCCGCGGGCGTCCTCACTGCATTTGCCGGTCTGCTGCTCTCGTGGCTCTTTTTCTACTACGTTGGACGCGTTCTCATCCTGATACCAGCTGATGTCCACGAAGGGACTGAATGGCAGCCCTAAAGGAGCGTAGCGCCATCGAACTGCTGGAAGAGGCCTTTCACCTGCTCCGCGAGGCGCCGGCGAGTCAGCTCCTCCTTTACTATCTCGGGACTCTTCCCTTCTTGCTCGGCGTACTTTTCTTCTGGGCGGAAATGGCGCACAGCGCTTTCGCGGCCGCGCGCTGCACCGAGGAGTCCTTGGGTGTTGCCGTCCTCTACATCTGGATGGCGTTCTGGCAGGCACGATTCGCCCACGGCCTGTATGCGCAGGTCAGCGGTTCCCCTGCTCCCGTGCCCGTAGCCGTTTGGAGAACTGCGTACCTTCAGGCGCTGGTGCAATCCACCAAACTTTTTGTCCTGCCCGTGGCGTCGCTGTGTTTGCTGCCTCTGGCGTCTGTCTTCGCTTTCTATCAAAATGCCGCTGTTTTGGCGGATGCCGCCCCCAACCTGCGCTCTCTCGTTTCAAAAGCAGCCCGGCAAGCCGCGTATCGTTCCCGCCAGAACTGGATGCTGGTTTCGATTCTGTCGCTGTTTTCTTTGTTCGCTTTTCTCAATCTTTTGGTTACACTCTTTCTCGCCCCGCATCTGGTCAAGATGCTGTTCGGCATCGAAAGCGCTTTCTCGCGCAGTGGCGGCTATCTGCTGAACTCGACGCTCATCGCAGCCGCGGCCGGCCTCGCGTGGGCTGCGGTAGATCCGCTCATCAAGGCGGTTTATGTGCTGAGATGTTTCTACGGTGAATCCGTGACCACTGGAGCGGATCTCAAAGCAGCCATTTCGACCCTCCGGCGAGCCGCCACGCTGGTGTGTCTTCTGGCGGCCGTTTGTCCCGCCATCCGTGCCCAAAGTCCCATACCGCCTTCCGATCTCGACCGCTCCATCGATCAGGTCATCCACCGTCCCACATACGCCTGGCGAATGCCGCGCAATGCTGTTGCAAACGACGAGTCCCATGGCTTCCTCGGCGAAGCCGTGAATGCGATGGATCGCGAGCTGCGGCGGGCGGCCAAATGGTTCCAAAATTTTCTCGAGTGGCTCCGCGAGAAATTCCGCGAAGAGCCTTCACCAGCCGACTCCACGCGCGGCAACTTGCGCTCCGCCCAGAAACTCCGCTGGCTTCTCTACGCATTAATCGCTTTGCTGATCATCGCGGCGGTAGTTCTTCTCCTGCGTGTCTTACGTGCAAAGCGGATAGCGCAGCCGGTCATGCAGACTGCCGAGGCGGCCCCGGCTGAAAATCTGGCGGATGACCGCTTGGAGGCCGACAAGATCCCGGAAGACCGCTGGCTCACAATCGCCCAGGAGCTCATGGCGCGCGGCGAGCTGCGCACGGCCGTTCGCGCTCTGTATCTGGCCAGCCTTTCGTATCTCGCGCGGCACGCGCTGGTCACCGTCCAGGCCGCGAAAACCAACCGCCAATATGAAGCCGAGCTGCGGCGCAGAACCCGCGACAAGATCGATGTGGCGCGCCTGTTTTCTGAAAATGCCCGCGTCTTCGAGCGCGCCTGGTACGGCGATCATATCGTGAGCATGCAAATCGTCGAAAGCTTTCAAGACAATCTCCAAAGGATGAAGGCACGTGCGGAAAGCTAGCTGGCTCGTACTGGCGCTCGCGCTGGCCTTCGCCTTCGGCCTGGTCCAACTGTTCCGTTGGCGTTTCGAAGCGGGCGACGTGTACCCGCAATATTCGTCGCTCCGCACCGGCCCCATGGGAACACAGGCGCTGTTCGAAAGCTTCCAGGCCATCCGTGGCGTTTCGGTCTCGCGCAACTATCAGCCGCTCGAGCGATTGAAGCCCAGCGGCGGCACAATTTTCTACCTGGGCGTGGACTCGGATGCACTGGGGCCTGCTGATCTGGATAATTTCGACAAACTCACAGCCGGCGGCGCGCGCCTGGTGATCGGGTTGCTGCCGGTTTTGGACTTGCCTCCAGTAGTCGTGACGCGTCGCGTGCAGCTGAAGCCCTGGGGCGTCACCCTGGCGCTCGCCGAGCAGAATCCCAAACGGGTCTCGAATCTTCTCTATTTCATCGCGTCCAAAGATTGGAGCGTAGCTCGCGCCACATCCGGGCACGCCGTCTTGATCGAGCGCAAATTCGGCAAAGGATCCGTCGTTTTGGCGGCCGACGGCTATCCCATGAGCAACCAGGCGCTCATGTTCGATCGCGACGCCGGCTTGCTCAGCTGGTTTGCCGGCGCCAATCGTCGCTTGGTTTTCGATGAATCGCATTTCGGGGTAACGGAAACGGGAAGCGTAGCCGCGCTTGGCCGCCGCTATCACCTGCACGCATTCTTGGCCGCGCTGTTGCTGCTCGCGGTTTTGTTTATCTGGAAAAACTCCACGCCGCTCGTGCCGCCGTCGCCGGTGGAACATTCCGCTGCACCGGCCGCGCAATCCTGGGGCATGCCGCCTTATCTGTTGCGGCGCGCCGCTCCTCCCGCGGAATTGATGGGCGCGTGTCTGAACGAGTGGCGCAAATCGCTTCCAATCGGGCCGCGGTATTCGGGGGAAAAATTGCAGCGAGTGGAAGAAATCGCGCACAGCGAGCACGATCCGGTTAAAGCCTATCGGGCTATCGGCCGGGCGCTCGCGGGAGAGAAATGATGGAAGAACAGTTGGAACGTGAAGCCGCGCTCGAAAAGCTGCAAGACGTGCTCGCGCGCGTCAAAACCGAGGTGGCGAAGGTGATCATCGGCCAGCATAGCGTCATCGAGCAGGCCCTGATTGTCATCTTCACCCGCCAGCACGCGCTGATCGAGGGCGTGCCCGGAGTCGCCAAGACCCTGCTCACACGCACGCTCGCCCACGTGCTCGGTTGCGAGTTCGCGCGCATCCAGTTCACACCCGATCTCATGCCCGCGGACATCACCGGCACCAACGTCTTCAACTTGCAGCGCAACGAATTCACTTTGATTCGCGGGCCCGTGTTCACCAGCTTTCTTTTGGCCGACGAGATCAATCGCGCTCCCGCCAAAACCCAATCGGCGCTGTTGCAGGCCATGCAGGAGCGCTGCGTCACCATCGACCGTGAAACGCACGCTCTTTCTCCCAACTTCACCGTGTTCGCTACGCAAAATCCCATCGAGTCCGAAGGCACCTATCCCCTTCCCGAAGCGCAGAAGGACCGCTTCATGTTCAAAATCACCATGCCCTGGCCGGAGCGCGATGACGAGCTGGATCTCGCCCGCCGCACCCTTGGCGCCGATTCGCCCGAAGCCATGCTTGCCCGTGGCGTCGTCCAGCCGGTACTCCGAATGGAAGAACTCGCGCCCCTGCGCCGCTCTCTGGAGCAGATCACGGTGCGCGAGGAGCTGGTCACCTATCTGGTGGACGTAATCCGCCGCACGCGCACGCACGAAAGTGTGCTGGTGGGCGGCGGCCCTCGCGCCACGCAGGCGCTCTTGCTGGCCAGCCGCGCCTACGCAGCCGTCTCCAGCAGAGATTTTGTGGCGCCGGACGATATCCACGCGGTCGCCGTACCTGTGCTCGGGCACCGGTTGATTTTGCGGCCTGAGTTCGAAATCGAAGGCGTCACCGTGCAGGAAGTCATCCAGAAAATCCTGGCCGAGGTTCCGGTGCCCCGATGATTGTTCCACGGACGCGATTGCTGGTATCGGAAACGCTGATCCTGCTGCCCTGCGCAGCGGTGGGAGCGCTCGTGCCGGATGTCGCCCTCGCGTGCATTGCGATCGCCGTTCTCTTTGCCGCCGTCGCCGGCGCCGACGCTCTCCTGGCTCGCGGCGCGCTGGCAGGCATCCGTTTGGAAACTCCGGATGTCCTGCGCCTGGTAGCCGAACGCCCGGCAGAAATCCCTCTGAAGCTAACGAACACAAGCATGGCTCCCAAACCCTTGCGGATCGGTCTGGCTCTTCCCGCCGCAATTCACTCCCAGGCTCCGGAGCTGACCCTGATCGCTCCCCCTGGTGCCTCCCAGGCCGTGTGGGCCTGTACACCGGCGCGGCGCGGCCGCCATGCGCTCGATGCCGTTTATCTCGAAACTCCCTCTCTGCTGGGCCTGTGGTCCAAGCGCTCCCGCGTGCTCGTCCGTTCGGAGCTGCGCGTCTATCCCAACCTGCGAAAAGAGCACATTGAGACCTTGTTCCTCAACCGCGGCAATTTCGGCGTCCACCTGTTTCGCCAGGTCGGCAAAGGCCGTGAATTCGAAAAGCTCCGCGAGTACGCCCCCGGCGATGGTTTTGATGAGATCGATTGGAAGGCCACGGCCCGCCGCGCACGTCCCATCACCCGCGTTTTCCAAGTCGAGCGCACCCAGGAAGTCTACGCGGTCATCGACACCTCGCGCCTCAGCGCTCGCGGCGCCACCCTCGATCGCTTCGTCTCCGCCGCGCTCGCGTTGGGACTCGCGGCCGAACGCCAGGGCGACCTCTTCGGCCTAGTCGCGTTCAGCGACAAGCTGCGCCAGTTCGTTCGCGCCAAGAACGGCAAGCCTCACTACAACGCCTGCCGCGATGCCCTCTATTATCTGGAGGCCGAGAAAGCCTCACCCGATTTCGATGAGCTCTGCACCTTCCTCCGCCTGCGACTTCGGCGTCGCGCTCTGCTGATGTTCCTCACCGAGCTGGACGATCCCGTTCTCGCCGAAAGCTTCATCCACAACGTGAAGTTGATCTCCCGCCAGCATCTGGTGCTGGTGAACATGCTGCGTCCGTTGGGGGCCGCGCCACTGTTTCGTGACACCGAGGTTCACGAAGTGGACGACGTCTACCGCCGCTTCGCCGGCCATCTCTTATGGCACAAGCTCCGGGAAACCGAGAAAGTGCTCGGCAACGCGGGCGTCCGGTTTTCATTGCTCGATCCCGCGCGCCTCAGCGCCGAGCTCATCGCCTCCTACCAGAACATCAAAGCGCGGCAGCTCATATGATTCTCGACCTGCCCAGATTTCTCTCCGCCGAGCGCCGTTACTGGACCGAGCTCGAATCCGCGCTGGACCGCATTGAAAGCGACCCGTCGCGCCGCCCCCAGCTTGACGAAATCAAGGCGTTGCACTACCTCTACCAGCGCGCCTCCGCCGATCTGGCGAAAATGGCGACGTTTTCCTCCGAGCCCGAAACCCGCCGCTATCTCGAATCTCTGGTCGCCCGCGCGTATGCCGAGATCCACGAGAGCCGCGAAGCTCGCCGCCGTGTGCATGTGCGGCGCTGGTTCGCTCAGGAGCTGCCACAGGCCTTTCGCCGCCACGTGCGCGCCTTCTGGCTGGCGGTTGCCATCACCTTGGCCGGCTGCGCGTTCGGTGCCCTCGCTCTGCGCATCGATCCCGAAGCCAAAGCCGTCATCATGCCTTTCGGCGGCTTGTTGGAGAACCCCGCAACACGCGTTGCCCGCGAGGAACACGCCAAAGAGGACCGTCTCCACGGGGTGAAAAACACTTTCGCGGCCCAACTGATGACACACAACACGCAGGTGGCCTTCACCACCCTGGCGCTCGGCATGACCTGGGGTTTCGGAACCATCCTCATTCTCTTCTATAACGGCGTCACCCTCGGCGCCGTGTCGTTGGACTATATCCAGGCTGGCCAGTCGAACTTTCTGATGGGCTGGCTCCTCCCGCACGGCGCGGCGGAAATTCCCGCTATCCTTCTCGCTGGACAGGCCGGATTCATCCTGGCCGGCGCACTCATCGGCTGGGGAACTAGCCTGCCCCGCGGCCAGCGCCTGCGCGCCGTTTCGCGCGACGTGCTGACTTTGATCTTTGGAATGTGCCTGTTGCTGGTGTGGGCCGGGATCATTGAGGCGTTTTTTTCCCAATATCACCAGCCCGTGATCCCCTATACGCTCAAAATCGCCTTTGGAGCCGTGGAGTTAGCGGCTCTGACCTTATATCTCAGCCGCTCCGGAACGTCCGCCCAATGAGCCCCGCGCGGACCAGTTCGCTCGTCATCGAAACGCCAGAAGGGATCTCGTTCACCCTGATTCTCGCCAGCCCCATCACGCGTTTCCTCGCTTGGCTCATCGACTTCATCGCCATCATGGCCCTCGATTCCGCGCTCCAGAATGCCCTTCAAATTACCGGCATCTTAGGCGCTGATTTCGCACAAGCCGCCGGCATCCTGGCATATTTCGCCCTCTCCACCGGCTACGGCATTGGCCTCGAATGGCGATTGCGCGGCCAGACGCTCGGAAAACGCGTTCTCGGGCTCCGCGTGATGGACGCGCAAGGCCTGCGACTCGATTTCAGCCAGATCGTCATTCGTAACCTGTTGCGTGCCATCGATCTTCTTCCAGGCTTCTACCTGGTGGGCGGCATGGTCTCCGTCTTCACCAAAAACGCCCAGCGGCTGGGTGACCTCGCCGCAAACACCATCGTCGTACGCAACCCGAGAATCGAGCAACCCGATCTCGATCGCCTTCTCGGCGGCAAATTCAATTCATTGCTTGAATATCAACACCTTGCCGCCCGCCTCAGGCAAAGGGCCACGCCCGAGCTCGCCGGAATTGCACTGAGCGCGCTCCTGCGCCGTGAAGAATTCGAGCCCCATGCACGCGTCGAGCTATTCGACGAGCTCGCCAGCTGCGTTCAATCTGTCGTCGAATTTCCCGCCGAAGCCGTAGAGAGCATTACCTCCGAACAGTACGTCCGGAACGCTGTGGAAATTCTGTACCGCCGTAGCAATTGATCTAACTCCCACGGATTTCTAAGCCAACGGGG
>Ga0116225_1002947_pt1 | contig 11157 bp, 10 predicted proteins | sample Sb_taG_8_FD_88968 | JGI IMG/M metagenome (GOLD analysis project Ga0116225, IMG submission 88968) | Peat soil microbial communities from Weissenstadt, Germany - Sb_50d_c_BC metaG | ecosystem: Environmental > Terrestrial > Soil > Wetlands > Peat | place: Germany: Weissenstadt | collected 2010-09-21 | reverse complement strand
GTTGGAATGGCCGGCGAGTTGTTGCGCCGTCGAAATGTCGGCGCCAGCGTCGAGCAGATCTGAAATGAAGGAGCGCCGAAGATCGTGCGGGGAGAACGAAGCCACGCCTGCTTCGTCCGCCCGTTTTCGCAGGATGTGGAGGACTGCCTGATCGGTCATACGGTGGATCGTGATTCTGCCGCTCTTATTAATGTTGCAGAACAGCGGGCCGGGATCACTGCCACGAACAAGGAGCCAGTCCTTCAGCGCGTCGGCGGACCCGTTGGTGGCATAGCCGATCCGATCCTTGCGGCCTTTGGCACCACGGATCACCAGTTCGCCGGTCTCCTGGTTGTAGTTGGCGAGATCCAGGCCCACACTCTCCGAACGCCGCAGGCCGGCTCCGTAGAGAACGGCGACCAGAGCGGCGTCACGAATTCCGGCCGGCGACGAATCCCGTCCACACGTGTTCATCAGTGCTGCAATCTCACCAGAGGCCAGCGCGCGGCCACGGGGAAGTGTCTGGGCCGCGCACCTGCAATGCCAATACAATGAAGTTTCCATGAGAGAAGCCTTGGCGGGAAAAATCAATCTCGGCTACCTGATCTTCCTGGCTGCCACGGCGGCGTTAGGAGGGCTGCTCTTCGGCTTCGACATCGCCATTATCACCGGCGCCGGTCCGTTCCTGACCCATCGCTTTCAATTGAACGACTTGAGCCTGGGCTGGGCTTTCAGTTCGCTCCTGTTCGGCTGCGTGATCGGCTCGACGGTGGCCGGGCGCCTCACTAATCGGTACGGTCGGCGGAGCATTCTGTTGTGGGTGGCGGCGCTGTTCTCCGCCACTTCCATCGCCACCGGCGTGGCTCCGAGTTTCACCAGTTTCGTGCTGGCGCGCTTCATCGGCGGGCTGGCGGTCGGAGGCGCGTCCATTCTGTCGCCCATGTATGTGGCGGAAGTTTCGCCGCCTTCATTGCGGGGGCGCATGGGGACGCTATATCAGTTGTCCATCGTGGTCGGCATCCTCATGTCGTATTGCATCAACTACCTACTACGCAACGCAGGCGCGGCCAATTGGCGCTGGATGTTCATAACCGGGGTGGTCCCCGCGGTGATTTTCTTCCTGCTGTTGCTGCGCGCGCCCGAGACGCCGCGCTACCTGTTTTTGGCTAGCCGGGAACGCGAGGGGTTGGCGATTCTGGAGCGCATTGCGGGACGCGCGAGCGCCGAATCGGAGGCCGTCGAAATCCGCGCCAGCCTGTCGGAGAAGCGCCAAGCCTGGCTCGATCTGCTGCGGCCTGGAATCCGGCGTGCCGTGGTGGTCGGCTTTGTTCTAGCCATCCTGGTTCACGTCTCCGGGATTAACACCATCATTGACTACGCTCCCACCATCCTGCGCTCCGCTGGCTGGAAGCTCGATGCCGCGCTGTTTTCCACCTTCATCGTCGGGGTTAATAATCTCGTGTTCACCTTGGTATCGTTCTGGGTGATCGACCGCTACGGGCGAAAGCCGCTCTACATCGTCGGCTCACTCGGCATGGCAGCCGCCCTGACGCTCCTCGCCGTGGCGGTAGCGGCCGGCCGTTTCCAAGGCACTGTCGTGCTCGTCTTAATCCTGGGCTATTTGGCGTTTTTCGCGTCGTGCATCGGCCCGGTATTTTGGACGTTGGTCTCGGAGATCTTTCCGAACAACATCCGCGGCACCGCCATGGCCGTGCCCGTTCTCACGCAGTGGCTCGCCAACGCCGTGGTCGTGCTCTTCTTCCCGTATGCGTTCAACCAGATCGGCAAGGTAGTCACATTCGGATTCCTGGCGGCAATGGCCATCGCGCAGGCCGTCGTGACCTGGCGATGGGTTCCCGAAACCAAGAATAAGACTTTGGAGGAGATCGAAAGGGCTTGGGCGGGCGAAGAGGCAGTGGAGACCGCAGTTTCCGCCAAATGAGGGGCCCGCATTTCGCAGGCTGGACTGGCTCCAGATGGCGCTGCGACGCGCGGAACTTAGTGCGCCGGCCAACAGAATACCGACGTCATACCCAGTACACGCATTTCCGCGCTTCGTCGACGAACGCCTCCAGCAGAGGCAGGTCGGCTTCAAAGAAGTGATCCGAGGGGCTCAGAACATATCCGCCACCCGCACCGGCCGCTTCGAAGCAGCGGCGGACTTCGCGGCGGGTCTCCTCAGGCGTGCAGCCTTTCAGAAAGTGAAACTGGTCGAAACCGCCGATCATGCAGACGCGATCCCCGATGCGGCGCTTGGCCTCGGCCAGGTTTGTATCGCCGCCCATGCTTCGGGGCGTGAACGTTTCCATGGCATCGGGGTTCATATCGGCGATGCGCTCCAGCAACGGCATCATGCCCCCGCAGGTGTGATAGACGATCCGCTGCCCGGCGCGGTGGGCCTCCTCGATCAGTTCGCAATCGTACGGTGCGACGAAGCGGTCGAAGATGCGCGGCGAGATCACCGTGGACGAGGCATCGCCGCCACCAAGTTCAAGAATGTCGTAGCGCGCGCCCTTCAGCGACCGCACGAACACGCGCTTGCGGCGCTGTAGGATCTTGAGGAACTCATGTACCCATTGCGGGTCGTCCTGCGTTGCTAAGATCATCGTTTCGGTGCCCGCCAGGCAGCAGGCGTCCTGCCAGCAGCCCGGTTGACCGAACACGTCGAAGCAGCAGATATGGCCGCGCACGATGCCACCCTGGCCCATCTTCTCGGCCGCTAGGTTGACCTCTGCGACGTCGCACTTCGGTGCCGTGGCGAACTCGCCGATCACGTCGATGTTCGGCTTTTGCTTGATCAACGGCTCGCGGACCCAGGCCGTGTACCCGGCGTCCTCGATCACCATTCTCAACTCGCTCCGCGGCGTCACGAAACGATAGCGGGTGAGGCGGCGCGCGCCCTCGGAGCAGTCCTCGAACTCCACACGCCACTCTGGAGACGAAACACGCCGGCTCTCCAGAAACCCGATCTCCCCTTGCAGCGGGTCGGGGTACTCGCCGGCCTCGGCGTCCGGCATATGTGGCACGGTCCAGTGGATGGCGTCCAGAAAGAAGCGGTCGAAAAACTCGCCAGCGGAGATGTCCCCCAAATGCGATTTGAGGAACGCCGGCATCACATGATGCGTGGTCACGGGCAGCCGATCCGGAATCTGGCGCCGGATGGCGCAAAGCAGGCGTTGGCGGGGCGTCATGGGATGCTGCGTCCGTGGCTGATTGTCTCTTCTTTTCCGTGTGAAAACAACCACGCCGATTCTCTTCGGGAGAAGGGTCCGAGGACGTCCCAGTTGAGCCCGAGGCCCTTGGTCTCGAGTAGACAGTAGGTTCCGTAGTACCAGATGCCGTTGTGAACGAGGCTCCCGCAGGGGTAGCGGCCGCCGTAGGGCGTGGGATTGCCGGGGAACGCGCCGATGTACGTCACGGTCAGATGGAGCGGATCGTCGCCCGTGATCTTGGCGCAAGAGGTAGTGGCCTTCTCTCCGCCCGACCCATTCCGCACACCGTTCACTTCGCCGTCGGTCCAGGGCGAGTACATGGCACCGTCGGAGGCCCACGACGGGTACCACGTATCGGCGTTGGTGTAGGAGGCCTGGCGTCCGGTGAAGGCGAGGCCGCGGATCGACTTCGAGGGCGCAAAAGGGCAGCCGGAGGGCGGCTGCGAGGGCCATACGCCATCGGGTCCAAGGTGGACTACAGCGTCGGCGTCTTGCGGCTCGGGCGGGTCCGCGGCCAGCAACGGCGTCCAGAGTCCAGACGCGGATAAAACGAGCCACTCGCGACGGTTGATCATGGCGTTTCTCCCGTTGCTTCTTCATGCGTTCGCTCCACTATCTTACTGGGAGAACGCTCTCTCCATTTCCAGCTGAACCATTGCTTCGCGTTGATGTCCTTTGTGACCTGATAGGTGAAACTACAAGCTCCGGGCGGTGGGCGCAAGAGGTGAATTGCTGGTGTAGATCCTGGGAGGCAGACGGAAATTTAGAGGGCTGGGACGGGTCCAGAAGAGGCAGAAAGTACAGGTAGCCGAAGATGAGAAAGGTAGCCGGATAGGTAGCTGGATGTAAGTGATAGAGGACCAGGGAGTTAACCCCAGAGTAGCCACGGTAGCCACATTTTCTAAAGAGTTTTCCTTAGTTGTTAAGAATCCTATAAGTAAAATGGACCAAAAGTCTCTGCAGAATCCGGCTACCTCGGCTACCTTTCGCACAACTCCTTAGCTGTCTATAGGCTACAGCGAAATTCATCCGGCTACCAATCCGGCTACCTCGGCTACCTTTTCCGTTCAAAAGCACAAGGTCCGTGAATGAAGAATCAAGCTTGTCTAAATAGAGTAGAGGGAGTCAGAAAACTGCGGTGGACCCCAAGGCTGAGACAACCAGTTAACCCACTGTTCGCCGTCCGCTGAGAATTCATTGTACGACGTGTCCTTTCGATTCCAAAATTGGGTCCATGTTCGACCTCGGACTCAATCTCACGATGCAGGCCGTGCGCCGCCAGCTTGCAGCCATGCCCCACGACCTCTATCTCGTCCGTCTGATTCATTGCCAAACCAGAAGAGCATTTCCCGGAGAGCGGCTGTGGACCGCTGCCCAACTGACGCATCCAGCCACCATCAGGTTCTTGCGCGTTCGCAACCGGGAGGGTTGCGACGTCTACCTCCATCCCTACGCCGAGCAGCGCAATGCGGGCTACATCCTCGTCGATCTGGATGACGCTGGCCCAGCCGTCGTCGAAGCCATGCGGGCCGCTGGTCACGAACCGTGTGTGGTACTCCAAACCAGCCCCGGCAATCTCCAGGCCTGGGTGCAAGTCAGTGACACACCCATCCCAGCTGCCGTTGCCAGCCAGGTCGGCAAACAGTTGGCCAACCTCTATGGCGGCGACTTGGCCAGCACCGATTGGCGTCATCTGGGCCGCTTGGCCGGCTTCACCAATCAGAAACCCCAGCGACGCAACCGACGCGGTGACTCGCCGTGGGTGAAGGCGCTGCATACCCACGCCGGCTTGGCTGCCCAGGGCGCCGCTTTGCTCCAGGCGGCGGAGCACGGTTTGGACAGTCCATCGAACCCGGCGCAGGCCTCCCGTCTGCCTCTGCCGGCGGCCACACACACCCACGCGGCGGGCTCTACGGCGACCGCCAAAATCTATGCCCGTTGGTTGCACCGGCTGCGGATTCTGGAACGCTTCCCACAGCCCGACTGGAGCATCGCGGATAAATGGATCGCCAAGGAATTGCTCCTCCGGGGAATGCCGGCTCCACAAGTCGTAACCATCCTGCGCGGCGGCAGTCCGGGATTTCCGCGACAACACTCCCATCCAGAGGATTACCTCCGCCGCACACTCGCACGTGCTACGCAGGAACTCGAAGCCAGCCCTTTTCCTGGGCGCGGTCTCTTCCTTCACCGCGATGATCCAACCCCTGCAGCCGGCTGGTGATCGCCCCCCGCCCCTGTGTGGAATCTTCATGCCGAAGCCCTCGCTGCCTCCGGCGCCGTGCGCGTCACCAGCGTGCGTTCAAACTGCGCCGGTGATCGGTAGTCCAATGCCGAGTGCAGACGCTTTTCGTTGTAGACCTTCTCCAAAAACTCGCCGATGGCGGCGCGGGCGTGTGCCAGATTCCGATATTCAGTTCGGTATACCTCTTCATATTTGAGGGTCTTCATGAACGACTCACACGCGGCATTGTCCCAGGGGTTCGCCTTGCGACTCATGCTGATGTCAATGCCGTTGTCCTTCAGTAAGTCCGTGTAATCGCCGCTGGCGTACTGCACCCCCCGGTCGGAATGATGAACCAACCCGGGCCGCACCGTTCTCTCCTGCAGCGCCATGCGCAGCGCAGTCAGCGTCAAGGAATCGTCCAGCCCATCATTCAGGTGCCATCCGATCACGCGCCGCGAATAGGCATCCAGGATCACCGCCAGGTAGACGAACTCCTCTTCCAGCCGGATGTACGTGATGTCCGCTATCCAAAGCTGATCGACGCCGGTGAGGATCATCGAGGCCGCCCGATTGGGATAGACCTTCAACCCGTGCGCCGAGTCGGTCGTCACCACGAACTTCCGCTTCACCACGCACAGAAGATTGTCTTCCCGCATCAGCCGCTGCACCCGCTTGCGATTGACTTCCCAGCCGCGGGCCTTCAGTTCCTGCGTGATCCGGCGGCTTCCATAGCTGGGCCACTCCAACGCGATCTTCTGCATCTCATCGCGCAAGTCCAGGTCCAACGCGCAGGGCTTTTCCGGGTCCAGAAAACGGTAGTAGCCCGCGCGGCTGAATCCCGCCGCCTCGCACATCCGGAGCACGCTCAACCTGGTCCCGGTTTTCACTTCTTCCTCGACCTGCCCGTAGAAGGCGCGCCGTTGTTGAATGCCCGCAGCAGGCGCTGCTCCTCGACATGCTGCAAGGCTCGCTTTAAAAAATCGATCTCCATGGCCTGCTGGCCAACCTTCCGTTCCAACTCGGCCATCCGGCTCTCTTCGGCGCGTTTCTTGCCCGCGCCACTGAACGCCCGCTCACCGTGATCCTGCAACTCCCGGCGCCAGCGGTGCAGGTCACTGGGATGCACCTCCAAGGCGCGGGCCACCTCGGCCACGCTCTGGCCACTGTTCAGCCGGCTCACCGCCGTCTGCTTGAAATCTTTGGTGAATTTTCTGCGAGTCTTCATGTTCCAGTTTTCCCCTTCAATGATTTTCAGGGGTTAACTGGCTGTCTCAAAAATGGGGTCCACTCCAAACATGGAAGATAGAGATTTCTACACCGTGCCCGAGCTTGCATTGATCGCTTTCGTGTGCAGAGCGACCGTGTACACATGGATCAAACGCGGCTGGTTGAAAGCATACCGAATGGGTGGTCATCAGCGCGTGAGCAAGACTGCTTGGCAGGACTTTCTAGCTCGGTAAAAAGAAGTGCCGTCAAAGAGTCCGAAGCTCCTTGACGGCGGGAATGAGGTAATGTCTGTCACCAATATTTATCACACACATCTAGAACGAATCACAGAGGGTTGGGATACACTCCCACTTCCACCAGCAAATGGTCGTCCCTCGAAAGTGCCGACGATCCCTGGCTGGCCGGAAAAAGCAGCCGCACATCAATACACGGAATCCGACTTCGACCGAGAGGGCACAGCGCTCGGAGTTCTACTTGGCGGCGCGAGGAATCTGACGGACGTCGATTGTGACACACAGCTTGCGGTAGCCCTGGCCGCACAAGGCCTGCCGATGCGGGAAAGCACCTGCAAATTCGGCCACAAGTCAAAGACTCCGTCTCATTATCTCTACTACACGGACGAATCGTTACCGTCGGCGAAACTCAAAGATCCGCTGACGCAGGAATGCATCATCGAGTATCGCTCCGTCAAGAAGGATGGGTCCAGGGGCTACCAGACGGTCATTCCTCCTTCGATCCATCCGTCCGGGGAGCCAATCGAGTACCTCCCAGGTCACGAGCCGTCACAGATCGTAACAATATCCGCCCAGAAGTTGCTCCGGAGGGTTCTCAGCATTGGAGCCATCGCACTGATGGCGAAGTACTGGCCTGAGAATGATCGCCACTACACCAAGCGTGCATGGGCCAGGGTGTTGTCCAAAGGAGGCCTGAAGCCCAACGACATCGAGGCAATCATCACCAGCGCGTATGAACACTCGCGAAAGCCTGGACACAATCACAGCAAAGACTTGAAAGACATCCGTGAGGTATGGAGTCCATCCAGCAGAACGAGGCCGAAAATCTGTATGGTTTCCCAAAACTGCTGGAATCCTACGACCGCAAAGTCCTGAACGTAATTCTGGAGTGGCTTGGTATCAGGCGCCAGTCAGAAGCATACGAGCTCAATGACATCGGCAACGGGAGACGGTTCGTAGACAAGTTCAAGGAGGACGCCCGATACTGCCCGGAGGAGAAAAGCTGGTACGTTTTCGACGGCAAGCGCTGGCTACTGGATCGCAATAACAAAGTTCAGGAACTCTCAAAGACACTGGCCGAAGACATCAAGCGTGAAGCCACGGGAATGAAGGTAACGGAGAACGCGACCAGGGAAGAGCAGGAAGCATTCGACAAGGCACAGAAAGCCATGCACTCGTGGGCTAGCCGTACCGCCATGACCGACCGTCTCTCAGCAGCGGCAAAAAGCGCGTCGTCAATTCCCGACATTATCACCAGCAAGGATCTATTCGACAAACACGAGAACCTCCTGAACTGTGCCAATGGTGTGGTCGATCTGTACTCAGGACAGTTGCAGCCACACGACCGAAAGCTTTACTTGACGCAACTCTGCCCGATAGAATTCGAGCTTGCGGCCAAGTCTCCGGAATGGGACAATGTATTGGCAACGATTACCAGGAAACACGAAGACCTTCCTGCATTTCTCCAGACGTTCTGTGGATACGTCGCGCAAGGTAACAAGTCGGAGGAATTGCTCGTTCTTTGTCATGGGGACGGAGGGACCGGTAAAGGTACATTCTGGTCCTTGGTCGCGAAGGCTCTAGGCACCGATTACGTTCGCACGATCTCTTCAAATTCACTCTTACAGCAGAACAGAAGCGGCGGTGCGGCATCCGGAGATATTGCCCGTCTGGAAGGTTGCCGTCTCGCATTGACCTCTGAATTCGACAGGAACTCAAAAGTCCAAGAGAACTTTCTGAAACTGGTATCCGGGAACGACACGATCACGGCCCGGAAGCTCTACTCGGAAGAGCGAGAATTTGAAGCAACATTTCAGATTGTGTTTCAGACCAATCATCGGCCCCAGTTCGATTCGTGTGATACCGGTAACAAGCGCCGGTATGTTGAGATTCCTTTTGACAACGTTATCGCGGAAGATCCATTGACCAGAGTTGACGTGGGTCTCAAGAAGCGTCTGCTCGAAGACCAGGGAGTATTGCGTACAGTTCTCGCGTGGATCGTCGCGGGCTGCGGGATGTGGCGCAAGAACGGTTTGGTTCTGCCTCCGTGCGTGCGTGACGCGACAGAGCAACTATTTCGGCAGAACGATAGAATGGCTGACTTCGCTGACGATTGCCTGTTAGTGAATCGGGAAGCGTACGTCACAGTATTCGACATGCGCCACGTCTATCTTAGGTGGTGTGCTGATAACAAGAACTTCGAGCCGTTGAAAGACCGTGAATTCAATGATCTGATGAGGAATCGTGGGCTCAAATATATGTCGAAGAAGATCAGCGGCAAAGTGCCCAAAGTGTGGCAAGGCGTGAAGTTCACCGGGTATGCCTTGGGCGCCATACAAAGCGATCAAGAGATCGTGAAGACTGCGTACACGGCAATGCAGGAGGAATCGCGAGGAATACTGACATCGACGTTCTAAAGGAGAAACTGAACGGCGAGTTGCGGCAGTGGAATCGGTCCAAGAAGGCCGGCAATCCAACCGCAGTAATCGATGGTTGGAGACTCACCGTCTTCCGCGACAAGTGGTCAGAGGGGTTCAGGTATGTCATGTCTTTGACGACGGACAGCAAGGAAGTGCCGCGCTTCAGCAAGGAAGTCTTCACCACACGCGCCGACGCCAAGCCGGGCCGTTGACTTGGATTCCGCAACAGGAACACGCACGGCTTTGAGATTCCCGGCCCCCTGTTGCAAAGAGTCCGCCGCCTTCGAGGTTCCTTCCGGCGTCTGAGGTGATCACGAATGTTCTTCAGCAGGGCTTTGCACTATGCCCGTAGCTGCCAGCCGAGGCCTTCTCGGGTCCGGACTCCGGATGGGTGCGTCTGCCCGGCCCTACCAGTTGTACCACCGATACGGATCGTCGCCGGCGATATAGTCGTCGCGGTAATCCGAACTGTAGAACCCGCTCGGCTGTTTCAGCGGCTCGAATACCCACGGCTGCGTGGCCGCGCTCGCCGGGATGACCGTGAAGATCAGCTTGTCGGCCGCAAACTGCCCGCCCAGGTTGGCCAGCACCTGGCACAAAGCCCGGGTCTGCCGCCACCGCGTGAAGCGGAAGTAAGTCTTGTTGTCGGCATCGAATCGGTTCGGGTCGAGTTCGGTGTACAGCAGCACGCCCTTGCCCAAAACCTTGCGGGCCAGCAATCCATCCGCGCCCACGTCGCCGCCCGAGGCGATCAGCCACGCTTCGGCATCGGTCCGCCAGCGCAGGTCCGATTCGCTCAGCCCGCGGGCCTCCGGCCAGTCGGGGACGTTCAACGAGCCGTGGAAGCTGTCCACCTTCTTTTGCGAGCCGCCCAGCGGCAGGCTTTCGCCGCTGCGCGGCAGGACCACAACCTTACCGCCGCCCTGGACGAACGCATTGAGGCTGGAATCGGACGGCCCGTTGCCGCCGCCGACCCGCGCGCGGGGAGGCCGCCACCGGCGCTCTGGGGGCGGGCGGCACCGCGACCTACCCCCGCCTGCGGCCGGGCGGCGGGCGCGGGCTCGTTGCCGGCCATCAGGGTCTCGACAGCCGACTCTTCGGGCGCCGCCACCGCCAACACGCGGAGCGTCGCCTCCTTACCCGGCGTGACCGCGCGTGTGATATCGACGACGCCTTCGGGCCAGTGCACGTCGCCGCACTCGCGGTCGTTGACGAAGACCCGGGCATCCGTGCTGAGACGCTCAAATTCCACGAGCACGGCGCGTCCCGCCCAATCGGCGGGAATGTTGATCGGCCGCTCATACCACATGCGGGCCAACTGACTGCCGTTGAAATCTTTCCAGGCGCTGCCCGTTCCGGCGGCGACAATGCCCGGCATGCGGTTTCCGTTGTCCTGCCAGCCGCCGGGAACACGGATGTAGCCCCAGTCGCCCGTGGGTTGCAAGCGGCCTTCGTTCACCGCGGGCATCGCCTGCCAAATCCCGTTGAGGCAGATCGTCGCGCGATGGCTGGTCCGGTCTTCGATGGGTTCCTTGCCCCATGTCAATTCGTCGCCGGCGGGCAGCGTCGCCGACCCTCTTCCCACGGCGGGCGTGGTTTGCTGGGCAAATGCGGACGGCCGCAATACTGGGATCGCGCTTGCGGCAGCGCCGAGAACGGTACGTCTGGTGATCTTCATACTTCTCCTCCGGAATGGTTTTCTACCATTGATCGGAAATTTCAATCCTGGTTTCCGCTACCTAAACACTAGCCAAGGGCTTCGCCCTTGAAATCCCAACAGTTTACGGGCAAGTCTTAACATGTTAAGACCTCGGAATTGTTGAAGTATTTCTGTTTACGATTAACGGCGTAAGAATCTATAG
>Ga0116225_1002919_pt1 | contig 11208 bp, 12 predicted proteins | sample Sb_taG_8_FD_88968 | JGI IMG/M metagenome (GOLD analysis project Ga0116225, IMG submission 88968) | Peat soil microbial communities from Weissenstadt, Germany - Sb_50d_c_BC metaG | ecosystem: Environmental > Terrestrial > Soil > Wetlands > Peat | place: Germany: Weissenstadt | collected 2010-09-21 | reverse complement strand
CCCAGGAGACCTTCACCTGGACCGTAAGTAGCCCCGTCACGATTTCGACCGTCTCCGCGCAGACCAACACCGAGGGGAACACCGTCTCTCTTTCGATCAGCGCCAGTGATTCCAGCAGTGGCACCCTGCAGTATTCCGCCGTCGGCCTCCCTGCCGGGCTCGCGATCAACACCGGCACCGGCGCCATCACCGGCACGATCGCTTTGGGCGACGCCGCGAACGGGTTGTACACCGTCACTGTGACGGCCGGTGACGGGACCTACAGCACCAACCTGACGTTCACCTGGACGGTGAGCAGCCCCGTGACGGTGACACTGCCGGCCGCGCAAACGAACGCGGAAAGCGACACGCCCTCGTTGTCGATCGGCGCCAGCGACTCCAGCAGCGGCACGCTGCTGTATTCCGCCGTGGGTTTGCCGGCAGGGCTCAAGATCAACACCAGCACGGGCGCCATTACCGGCACGGTCGCTATTGGGGCCGCCGCGACGGGGGAGTACGGCGTCACGGTGACCGCCAGCGACGGCACCTACACCGCTAGCCAGATCTTTGACTGGGGTATCAACAGCCCTGTGACGATCACGCCCCTCCCGCTCGAGAACTTCAGCGAGGGGAATACAATCAGTGTGCAAGTCGAGGCCAGCGACTCCAGCAGCGGAACCCTGACCTACGTCGCCACGGGGTTGCCCAGCGGGCTTAGCATCAATTCGGCAACGGGGTTGATCTCCGGAACCATCAGTAGCATCGTCGCGGGCGCCGGAAACTTCCTCAGCACGATCGGGGTGATGGACGGCACTTACAGCAGCAACGTGCCCCTCAGTTGGGGCATCACGGCTCCCCTACTTGGGCTCGGGAGCAGCGCCACGCCATACCAGCTGCTATCGGAACCCGCCGGGAAGGCGCCAGCATCGAAGGGTGTCGGCTCTCCGATATGGATCGACGAAAAGAGCTTCATGATCCTGGGGCCAAACGGGCAAGCGCAGATCTACAAGATCAACGGGAAGGGTGAGATCGTCGGCAAGCCGACGCCACTTCCGGCACTCCCCCCGGCCCCCGGCGGAAAGGCGCCTACGATCACTGCAATCGCCAAGAATGCAGCGGGAAATTACGTGGTCGGAACGAGTGATGGGAAGATCTACATCTATAACACCACGACGGAGAAGTACGAGGACGGCACCCAGGTGAGCAGCGATGGGTCGGCCATCACTTCGATAACGCCCTTTGCGACCCTCGACGGGGGGCCTGGTCTCGTTGTCACCACCGCGCGCGGGGCTGTGTACACGTACCCGCCGAAGGGCAAGGGTTGGATTAAGCTGCCGACCAAGCAGAGACCCTCCACTCTGATCGGGATCGCCCCCGATAACACGCAACCGAAGCTAGTCATAGTGTCTGGTGATAATCTCTATGTTTACGATCCTATTACCGGCAAACTGCTCGCCGAGATCTCGGTTCCAGGAGGGCCCTTCTACTCCCTAACGATCGTCACGGTGGGTGGCACAACGTACATCTACCTGGGTGGACTAAAAGATTACGTCCAGCTGACGCTCCCCAATGACGGAAAAATTGTTTTGCCCACCGCCCCTAACCCTCGCAACCCTATCGCTGGTGCAGACGGGCCCGTCTACATTGCCGTGCCCGCAACGGGGCCCCGCAAGGGGAAGGTCATCGAGGCCTACCCCGACCGAGACGACGGCGGCAAATGGACCATCGTGGTGAAAGGCGGCAGCGTAGTCCTAGCAGACGCTACGGGATTGCCCCCCGTCTCCGGTATGGCAGTGTCGGCCGACGGCATGTGGTTGATGGTGACATTCGACGACGGGAGCGTACGCATTTGGAATCTCGAGACGGGTGCCCTGGCGTCCACGATTCCTTGATGGTGAACACGCGATGGTGGGGATGACTGAGGAAGACAAAGAGGGCCGGAGTGCTCCCGACCGGGTTTCCCTTTCCGACCCCGGTTCCCATTCGCGCATGAACGGGACAACCCCGCATCAGCCGCAACGCCGACGTCGATGCACGCCGGTTGCATTCACGCTTCTTCGGATCGGATACGTTTCTGAGTGATCGAGAACATGACAGTACACAAACCAGGGCCGAAGCCTCGTCCGCTTGGGTTTGCAACCCTGCTGTTGGGCAGCATCGCCTGTTGCGGCGTGGCTCTAACTTCACTTATCGCCTACCCGCACGAGGACGACTCTCGGCAACAGACAAAGCCGTTGCCCTTTATCACGCGGACCGACGCGGAGGGTGTCCTTTTCCTCGAGTTCAGTCCTTCCGGGGACCGCCTCCTCGCGGGCGGGTTCGAGGACGATATCCGGATCTTCGACGCGAAGTCGGGTCAGCGATTGCTGACCGTCGAGGGCTTCGGGGATGACAATCCTCTACTCCAAGGCCTCGCCTATAGCCCGGACGGAAAGATGATAGCCGCCGCTTTACCTGGCTCCGTCGGGCTATGGGATGCGCGGACCGGGAAGAAGCTGCGCCGCATTTGTTTCTTCCAGGACGAAGAAGATAAAGAAGCGCTTCTGGATGCGGTACGCGGTCGAATGGCCTTTAGTCCTGACGGCCGGCGCTTGGCCGTGCCGGGCAAGGACCGCCGTAAAGCCGGCACCCCGGGCGAGGTGGGCCTTTTCAGCACGGAAAATGGGGCGCGACTCCTCACCCTGTATGGGCACGCGCTGGCGGCCCACGCGGTTGCCTTTAGCCCGGATGGCCGCTTGCTCGCCTCGGGGAGCGCGGACCACACGTGCCGGATCTGGGATGCAGCTACCGGCAAATCGCTCCATATCTTGAGGGGCCACAAGAACGGCGTCGATCACGTTCTCTTCGGCCCCTCGGGAAAATGGCTTGCGACCGCGGACGGCGGCGGGGGCGTGATGCTCTGGGATCCTTCCACGGGCAAGGCCATCAGAACGCTTAAAGGAGACAGCGCACCCATTAGTGGTCTCGCCATGACCCCGGATGGCACGATCCTCGCTAGCGCAAGCACCGGGCATGTGCGGATTTGGGACGTTCGCACAGGGGAACTCCGGGCCACGTATTCTTGTGCGGATCGTGAGGATTCTGCCGGGTTCGGCCCGGTGGCCATAAGCCCTGACGGGAAGTGTTTCCTGGCCGGACGAGACCGGGAAATCGTGCGGCTCCCATTCGTTGACAAAGCCCGATAGTAGTCGCGCGGAGGGTCGCGATTGCGAGATTGAATACATTCCAGGGCCAGAAAAGGTATCAGGATCCTTTTTCGGCCCAAAAAGGATCCTGATACCTTTTCTGACCCCTCTGCCGTAACCGTTCCCGTATTTCCGAACCGCCGAGGCACAAGGAACACGAATGCCCGCGCGCCAATCACGACCGATGATTCATCTACTCAGAAACGCTGCCCTGTTGGTCAGCCTCATCGGTAGTAGCATCGCTCCCTGGCCTGTCACATTGACATCCGTGGCTGCCCCTCCCGATGCCAGTTCCGAAGAGGCACTCAAGCCGCTGCCGTTTGTGTCCGGGGCGCACGGGGGGAGTGTCGATTTCCTGGCATTTAGCCCTGATGGCACACGTCTTCTCTCGTGCGGGGGGGATACAATAATCCGAGTGTGGGATGCCAAGTCGGGCAAGTCGTTGCTTACCATCCATTCCAAGGTGTTTTCGGTCGGTGGTCTGGCCTACAGCCCCGACGGGAAGGTGATAGCGGCCACTTCACAAGACGGACTCGTCGGGTTGTGGGACGCGGACACCGGCAAGGAGTTCCGGCGATTCTATTTCTACCATGACGACGAGGAGAAACGTGCTTTCTGGAATGTGAGGACAACCCACTTGGCTTTCCGCCCTGACGGGCGACGCCTGGCGGTCCCTGGGCAGAACGTCCGCAAGGCGGGTCACCCCGGCGAGGTGGGGATTTTTCGCACTGAGACGGGAGAACGCCTGCTGACCCTGAACGGGCACGCGTTCACGGTCTTCTCTGTTGTCTTCAGCCCGGACGGCCGGTTCCTCGCGTCGGGGAGCTCCGACGATACCTGCAGAATATGGGATGCATCGACTGGTAAATTGTTACATACTTTGAGGGGCCACGACGATAGCGTGTACCAGGTACTCTTCAGCCCTTCGGGAAAATGGCTTGCGACCGCGGACTTGGGTGGGGTGGTGATGCTCTGGGACCCATCCACGGGCAAGGCGATCAGGACGCTGAAGGCACACGAAGGGTCGGTCCGATCTCTCGCGACCAACGCGCGAGGCACGATCCTGGCCACGGGGAGCAGCGACGGCACAGTTCGGGTCTGGGACGTTCGCACGGGCCGGGTCCGTGCGAAATACCAAGGCGCGCAGGATACGTGGTTTAACGCGCTGGCGATAGCCCCTGATGGGCAAACTATTCTGGCCGTGCAAGGTAAAGACATTGTCCGGCTTCCGTTCACTGATGGGGACAAGTAGTGCGCGGTGATCGTGAGGAGTCTCGCTGGACGTTTCCTGCTACGTACGGGGCTGGATTGGCCTCGTGATCTCACTCACCGGAAGACAGTTCCTCCTCGTGACCGGCGGATACCAGCGATGCCCTTGTGTTCAGATAGCCGATCACGACAGAGGCCGTGGAGCTCATGGCTCCGTGGTTCCTTCGATAACTTCACTGTCCGCCCGACGGAACGCCAGGTCGCATCAATGGCTCGCATTCACTCCTCTCTCCTGGCTCTGGCTGCCCTCTCGCTCCTTTCCTCCCCTGGAACTTCCGCGCCTCCGACATTCGAGGAGGAGCATGCTGAAGACCTGCGTCTTCTCAACGAAGCTCACGTGGATGCCGATTCCGCGAACCTTCTTGCTCTCTTCCGTAGCCGGGCGACTGCCGCCTCCGGCCAAGCCGATATCGCCGGCGCGATCAAGCGCCTCGGCGACGAGCAATTCCCCGTCCGGGAGAAAGCCTCGCGGGAGTTGGTCGCAGCAGGCCGGATTGCGGTGCCCGCCCTTCGAGCAGCGTTGAAGGACCGTGACGCCGAGCGTGTTCGGGGGGCGCGGGAGTGCCTTCACGCAATCGAGCAGGTGGAAGGTCCGGAACGCCTGGAGGCGGCTGCTCGTGTCCTGTCGGCGCGGAACCCTGCGGGTGCTGCAGCCGCCCTGCTCGCTTACCTACCCTACGCCGAAGACGATCAACAAGAGTACGAACTGCTGCAAGCCCTTGCTGGCGCCGGCTACCGCGACGGCAAGCCTGAGGCCGATATCGTCGCCGCACTCGGCGATAAGGATCCCGCCCGACGTGCGGGCGCGGCGTTCGTTCTCGCCCGAAAACTGCCACCCCAACAGCATGAGGCGGTGGTCCGGTTGCTGGAGGACGCCGACGCGCGCGTGCGCCTGTCTGCGGCCCGCGCCCTCGTTCGGGCCGGGGACAAGGCCAGCCTGCCCGTGTTGATTGCCCTACTCGGGGAAGCCCGACTCCCCGTCGCCTGGCAAGCAGAAGCACTGCTGACTCAGGCCGCCGGGGCCAAGCGGCCGACGGCCATCCTCAAAGGCAGCGTGGCGTCGCGCAAGGAATGTCGCGGCGCATGGGAAAGGTGGTGGAAGGTCGAGTCCGAACGCCTCGACCTTTCCCGGGTCCGTTGGCCGGAGGAAGACCGCGGCTCCCTCCTCATCGCCGACCTCGACGACGGTCGCCTCCTCGATTATGGCACGGACTACAAGCTCCGTTGGCAGGTGGAAGGCCCCGGCGGGCCCCTGGACGTGCAGTTCCTCCCAAGCGGTCGCCTCCTCGTCGCCGAGAATCACGCCGGGCTGGTGAGTGAGCGCGACCGCAGCGGCAAGGTCGTCTGGGAGAAGAACCTGGCCCGCAAGGGAAGGCCGGGCGCTTCCCTGGTGGGGAGTTGCCAGCGCTTGCCCGACGGCAACACCCTGATCGCGACGCGCCGACAGCTCCAGGAAGTGGATGCCGAGGGCGATCCGGTCTGGTCGGTCAAGTGGGACGGCTTCCTGTGGAGCGCGCACCAATTGCGCGACGGCCGAATCGTGGCCGTGTCGATGGGCGACGACCCGACTACCGAGGACGGCAGTCTGGCGTCAGGAACCGATGTCGTCCTCCTTAGCTCCAAGGGAAAAGTGCTGAGCCGCTTCGCGCTGGAAGGGGCAGTCCACCCCTGGGTGAGGTTGACGGTTCTGCCGAACGGTCATCTTCTCGTTCCTGTGGCTAAGGGCACAAAGGTGGTCGAACTTACCCTCAACGGTGAGAAGGTCTGGGAGTGCGAGGTGCCCAAGCCTGCTTTTTGTGCGGCCCGCCTAGCCAACGGTGATACGCTGCTTACCGTAAGCTACGAGAACAAGGTGATCGAGGTGGACCGCAACGGCAAGGTGATCCACGAGCTGAAGATCGAGGGCCGTCCCTGGCATGTCCAGGTGGTCCGTTGATGCCAGCGGACGAAGAGAGCCGCCGAGGGGAGCAAGGGAGCAAGGGGACAATTTACGGCTCCTATTGTCGCGAAAGAAGTTACGTCGAAATGGCCCTGGGGAACGCTGGCGGGACCATTTCGACGTAAGTGATGCCGTACTATGGAGCAGAATAAATGGTGTCAGAATAAATGGTGTCAGCAGAATAAATGGTGTCAGATCATTTTTCCGCAGGATAAATGGTGTCAGATCATTTTTCCGCCAGCCACCGACGGAAAAATGATCTGACACCATTTATCCTGCAAACCAACGGAAGTAGCGGTCGCAGTAGTACCGGATCAGGAAGACCAGTGCCGGCGTCCACAGCGGGTTGAACAGCCCCGGTAACGCTGCTCAAGCTTCGCCTGGACGGCCTCATCGACGGCCACTGGATCGAGGCGAGGGTTTGCCAATATCTCTGCCTCCTGTCGTTCGACTTCCCCAGACGATCAGCGTGATGATCGTGGCAATGACTCCCAAGACGACGAGTGCCCAGATCCACGAATAATCAAACGCCAATCGGAATCGCGGCGCGCCTGGCGACAGTTTCACTTCCGTCGCGCGGGGGTCGAGAAAAATATGGACCGTATGCCCACCGACCTTCAGCTCTCGGGTAAACGCCCGGACAACGGAATCATCACGCGCATGCTGTAGAATCAGCACCACTTCAGCGCCGACCGCTGCGATGGCTAATTGCCGGTCGCGAATGAGGAAGTGGTTCAGTAACTCCTGCATTACCTTCGCATCACCGTCCGCAAGCCACTCGAACCGCCGTTGCAGCCCCTCGGATATTGTGTGGCCATTTACGGTTGCCGTCACATGCCGATCTACTACCTCACCCACCTCCCGCGCATCAGCGTTGCGGCCGAAGGCGATTGAATACTCGGAGCGGGGAGCCTGTAGCTCCCAGAGAGATTCTACGAGGGCATATTTGCGGTCCAGTGGCATGAACCGGGGCAGCAGCTTGAACAAGCGCGCGGCAGTCTGCCCGCTCATCTTACGCGAGCCAGAACGCCATGTAGGAACCGTCCCTTCGGCATATTTGCGAGCGTCTTTACCGTGTTCGCGCTCGTATGCATCGAGGATCAGGCACAACTCCGCAGGTGACAGGCCGAAAAAGTACCGTTTAACATCCTGATCCGTGCCACCAAGTTCCCGGCTCAATTCCTTGGCTTCGCGGATGTGTTGATTGGCGCGCGCCAAGCCTGCCTTACTGATCCGGTAGATGTTTCGACGGCGAGCCATTGCTACCTCCCGCGCGAAAGCGCATTCCACAGACGAGCAAAAAGGCCGCAAGGTACGCCGTAACGGGCGACCAATGTAATGATTGCCGCATCAGTCTCAACCTTCCGATCCGCGAGGAATCGGCCGCCCGATGAAGCGACGGCGCTCCCACTCTGGATTAGAGTGCGAAGGGGATCTTTCAGTTCCGAGATGACGATCTCGGTGTCTTGAGGGGAAAGGCCGGCTGCTCTGCATTCGGCACCCGTCTGGGCAAGAATCACAGCCGCATCGCTGTCTCCGTCAAGGATGATCCGTTTGTGGTACATGGGGACTCATCGCCTGAGCAGGGCAACGACCACGATGACGATGCCGGCGATGACCGCCAGCACGGTCCACAACTTCGCGTTGTCAGTGAAACCCTGCTGAGACCGTGAGAGTTTCCCTGATTGCGCCGCGGCGGAATTGCCCAGAATGATCTCGGTGCGCCCTTGGCTGTCATCCTTCGTGTTGGTGATGGTCACGGCGGCGTTCTGCGCCGTGGCGTCCTCCACGGCCTTGGTGAAGATGCTGAGCTGCGCGGCGGTGGCTCCGAGGTCGTCTTTCAGTTGCTGTCGCCGATCGTCTCGCTCGATGGCCTTCTCATGCGCCTTGGCTTCCAGCGCCGCCGCCTGGCGGGGGTCAAGGTTTGTCAGATCCAGGTCTTGCTGCGGGCCAAGCCGCAACGTCCGCACGACTTGCCCCTGGACGGCATGCGGAACGGCCGGCGGATGAATGACTTGCCCTTGGGCATCGGACGGCGTCCCCTCGGGGATCACCACGATTTCCCGCTTCCCACCGTCTTCGGCCATGGAAGAACTCCCGTCAAAGAGGATGCATTCAACGCACCCCATGCCCTGCCTCGGTGTAGATCGTTTCGGGGTAGCCTCGCCCCGCCATCGCGCGAGGGTGAATTGTCATTCATGAACGCACCCCGTGTCAATGAAAAAATCAGAAACGCTTGGGGCGATGATCGGCGACTCGGCCGTGGGCCAGTCAACAGCTGACCGGCATGAGCGCAAGTCAGGGAAAAATGGTGTCGGGAAAAATGGTGTCAGTTCATTTTTCCATCTTGCCGGTCTGCTCGCGGCGAGTTAAGCTGTCGTCATGGGACGACCCCCTCGACTGATCGCCGACGGCCTGATCTACCACGCGCTCAACCGCGGCAATAACCGGGAATAAATGGTGTCAGATCATTTTTCCGCCAGCCACCGACGGAATAAATGGTGTCAGATCATTTTTCCGCCAGCCACCGACGGAAAAATGATCTGACACCATTTATCTCACGGAAAAATGATCTGACACCATTTATCTCACCGACGGAAAAATGATCTGACACCATTTATCTGTGACACCATTTATCTGTGACACCATTTATCTGCACCATTTATCTGATCTCTTTTCCGCCCTCCTCTTACGCGGCACAGCTCGTGGATTACAGCAGCGCGAGCAAGCCGAGGATGGCAAAGAGAAGCAACGCCGGGACAAGCGGGAGCACCAGGAGGGCTACCCAGCTCAGGGGGGCGTAGGCCGCCCCGAAGACGAAGAGTTTCAGCTCCTCCCGCCAACGGTGATGCCAGGGTGGGCGCACGCCGAACTGCGTGATTCCGTGAACGTGACGGGCCAAGTGCAGCAGCTCGTGAGACGCCGTTGCCGAGCGCCACGCGCGCAGCAACGCCCAGCGCGAGAGGGCGAGGATAACCCGCCCGGGTGGCCGGTCATCGAAGTCCGTCCACCCGCCCTGGTCCCAGAATGCCTAGCGAAAGTCAACCAGCTCAAACTGATCGAGGAACTGGGCAAGCCGGGGATATCGGGACCTGAGCTGTTCCAGGCCCTCGCGCATGGCCTGCGGAGGGATGAATCGGGCCACGACCCAGAACCAGCGATCATAAGCCACCACCACGAAGGCGGCGCGCACGTGTCCATCCCTATCCGGCTCCCGCGGAACGCGCCAGATTCCCTGGTAAGGATTGGGACTGCTCTGCCGTGGTGCGTCCTGCGGAGGCATGCGGGCGATACTCCAGATTGCCGCCGGCGATGGAAGAGCGCGCCCGGCCCCGACAAGGCGCCAGGATCAGCCGCGGCGCCCCACGGGGCCGCCAGGAACGGCGTCAGTCGGCGGGGGTGACTCGCCCCCGCGAATCGCCTGGCTGCTCGGCGTCGGCACTGCGTCGGAGAACGGAGCGCGGCAGAGGTAGAGCCGGACGCCCAGGGCCAGCCCGACGACCAGAACGACAGGCAGGGCCAGAAGCCCCAGCAGTCCGGCGTACCACGGAACGCCGGCACTCGCCCAGGCGGTGAACGCGAGAAGAACGGCCAGGGCAAGGAAAAAAACCAGAAACGTCAACAGGACGGTGCGCACCCACGCCTCCGAGCTGAGTTAGTCCGCGGAGCCGTTTTTCGTTCCGGGGGGCCGCGCGGCCAAACGATGCCGTTGCAGACCCAATACGTTCATTCTCCCCCGTGCCCGAGCCGGGGTCAACAAGAACTTCCCCTGGCAGTCGATCCCATCCGGTTCCCTCATCGACATCCCAAACCACGAGCTTATTCGGGGACTTCCCCCGGCGGCAGCGGTCATGCCGTCGGGCGCGAACGCCACGCACTGCACATTCCTCATTCCCCAAGCGACACAAGCCCGTTCGCGGCCGGTCGTCGCGACCCAGAAGCGCACCGTGCCATCCGAGCCGGGACTTTCTCACACGGGGCACCGGCGCAGACAGTTTGGCGCTTCGGCGCCGCGGACTGGTTCCAAGCGGGCCAACGCGTCAGGGTGCCAAGGGTGCCAAGGGTACCACGATGGTGCCACGGGGCATGTCACGGCATTGTGGCACCCTCCCGCACCCCAACGTATCACCCCAAAGGCGCCGGCGCCGGCCGCGTTTCCTGGTTCGGCATCGGCCGCAAGTCGAGCCCGATCGACCTGGAGCTGCAGCTGCAGAAGGCCGACCCCGGCCGCGACAGCCCGCTGCACATCACCGTCGTCCTGCGGCCGGCCGAGGCGACCTCGGCCAGCCCCGACTGGCGCGACCGCTGCGCCCAGATCTTCTGCGACCTGCGCGGCTACCTCATGGGACAGTCGAACGCCTGACGCGCGGAAGCCGTTCTCCCGCCACTCGGTCCCTCGACCTGGCTCCACCTGGAGTCATCCGAGGCTCATTCGCCAGGGAGGCAGTTTCTGGTTGCGGTTCCCTGGGCGGTCTGCTACGTTCGTCTTCGGCTGATCCGCCAGGGCTCTATTGGCCACTGCCGGGCACCGGCTGCCAAGGGACGAACACTATCATGGCCATCACAACCGAGTGTCCACATTGCGGCAAGAGCGTGCGTGCCCCCGATTCCGCCGCCGGCAAACGGGTCAAGTGCTCCGGGTGTCAGGCGGCCTTCCGCGTGTCGGTTCCGTCCCGCGACGAGGACGAGACCGCGGACGATAGCTCCGGCCGCGTCACCGCCAAGCCGAAGGTTCCGACACGGAGATCGGCGGCAGATGAGCCGAAAAGGCCGCGCAAGAAGAAACGCCGGACGTCGCCCGTCCTGCTCGTCGCTGCCCTCGGTGGAGTTGTCCTG
>Ga0116225_1002918_pt1 | contig 11209 bp, 7 predicted proteins | sample Sb_taG_8_FD_88968 | JGI IMG/M metagenome (GOLD analysis project Ga0116225, IMG submission 88968) | Peat soil microbial communities from Weissenstadt, Germany - Sb_50d_c_BC metaG | ecosystem: Environmental > Terrestrial > Soil > Wetlands > Peat | place: Germany: Weissenstadt | collected 2010-09-21 | reverse complement strand
CCCTGGTCGATGGCGTATTTGTAGCGGCGGACGCACTCTTCCAGCGTCAGTTCCGGGAACAGCCCGCGCCGATGACGGTCGGCGATGCCTTCCTGAGCGACATAGGCGTTGACCGTGGTGGCGCCGACGCCGATCAGCACGGCGAAGTACTGCACGTCCAGGCATTCGCCCGAGCGCACGTTGAGTGAGGTGAAGGTGCGCAACTGCTGGCGCACCAGATAGGTATGCACGCCGCCCGCCGCCAGGATCATCGGCAGTGGCGCACGGTTGGGGCCGACATTCTCGTCCGACAGGATGACATGGGTGCAGCCGCCGCGCACCGCATCCTCGGCCTCGCGCTGGATGCGCTTCAAGGCATCGGACATGGCATGCTCGCCGCCGTCGGGGTCGAAGGTGCAGTCGATCTCCGCCGCCGTGTCGCCCATATAAGCGCGCATGGCGTGGAATTCGGCGTTGGATAGCACGGGGCTTTCCAACTGCAACAGCTCGCACTGGGTCTCGTCCTCGTCGAGGATGTTGCCCAGATTGCCCAGACGGGTCTTCAGGCTCATCACCCTTGATTCGCGTAAAGAATCGATCGGCGGGTTGGTGACCTGGCTGAAGGTCTGGCGGAAATAGTGGTGCAGCCCGCGATAATGGTCGGACAGCACCGCAAGCGGGGTGTCGTCGCCCATCGAGCCGATGGCTTCCTTGGCGTCCTCGGCCATCGGATGCAGGATCAGCTCCAGGTCTTCCATGGTCACGCCATAGCCGAACTGGCGGCGGCGCAGTTCCTCGACCGAATAGATCCCGGTCTCATGGGCGTCGGTGCGGATCAGGCTGTCGAGCTGGGTGGCCTTCTTGATCCACTCGCCATAGGGTTTGCGGGCGGCCAGGGTGTTCTTCAGCTCGGTGTCCTTGTAGAACTTGCCCGACTTGAGATCGATGCCGATCATCTGTCCGGGGCCGACGCGGCCTTTCTCGACCACGTCCTGCTCGGCGACGCGCACCATGCCGGTCTCGGAGCCGACGATCAGCAGGCCGTCGGCGGTGATGGTGTAGCGGGTCGGGCGCAGGCCGTTGCGGTCCACCCCGGCGATGACCCAGCGGCCATCGGTGGCGCAGAGCGCGGCGGGGCCGTCCCAGGGTTCCATCACGCAATTGCAGAAGGCGAAGAATTCGCGATGCGCCTGCGGCATGGTGGCGTTGGCCCCCAGCGATTCCGGCACCAGCATCGACTTGACCATGGGGGCGTCGCGCCCGGCGCGGACCAGCAGCTCGAACACATTGTCGAGCGCCGCCGAGTCGGAACCGCCCGCCTGCACCACCGGCTTGATGTCACCGACGCGGTCGCCCAGCAGCTCGTGGGCCAGCCGGGTTTCGTGCGACTTCATCCAGTTGAGGTTGCCGTTCAGCGTGTTGATCTCGCCGTTATGCGCCAGCATGCGGAACGGTTGAGCCAGACGCCAAGTGGGGAAGGTGTTGGTCGAATAACGCTGGTGATAGATGGCGAAGGACGAGACGAAACGCTCATCGAGCAAATCGGGATAGAACACCGACAACTGCTCGGCCAGGAACATGCCCTTGTAGATCACCGACCGGCAGCTCAGCGAGCAGATGTAGAAATCGGCGATATGCTCGGCCAGCACTGCTTTTTCGATGCGGCGGCGGATGATGTAAAGGTCGGTCTCGAACGTTTGTTCGGCAACGTTGCGGTTGTTGGCCACCATGATCTGTTCGATCTCGGGTCGGGTGGCGTTGGCCTTCTCGCCGATCACCGCGACGTTCACCGGAACCTGACGCCAGCCATAAATGGTGTAGCCGAAGTTGAGGATCTCCGTCTCGACGATGGTGCGGCAGCGTTCCTGCGCGCCAAGATCGGTCTTGGGCAGGAAGCACATGCCGACGGCCAAGCGGCCCGGCACCGGCTCGTGGCCCTGGTGGCGGATGTGGTCCTTGAAGAAGTCCTGAGGGATCTCGACATGGATGCCGGCGCCGTCGCCGGTCTTGCCGTCGGCATCGACGGCGCCCCGGTGGAACAGCACCTTCAGCGCCTCGATACCGGCAACCACGACCGAGCGGCGCGGCTTGCCGTCCATCGCCGCGACAAGGCCGACGCCGCAGGAGTCAACCTCCTGGTCGGGGCGGTACAGGCCATGCGCCTCCAGATGGGCGGCGTTCTGCTGATACTCGGCGACGAAGCGTTCGCCTTCGGTGCGGATAAGATCGGTCATGGAAGGACGCCTCCGTTCACGAAGCCAGCACGGCGCGGCGCGTGGCCGGCTGCTTGGTCTTGTCCTGGATAAATTGGTCGATGGCGGCGGCGGCGTCGCGGCCGTCGCGGATGGCCCATACCACCAGCGAAGCGCCGCGCACGATGTCGCCGGCGGCGAACACGCCGGGCAGGGTGGTCATCTGGGTTTTGTAATCGATTTTGAGAGTGCCCCAGCGGGTCAGCCCCAGATCCCGCGCGCCGAACAGCGTGGGGACGTCTTCGGGATCGAAGCCCAGGGCCTTGATGACCAAATCGGCAGGCACGGTGAAGTGCGAACCATCGACGGCGGTCGGGGTCTGGCGTCCGGTGGCATCGGCGGTGCCCAGATGCATCTTGACGCAGCGCACGCCGTTGACAGCGCCGTCACCCAGCACCGCTTCCGGGGCGGCCTGCCAGACGAAATCGACGCCTTCTTCCTCGGCATGCGCCACTTCGCGTTGCGAGCCGGGCATGTTGGCGCGGTCGCGTCGGTACAGGCATTTTACCGACCGCGCGCCTTGGCGGATCGCCGTGCGCACGCAATCCATGGCGGTGTCGCCGCCGCCGATGACCACCACATCCTTGCCGGCGGCGTTCAGGCTGCCATCCTCGAAGGCGGCGACCGTGTCGCCCAGGCTGGTGCGGTTGCTGGTGATCAGATAGTCGAGCGCGTCATGCACGCCGGTAAGACCGGCGCCGGGCACGGTCAGGCCGCGCGGTTTGTAGACGCCGGTGGCGATCAGCACGGCATCATGCTTGTGGCGCAGCTCGTCGAGCGAGGCGTCGCGGCCGATTTCGAAACTCAGATGGAACTTGACCCCGCCCTCGGCCAGCAACTGGGTGCGGCGTTCGACGATGGTCTTCTCCAGCTTGAAGCTGGGGATGCCGTAAATCAGCAAGCCGCCGGCGCGGTCGTGGCGATCATAGACATGCACCTGATAGCCCTGCTGGCGCAACTGGTCCGCTGCGGCCAGACCGGCGGGGCCGGAGCCGATGATGGCGACCGATTCGGCGCGTTCGTGCAAGGGGCGAGGCGGGGCGACCCAGCCGTTCTCGAAGGCGGTGTCGGTGATGTACTTCTCGACCGAGCCGATGGTCACCGCGTCATGGGTGCTCTGTTCCAGCACGCAATTGCCTTCGCACAGGCGATCCTGCGGACAGATGCGGCCGCAGATTTCCGGGAAGTTGTTGGTCGCCGAGGACAGCGCATAGGCTTCCTCCAAGCGCCCGGTGGCGGTCAGCATCAGCCAGTCGGGAATGTTGTTCCCCACCGGGCAGTGGATCTGGCAAAACGGAATGCCGCATTGCTCGCAGCGCGACGCCTGCGAGGAGGCCTGTTCAGGAGCGAAGCGCTGGTAAATCTCGTTGAAATCGGTGCGCCGTTGATCGGGCTGGCGCTTGCTGGGCATCGCCTGGGCGAGGCGGGTGAATTGCAGCATTTTCGATGACATGACCACAGGCTCCGTGTCCGCGTGCGGATCCAACCGCTGGGGGAGGGTTGGTCACCGTCTTACGCCTGCTTTCGGCGGAAATCGAGCAAAAAAGTGGCGATAGGTCAATCTTCATGACCAATATTTAGGCTGACCCTCCCAAGATTGCGGAGCGCGCTCGCCTTTCGCGGATCTTCCTTTGGGTAATTAGTCTCATAGCGGCCCTATACCCTCCTTTGTATAAAGTAGCCCCCCTATGGTATGAAGTCCGGCAGCGAGGGGGTAGATCGCTTTGGAACTCCTAGATTTGGTAATTCTCGGGCTGGTCGAGGGTGTCGCCGACATCCTGCCGATCGATGCCACCGGTCATTCACTGCTGCTGGCCCGTCTGGTCGGCTGGCGGGCCGGCACTATTGGCGTGTCAATTCATCTGGGCGCGGCGTTGGCGCTGCTGACCTATCTGTGGCGCGAAGTCGGGCTGATCGGCAGCGGCTTGTGGAAGCTGCGCCGCCTGCGTATCGAACCCGGCTCCCGCTTGCTGGGCTTAGCGTTGCTGACGGCCGCCCCGTGGATCGTCGCCAACGGGCTGATCGGCACGCAGGTGCCGCAATTGACCGATCTAGCCTGGGTCGGCGGCATTACCATTCTGTGTGCGGCGCTCATGGGCATTGCCGATCGCCTGTGCATGACCGTCCGCCGCATCGAGCATATGAGCCCGGCCGGCGCGCTGCTGCTGGGGTTGGTCCAGTTGCTGGCCTTGGTGCCCGGCGTCGGGCGCGTTGCCGCCGCCGTGACCATGGGCCGCCTGCTGGGGCTGGAACGCCCGGCGGCCTATCGCTTCATCCTGCTGTCGAGCGTCCCCGCGCTGCTGGCTGCCGGCGGTAAAAGCGGCGTCAGCTATTTCCTGCAAGGCCTCCGCCCGACCGGCACCGATATCCTGACATGCGGCATCACCTTTGCCTTGGTGCTGCTGGCCGTCAGCATCGCCATGTCGTGGGTGCGCCGCGTCGGTTTGCAGCCATTCACCTTTTATCGCCTGCTGGTGGGTGTTTTGATGGTGACGCTGGCCGTCCTGTAACGTCAGGCGGCATCTGCCGATCCACATCGGGGCGTGTTAGGATTGCATTCGCCCGCCCCGCCGGAGTAACGCCAAGACGATGATGGCCGAAATCGAGACATGAGCGACGCAGCCCCCACTCCTTTGCCTGACGACGCTTCCGCAACCGTGTCAGCGGACGGGCGTCCTCTCGTGATCTTTCAGCACAGCTTCTTCTCGAAGCTGGAGGACGCCTATTTCCAGTTGTCCGAGCAGACCAACGAGCCGGTCATGGTCATAAAATTCGCCAAGAACGAGGTCTCTCTGCCGTTCAAGGGGATCAAGCGCGAGTTTAGTTTGGCCGACGACAGCGCAGACGCCCAGATGCTGGAGACGGTGACCAAGGCGCTGAAATATGTAAAGGGCATCCGTATCGGTGAGGCTCTGCCCAAGGAATTGCTGACCGGCGAAGCGTCGTGGGATCTCTCGGACCGTCACATCAAGATCGCCTATCAGCGCATCAGTGTGCAGTTGGTCAACTGGATGACCGGCGGCCAGAACCTGATTACCGATCCTGACGAACTGCTGCAATTGGCCGAGGATCCGCAGACCAAGAAGGCCATCAACCTGGCCTTCGGCGAGGCGGCGGAAAAGTTGGGTTTGGGCCGCGATCACAAGGAAGAGGTGATCCACTACGTCCAGACGCTGGCGCATGAACTGGCCTATATCGAAGCCTTGCGCGACCGCTTTCGCCATATCGAAGCGATGGAGAACAAGATCCAGGCGTTCCGCCGGCTGTATGGCCGCGAACGTAGCGTGCTGGAAATCGCCGACCAAGTCGCCCGGCTGGGCGAACGGGCGGTCGATGATTTCAAGGAATTGTTCCTGGAAGTCGATGCCCAGACCGGTGAAATCCTCTCGGTGCTGCGCAATCTGCAAAGCCAGATCGCCTATATCCGCGAAAAGCGTGACGAACTTTACGCCAAGCTGATGGCTTGGGATGAAATCCTGGCCGAATGGGATGTGGTGGCAGTCAAGATTGGGCCGGAAAAGCCGGATTTGCTGCGCCGCGCATACCACTTCCTGGCACCGCGTTTCATGATGGTGAATGAATGGGTGCTGATGACCAAGCCCAACCGTGGCGGCGACGCGGTCAGCCAACTGGCCGAGGCCGAGAAGAAAAAGAAGAAGGTTCCCATCATGCGGTGGTGAGCCGGCATCTGCGCGGCGCCATGCTGGCGCTGCTGTTGGCGGGAGCGGCGTGGCCAGCGCTGGCCAAGGCGCCGCTCGACCCCAAGGATCCGCCGCCCGATCCGCCCGCAGCCGGCATCATCCAGCAGGATTCCGATGGCCATCTGCCGGCTACAATGCCGCCGCGCCTGATCGGTCCGGCACCGTTCAAGAACCTGCCCTCGATCGACGAAAGCCGTTGGGTGGTGCTGGCCGTGCGCGACAAGCCTTATTGGAAGGCCGGCACCTTTGATCCGGTGCTGAGCAACGCGTGCCAGTTGGGTGATTTTGTTACCGGCTCGCTGAACAGCATGGTCATCCGCTTCATCGCCGAAGACGGCCCGGCGATGCTGCAAGTGGTGGTGCCGACTCACCGGCATCTGCTGTTCGACCGCCGCAAACTGGCCAAGCCGAACGAGACCTATCTGTTCAAGGACAGCGGCTGGCCGAATTGCCAAGTGTGGATCAACGGCAAGGCGGTACCGCGTAAGCTTGATTCGGTGCGGGGAACATCGGTGCCCAAACCCGACCCGCAAGCGTTGAAGAAGCGGAAGGCGCAGATCCGCGGCTGGCCGCAGAAGTAGGGCCGTCGTCGCCGATGATGAGGTCCGCTTCCCTCAGGGCGGTGTTCCCTGCGGCGGCGTGGCGAAATCGCGGCTCCATTGGGCCAGATGCCGGGTCAGTCCCAGGCGCTCGATATAGGCGTGGTCCAGCAACTCACGCGGCTCGTCGAGTTCTTCCGGCAATGGAAATTTCATATCCAAGCACCCTCTCAAGATGCGCAATGGTCGGCGCCGATTTGCCCGGATTTTTAATCCGGTTTCTCGCCGATTGGCAGGCGCACGACAAAGGTTGCGCCGCCATCGGTAGCATTATCGTCCAAGTAAATTTTCCCGCCATGCTTATTGACGATCACATCGAACGAAATCGCCAAACCCTGACCGGTACCCTTGCCGACTTCCTTGGTGGTGAAGAACGGATCGAAGATCTTGTCGCGGATGCCGAAGGGAACGCCGGGGCCGGTGTCGGCAACGCGGATTTCGACGAAATCGCCATCGCGCCGCGTCGAGACCGTGATCGTTCCCAACGGCGGCACGCCCGCCGATTCGATGGCATGCGATGCGTTGACGATCAGGTTGAGCAACACCTGATTGACGTCGGCGGCGAAACAGAGGATCGGCGGCAGATCGGGGTCGAGCTTGGTTTCCAGGCGCGCCACCTGCTTCCATTCATTGGTCGAGACGATGACGGTGCTGTTGATGGCGCGGTTGATGTCGGTCGCCACCTTGGCGGTCGAGCCGGGATGTGAGAACTCCTTCATCGAGCGCACGATATGCGAGACGCGGGCCACGCCCTCCAGGGACTGGCTGGTGGCGATCGGCAGTTCTCCCAGCAGATAGGCCAGGTCGCAGTCTTCGAACAAGGCGCGCAGGCTGTCGATGGTGGCGGGCGGGATGCTGCCGCCGTCCATCTGCGATTCGACCCCCTTCACTGCTTTGTCCAGGCTGACGAAGGCGTCTTGGATGAAGCGCAGGTTGTCGCCGACATATTGAATCGGCGTGTTGATCTCATGGGCGATGCCGGCGGCCAACTGGTCGACGCTGGCCAAGCGCGAGGATTGCAGCGAGTCGCGTTGCGCCTCCTGCAAGGCTTCGATGCTGCGGAAGGAAATGATCGCGGCGCGGCGCTTGCCCTCTTCCTCCAAGGGCGCGCTGGCATAGGCGACGCCCAGGCGCTTGCCGGTGCGGGTGATGATGAACACCGCTTCGTCCTCGATCACGGTGTTGCCGCTTTCGATCACCGTGGGAAACGGGCTTTGGGCGAATCCGACCGGCTTGCCCTGGCGCAAGGTGCGTAGCGATGCATCCAACTCGGTGCCTGGCAATTGCTCGGCCGATGCCAGCAGCAGCCGATGCGCCGAAGGATTGGCGAACAGGATATGGCCCAAGGCATCGACCAGCAGCACGCCTTCGAACAGGCTTGAGGTGATGGCCTTCAATCGGCCCTGGCTCTTGATCAGGGCATCCTCGGTGATGGCCCGACGCTTGACTTCGGCGGATAGCGTCAAGGTCCGCTCGGTCACCTGGCGTTCCAAATCCAACTGGTGGTTGGCGATGCTTTCTTCATATTGCTTGCGCAACGACACATCGCGGAAGACCAGTACGGCACCTTTGAAAACGTGGTCCTCGTGGATCGGCGCCAGCACATATTCGCCGGTGAAGCGCGCGCCATCGGTACGCAAGAACAGACCCTCCGCAGCCTCGCCGCTGCCCGAGGCGTCCGCCAGCGAGGGCAAGGGGCAATAATCCTCGGACCCGCAAAAGGCCTGACGGTAATCCGAGCCTTCCAATTGCCGGCGGGAGGACACCAGCATCCGGCAGGCGGCGGGATTGGCGAAGGTGACGATATTGCTAGCATCGACGCCGATGATCCCATCGCCCGCCGACTGCAAAATAAGCTCGTAGCGCTGGCTGAGCCTTTCGACCTGTTCCTCGCGCTTTTTCAGCTCGGTGATATCGGTGCGAATGCCCACCACACCACCGTCGCGGGTGCGATATTCCTTGCTGACAATCCAGTGACCGCTTTGTAGCGCCTGCACCAGAGCCTTGCCGGTGGGATTGCGATGCTCGGCGATGCGGTCGGTTAGGAATTGCTCCAACTCCCGACCGTGATAGCCGTAGATGCCCCGCGCGGCGGCATCATGGATGATGTCGATGAAGGTTTCGCCGATGATGGCGTCATGGTGGTCAAGGGTAAAAATCTCACGGTACTGTTCATTGCAGACGATGAGACGGTCGTCTTTGTCGTAGAGCGCGAAACCGTCGCTGATTGTTTCAATGGCGTCGAGGAATTGGTGCTCGGCTTGTACCGCCCGCTGTTCCGCCGCCACTTCGCGCGTGATATTTCTGGCGGTGCCACGATAGCCGAGAAAAAGACCATCATCGTCGAAGATGGGGATCCCGCTGGAGCGCACCGTCTGCACCGGCGCTCCCGCCTCGATTTGGATATTGAAAACGAAATCGCGGAAGGGACGGCGGGCGGCCAAATCCTGGCAATGCGTTTCCCACAGTTCCGGTGCGGTTGCGTTGTTCCAGTAGACGCTTCGATCACGTCCGATCAGCGCTTCTGGCGCGATCCCCAAGCGGTCGCGAACATGTGACGAAATATAGACATAGCGGTGATTGGCATCGGTTTCCCAAAACCAGTCCGAGGCCGAGGCGGCCAGATCGCGAAAGCGCTTCTCGTTGGCTTTCAGTGCATCCTCGGCATGTTTGCGTGCGGTGATATCGCGCACGATGCCGATGAACATCCGGCCCTGTTTGCGGAGCATCATTTCTCCGACGGCGAGCTCGATGGGGAAGACATCTCCGGTCTTGCGTTTGGCATAGACCTGCCGGCCTTTGCCGATGATCCCCGCCTGACCGCCGTTCAGATAGGTGGACACCGTCTGGTCATGATGCGCGGCATCCAAACTATCCATCAAGATGGCCACATTGGCCCCGATCAGCTCGGCGCGGTCATAGGCGAAAATCCGCAGAGCGGCGTCATTGACGGTGCGGATGATGCGGTCGGGCCCCATCAAGATGACCGCCTCGCCGACATTGTCCATGATCGCGTTGACCTGCGCTTCCGCGTCGTCCTGAATCAGCGTGTTGGCGGCTTCTAGTTCGGCTTGCAGCAGGTTGACGCAACGGTCGTTGAGCCGGCGCTCGCGGTCGCTTTCCTCATAGGCGGAACCGACCAGCCCGAACAGGCGGTCCAGATCCAGACTGCCGTCGGGACGTGTTGCGCGGCGGAGCTGATGGGTCAGCAGATTATGCATGACGACCGCCAGCAATCATGCGGATGCACTGGACCGGGGTGGCGTAACCGCCGCCCCATCGAAGCTGTTGGACGTGCATCTGGCCTTCCCTGTGCGGAGCCTTATGTCTTTGTCCGTAAGCTTAGCCCACCCCGTACCATTGTCCAGGTTATCGAATGCAAAGCGTCCCGCGCCGCCGCTCGTCAGCCCAGGCTGGCGAGCGTTTTGCGCAAGCTGTCGGCCTGGGGGTTCTTCGCCGCCCCATGCAAGACGATGTCGGCGGGTGATTCGGTCTTGCCGTAATAGGCGGCGTTGTACTCCATGCGCGGTTTGATCACCGAGCCATTGAGGGTCAGGCCCGCATAGGCTCCGGTGGACGACGACCAGACGACGATGTCGGCCTTCATGTTGCTGGTGGTCGCCGCTTCGGCCCCCGACCCCAGCGTGACGATGGCCAGACCGGCATCGACGCCGACCTTGAACTCGTCCGACATGAAGGCGCGGTTGGCCTTGTCGCTGAGCACGATCAGCACAAGTTCCGAGGTTTCAGCGCCGATTTGCAGCCCGAACGACGCCGAGGCCAAGGTGTAGAAAGCCGGGTAGCTCCAGCTTCCATCGGATTGGCGGACCAGGAACACGCCGCTGCCGCCCTCGCCGCCGACGAAGAAGCCGCCCTTGAACAGCGAGGGCACGATGAACACTGCCTTGGCCCGCTTCAACAGGGACTGGGTGTTGCCGAACTCCTTGTCCTTTTTCACGTCGTCGAGCGTGATGCGGGCTTTGTCGATCAAGTCCTGCTGCTCGGACGCCGCCCGAGCCGGCGCGGTCGCCAGTCCCGTCAGCAGGGCACAGGCGATGAACGTCACATGCAGAGCTTTTGCCAGTGTCATCGGATCATCCTCATCGGTTGATGGTCGGGGAACAGGGGGGCTTCGTTCACGACGACGCAGCCGGTCTGACTCGCCCGGTCGGCGGATAGCGCAGCAGGTACGACACCATCAAGGAAATGAGGATCACCGGAAAGAACCGGCTGGCCCCCCAGATCCACACGCGGACGATGTCGAGCAAGGCCAGAAACCATGACGGATACAGCAGCAGAGCGAAGGGCGACATGGCGAGGAAGCGCCGGTACAACCATCCGGTCAGTCCGCCCATCACCAGGAAGCAGACGGCGCCGCCGGGGATGCCGTAATCCATGTAGGGTACGTAAAGGCCGCCCTGGTTGTTGTATTCCGGGGTGGCATAGGTCTGCAGGTATTGGAAAACCATCGCTTGGCCCGGATCTTCCCCGGTGCCGAAAATTCGCAAGAGCCGATAGAAGCCGTCGATGGTCTCGGCGGGGACGTAAAGCGGCGGAAAGATCGACACGATGCCGGCGCCGTTGTTGATCGATGTCGAGAAATAGCCGAAAAAGCGGACGGTGATGAACTCCCAGAAACTAGGGTAATAGAGTCGGTAGAACTGCCATGAGCGGAAAT
>Ga0116225_1002917_pt1 | contig 11210 bp, 9 predicted proteins | sample Sb_taG_8_FD_88968 | JGI IMG/M metagenome (GOLD analysis project Ga0116225, IMG submission 88968) | Peat soil microbial communities from Weissenstadt, Germany - Sb_50d_c_BC metaG | ecosystem: Environmental > Terrestrial > Soil > Wetlands > Peat | place: Germany: Weissenstadt | collected 2010-09-21 | reverse complement strand
CTGCTGGGTCGGCTTGCCGCCGGGCAGCGTGGGAAAGGCGATGACCTGACCGATGAACACCTTGTTCACATTGGTGATGGCCGGGTTGCTGCGCTGCACCTCGTCGAAGGTTTCGGAGGAGGCCGCGCCATAGACCTCTTTCGATAGCTTGGACAAGGTATCGCCATGCTTGACCACCACCACCGCTTGGTTCGACGGGGCAGCGGCGGGCGGCTCGGCGGCGACCGGCGGCGGGTTCGGCGCAGGCGGCGGCGCTGACGGCACCCGCACCAGATCGGAACCGGCGTCCGGCCCTTCGTCAGCGGGATCGTAGCGGTGGCCGGCGGGCGGCGGCGTCAGTGGAATGGGCGCGGCGGCAGGCGGCGGAGGAGGCGGAACGGGAGACGTCACGGCGGAGGGAATGCGGTCGCCGACATGCTGGGCGTCGGTCGAGACGATATCTTCATTGGCGCTGATGAGGTCGCCGATCTCGTCATGCGCCAGCGGCCACAGCGAACTGGTCATCGCCCAAATGCCCAGCCCGGTCGCGGTGGCGGTCAGCATCGCGGTCGCCGCCACCCATGGCAGCAGATTGCGCCGGGGCCGTCCGATGGTGTCGTGGGCGACCTCGCGCACGATCTTCGCCGTCACCGGACGCACCCGATAGCCAAAGCCGGTAATCAGCGCCGCATCGGCCAGGATGTTGATGGTGCGGGGCACGCCGCGCGCCTCGGCGACGATGCGGGAGATGGCGCGCTTGGTGAACACCGGGGCATCGCCCAGGGTCACCCGCTTCAGCCGGTGGTGGATGTAAGCCAGGCTGTCACCGCGACTCAGCGGCCGCAGATTGGCGCGGACGACGATGCGGCTTTTCAGCGGGCGCAGTTCGGGGCGGGCCAGCAACTCGTCCAGTTCGGGCTGGCCGACCAGGACAATCTGAATCAGCTTTTCCGTGGCGGTTTCCAGATTCGACAGCATCCGCATGTTTTCCAGCGTATCGACCGGCATGTTCTGCGCTTCGTCGATGAACAGCACCACCGTCTTGCCGTCGCGGTAACAGGCGATCAGATGCTCGTGCAGGCGCTCGACTATCTCGGCGACGTCGCCGCCGGTGGGCAGATGCAGATCGCGCAGGATGGTGCGCATCAGCACGGCGAACGAGACCTTGGGATTGAAGATGTAGACGAAAGTCACCCCGTTGTTCTCGACGCTGCTCAGATAGGACCGCAGGATGGTGGTCTTGCCGACACCGACTTCGCCGGTGATGCAGACGAAGCCCTTGCGCTTGGCGATGCCATAGACGATGGCGGCCAGCGCTTCCTTGTACTGGTCGGCCAGGAATAGAAAGTCCGGGTCGGGGGTGACGCGGAACGGCTCGTCGGACAGGCGATAGAAGTCACGATACATGGGCAAGGCTCCCTGTGGCGGCCGGACTCAGGACCGCTGCGGCAGGACCGCCAGCACAGGCAGGCCCAACCGCCGTTCGACGTCGAGGGGGGTGGCGTAGCGGGGCGACAGCGCTTCGGCCAGCAACGCCAGGATAAGCCCGCCCAATACTCCGCCGGCCAGCGCCAGGGCGAAGTAAAGCGGGGGATTGGGATGGCGCGGACGGCTTGGCGCCGCCGGCTTTTCGATCACGGCCAAGCCGCTGCCGGGGCCGTGGTCGACGGCTTGCACCACCCGCGCATCGTCGATGCTGCGCAACGTCGCCTCGTTGTTGGCGACGGCTTGCTCCAGGTCGTGCAGCGGCCCTTCGCCGGCATTGATTCCGGCCAGCTTGCCATCGATCTCGTCGAGCTGCTTCTGCAAGGCGACTTGGCGGGTTTGGGCGCTGGTCGTCTCGGTTTCGGCGCGCATGACATCCTTGGTCAGCGCCACATAGGTCTCATTGGCCGAGGGCTTGTTGCGTTGGCTCATGGCTTTTGACATCTCATCGACGAAGGCCTGAACCTTGCGGATTTCCTCGCGCACGGTGACCACCATCTGACTGGTGTCGGTGTATTTCGCCCGCAGTTCTTGTTCTTTGAGCTGGAGTTCCAGCAGCCGGGCCTTGGCGTCATCCACCACTTTGTAGTTTGCCCCTTGATCGGTCGGCTCGACGGTGCTGGGGATGGCGGTGATTTGGGTTTTCAGGGTGCGGGTCTTGGCCGCCAGCTCGTCCTGAAGATTGATGCTGCGTTTCAGATCGCTGTCGATCTCGCTGCGCTGGGTCATCAACAGACGGCGGTCGTCGTCCAGCGCCCAGACGTTCTTGCTGTGCCGATAGGCGTCCAGACGCTGGCGGGCATCCTCCAGCGCGGCTTTCGCCATGGCTGCCTGTTGGTCGAGCGAGCCGCTGTTGGACTGCGCCAGCAGACGGGCGCGTTGCTCGCCAAAGCTGGTCAGCACGGTGTCGAGTGCGTGCGCGGCCAGTTGAGGATCATGGCCGTCATAGGTGACGTAAACGGTGTCGCCCGCCCCGCGATAGGCGTTGAGGTCGTGTCCGAAGGCGGCCACGGCGTCATCCGCGCTCAGGCTGGGGTAAAGCGTGGCGGCGCCCAGGCGCTCGACCACTTGACGATGCAGGTCGCGGCTGGCCAGAAGGCCGATGCCTCCTGGTTCGCCGAGATTCTGCGGGACGATGATGATGGTCTGGGACCGCCATACCGGTTCCAACAACAAAGAGGCCGCGCCCGCTGCCGCCAGGCTGGCCAGGACCACCGTCCAAAAGGCCAGGCGTTGGCGGAATAGGGCTTGCAGGATAGTCCGCGCAAGATTGCTCACGGCCGTTCCTTTTGTTGGCGTTAGAAGGTGTAGCCGAAGCCGAAGGGGATCGGCACGTTCTGGCGGAAGTACTGGTCGATGAACAAGTTGACGTCGGAAATCTGCGAGCGCGGCACGAACACCACGTCATAGGGGCGCAGTTGGACGTCCTGTGCGAAGTCGGTACCTTCCAGGGCGGCCTTCAGGTTGACCGGCACGGCGACCGGATGCCCATCGACGCGGCGGATGATGATGACGCTGTCGAGGCGCGCGGTGTTCTTGACCCCGCCGGTGCTGGCCACAGCCTGCAAAGCAGTGACTCCGCCGTTCAGTTCGACGGCGCCGGGATGCCCGACTTCGCCGTCCACATAGGCCTTCTGGCTGCCGAAGCCGCGCAGGATGACGGCGATTTCCGGCTGCTTCAGCTCATGCTCGTAGCTCTGCCGCAACTGGCCCTCGACCTCGTGCGGGGTGTGACCGGCGACGTCCTGTTCGCCGACAAGCTGAAGCGCGATGCGGCCATCCGGGCGCACCCGTTGGGTTTCGTTCAGTTCGGGATTGTAGAAAAACCGGATGTCCAGGTCGTCGCCGGGCTGGATCAGGTATTCCTGCGGGGCTGTCGGCTTTGCCAACTGGGCCAGGGAACCGGGGTTCTGGACCGATGGACTGCTGCACGCGGCTAGCAGCGCCAGCAGGCCCAGCAGAGCGGACATCTTGAATCGCGCGAAAGTTCGGCTGTCGTTACGCATTTCTACCCCACAAGCAAGCAAAGGAAGTCAGTCGTCGGTGTCATACGGCGATACGTCGCGAAAGATCAGGACGCGTCGATGGACGGGGGAGTCTCCAGCCGGGGCGTCGTCACCGACACGGGATCGACCTTGGACGGATCGTTCGGCCTCCATTTCGCCGATGATGGCCGTTTCAGGTGCGGCGGATACGGAGTGTGGTGAGCCACTTGGCGGTCTTCCCGGCTGCACGCCCAGGCCCAGGCGGAGCCCACGATGGTGTCGATGTCCGAGCGATGCGGCGTCCAGTTCAACACCTCGAAGGCCAGACGCGGGTCGGCGATCAGTTGCGGAGGATCGCCAGCGCGGCGTGGCCCGATGCGGGTCGGTAGCGACCGTCCGATGGTCCGTTCGATGGCGTCGATCACTTGGCGCACCGACAAACCGACGCCGGTGCCCAGGTTGACGGCCAGACTGGGGGCACGGTCGTACAGCCGCCCCAAGGCCGCGACATGGGCGTCGGCAAGATCGCTGACATGGATGTAATCGCGCACGGCGGTTCCGTCGGCGGTCGGGTAGTCGTCGCCATAGACGTCAAGCACGGCGCGCGGGCGCTGGGCGACCTCCAGGGCGATCGGAATCAGGTGAGTCTCGGGCGTATGGGCCTCGCCGATCTCGCCGTCAAGATCAGCCCCGGCGGCGTTGAAATAGCGCAGGGCAAAAGAGCGGATGCCATGCACCTGGTCCCACCAATGCAACATCCGCTCGATGGCGAATTTGGTGTCGCCATAGGGGGTGATCGGCCATTGGGGGTGGCTTTCGCTGATGGGCATCGCCCGTGGCAGGCCGTAGCTGGCGCAGGTCGACGAGAACACCAGCCGCGACACCCCGCAATCGCTCATGGCGGTCAGCAGGTTGAGCGAGCCGCAGACGTTGTTGCGGTAATAATAGCCGGGCTCGCGCATGGATTCGCTCACATTGGAGGCGGCGGCGAAATGCATGATGGCTTCGATCCGGTGACGGCGGATGACGCGGCGCAGACTTTCGGTGTCGGCCAGATCGCCGACCTCCAACGGCCCCCAGCGCACCGCCCAGCGATGCCCGGCCGACAGGTTGTCGAACACCACGGGGTGATATCCGGCCGCCGCCAAAGCCTTGCACGCGTGGCTGCCGACATAGCCGGCGCCGCCGGTGACCAAAATAGCCGACATAATGTGATCACCCTGGACGCTGTTGCCGACTGTCCAGAGGCTAGCAGTGTCAGTGAGAAAATCTAAGTATTCTAATGACTTAGTACGTATGTTCCGGCTTTCTCCAAACGTGGTATGGCCTAGCGCGGATGGCTGGCTGGGCAGTCATGTCGAAGGGCGGGTGTCACTATCGTTGATCTTTGGAAACTGAATGGCGCAATATCGCCGAAATCTCCCGCTCATAACCGTGATGGTGCGCCTTGCTTAAACGCCTGAGTTCTTCCGTTGTCGTCCTCTGCCTGGTTGGCGGTGTCGCCGCCCAGGCCGCCCCCACCTCCTGCTTTACCGCTGACGAAGCCAAGGCGGCGCATTTCCGCACCTTGCAGCAGGAATTCAACGTTGCGGCGCTGAACTGCCAGAGCGTCAATCCCGACGATTCCAGCATTCGCAGCCGCTACGACGTCTTTATCGGCAAGGTCGGCGGCAAGATGCAGGACAACGCCCATATCCTGCGCGGCCATTTCTCGCGGGCCGGCGGCAATCTGGACAACTGGATGACGCGGGTGGCCAACGATGCCGGCCAGCGCGCCGTGACCGATCCGGAATTCTGCCAGCGCGCCTCGGACCAGTTGGATCGGGCGCTGGTGGTGGAAGGTCCGGAACTGGACGAGGTGGCCGCCACCAACGCCTCCCTACGCCTGGACGTGCCGGTCTGCGGCGACGGCAAGAAGGTGACGACCACGGCCAAGGCCTCGGCGAAGAGGCCGGCTAAGGCGCATCATGCCAAGCATAAGAAGAGCGAGCAGGCGGACGTCGCCCCGAGCAAGGCGCCGACCAAGGGCTAAGGCTTTTATCGGCGAAGGAAAAGGCGGAGGCTGGTCAACAGCCTCCGCCTTTTTCATGTCTGGCGTCATCGGCTCTGAAAGCCGGTCAATAAAAAACCCCCGCGGTTTTCACCGCGGGGGTTTTTCTTAGATCGACAAATCCTACGGCAGGAGGATCTGCACGCGACGGTTCTGAGGCTCGCGGACGCCGTCCTTGGTCTGGACCAGCGGCTCGCTCTTGCCCTTGCCGATGACGGAGATTTCGTCGGCGGGGATGCCCTGCTTGATGAGGACGGCCTTGACGGCATTGGCGCGACGCAGCGACAAAGCCTGGTTGTACTTGTCCGAACCCGTGGTGTCGGTGTGGCCGGTCAGCTGAATGCTGGTGGCGTTGGACGACTTGGCGTTGGTGGCGGCGGCGGTGATGATCTTGCCGGCCTCGGCGGTGATGTCCGACTTGTTGAAGTCGAAGAACACCAGATAGGACTTGGCGATCGGGGCCTGGGCCACCGGCTTCGGCGCCGGAGCGGGCATCGGAGCAGGCATGGCGGCGGGAACGGCGGCCATCGGGGCCGGCTTCTCGACGCCGAACTTGTAGGTGAAACCGACCATCACGGCGTGAGCCTGATAGGTGGCCTTGGCGGTGCGGCTGCTGTTGACTTCGTTGAAGTCGCCTTCAGTGGTGCGCAGGTAGCGGTAATCGGCCTTCAGCGAGGTGGTCTCGTTGAGGGCGTAGGAGACACCGGCGATGCCCTGGTAAGCGAAGACGAGATCGCTATCCTTGGACAAGGTGCCCGCGTTGTTGCGGATCTTGTTGGCGAACACGTCGGCGCCGCCGGCGCCCACGCCGACGAAGGGGGTCCAGGCGGTGCCGGTGGCCAGGTCGTAATAGACGTTCGCCATCAAGGTGGCGGCATCGAAGCCGCCCTTGCCGTTGGTGCTGGCGAGCTTGTCGACGCCATTACCGCGCCAGCCAAGTTCACCTTCGACGCGGACCGGACCGAAGCCGTAGCCGGCCTGACCGAGGACGCCGTAACCAAGGTCATTGGTTTCCTTGGTCTTGCCCATGCTGTCCTTGAACTTGGTGTCCGGGACAACGTTGAGACCGGTCTCGGCGCCGGCATACCAGCCATTGGTCTGAGCCAGGGCGGCGGAAGACATGCCGACGATCATGCCGGCCGCGAGGATGCCTGAAAGAATACGCATGGTGTGGTCTCACCTTTCAGCGAGGAAGAAATGCGAATAAGGATTACCCGATGTTTTACCCGATTGTGCAGTGCGGCACAACGCCGCCGTTGGGGTAGTGGGCGTTTGAACGCGTCTTTTCGGCGACAGCGTTGCCAAAAAGTCACTCTCTAGGACGCAGCGACGTCTCCTCCGCCGGATTCGGCATCTGCCGCGATGGCCGCCGCATGTTCCGCCGCCCGCATTTCCGCCGCCTGACGGCGCAGGCGGGTAAAGGCGCGGATGCTCAGCGGTATGCTGATGCCGTAAAGCACGGCGACGATGGTGATGGTGGCCCACGGCTCGGTCACCAGAAAGGCGGCCAGGACGCCAACCAGCAGCAGCATCGGCAACACATAATGATGCGGCACGCGAAATCTCTTGCCCGAAAATGTCGGGATCTTGCTGACCATCAGGAATGACACCCCGATCAACACGATGGCGTTGAGAATCGGGCTGGCGAAGATGTGGTAGTCGCATTGGAAACTGAGCATCATCGGGATCAGCACCAGCCCGGCGGCAGCCGGGGCGGGGACTCCGGTGAAGAAATTATAGGCCCAGGGCGGCAGGTCGGGCTCGCCGATCATGGTGTTGAAGCGGGCCAGACGCAGTGCGCAGCACACCGAGAATAGCAGCACCAAGGCCCACCCCGCCGCACCGGCCCCCTGCATGGTCCACAGATACAGCAGCACGGCCGGAGCCACGCCGAAGCTGACGAAATCCGACAGCGAGTCCAACTCGGCGCCGAATTTGCTGGTTCCATGCAGCAGCCGGGCGATGCGTCCGTCCAGACCATCCAACACGCCGGCCAGCAGGATCGACGTCACCGCCATTTCCCATTTACCGTGCAGGCCGAACCGGATCGAGGTCAGCCCGGCGCACAGCGCCAGCATGGTCAGGATATTCGGAATCAGTTTGTTGAACGACAGGCCGTGAATGCGCGGCGTGCGGCGGGGTGGAAACATCAGCGATACTCTCCCTCGCGTTGCGGCTCATGGCCGGTCAGGTCGGCGATCACCGTTTCGCCGGCCAGGGCGGTTTGGCCCAAGGCGACCAGCGGCACGACGCCGTCGGGCAGATAGACATCCAGGCGGCTGCCGAAGCGGATCAACCCGAACCGCTCGCCGGTGCGCACGTCCTGGCCCTCGGTAAGGTCGCAACGGATGCGTCGGGCGACCAGCCCGGCAATCTGCACAAACGCCACCTCGCGCCCATCGGGCAGCCCCAGCCGCACCGACATGCGTTCGTTGAAGGCGCTGGCCTTGTCGAGCGAGGCGTTGACGAACTTGCCCGGACAATAGGCGCGCTTGAGCACTGTGCCCGAAACCGGGATGCGATTCACGTGAACGTTGAACACGCTCATGAAGATGCTGACCCGCGTCATCGGGGCGTCGCCCATGCCCAGTTCGGGCGGCGGCGGCACGGCGACGATCAATTGCACCACGCCGTCGGCGGGGCTGATGATCAAACCTTCGCGGGTGGGGGTGACGCGTTCCGGGTTACGGAAGAAGAAAGCACACCACAGGGTCAGCACCACGCCGACCCAGCCCAGCGGCGCCCACAGCCAAAACAGCAGCAGCGCGGCGGCGGCGAAGATCGGAATGAACCGCCAGCCCTCGGGGTGAATGGGGATGGTGATGTATTTGAGCACCGAAAATTCTTGCTCCTGCACGCTTCTCTCCCTTGTCTGAAGACGGCATCTTAGCCTGTCCGGGGGCGCTCGGTAAGGCGGCAATCGCGATGAGGTTTTTCCTGCCCGCCGAGGCGTGCTAGTGTCGAGACCTTCGCAGTTTCCCCCGATCGACCGCTCAGGCTCATCGATGACGAAAAAACACCAATTCAATCTTATGCTCGGCGACCGCCGGCTTCCCGTGGATATTCACGCCCTGGCGGTGGATTCCGATGGCGACGTGGTCGGTCTTGGCCGGCAAACCTTTACGTTCGGCTTTGCCTACCAGTCGATTTCCTATGCCGCGCATTACGTCGAGGCAGGGGATCTGGCCCATATCGATCTGGTCGGGCAGGTGGGGCTGTTGCCGTTCACCGCCGAATCGCTTGAGGCACGCTTGGCGGTAAGCCGCATCCTCGACGCCGCCAACTCGCATCTGGGGCCGATCTTTCGCCTGGAGGACGGCCGCATTGAGCTGTTCGGAGCGGCCGAGGTGGTGGTGCCGGTGACCGCCGTTGGGCTGGTCTCCGCTTTGGCGGCGTTCCTGCTGCGGGTGAAGCCTTATGTCGATTGCATCGACATCTATCTGGGGCCGTCCGCCGAGGGCGGCGAGGCGGGGCCGCGCCGGTTGCGTCCGGCCTATCGTCGTTCGGCCAACCGCCGCAAACGCTGATGCCGTCAGTGTTGCGGCGGCAAGTTGAACACTTGGCCGGGATAGATGCGGTCGGGATCGCGGATCTGATCTTTGTTAGCCTGGTAGATGACCAGATAGTCGAAGCCGCTGCCATAGGCCTTGCGGGCCAGACGCCACAGGCTGGCTCCGGATTCGACGGTGATCTTGCCTTCGGACGGTAGCGTGCCCGACGGCGAAAAGGCGATTTCAGCGCGTTCGCGGACCTTGCCGTCGGGACCAAGCTGGTCGGCGCGCACGGTGTGGTTTCCGCCGTTGACCGCCAGCGGGCGGGTTAGCTTCCAGCGCCCGTGCTCGTCGGCGAAGGCGTGGCCGATCGACTGGTTGTCCATATAAATCTGCACATGGCTCTTGGGCTTGGCCATGCCGGTGACCGACAGGCGGCCCTTATCGTCATATTTGACGGCGGCGATCGACACCTTGCCGGGCGGGGTCTTCGCCTCGGGGCCTTGCAGGATGTCGATGGAGCCGTCGGGGGCGATCTTGACCGCCAGCGAGGTGCTGTGGTCCTTGGCGCGGTCGGGCACCATCAGCACCACCGGAGAATCGGTCTCGGTGACGCTGCCATCGGGGTTGGTGGCTTTCAGCGTCAGGTCGCGGCTGCCGGCCGGCAGCGGCTGGTCGGGCACGAACACCCATTCGCCGCGATTGTCGGCGGTCACCCGGCCAAGCTCGACGCCGCCATCAAGGATGACGACTTCGGCCTTGGGGCTGGCGCGTCCGGCAATGACCGTTTCGCCCTGAGGATTGATCCGGACAATGTCAAAGCTCGGTGCGAGCGGAGTCTCGACCGTCTTGGCCTGACCGGCCCCTTGGGCGGCGGCGGTGGGAGCCTGCGCGGGTGTTGATTCGTCGCGCTGGTTGTTCCACACGCTCATGCCGATGGCGATGGCGAGGACAACGAGGCCCGCGAGGGCGATGAGTGCAGGCCGGTTCACCGTGCCTCGCTCGCTATGGGATGGTGTGGATGCCATCGGCGCACCCTAATACGCCTGTGGGCGGTGCGCAACCCGTGTCGGCCGCATCTCCACCAGCGTGCGGACCAAGGGGCGTCGCCCCAAGGTCTCTGCGGTTGTTCGGCTGCCGCAGGAATGTCACTTGCCGATTGCCTCGAAGCAGATAGCTTTCCCTGCGACAACAGGGGGTTAGGTCGTGACCATGGGGGTCTCTGCGTCCCTGCCGCCAAGGAGTGACCATGCGCCGCCTGCTTTCGCAATTTTCGCTCAAATTTCAAATTGGATTGATCGCCCTGATTGGGGTGGCCGGTCTTCTGCTGGCCGGCGCCAATGATCTGGTCGGGGCAGCCCGTCAGGACAGCGCGCGCGGTGACATGGACCGGGCGGGGCGGGCACATGACCTGTTGAGCGAAATCCACATCGAGCTGCTGAAGGCCCGGCGCGATGAAAAGGAGTTTCTGCTGCATCACGGTGAAGCCGATGCCAGCGCCAATCAGGCGGCGGTGGCGGCGGCGGTGGGGCTGTTCGATCCGCTGGAAGCGGTGCTGACGCGCCCCGACCAACGGGCGCAGGTTGAACAGTTGAAGGAGCTGGCGGGGGGGTATGGCCGTCAGTTCGTCTCGCTGGCGACGGTGCAGCGCCGGCTGGGGCTGGATGAAAAATCGGGGCTGATGGGATCGCTGCGCGGTTCGGTGCATGAGGTCGAGGCGCGTCTGGCGGCCTCCGACGAACCGCGCCTGACCATCCTGACGTTGTTGATGCGGCGGCACGAGAAGGATTTCCTCGCCCGCCTCGATCCGGGTTATGTCCAGCAGATGAACGAGCGCGCCCAAGGCTTCGCCGCGACACTTGCGGCGTCGGGTCTGTCGGAGGAGGCGCGCGCGGCGGTGGCGGGGCGGATGGCCGCCTATCAGCGCGATTTCGCCGCTGTGGCCGAGGGCACCTTGGCCAATGCCGCCGAAGGTCGGCGGTTGTCGGCCACCTATGCCGCCTTGGAACCGGTGCTGGACAGTCTGGTCGGCTCGGTCGGCGCCGACTATATCGCCGCCGGCCAGTCGCTGCGCCACGCCCAACGCCAAACGCAGCGGATGATGCTGGCCTTCGTCGGGCTATGCACCATCGGCGTGGTGGTGGGGGCGACGGTGGTGGCGCGCGGGGTCTATGGGCCGCTGACAGCCATCGGCGAAGTCATGCGGCGTCTGGCCGAGGG
>Ga0116225_1002905_pt1 | contig 11232 bp, 9 predicted proteins | sample Sb_taG_8_FD_88968 | JGI IMG/M metagenome (GOLD analysis project Ga0116225, IMG submission 88968) | Peat soil microbial communities from Weissenstadt, Germany - Sb_50d_c_BC metaG | ecosystem: Environmental > Terrestrial > Soil > Wetlands > Peat | place: Germany: Weissenstadt | collected 2010-09-21 | reverse complement strand
TTGCTTCGTTCGCTCTGACAAGGTCGTCGGCTTGGCGGCCATATGGTCGGCCTGCCCGGCCCATTGTAGCAAATCGGGGACGAACTTGCGGACGTCGGCTTCGGTGGCGCCGGTGACGCGCAGCGGCAGCGCAACATTGTCCAGCATCGACAGATGGTCAAGCAGGCGGAATTCCTGGAACACCACGCCGACGCGGCGGCGCAGGGCGGGCAATTCGTAGCGCCGGGCCTGGGCGACGTCGCGGCCGAACAGCACGACGCGTCCGCGCTGGGGATTTTGCGCCAGATACATCAGACGCAAAAGCGTGGATTTTCCGGCGCCCGACGATCCTGTAAGGAAATGGAATGAACCTGCCGGTAAGGCAAAGCTGACGTCTTGGAGAATTTCGGGCCCATGACCATAACGCAGCCCGACATTGTCGAACTGAACCACATTGGCCCTGCCTGCCGGTTGACGTGCCACGCTTGTACCTCTCTCGGATCGGGCGCAGGATTACATGGTCATCCGGCCTCGTCCAGCGCGCGCTTGTGTTGTATCAGGACGCGCCCTATAAAGAATAATGTTTTAGCGGAAACAGCCAGCCGATGATCATCAGCTGCCCCAGCTGCGAGACCAATTTCTCGGTTCCAGATACTGCCCTCGGTGCCCGAGGGCGGACCCTGAGGTGCGCGCGCTGCGGCCATAAATGGCATCAGCACCCGCCAGAGGAACCCGAGGACGAGATCCCGCTTGAAATGCCGCCGTCGCGTTCGACGCGCGAGCCATCGCCCCTGCTTGACCGCGATTTCGGCGGCAACTCCTTCGGTTTGGGCTCCGACAACGCCTCGTTCGGTTTCGGCCCATCCTCGCAGTCCGAGGGCGAGGGCGAAAGCGATCGGCCGGGCGAGTTGAATGGCGACGAAGACCCCTTCGCCAAGATCGCCGATCTGCTGCGCAGTTCGACCCCCGAAGCCATTCCCGACGTCTTTATCGCCCCCAAGCCGCCCAAGCCGGTGCGGCGCCGCAAAGGGGCGGCGTTGTTGCTGCTGTTGTTCGTCCTCATCCTGCTGTGTGCCGCCGGTGTCGGTCTCTATGTCTTCCAAGACCGCGTGATCGACGACTACCCGGATGCCGCCGATTATTATGAACAGATCGGTCTGCGCAACAAGGTGGTCGGAGCGGGGCTGGCCTTCCGCAATACCAAGGCCGAACGCTTGGTGCAGGATCAAACCGAAGTGTTGATCGTGCGCGGCGTCATCGCCAACAACACCGATCAACCGCGCGAAATTCCGCTGCTGCGTCTGGCTTTGACCAACGCAGCCAAGGAATCTTTGCAGGAAAAGATCATCAGCCCGCCGCAAACGGCGCTGGAGCCGCATGGGACGGTGGGGTTCCGCATCACCCTGGAACAGCCCAACCCCAATGCCAGCAACTTCGAGGTCAGCTTCGTCCCGGCCAAGCCGGCAGGGGGGGCGTCGGGGCAGTAGGTTGAAATCCCCCTCTCCCGCCTGCGGGAGAGGACCGGGGTAAGGGAGAGTCTCCGCAACCTTAATAGAACTGCTTCAACAGCCGTTGCAGGTAGTCCCTCTCGGCGGCGGGGCGTTGGGCTTGGCCCGAGCGTTTGCGCAACTCGTCCAGGACTTCGCGGGCTTTCTGGGTATCGGACTGGGTGGGGATTTTGACGCTGTCGTCCTCGGCGGCGCCCGATCCGCGCAAGGGGCGGCCAAGCGGGTCGCGTCCGCTGCCGCCTAGCACCGGCACCCCGCCCATGCGTTTGGACAGGCTTTGCATGGCTTGGCGCGCGCCTTCCTGCAAGCGGGCGACAGCCTCGCCTTGGGCGTCGATGGCGTCTTGCAAGGCATCGTCGCGCAGGGACTGGCCAGCGTCGCGCATGGCCTGTTCCGCCTGCCCCAGGGCGTTGGGGATGTCGATTCCCATTTCGCCGAACTCCTCCATCATCTGGTCCAGCCGCTTGCGCAAACCCTCTTGGTCGTCGGCGGCCTTTTGCCGTTGTTGGTCGGCGGCACTGTACGACGGCTTGGCGGCAGGTTTACTCTTGGCCGTTGGCGCGGCTTTGGCTAGCGGTTCCAAACCCGGCTCTTCGGCCTGCTGATTGCGGCGGAAGGTGTTATCGAGCAAAGCGCGCTGATCGTGGGTCAGCGCCTGCAAGGCCTCGGCGGTTTTCTGCGCCTGTTGGGCGTCCTGCGCCGATGGGCCGGCTTGCAGGCTGGAGCGCAGGCCGTCGAGCATCTGGCGCAGTTCGGACAGCATCTGTCGCGCCCCCTCGCGCGAACCGGTGCGCGACAGATCACGCAGGCGGTCGAGCATGCCCTGCAATTCGTCCGGCGTAACCACTTGGCTGTCGGGCGAGGCTGACTGTGGCGAGACTCCCTGGCGGGCCATCTGCTGGGCCATGGCGTCGAGATATTGTGCCATGGCCATCTGAAGCTGGTTGGTCAGCCGTTCGACTTCGGCTTCCGAAGCATTGCTGGACAGCGCCTCTTCAAGTTCGCGGTTGGCTTGTTCCAAAGCCCGTTCGGCGGCGGGGCGGTCGCCTTCCTCGATACGCAAAGCGGCTTGCCACATCAGGTCGAGCACGCCGGGCACAGCCTGCGGGGTATGGTCGTAGAGCAGCCGCGCGCGCGCGTTGGCCAGGGCCAGGAAGACCTGGATGTCGCCGCCATAGCTATCAAGGTCCGAGGCGATGCCGGCCAGACCGGCCATGCTTTCCTCGCGCAGGCCAGGATTGGCGGCCAGTTTGCGGCGCAGCGCGACGATGGCGCGGGCCACCGGATGGGTGAATTTGCGCTCGGGCAGGGTCAGCGCCACCGTCTCGCCCAAGCCCTGCTGGCCGGCGCCGTCCTCGGCCACCGGTTGCAGCGTCACCGCCAGGCCGGCCCAGGGATGACCGGTCAGATCGACCCAGGTGGATTGATGCACCTCGGTTGGGTGAGCGCCACCCAAGGGCAGCGGCACCGTCAGCGGCTCGGCGTCGGGGCTGTCGACGCGGCGGAGCATCGCCCAGGCCTTGGTCACGCCGTAATCGTCATGCGCCTCGATCGATAGGCGCAAGCGGCCGTCGGCATCGGTGTCGGGGGGGGCGGAAAAGGCGATGCTGGGGGGCGTGTCTTGGACAACCGCGATATCCCAGGCGCCAATCACCCGGTGCCCCTGGCGGATTTGCAGATGGTCGCCCTTGGTCAGCTGGGTTTCCAGGCGCTGACTGTCGGCGTCGAGTGGGGCGAAGGCTTGCCACGCGTCGTCGATGCCCAACTGCGCCGGGTCGTTGCCGCCTTGCAGTTCGGCCAGCAGCATGCTGCCGGCAGGTACGCCGACATGCTCGGCCGAGGGTTGGCGTTGCAGTAGCATCGGCGCTAGTCCGGTATAGGCGGGCGGGGTGATCCAGACTTGCAACACCGCCGGCGGTCCGGCAATGCCGTCGAGGCGCAAAGTCACGGCGCGCAGCAGGCGCGGACCGGCATCCTGCCAGGTGCCGCTGAGGGCGATGGCCAGCAGCAGCAGCGGAACGAAGCGCAAACCCAGCGGATCGGCGCGGGCCAGACTGGGTTCGGGCAGGCGCACCGACAGACGTTTCAGCACCTCGCTCAGGCGGCGGCGCTGCGCCCACCATAAAGCGCGGGCCAGCGGATCGTCGGTGCCGGCCTCCAAGGTGTCGGCCAGTCCTTGCAAGGGGCGGTGCTCGAAACCGCTGTCGCGTTCGATGCGGCGGCGGGCTTGGGCCAAACCGGGAGCCGCCAGACGCCGTAGCCGCCAGACGAAATAGCCCAAGGCGGCGACGAAGGCGAACAGCACGGCGGCATGCAGCCAGCCGGGCAGCCGCGGCAGCACGTCGAACAGAGCCAGCGCGACGAACAGCACCGCCAGCGTCGGGATCGGCCAAGCCAGCGGCCACAGCGCTTCCCATAGCAAGGCCAGCCGCGCCAGCACCAGCCGCCGCGTCAACCCCCGTCCGTCATCCGCGTGCTGCGACACTGTTCCTCCGCGCCGGTCAGAGCGCCGGTTGGCCGGTCAGCCATTCAGGCAGGGCTTCCTGCGCCAACATGTCCTCATAAGTGGGGCGGGCGCGGACCACGGCAAAGGTTCCCCCTTTGACCATCACCTCGGGCACCAGCGGGCGGGTGTTGTAGGTCGAGGACATGGTCGCGCCGTAGGCTCCGGCGGTGGCGAAGGAAATCAGATCGCCCGCCTCCAGCGGCGGCAAATGACGCTGCTTGGCAAAGGTGTCGCCGCTTTCGCAGACCGGGCCGACCACATCGACGGGCAGCAGCGGAGCATCGGCGTCGGCTTCCAGCACCGGGCGGATGTCGTGATGGGCGTCGTACATCGCCGGACGCACCAGATCGTTCATGGCCGCGTCGCAGATGATGAAGGTGCGGGTCGCGCCTTCCTTGACATAGATGACGCGGCTGACGAGCACGCCGGCATTGCCGACCAGGGCACGGCCCGGCTCAACCACCAGATGACAGCCCAAATCGCCCAGATTGGCGCGGATCACGCCGGCATATTCGCTCGGCTGCGGGGGGATTTCGTGGTCGTAGGGCACTCCCAAGCCACCGCCCAAATCGATGCGGCGCAGGGGGATGCCGTCGGCGCGCAGCATCAGCACAAGGTCGCGCACCCGGCGGAAGGCGTCGTTGAACGGCTGCAAATCGGTCAGTTGCGAGCCGATATGCACGGCCACGGCGGCCACCTCGATGCCGGGCATCGTATGGGCGCGGCGCAGCACCTGAGGCGCGCGGGTCCATTCGATGCCGAACTTGTTTTCCTTTTTGCCGGTGGTGATCTTGGCATGGGTGCCGGCATCGACGTCGGGGTTGACCCGCACACCGATGACCGCGCGCTTGCCCAGGGCCAAGGCCACCTCGTTCAACGCCTCCAGCTCGGGTTCGGATTCGACGTTGATTTGCAGGATGCCGGCCTCCAGCGCCAGTTCCAGCTCGCGCCGAGTCTTGCCGACACCGGAAAAGACGATTTTGCCGGGGGGCACGCCCGCTGCCAGAGCCCGTCGCAATTCGCCTTCCGAAACCACGTCGGCACCGGCGCCCAGGGCGGCCAAAGTGCGGATCACGGCGATGTTGGAATTGGCTTTGACGGCAAAGCAAATGGTGGTGTCGAGCCCCTTCAGCGCCTGCTGGAACACGCGGAAATGGCGCTCCAGAGTGGCCGTCGAGTAGCAATAGAACGGTGTGCCAACCTCGTCGGCGATGCGGGTCAGGGCAACGTCCTCGGCGCAAAGCTGGCCGTCGTGATAGTCGAAATGGTTCATTTTTGCTGGTCCGTGGAGGGCGTCGGCTGCGTCGGGAAGGTCGATTCGACGGGCGGTAGCGGCGTGGGATTGGATGGGTTCAGCCCCTGGTCGAAAGGCGTCATGCCCGCTTGGCTGGGTTGAGTGTTCGGCAGGTTCTGCGTCGGCGCGCCGATTCCCAACAATGCGGGGTTGAGCTGGCGCATCGAGGAATCGATATAGGAGCCACCGGGGCCATATGCCTCCTTCAGATCCTGCTGATCCCACTCGGGCGCCAAAGCCTTGCCTTCCTTTTGCGTGGCGGGTGTGGGACCAAGGGCGCGGCTGGGATAGGTTCGGGGATAGGTCGCGTCGGGAGGAGTGACAGGGCGGCCGGATTTGCCGCAGCCGCTCAAAGTGATGGCGACGGCGGCAAGAAGGGTGACGGTCGTGACCAGGCGGCGCATCGGCGCTCTCCCTTGGATTACAGGAACCGCGCGCGCGCGGCGGCGGCGGCGGCGGCGACATTGACCGGGGCGGTGCCGCCGAAGCTGGTGCGGCTGGCGGCCGAGGCTTCGACTCCCAACACACTGAACACGTCGGCGCCGATACGGGCATCGATGCTTTGAAGATCGGTCAGCGACAGCTCTTCCAAGCCGCAGCCCTGCTCCTCTGCCAAACGCACGACGCGGCCGGTGATGTGGTGGGCCTGGCGGAATGGTACGCCGGCCACCCGCACCAGCCAATCGGCGATGTCGGTGGCAGTGGTGAAGCCAGCCCCAGCCGACTCCTTCATCCGCTGCGCGTTGACGGTCAGATCGGCGATCATCCCGGTCATCGCGGCAATCGACAGCTCCAGCGTGTCGGCGGCTTCGAACACCGGTTCCTTGTCGTCCTGCATGTCCTTGCTATAGGCCAGCGGCAGGCCCTTCATGACGATCAACAACGCGTTGAGGTCGCCGATCACCCGTCCCGATTTGGCGCGGATCAATTCGGCGGCGTCGGGGTTGCGCTTCTGCGGCATGATTGACGAGCCGGTGGTGAAGCCGTCGGACAGGGTGACGAAGCGGAACTGCGCGGTGGTCCAGATGACGAGTTCTTCGGCCAGACGCGACAGATGCACGGCGCAGATGGCCGCCGAGGAGAGGAATTCCAGGGCAAAGTCGCGATCCGACACGGCATCCAGCGAATTGGCGCAGGGGCGGTCGAAGCCGAGAGCCTTCGCCGTCATGTGGCGGTCGATGGGGAAGCTGGTGCCGGCCAAAGCGGCGGCGCCCAAGGGGCTTTCGTTCATGCGGATGCGGGCGTCGCGCAGGCGCGAGCGGTCGCGGCCGAACATTTCGACATAGGCCAGCATGTGATGGCCGAAGGTCACCGGCTGGGCCGCCTGCAAATGGGTAAAGCCGGGCAGCACGGTGGCGGCGTGGGTCTCGGCCTTGTCGATCAGCACGGCCTGCAAGCCTTGCAGCGCGCCTTCCATGCCGTCCAGGGTGTCGCGCACCCACAGGCGGAAATCGGTGGCGACCTGATCGTTGCGCGACCGCGCGGTGTGCAGCCGTCCAGCGGCTTCGCCGACGATTTCCGCCAGACGGCTTTCGACGTTCATGTGAATGTCTTCAAGATCGGCGCGGAAGACGAACTGACCGCTCTCGATCTCTTGCAGAATGCGGTCCAGACCGGTCAATATGGCCCCGCCGTCCTCGGCGGTCAGGATGCCTGTGCGAACCAGCATGGCGCAATGCGCCTTGGAGCCGCGGATGTCCTGGGCATAGAGCCGCTTGTCGAAATCGATCGAGGCGTTGATCCGCTGCATGACGGCGGAGGGGCCACCGGCGAAGCGGCCGCCCCAAATGGAACTGGCGCCGGCCTGGTCTGGTGCTTTGGTCATGGTTGGCTCTTGCAGGTACGGGAAGACAAAATGGCTCGATTCGACGCAACAATTGCCGCTCTGGGATTGGTCCTGGCGTGGGCAAGCTTCATCCCGGCGGCGCAAGGCGCCGAACGCGGCCTAAACTACATTGTTCCCGTGGCGGCGGGAAGCTCCGACGTCCCCGCTAACCGCCAGCAAATGCCGGATGTGCTGTACGCCGACGGCAGCAGCCTGCCGGTTCACCTGAATCGCTTCCACGGAATCGTGATCCTGCTCAATTTCTGGTCGCCTCTGGTGCCCTCCAGCGTCAAAGAGATGCTGTATCTCGATCGCTTGCAGGGCGACATGGCGGCGCAGAAAGAGCCGCTCTTTGTGTTGCCGATCAATGAAGACAAAAGCGCCGTCGCTGGCGCCAAGGACTTCTTCACCCGTCAGAAGATCACCTTCCTGAAGCCCGCCGCCGACCCCGGCGGGACCATGGCTCAGGCCTTGGCGGTGCGCGGATTGCCCAGCAGCATCTTGATCGATAAGCATGGGCGGGTGGTGATCAGCGTCGAAGGCCCCTATGAATGGGACAATCCCACCATCGTCGCCCGCATCCGCCAAGTGATGATGGAACCCTAATCAGCCAGCCGCTTGTCGCGGGCGAAGCGCAGGCGCACATCGATGCCGCGCGCCACGTACAGGCGGTGCAGCAATACGGTTCCGGCGATGCCGAGATACGAGCCCATGGCGACGTCGCTCAGGTAATGCACCGAGGTGGCGACCCGGCTGGCGGCGACCAGCACGGCGACCAGCAGCCACAACAGGTCGTAGCGCGGCAGGATGACCACCAGGGCGGTCATTGCGGCGAAAGCGGCTTGGCTATGCCCTGACGGGAACGAGTTGCTGGTCCATTCGGTGTTGAATGGAGAAAAGCCGTACAGCCCCTGATCGAATAGCGCGCGCGGGCGATAGCGGCCGACGCAGAATTTGACCAAAGTGCCGGCGATGCCCGACGCAGCGCCCGACAGGAAGAAAAAGCCGGCGGCATGGGCGAAGCGGCGGAAGTGGCTTTGGCTGTCGAAATAGACCGCTTGATGCTGCCGCCACCGGCAATAAGCCCAAATCAGCGCGCCCGGCACCAGCCATACGCCGCCCAGGCCAAGGGTGGTGACGATTTTGAAGAAGCCTTCGGCCTGCGACCCCAGATGCGCCTTGAAGGCCAGAGCCAGTGGGCGGTCGAACAGGGCGTAGGACAGCAGGCAAAACAGCGTCACATGCACCAGCCCGCCGGTCAGCGGCCAGCGGCGGGTGGTGCGGACGACCCAGCCGGTGAAGTCTCCCAAGGCGTCGGCGGCCATGCGCAGGCGATCGATGGGGGTCACGGCTTGGGCTCCAGTTCCCAGACGTTCAGATGGGCGGGACGACCGCGCGAATAGTTGAAGCCTTCGGTGCTGGTAACCAGATGGACGCTTCGCTTGGCCTCGGCGATGGTGGCCAGGAAGGGCGGTTCGTCGCCGAGTTCGACCACCGCCACGGCACCGGGGGTGTTCAGCAGATAAAGCGCGGCGCTGTGGCCGTCGGCCAGCCGGGTGTCGGTGCCCAGCAGAAACACCAGACTGGGTTCGGTGAAGCCGGACAGCACCGCCGGGGTATGCGGCGGCAGGGCGGCGGCGATGGTGCGGCTCAGCCAGATGCGGTCGAGATGCGGCAGCACGCCGGTGAAGATGCTGGCATAGGTCAGCATGGCGCCGACCACGGCGGTGGCGACGGCGGCTTGCAAGCGCCCACGCAAGGCCAAGATGGTCGGCAGCAGGCCGGTGGTCAAAGCAGCGGCGGCGGCGGGCAGCGACAGGGCCGTCAGGCCGTTGCCCAGGCGCATCGGTGCGATGACCACGGCGGCGGCGATGGCCACGCCGACCAGCGCCCACAGCATGGCGAAGGCCTTGAACCAGCGCGAACGCAGATCGATGTCGTCGGCGGCAATGGCGATGCCGGCCAGCAAGGCCAAGGCCGGATAGGTCGGCATGACGTAATGCGGCAGCTTGGTCGGCACGATCTCGAAGACGATCCAGGCCGGCACGATCCACGCCAGACAGAAGCGCAGGCCGGCGGCATGGCGGCTTTTGACGGCGCGGACCAATCCGGGCACGGCGAACAGCGACGCCGGCCACAGCGTGGCGAGCGAGAGCAGCAGGTAATAGCCGGGTAGCGCGCCATGGCTTTCCTGCGAGCCGAGCAGCTTGGGCAGCAGGTCGCTCTTGACCGCTTGGCCGATGAACTGACCGCCGGTGGCCGAACTGACGGCGGTGGCCCAAGGGGCGACGATGGCGGCGGCGATGATCATGCCGACAATCGGGCGGATGCCGTGCAGCCAGCCGATCTTGCGGTCGGCGATCCACAGGGCGGCGATGGTCAGCAGGGGGATCATCGGCATGATCGGCCCCTTGATCAGGATGCCGACCCCCATGGCCAGCCAGAACAGCAGGATCTCGCCGTTATGGGGGCGCTTGCCGATACCTTTGCCGGCCATGTAAAAGCGACCCAGCACGCCTTGCGCGGCGACGATGCAAGCCAACAGCATGGCATCGGTCTTGGCTTGATGTGCCTCGCTGACCAGAATGAACGACGCGGCCAGCAGGGCGGCGCCCATCAGCGCGGCGGGGCGGCCGAACAGGGCTTGGCCGAAGTGGAAGGTCAGCAGCACGGCGAGCAAGCCGCCGAGCACGGAGGGGAGGCGATAAGCCCAGATCGACTGCTCGGCACCCAGCAGATGGGCTGAGGCGGCTTGCATCCAGTAAATGCCGACCGGCTTCTTGGCCCGCGATTCATGTTGGAATTGGATGCGGACATAGTCGCCGCTTTCCAGCATCTGGTGCGACGCCTGAGCGAAACGCGATTCGTCGCGGTCGATCGGCGGCACGGCGGCCAGACCGGGCAGGAACATCGCCAAGCACAACAAGGTGAGCAGCAGATAGGGCTTCAGCCCGCCGATGACCCTTTGCATCCATCCTCCAAAAAGCTACACCCCAGGCCCTGCATGGGGCCTGGGGTGCTCTTAGGTCTAGACTTTCACGGACAAAGCCGCAAGAGGCAGCTCAGCGGGTCGGAACCGGCTTCTCGCCCGAATAGTCGTAGAAGCCACGGCCGGTCTTGCGGCCGAGCCAACCGGCTTCGACATACTTCACCAGCAGCGGGCAGGGGCGATACTTGCTGTCGGCCAAACCGTCATGCAGAACCTGCATGATTGCCAGACAGGTATCCAAGCCGATGAAGTCGGCCAATTCCAGCGGACCCATCGGATGGTTGGCGCCCAGCTTCAGCGCGACATCGATGGATTCGACCGAGCCGACGCCCTCGTACAGGGTGTAGACGGCTTCGTTGATCATCGGCAGCAGGATGCGGTTGACGATGAAGGCCGGGAAATCTTCGGCGCTGACGGGGGTCTTGCCCATGCGGATGACCAGATCGCGCACGATGGCGAAGGTGTCCTCACCGGTGGCGATGCCACGGATCAGCTCGACCAGCGACATCACCGGAACGGGGTTCATGAAGTGGATGCCCATGAACTTGGCCGGACGGTCGGTGGAGGCACCCATGCGGGTGATCGACAGCGACGAGGTGTTCGAGGCGATATAGGCTTCGGGCTTCAGCACCGGGCAGAGCTGGGCGAAGATCGCCTTTTTGACGTTCTCGTTTTCCGAAGCGGCTTCGACCACCAGATCGGCGTCGCCGAACGAGGCGTATTCGGTGCTGGTCGAGATGCGGGCAACGATGGCGGCCTTGTCTTCGGCCGAGATCTTGCCCTTGGAAACCTGGCGGTCCAGGTTCTTGTTGATGGTCGCCAAGCCCTTGGCCAGCGCGGCTTCGCTGACGTCGAGCAGCTTCACCTGGAAGCCCGAGGCGGCGGCGACATGGGCGATGCCGTTGCCCATCTGACCAGCGCCGATGACGCCGATGATGCGGATGTGGCTGGAGTCCCCACGGGTAGGCGCAGATACTTGATGGGTCACTTGCTCAACTCCACTGCGAGTTCAGGCAAAGCCTGGAAAAGATCGGCGACGAGTCCATAATCGGCCACCTGGAAGATGGCCGCTTCCTCGTCCTTGTTGATCGCGACGATAACCTTGCTGTCCTTCATGCCGGCCAGATGCTG
>Ga0116225_1002896_pt1 | contig 11250 bp, 12 predicted proteins | sample Sb_taG_8_FD_88968 | JGI IMG/M metagenome (GOLD analysis project Ga0116225, IMG submission 88968) | Peat soil microbial communities from Weissenstadt, Germany - Sb_50d_c_BC metaG | ecosystem: Environmental > Terrestrial > Soil > Wetlands > Peat | place: Germany: Weissenstadt | collected 2010-09-21 | reverse complement strand
GGATCGGATAGGCGACCGAGGCGATATGCGCGTTGATCCGTTTCAAGTCGCGCAAGATGTCGAGATGCAGCGTGCTGGTCTCGATGCTTTCCCGCCGCCCGACGCGCAGCCGGGCCAGATGAGCGTCCGTCGCCTGCCGCTCCATGTTACGCACCCCGACCTTTTCGGCTATCAGTTGGCGGGCCAGTTTGACGTCGCCGGACACGACGATGGCCATGGCGATGCGCAGGTTTTCCAGCGTCTGGTCATAGAATTTGGTGATTTCGCCCAGGCCCTCGTCCGAGAAGGCCAGCTTGTGCTTGATCTTCTTTTCTGCCAGTTCCTTGATGTTGCGGTCGATGATGTCGCCGATATGCTCCAGGTTGATGACCAGCGTCATGATCTCGGCCAGCCGCTGACTGTCGGCTTCGTCCAGATCGCTTTGCGGCAGCCGAGCCAAATAGAGCTTCACCGCCTGATGCACGGCATCGACCACGTCGTCCATTTTGCCGATCTCGGCGGCGAGCTTGATATCGCCATTGCGCAATAGATCAAGGCTGCGGCGCAGCATTCCCTCGACCACATCGCCGAGGCGCAAGGCCTCCCGCGTCGCGCAGCCAATGGCGACGCTAGGAATCTCGGTGGCCGACGCGTCCAGATAATGCGCCCGCAGCGGATCGTCCGGCATCATCTCGTCGGGCAACACGCGCATCATGACCGCGACGACCACGTCGATCAGCGGCAGGAAAAAGACAGCCAGGACAAGGTTGAAGGCGACATGGAAATCAACCAACTGGGCCGCCGTACCGGCCTCCAGCCATGGAAGGAGCGTGCCGATCTCGCCCAGGACAGGCAGGCAAGCGGCACAGCCGAGCAGGCGCAGGGCGGCATTGCCGACGGCCAGACGCCGCGCCGCCGCCGGTTGCCCACTGGTTTCCAGCACCGGGGGAATGGCGCTGCCGAAATTGGCGCCCAGCACCATGGCCAACGCCAGCGGCCCGCCGATGCCGCCCGACCCCGCCAGCGGCACCAGCAGCAGGATCACCGCGACACTGGAATGAGCCAGCACGGTCAATCCGGCGGCAAAGACGAAACCCAAGACCGTCGCCCCGCTCAGATCGGCCAGCAGGCGATGCATTTCGGGCGCATCCGCCAAGGGAGTGGCCCCGGCATCGAGGAGACGCAACGACAGCAGCATGACCCCCAGCCCCAGGACAGTCCGGCCAATGGCTCTGCGACGCCCGCCCTCGCCGGAGCGGAACACCACCACCCCGGCCAGGATCAGCGCCGCTGACAGCGGACCGACATCGAAGGTCAGCAGCTTGGTCACCAGACTGGTGCCGATATTGGCCCCCAGCATGAGGGCCTGGGCCATGACTCCGCCCAACAACCCGCGCCCGACGAACGAGGCCGCCATCAGGCAGGTGGCGGTACTGCTCTGCAAGGCAATGGTCACGGCAAGGCCTATCAACAGCGCCAGGACGCGATTGCGCGTCGCCGATCCGATCCACTGGCGCAAATCGGCGCCGAAGGCGCGGTTGATCCCGGTGCTGACCATCCGCAGCCCCCACAGGAGCAACGCGGCGGCACCGAGCAGGTTGACCAGAATGAGAGATGACGCCATTCCAGACCCTCCCGATTTCTCGTGTCTCTGCCACGAAGGGACCAGGGCGTTATGTGGGGTCGCGGCGGAGAATCACCATGGCCAATGTGATTTCACCGCTCACGGATGGCAACAGGCGGATGTTGCTTGGCCAACCGTTGCGCCTGGCGGTTTGGCGGTTCCACGGCCGAGAACAGGACGTCAGGCAGATTGGCTTCGGTCAACATCTTGGCTGGGGTGCTGCGGCAAACAGCGCCTATGGGGGAAGGGAACAGGGAGGAAGGGTACAAGGGGGGACACCAATCTCCTCCGACTCTTCGTCCTCCGCCCACGCCCGCGTTCTTCGCCACCGTGATCCCGTCACGCCGTCCTCTCTCGGCGGCACTCTGGACCCACACGGAGGCATACCATGCGCGCGGACCCCGCAACGCGTTACGTCAGAACCCACGAGGCCGCGCGGATGCTTGGCCTGTCGGCCCGCACCCTGGAAAAATACCGCTGCCACGGCACCGGCCCGGTCTTCCGCAAGCTGGGGGGACGGGTGGTCTACGCCGTCGATGACCTGGAGACCTGGGCCGAGCAGTCCGCCTGCACCTCGACCTCCGACCCGCGCTATGGCTCCGCCCGTCTGGCCGGCCGGGCGCGTTGACGATGTCCGCCCGTTCCCCCGTCGCAGCGCGCCGGCAACTGGAGTTGTTCCAGGCGCTGCCCGGCGACATGGCGCCCCGCGATGCTCAGGATCTGATGTCGTGGCCATTCTTCAGCCTGTCCAAGTCCCGCCGCGTCCGCCCCATCGACTTCCGCATGGGCGAGGTGACGATCCGCGTCGAGGCGACGCCAGAGCACGGCATGGCCACCATCTGGGATGCCGACCTGCTGATCTGGGCCGCCAGCCAGATCGTCGAGGCCCGCGACCGCGGCCTCGCCACCTCCCGCCTGATGGCCGCCACGCCCTATGAAATCCTCGCCTTCATCGGTCGCGGCGACAGCGTCCTCAATTACGACCGTCTGAAGGCGGCGTTGGACCGGCTGCAATCCACCACCATCGCCACCTCGATTCGTCAGCCCAGCGAACGGCGTCGCCACCGTTTCTCCTGGATCAACGAATGGAAGGAACGGCTGGACGGCCGGGGCCGCCCGCGCGGCATCGAGTTGATCCTGCCCGACTGGTTCTATGCCGGCGTGATGGAGGACACCTTCGTGCTGACCATCGACCGCGCCTATTTCGATCTTACCGGCGGACTGGAGCGCTGGCTGTACCGGTTGGTGCGCAAGCATGGCGGCCGCCAGGCGCAGGGCTGGAGCTTCGACCTCCGCCATCTCCACCTCAAATCCGGCAGTCTGTCGCCGTTCAAGCGTTTCGCCTTCGACCTGCGCGCCATCGTCCAGCGCCAGCCCCTGCCCGGCTATCGCCTGGGCTACGGAATCGACCTGAGCGGCGAGATTCGTCTGGCCTTCGCCCCCACCCTGCCCGAAGGCCTGGTGGATCCTCTCATGCCCCGAAAGTTATCCACAGATTCGGTGCATAAGCCTGGGGATAAGCTGTGACTCCGCCCGTACTATCAGGAACCCGGACTCCCGTACTATCGGGAACCCGAGTCCCGTACTATCAGGAACCGAAGTGGCCTGTAACCCCTTGGTTTTCCAGGGGCGATTCGGCCTCTTCTAACGTTCCTAACTTAGACTCCTACGGAGTCTTCCTAACTGTAGAGGGGGCCGCCGGCCGGTGCAAAAGCCCGGCGCCCCACCTCCTGATCACTTTTGCGCCACTCCGTTTTGGCAGATTCCGGCACGCCATTCCCTGTCGGAGGAGGCCATGATCGTCGCCCTGCTCAACCAGAAGGGCGGCGTCGGCAAGACCACCCTGGCCCTGCATCTGGCCGGCGCTTGGGCCAGGCTCGGCAAGCGCGTCACCCTGATCGACGCAGACCCGCAAGGCTCGGCCCTCGACTGGTCCGAGCAGCGGGCACGGAACGGCCTGCCCCGGCTGTTCGGCGTCATCGGCCTCGCTCGCGACACCTTGCACCGGGAAGCCCCCGACCTGACCCGCGACGCCGATCATGTCGTCATCGACGGACCGCCGCGCGTCGCCGGGCTGATGCGTTCGGCCTTGCTGGCCGCCGATCTGGTGCTGATCCCGGCGCAACCGTCACCGTTCGACGGCTGGGCCTCGGGCGAGATTCTGAAATTGCTCGGCGAGGCGCGGATCTTCCGCCCGCAGCTCATTGCCCGCTTCGTGCTGAACCGCTGCGGCGCCCGCACCGTCATCGCCCGCGAGACGGCCGAGGCGCTGGCCGATCATGATCCACCGCTGCTGCGCGCCACCATCGGCCAACGCGTCGTCTTCGCCGATGCCGCGCAGTCGGGCCGACTGGTGTTCGAGATCGACGACGGTAGTCCGGCCGCCGGCGAAATCGCCGCCCTCGCCGCCGAAGTCGCGAGGCTCACGCCATGACGGTTCTCACCGGCGATTGCCGCGTCCTGATGCCTGATCACGGCCCGTTCGACCTGATCGTCGCCGATCCGCCCTATGGCGACACCTCGCTGGCCTGGGACCGCCGCATCGATGGCTGGCTGCCGCTGGCCCGCCAAGCTCTGCGGCCCTCCGGCTCGCTGTGGGTGTTCGGCTCGCTGCGCAGCTTCATGGCGACGGCCGCCGCCTTCGAAGCCGCAGGCTGGAAATATGCCCAGGAAATCGTCTGGGAGAAGCAGAACGGCTCCAGTTTCCACGCCGACCGCTTCAAGCGGGTGCATGAACTGGCCGTGCAGTTCTATGGCAAGGATGTGCCATGGAGCGCCGTCTACAACGATGTCCAGACCACGGCCGATGCGACTGCGCGCACCGTGCGGCGGAAAACCCGTCCACCGCATACCGGTCCCATTGAGGCCGGTCATTACGTCAGCCATGACGGCGGACCGCGCCTGATGCGGTCGGTCATCTACGCCCGCAACGCCCACGGCCATGCCATCCATCCAACCGAAAAGCCGTCCGGCCTGATCGAAATCCTGATCCGCGCCAGTTGCCCGCCGGGCGGTCTGGTCGGCGACTGGTTCGCCGGCTCGGGGGCCGCCGGCGAGGCCTGCCGGCTGAGCGGCCGGCGCTATCTCGGCTGCGAGATCGATGCGGAGATGGCGCAGCGGGCGCGCGAGCGGATCGCCGCCGTGCTGCCGTTTCACGACGGAGCCGCGCCATGACAAACGCCAAAGGAAAGCGCGGCTTCGCCACCCGTCCCGGCGACGCCGAAAGCTGGGTGAAGGCGCCGAAATCGCCGTCACGCTCCGCCAGCGATTTCACCGCCCGCCTGACCATCGACATCACGCCAAGCTTACGCGGTCGCATCAAAATCGCCGCCTTCCAGCGCGGGCTGACCGTCGCCGACATGCTGCGCGACCTGCTGGCCCGCGAATTCCCCGACAGCCAAGGAGAGACCCCATGACCGCCATCGCACCACCCGGCTGTTCGACCGGGCGTCCTGACCCGGCCAGGCTGACCCGTGTCGAGCTGACCTGGATCGAAAAGCAGATCGAGAACTGGATCCGCTTCGGTCACGCCGTCGAGGACACCATCCTCGACCGCCGCCGCCGGGTCGTCGGCTTCGCGCCGAACAGCCTGTTCGCCTTCGTCCGCTGGGCGTCCAACGACTACGGCACCATCAGTTCGCGCATCGATGTCGTGCGCGCCATCACGCCCGGCGAAGCGTACACCACACTGCCTTTCGTGCGGCCCGGCGGCGACATTCTGTTGCATATCGACGGCTGGCCCAAGGTCGAACAGGTGCTGCAGGCCATCGACGCGGTGGAGGCGCTCGGCATCAATGCCGCCGACGCCGCGCCGGATCACTGGCGGCATGTCCACAACCGCCTGACCGCCGGCCACCCGCCGCGCCCCTACACCCGTGAGCGTCACGACGCGTGGCTTCAGCGCCGGAGGATTTCCCCATGACGCGCTTCGGCTGGGTGATGACCACCTATTTTTCGCTGCTGGCCATCGGCGCATCGGCCTTCGTTCCTCCGGCACCCCGGCTGTTGTGGAACGCCACCGCCAGCACGCCGATCGGGCTCTATGCCGTGCAGCCGGAGCGCGCCCTGCATGTCGGCGATCTGGTGGCGGTGATGCCGTCGGAGCCGGTCGCGCGCATCCTCGCTGAGGGGAACTATCTGCCGCAGGGCGTGCCGCTGCTGAAGCAGGTGGCCGCGCTGGCAGGGCAAACCGTCTGCCGCACCGGCCACCTCGTCACCGTCAACGGCGTTGTCGCCGCCGAAGCCCGGGATCGCGACAGCCGCGGGGCCGCGCTTCCCGTCTGGAGCGGCTGCCGCACCCTCGGCAACGGCGAAATCTTCCTGCTCAACCGGCACCCAGACAGCCTGGACAGCCGCTATTTCGGACCGTTGCCCGCCACGTCCGTTCTCGGCCGCGCGACACCGCTATGGCTCACCGACTGACTCCTTTCCCCAACCACGGAGATCCATCATGACTCATATCGGCAATTTCATCCGCACCGCCGACGGTTTCACCGGCCGTCTGCGGACCCTCACCCTCGACATCGACGTGACGCTGGTTCCGGCCGAGCATGCCGATGCCGAAAACGCCCCCGATTACCGCATCCATCGCGGTCCCGGTGCCGACGGACCGGAGGTCGGCGCCGGTTGGAAACGCACCGGCGAACGGGCTGGTGATTACGTCGCCCTGCTGATCGACGACCCCACCCTGACGCAGCCGCTGCGCGCCAACCTGTTCCAGTCCGACGCCAAGGGCACGGCCTTCGCCCTGCTGTGGACCCGTCCGGCCAAGCGCGACGACAAACGGTGATGCGATGATCGCAATCCACGTCTCCATTCCTTGGTTCGATCGAACGCCGCGCCATTCCTTCGTCCCGACCGGACTTCAGAGGGCCGTCGCGCGCAGCGGCGGTCCAGGGCGGCCGTCAGGCCGGCGCGGACGCGCGTCACCCTGGACGGCCGCGAGCACGATGGCAGGCTTGGCGGACATCGGGAGAACGGCGTCTTTTACCGTTGCGATCCTGTCGGCCTTGCTGTTGTCCAGCGGCGGGGTCATGGCACAAGCGATGCCGGTGATCGTGGTCCCCGAGCATGCTTCGGCGGCCGATCCGGTCGCGGATGTCATGGCCGAGGCCGCGCAGAGATTCGGCATTCCCGCGACCTGGATTCAGGCCGTCATGACCGTCGAAAGCAACGGCGATCCGCATGCCCTGTCGCCCAAAGGCGCCATGGGGCTGATGCAGATCATGCCGGCGACCTGGTCGGATTTGCGCATCCGCTTCGATCTTGGCGACGATCCCTTCGATCCGCGCGCCAACATTCTGGCCGGCGCGGCATATCTGCGGGAAATGCATGACCGCTATGGGGCGTCCGGTTTTCTCGCCGCCTACAATGCCGGTCCGGCGCGCTACGACGACTATCTGGCCACCGGCAGGCCGCTGTCCGCCGAAACGCAACGCTATGTCGCCATGCTGGCGCCGATGATCGGCGACGCCCAGGCCAATGCCACCGCCAATCTCGTTGGCGCCATGCTCACTCCGCGCATTTGGACAACCGCGCCACTGTTCGTCGTCCACACGGAGGAAACCGACCCAGCGACACCAACACGCCGGCACACCGTCAATGTTTCGGCACTGGCTCCGCAGTCGAACGGCCTGTTCGCCCGCCTTGCCGATGTGAGGCACCGGCCATGACCGGCGGCGCAGTTCGGCGAACTCCAGAGACGATCAGCGAAAGGATGGCGACAGATCGGGGACAGCGGGACTCAACGACAACACGAGGGCGAGATAAAAGCCCCTGCCACGTCGCATTCCAAGTCCCTGGCGGGCCTTGTCTTTCTCCTGGCAGGTCGGTCGGAGCGTGGCATGCCACCTGCTGTAGGCCAGAGTTTCCGCCACATCTTTCTGCACAGTGCCGATTGCCGGCATTTTCTCTGGGAAAATCATGACCAACCGCGACGACGCCTTCCGCGTCCGGCCCGGGCGCATCCGCCATGGCGGCAACAGCGCCAAACCGAAGAGCTTCGTCGCCCAGGTGCTGACGGCCGCCCGGAAAACGGGACCCGCAATCGCCTGCGCCTCTGGCGGAACCCGCGCCCCGACCTTCGGACGGTCCAGTTTCGGCCGGGGCCGCGCCGCCTTCAGCCGCAGCCGACTGTTCAGCTCAAACCGCCACGTCGTGGTCAAGGCTCGCATCGTGCGTCACCAGGGGCACGCTTTCCGCTCGGCACCGCTGTCCGCGCATCTGTCTTATCTCAAACGCGAAGGCGTCACCCGCGACGGCGAGAAGGCCCGCATGTTCGACGCGACGAGCGACCGCGCCGATGACGCGGCCTTCGCCGAGCGCTGTCAGGATGATCGCCATCATTTCCGCGTCATCGTCTCCCCCGAGGAGGCTGGCGACATGACCGACCTCCGCGCCTTCACCCGCGATCTTGCCCGCCAGATGGAAGCCGACCTCGGGACCAAGCTTGATTGGGTCGCCGTCGATCACTGGAATACCGACAATCCGCATGTGCATCTGCTGGTGCGCGGTGTTGACGACACCGGCGCCGATCTGGTCATCTCTCGCGACTATATCAGCCGGGGCCTGCGCGCCCGCGCCGAAGAACTGGTGTCGATCGAATTGGGTCCGAAGCCCGAGCATGAAATTCGGTCGGCGCTGGAGCGGGAGGTGGAGGCCGACCGCTGGACCCGCCTCGACGTCGAGATTCGCGGCATGGCCGACGAGACCGGCCGGATCGATCTGCGTCCCGGTGGACGCGACGATCCGGACCTCCGTCGCCTGATGATCGGCCGGCTGCAAAAGCTGAACAAGATGGGCCTCGCCGTTTCCGTCGGCCCCAGCCAATGGGCGGTCCAGCTGGAGGCCGAACGGACTTTGCGCGACCTCGGCCTGCGCGGCGACATCATCAAGACCATGCACCGCGCCTTCACCGAACGTGGCCAGGATCGCGGCATCGGCGATTATGCCATCGAGAGCGGCGGCGACGCCGCGCCGATCATCGGCCGGCTGGTCGACAAAGGGCTCCACGACGAACTGACCGGTGAGGCCTATGCCGTGCTCGACGGCACCGATGGCCGTGCCCATCACGTCCGCTTCCGCGGCATCGAAGCCTTCGAACAGGCGCCACCGCTCGGCGGCATCGTCGAGGTCCGGCGGTTCGGCAGTGCCGACGACCAGAAGCCGACCCTGGTTCTCGCCACCCGCTCGGATCTCGACCTTGCCGCGCAGGTGACGGCGCCCGGCGCCACCTGGCTCGACCACCGTCTCGTCGAGCGCGAGGCCATGCCACTGGCGATGGGCGGCTTCGGGGCCGAGGTGCGGACGGCCATGACGGCGCGCACCGATCATCTCGTCGAGGACGGGCTGGCTCGACGCCAGAACCAGCGGGTCATTTTTCAGCGCGATCTGCTGACCAGCTTGCGTCAGCGTGAATTGGACTCGGTCGGCGCCAAACTCGCCGCCGAGACTGGGTTATCCCATGTCAAGGCCGAGGCAGGCGACACGGTCGCCGGTCTCTACCGCCAGCGCCTGACGCTCAGTTCCGGCCGCTTCGCCATGATTGACGACGGACTCGGCTTCCAGCTTGTCCCTTGGTCACCGAAGATCGAGACGCATCTCGGCCGCCATCTCTCCGGTGTCGCCAAGGACGGCGGCGGGATCGACTGGAACCTGGGACGCAAGCGGGGGCTGGGACTCTGAGGCGTCACACAATGGCGATGCGATAGCGATTCAGGATCGGCGCCAGTTCGGGACAGGCGGACAGCTTGCGCCGTGGCCCCGCGCTCAATTTGGGAACAGCGCGATCATAGACCGCGAAATTGTCGTCGCCATTGAGCCGCGACGGATAGCACAGCCCGTCCGGGCGAACGGGATGGTCGTGCAAGGCGCGGCTGATCCGTTGACCGAACCGATGGGATTGGGCCCGCACAGCATCGGTCGGGATCCCCATGACGACCGGGTTGCCGGCCCGGAGATCGGCCAGATCAAGGAGGGTCTGCACGGTAATCGTGACATGGACATAGACGTCGAGGTCGGTGGCAGACAACAGCAGCAGGCCGGGATTCAGGTTCTTGGTGTCACGGACCAGCGTCTCCAGGAACGCCGCCTCGAAGGTGCCACCGGCGTAATAAACTCCGAAGCGCGTTTTCGGACTCTTCCTGGGATCGGAAAAACGGCTTGGCGTGTAACCGAAGCCGAGCGGATCGGGATGAACGTCGAGGAAGATGTGATGCCAGACGCTCCCCGGCACGACCGTCGTGGTGACCAGACGCGCCGAGGACAGGGGATGGGGTGGCCGTGGCATGACGTCAGGAGAACGCGCCGGTGGCGACGGTCGTGGCTGCCGCGAGAACCTCGTCGATCCGGCCGCGTTTCAAGGCGTCAAGGGCACGGCTGCCGCCGAGTTCCGGATGGCTTTGCAACAGAAACCGATACACCCCCCAGGGATTGTCGCCGAGGATAGAGAAGATCTGCGGCAAAGCCGGAAGGAGTTGCCGGTTTTCCAGAACCTGCCAGCCCGGATAGCGAATCCCGCGTTTGGCAAAATTGACGCCCAGCACTTCATGCCGTTTGTGCTTCAGGCGGACACCTTCGCCGGACATTCCCAGACGCTCCGCGATCCCCGCGGTGCTCAGCATCTCCGGGTCGGCCAGCAGCTCTTGTTTGACGGCATCCCCGCGCGCCTTCGCATCGTGCAAAGCGCGCTCAAGCGCCTGCTCGGACGTTTCGTTCTCGTGCTCGGCATCGTCCGGCATGATGGTCGCCTGGATCGCAGCGCCGTGTCCCGCCGCCATGCGTTTCGCATCCGTCCGGCTCAGGCGAACCCTGGCGAGCTTGACATCCTTGATGCCCTCCACCTCCAGGATCTTCATCACCTGGGCCATCTCGATCATCGTCATGGCGCGCAGGGAGACAAACGCCATTCCTTCGACGTCGGTTGGCCGGCCGCCACGCGGAAGATGGCGCGGGGACCCTTGCGGCTGCTTCTTGGCGATCTGTTCCATGAACACCTCCTGAATGTCGCCAATTTAGCCCATTCCGCCAAGTTCACCAAGACCCCATAAAGCGTAATTCCAATCGATGCAGGCCGCCGCCGCATCCGGCAAGTATTTTTACGCGCCAATGCGCCCCGCTTTCCCGACGATCACGAAGCCCTTGATCGCCCCCGTCATACGCCTTCTTGAATGGTTCGCTGTCGAAGAGGGAGGCCTCCATGTCCGCGACCAAAATCCTATGGGGACAAATCATTGTCGTCTTTCTGATCGTGCTGGTCACGCTGTGGGGGGCAACCCAATGGACGGCGTGGCGACTGGGCTATCAGCCTCAGCTCGGGCATCCGTGGACGGTCATAGGCGACCTTCCACTCTATCCACCTCCCGCGTTCTTTCTCTGGTGGTACTGGTTCGATGCCTATGCGCCCCACATCTTCGTGGAGGGGGCGATCATTGCCGGCTCCGGTGGTTTTGCCGGCGTGATCATCGCCATCGGCATGAGCCTGTGGCGCGCTCGCGAGGCGAGAGCGGTCACAACGTATGGCTCGGCGCGCTGGGCGACCGAAGCGGAGGTACGATCCACTGGTCTCCTCGATTCGGATGGCGTGTTCCTCGGACGGTTCGCCCGCGACTACCTCCGCCACAACGGGCCGGAGCATGTGCTCTGCTTCG
>Ga0116225_1002895_pt1 | contig 11253 bp, 9 predicted proteins | sample Sb_taG_8_FD_88968 | JGI IMG/M metagenome (GOLD analysis project Ga0116225, IMG submission 88968) | Peat soil microbial communities from Weissenstadt, Germany - Sb_50d_c_BC metaG | ecosystem: Environmental > Terrestrial > Soil > Wetlands > Peat | place: Germany: Weissenstadt | collected 2010-09-21 | reverse complement strand
GATCCGGGAGGCCGCGAAACCTGGTTTTTTCGCGACGCAGATAGGTTGCGTCATTTTTCTGAGCGTGACAATGGCACCGGTCGGGTAGAGATAGGCACGACTGGGCTATCCAGGAACCAATCTCGTCAAGGGAGGCAGGCTGTGCCGAGGGAGCAACTCGTCGCCATCATTTCGCGGAAACCCTGTAGCTGCGGAAAACTCTAGTCCATATCGCCCAGGGAGCACGCGCCCGGGCCGCGCGGATCGCCACAGGAGCCGCATGGTCCGGCCGAGGCGGCGGGGGCGGCAGATGAGCTTTTCGCCGAAACCGCAAACACAGAAAGCTGCGGCTCAAGCTTCGTGGCGTGGCACTTGGGGCAGGCCGCCTTCTCTTTGCCGTAGACCAGGGCTTCGAACGGGTGCCGGCATTCCTTGCAGATGTATTCGAAAATGGGCATGCACAACTCCGGGTGCTCACTCCATTAGAATCAATTTGTGGGGAGTTCGCAAATCCTGCCTGCACCATCGGGCCGACCGGGCTCGCAGCCGCGCCTCGATTGGTCGGGACGCGCACCGTTCCGGGCGCATCGCTGGCTGCGCGGCGGCCATGTGCAGACCATCGCCAGCTTCCTCTTGCCGCGCAAGATCCATCTGCCGCCGGCGGAGGAGCGGTTGGTTGAGGTGGCGCCGGGAATCAAGGTGCGTTGCTGGTGCCACTGGATCGCGGAGCGGGCGGACGATCGAGCCCGGGCGCTCACGCTGATCGTAGTGCACGGGCTCGAGGGGTCGACCGAGTCGCAGTACATGCTGGGAGTCGCGCGCAACGGGCTGGCGGCGGGCATGAACGTCGTGCTCATGAACCAGCGCAATTGTGGCGGAATGGATTATTTTGCGCCCACACTCTACAACTCGAGCTTGTCAGGGGACGTGGCCGCTGTGGTGCGCGATGTGATTGAGAGGGATGGAGTATCGCGGTTCGCGCTGGTCGGCTTTTCGATGGGCGGGAACCTGGTGCTGAAGCTGGCCGGAGAATGGGGCGCTCAGGGGCCGGCGCAGTTTCGTGCGGTAGCGGCGGTTTGTCCGGCGATGGACCTGGCTGCTTCAGCGGACGCGCTGCATGAGCCCGCGAACCGGATTTACGAACTCTACTTTCTGATGCAGTTGTTCCGCCGGTTGCGGCGCAAGGCGAAGTTCTTTCCCCAAGCCTTCGATGTGGCGCGGTTGCGCGGCGTTTCCAGCCTGCGACTGTTTGACGATCGCATCACCGCGCACTACTGCGGATTTGCCGGCGCCGACGACTATTACGCCCGTGCCGCGGCTACCAACGTGGTCGAGCGGATCGCCGTGCCAGCTCTGATCATTCATGCGGCGAATGATCCCTTCATCCGGATGCAGCCGGAGACGGTGCGGCGCATCGCGGCAAATCCGAACATTACGTACGTTGAGCCCGACGATGGCGGTCACTGCGCGTTTCTGGGAGAGCGGAATGGCAATCCCGGCGACGACGGGCGGTGGGCCGAGCGCGAAGTGGTGGAGTTTGTGGCTGGGCAGCGAGAGTGAAGGCGATGTTTCGCCAACTATCGACACAACTTCCAGTTTGCCGACGATCCTCCCAAAGCCGCTGCGAATCGTTACCCAGCACGCACCTTTGGACTACTTTTTCCGGCTTGGGTCATCGCCAGGATTGACATAGTTGAACTGTAACGGAGACGCTCCATGAACTTGCACCACGACTTCTCCGCTTGCCATCGCATAATGGTGCATATCCGGGTCGAGATAAGCGAAACTGCCGGCTGGGAAATCTCCCATCTTGCTTTCGTCAAAGCGGTCCCCCATTCCAACTTTGAAAGTCCCCGAAATGACAGTGACGTTTTCCCGATTAGGATGCCAATGCGGCGCGATGCGATATCCGTCAGGCATCTTCAAACGTACGGTGTAATCTCCGCTCGGTGCACCTGGATTGCCCTCAAGAACCGCAAGTTGGGCGCCCGCAGGCATAAATGCCGGTGCCGGGCCGTATGGAACCGCGTCGGGAGTGAATGCGTGTTTTGCAGGACCAGTCTGCCCTGCAATGGTGAACACAAAAGTCATCCCGCACAGCAGCGCTCCTAACGTCACCTTCAAATATCCGTTCCGTTTCATAGCCTCTACCTCCAGAGTTGAAGTCGATAACAGATCGCCAACGATAATGCTCCAACCAAAGCATCGTTGCAATCTGGATAGGATAACGCTTCCATATCTTTCATCTATCGTCGTAAATTATTCAATCTTAGGGGATAATGCATGCAACCGCAGGCCGCATGCCGAGCGCAAAACGAGAAGTCGGTGAAGTTGTGCTGGACGTGGGTCGCTATGAACTGCGACGCCAGGGGCGGCCGGTCAAGCTAGAGAAGAAGCCGATGGAGCTTTTGATTTTTCTCGTGGCCCGCCGACAGCAACTCGTTACGCGTCGGGACATCGTCACGAAGCTCTGGCGTTCAGACCTCTTTGTGGATACCGAGGCCAGCATCAACAATGTCATCCGAAAAATCAGGACAGCCTTAGGTGATAGCTCAGCGAAGCCGCGTTTTCTGGAGACGGTAGTTGGCAAAGGGTACCGCTTCGTCGGACCTGTGCGCGTGATTGATGCGGGATTCTTGCGTTCCGGCTTCGACGAAAATCTGGTAGCCGATGCCAACCGGAGGAGCGTTCCCCTCCCGGAGGAATGCGCGACCCTTGCTGTACTGCCACTGTGTCTGCTCGGGAATATTCCAGACGACAAGGGTGTGTGTCTCGGTTTTGCGGACGCGCTGGTATCGCGCCTTGGAAATCTGAAGGATGTGGCTGTTTTGCCAACTTTGTCAATGCTGAGCGTACCGGCAGAGATGAGCGCTTCGGATGTCGGATCACGCCTCGGTGTTCGCTTCGTAGTTCACGGCGCCATTCGAGAATCAAAGGGGCAGTGGCGTCTTGCTTTGCAGATGTTCGATACACATTTGCAGGGCCCGGCCTTCACATGGAAGCGCGACCTCGACCTGGATCGGCTTGCAGAACTGGAAGATGAAATTGCTAAACAAATTGCGAGTGGATTGAACAGACCCTTGCGCCCTCAGACGGCGCCAGACCAACGACATAGCAAGGACCAGCTGGCTTATGCGGAATTCATGCGAGGATACCGCCTTAGCTCTTCCGGAGATCCTGCGCTGCTGGATGAAGCGGTCGAACGGCTGAGCAATGCGGTAACACGAGATCCGGGTTTCTCTCTTGCCCACGCAACTCTTTCACTTGCCTGTGCGACTCGTTATCTTGAGGTCGATCCGGCCAGCAAATGGTGGGACAAGGCCGAGTTTCATTGCGGTCGCGCGCTTGAGCTAAATCGGGATCTGCCCGAAGCGCACGTGGCCAGAGCTTTTCTATTGTGGAGTCCATCTAGAAATTTCCAGCATCTAGATGCAATCGCCGAACTCCGGAGAGCGATCGCCCTGCAGAAGAATCTACCGCGCGCTTACAACCGTCTGGGTGCTATCCTGGCTCACATCGGTCTCCTCGACCGCGCTCGTGAGATGTATGAAAGAGGACGACCGTTCCAGCCGAAGAACGCCGTTAGCCACGGCATTGTCCAGGTCTACATCTGGAACCTGGATCTCGACTTGGCACGAAAAAAGATCCAAGCCTGGCGGGCCGAGAATCCGATTCACAAGTATGCAATTTACTTTGCGCCGCAGCCGGCGATGATGACTGGCGATTGGAACGAGGCGAAAGGTCTGGTCGACGAAGCGATCCAGCTTTTCCCGGACGAACCGCTAATCGTCAGTTTGCTGGGTGTCTATTGGGCTTTGGTGGGCAACGATAAACAGGCACTGGAGTGTGTGACTCGCGCCTGCAGCAGCGCCAAATCCTTCGGGCATGCCCACCACACCTACTATCAGATTGCTTGCATCTTTTCGTTGTTGGGCCGGCGTGAGGTAGCTTTTGAATGGCTTGAACGCGCTGTCAATCAGGGATTTGCGTGCTGGCCATTTTTTCTGAAAGACGCTCGCCTCCAGAATCTGCGAAGCCTCCCTGAATTTGACACCTTGGTAAGCTCCTTGCAGGCCAAATATCAGGACCACCTTGGCTTGCTATAGGTCGCGCCCTCACTTACCGGACAGATGACGAGCAAACCGGAACTAACCGTCGTTAATGGGCGTCAGCACTCATTGACTTGGCAGCGGAAAAGTTTCACGGCATTCACGTCTGCGCCGGACTCGGACGGAGCCACGGCCGAAGGTCCACGCGGCGACCTTTCATCCATCGCTTGGTGCGGGTGCGAATCATCGCCGCGCCAGCATGGCTAGAAAAATCGTGAGCAGGCCCAGGGAGGCATCCGCCGACGCGAACCATTTCTCTTCTTCTCTTCTTTGTCTTCAAGTGAATTGAACTGGTTGATAAGGTGCCGCTTGTTTCGACCCCCTGCTCTCAGTTTTCACGAACAATTCAACTTTCTCTAACATTCTGTTCACCTGCCGCTTTATATGATCCTCCGGTCAACTCCCGAGGAGACTATGAAGAAAACACTTGCTTTGCTTTCCTTCGTGGCTGTCTGCGTCGTAGGTACGGCAGTCGGCCAAAGCTCTAAAATTCAACATGTTTTGCTGATCAGTGTCGATGGAATGCACGCTGTTGATTACTTGAACTGCGCCAATGGCATCAGCACCACCAACAACGGCCAGCCCTTTTGCCCGGCGATTGCGGCCCTCGGGCTGACCGGGGTCAACTATGTCGCCGCCAGTACTTCCAAACCCTCAGACTCTTTCCCCGGATTAACCGCAATCATCACGGGTGGAAGTCCGGCCCTGACCGGTGTCTATTACGACGTCGGGTATTCCCGGAATTACGACCCCCCTGCGAAAACTACGGGAAACGGCGTTGCGGCAGGTACGTGCACCCCCTTTGGGCCGCCAACGGGTACCCGGGCCGAGTATGAGGAAGGGATCGACATCGACCAGCACCGGTTGAACGGTGGCGCGCCGGGTGCGTCGCTGATTGACGGCGGCATCAACTCCATTGATCCCAAAAAACTGCCTCGCGATCCGAGTCAGGGCTGCGCTCCCGTTTTCCCCTGGCAATTCGTCCGCACCAACAGCATCTTCAGCGTAGTGCACGCGGCTGGGGGATACGCGGCATGGTCGGACAAGCACCCTGCCTACTCCTCCGCGGCCTCAGGGATTGGACCGGCTGCGCTCGATGACTTCTACGCGCCTGAAATCAACTCCAACGTGGTTGCTCTTCCCGGAGTCAAAACCCCGACAGGCATATCTTGCGGCACAATCCGCGACAAAGGCTCCGACCTGACCGCTTGGACGAACAGCTTCGAGAACATCCAGTGCTACGACACTCTGAAGGTGGACGCGATCCTCAACGAGATCGATGGCAAGGACCACCTCGGCTTGAGGGCGACCAAAGTTCCCACGGTCTTCGGCATGAACTTCCAGGCTTTGAGCGTGGGCCAGAAGCTTATTGAAAAGAGCAACGGCGTGACGGGCGGATATCTGGATGCCGCCGGCACCCCCGGCGCGGCTTTGCTGAACGAGTTCCAGTTCGTCGACGCCTCGATTGCTGCGTTCGTCAACGAACTGAACAAACAGGGTCTGCTTAATTCGACCCTGATCGTGATCACTGCCAAACACGGCCAGTCCCCCATCGATCCCAGCCGCTACGTCGGCCAGACCATCAATGGCACCTCACCCGCTACCCTGTTGTCCAATGCCGGCTTTCTTCCCTTTTCCGAATCCACCAACAACCCGAACGGAATTGGGCCCACAGAGGATGACGTCTCGGTGATTTGGCTGAGCAGTTCCTTCGATACGAACGCCGCCGTCGCAATGCTCGAAGCGAACGCTTCCGCTACTACCGGAATCGCGCTCGGGCAGATCTACTACGGCCCTTCGCTTTTCCTCAACTATAACGATCCAAGCGTGGACCCCCGCAGCCCGGACATCATCGTGACCCCGAATGTCGGCGTCACTTACTCCGGCAGCCACGCCAAACTGGCCGAGCACGGCGGGTTCGCCCATGACGATACGAACGTCGTTCTGTTGTTGTCGAATCCGAAGTTCAAACCGAGCACCGTAAGCGCAGGAGTGGGCACGGCGCAGGTGGCGCCTACCATTCTCAAAGCCCTGGGCATCAATCCGACTGCCCTGGATGCAGTTCGCGCAGAAGGAACGCCCATTCTTCCGGCGGTCCAATTCTAGCCAGTCAGTGAAGTTCGGTGGACTGCCAGGGGACGTTCCATTTCGCGAGCGTCCCCTGTTTTTTCGGGGCCCATGCGCCCGATCAAAATCGCCGGAGCAGGGGACCAGCGTTTAACTGGTGCCATCAGGCGACAACATTCATTGACGCTGTAACCGTAACAAAGGCTTCCCGGCATTCAAGTCCGCGCTGCGCTGGGACGGAGCCACGACCTAATGTCCACGCGGCGACCTTTCATCCATCCCTTGGTGCGCGTGCGGATCATCGCCAGCGCCAGCATGGCTAGAAAAATCGTCAGCAGGCCCAGCGAAGCGGTGCGGACGCTCTGCGCGTGCTTGGGGAGGATCGAGACGCGGCCATAGACAAATTCAATGTGTACCCAATAGACGAGCAGCGAGGCCTGCCCGAGTTCGATCAGCGGGCTGAACGCCCAGTGGCCTGCAGTCCATTTCCCGACAACCCACTTTCCGACCACCCAGCGGCACCACGCGTAACTCCCCGCCAGAATCAGCAGCAGCATTCCAACGCGAATCAGGAAGAAGTCAGGGCTGGTATGCCAGTAGTCGTAGACGGGATAGAGCTGTCGTGGCGACGCATCGAGCCAGCGCGAGACTTCGATCAGCACTACGCCGATCGCGCCTAGAGAAAAGAATGTTCGTGCCTCGCGAGCCCGAGACCACGGCGATTGCAGGATGAATCCCACGGCGAGCCCGGCGAAGGCGAAAGCCGTCCAGGGAAAAACCGGAAACAGCCAGGGTTGCGGAGTGCCCAGGTTGTGCACTCCGTTGATGTACGACTCAAGCGGCCAGGGCAGCCAGCGCGGACGCCAGGTGGTCCATAGCAACGGGGTTAGCAGGGAGATCAGCAAGGCAGTACTGGCAGCGCTGGCGAAAAGAATCGCCGTATCCTCACGTCTCGTAGTGGCGAGACACGGGGCACCCTCGGTCTTTTCGCGCGTGAGAGCACCCGCGCTCAGGACCATCCAGCACACGACTCCCATCAGCATCATCGACAGGCCGATCGTGTTGAGAATGTCGACGCGGAGCAGGTCGCTCTTCGGCGCCCAGCCCCAGGAAATGGCGTACTCCTGGACGCGAAACAGCAGGCCAAAGGCGAAAATCTCTGCGCCCCGGCGGATGGTGGCGCGGGCGATCTGCGCGGGCGGGAGATTCTTCTGGTAAAGTTTCTGGGTAACCAGGGCGAACGAGATTCCGGCGAGAAAAAGAAAAAGCGGCGCGGGAAAGGTTCCGCCCAACTGCGAGTACATGAAAAAACGGCTCTGCCGGGCCGCGCCTCCAAGCCAGGAATCGTAGCAGTGGGTCTGGAACATCAGCACGCAAGCCAGGCCGCGCATCCAGTCGATATAAGCGAGGCGCGATTTCGCGTCGGGCGGGGGCATGGGTGAAGGTGAGAATGAACAGGGGCAGTATACGTTGTGGATCGGCGGTCCCACTCGCTTCAGGCGAGCGTGCAACCTCCTTTACAATGGAATCCATCGAAGCAAGGGTAAGGGTAAGCAGAAGCTCAAGCCAGACCGACCGATACGCACCACGGGTACGGAGTTTCTTAAACAACTTATGAAGTGGCTCATGTCAACACTACTGGCTGCGCTCATTCTCTCCAGCCTGAGTTACGCAGCGGCACAGGCCGACGATGGGACGTCCCCAACCTTCAGCCTGAGCAACGGCGTGTCGGGCGGGACGATGACGGTCCTGCAGGGGCAGGTATCGAATCCTATCGATCTCACAGTCACGAGTTCGAATGGGTTTGTTGTGACCCCCGGAGGCAATCCGTCGACGATTCTGCCGGTGACGTATACCTGCACGGGGCTGCCGCTCGCTGCCCAGTGCAATTTCAGTCCAAGTCTCACCACGAGTGCGACGACGGTTTCACTGACGATCTCCACTCAGGGCCCGACCGTAGCCCAACACCGCCGCGAGTCGCAAGGGGCGATCCTCTATGCGGCGCTGCTGCCCGGGTTTTTCGGAATCCTGATCATCGCGGGCTCACGCACGCGCTCGGCGCGGGCCTGGCGTGTGGTGGGACTGACCATGGCCGTGGCATTCTGCCTGCTGGGGCTGAGTTCGTGCGCGGGGAGCAATGGCAACCCAAGCTCAGGCACTCCCAGAGGCTCATCTGGAATTGTGGTCAACGCCACCACGGGCGGGATGAACCCGATCTCGGCGAGTACCGGCTTTACGCTCACCGTGAACTAGTTTTCTGTCGAAAACCGCGGCGCTTGCGCTCCCCGCAAGCGCCGCTGTTCCTACATCCCCGGTCCATTTCTGAGCAATTCCCACGCCTCTAGAAACCGCTCGTACTTGTGTCCCTTCTTGTGTGGCGATAGCCAGATGTTCCCCTTCAACGCCGTCGCCACCCGCGCCGGCACGATGTACCACAAATCCGCCGGAATCACGTACGCTGCCAGAAAATCAATCTGCCCGATCGTATAGGGCCGATGATCGTTGTCCGGCCGCGTGTTGCACACATACGCCTTGCCGATTCTGTAGATCGTGGATTTGACCTGCACCCGCATGAATCGCCCGCCGTACTCCACGCCGACGTCATAACGAGCCGACTCGCCCCATGGACGCGAAACCCCGAAGCCCATTCCCGTGGCCCGCGACATGAACTCCAACTCCGCCCATTCTCCCCGCCGCTTGTGATTCTTGATCCGTGCTCCCCGTTTCATCATGAACTGCCACTCCAAACGCCCCAATTTTGCCCATAACGCCGAGCGCGGCCCGTAGAGGCCGCGCTCCGAGTCGTCGGATTTTCGTCCCCTCTATTATCTCATCCCAGTCAACCGGCTTTCGCGTCCGCAGTGACCTTAACCTCCGCCGCAGTAGCCCCTAAGTTTTTGTCATTCCGAACCGGGCCCGGTGAGGAACCTGTTTTTGCCCCGTGTGGGGCGGACACTCCTGTCCGCCGCTGTTGATCTTGCTTTTGACGTTTCCCTGACCCCCGAACCTTATGAAGAGATGAGGAGCCTTTGACCCCAACCGGGCAGGATACGACTTCCGGTCGCGCCGCAGCCAGCCAGCAACGGGTCCGCTTCAGCCGCTGTGGTTGCTGCAGCATGCAAGAATGAGGCATGTCTTCCAACGTGTCGGCTGCGTGGCCATATGGGATAGATAGCCAGTGCATACGTTCACCATCCTTCTTTGCTTTTCCCACCCCATCTGCGAAACTGACCACTAGCCACCGATCACTGTCCACTCACACCATGGGTAAAATCCACGTCCTGTCCGAGCAAGTCGCCAACAAAATCGCTGCCGGCGAAGTTGTGGAGCGTCCTGCCTCCGTCGTCAAGGAGATGCTGGAAAACTCGCTCGACGCGGGGGCGACCCGCATCAAGATCAGCGTGGAAGCAGGCGGAAAGAGGTTCATTCAGATCAGCGACAACGGCTGCGGCATGGTGCGCGATGACGCCATGCTGGCCTTCGAGCGGCACGCCACTTCAAAAATCAAGAATGCCGAGGACCTGCTGAGCGTGGCCACGCTGGGATTTCGCGGGGAAGCGCTGCCCTCGATCGCCTCGGTCTCTCGCTTGCGGCTGGAAACCCGGGCGGAGGATGAACCGGCGGGCACGGTTGTCGAAATCAACGGAGGAAAGATCGCGCGCGTGGAAGAAGCGGGACTGCCCCCGGGAACTTCCATTACGGTGCGCGATCTTTTTTTCAATACGCCGGCGCGCAAGAAATTTCTGAAGTCCGAGTCGACCGAACTGTCGCACATTGCGTCGCTGGTTACGCACTACGCGCTGGCGCATCCGGATAAACATTTCGAGTTGCATTCGGCGGCGAATGCCATGCTGGTGGCGCCTCCGGTCACGGGATACAGCGAGCGCGTCTACCAGGTCTTCGGCAAGGAGACGCTGGATCAGCTGATTCCGGTGGCTGCGCGGCAGGCGCTCGAGCGTGTGGGCCTTCCGCAGCCTCCTCCTTGGCGGCGCAGGGAACTGGACGGCGAAATCGAAGTGAGAGAACCGGGCGAAATTCGGGTGCATGGATTTGTCTCGAAGCCGGAAATTCAGAAGTTAAATCGCAATTCGATTTTCGTTTTCGTCAACGGCCGCCTGATTCGCGACCGGCTGGTGCAGCACGCGCTCACCGAGGCCTACCGAAATATCGTTCCACCGACCGTGTATCCGGTCGTCCTGCTGTTTCTGGAACTGCCTGCGGCGGAAGTCGATGTGAACGTGCATCCCTCGAAAACCGAGGTGCGCTTCCGCCAGCAGACGGTCATGCACGACTTCGTGCGCGACTCGGTACGGGCAGCGCTGATGAAGGCGCGCCCGGTGCCCCAGTTCGTCACGGAGATTCGCGCGCACGCCACGGCAAGCCGCGCGCTGACGCCCGGAGCGATGACCCCAGGAGCGGATTGGGAGCGATCGTCAGAAGTGGCGCCTCCGGCTTCCGGCTTTGAGCTTCCAGATGCCGGATTGCAGCAGACGGGAACCGAAGGATTCGCGCTACGGGCACCCATGCTGCCGCCGATTTCTGCGCGGCTCCAGTTCAACGGTGGAATTGCCGTCGAGGCCAATGCGGCCATTCCTGTGGCGCGTGGTCTGGAGAATCTCCCGCTTGCGCCTGACTTCTCGGCCTCAACCACAAAGACCGGCGACGTTCCCGACCAAGGCTGCGCTCCGGCTCTGGAGGTCGAGGAAGAGGATCCGACCCTGGCCTCGTTGAGCACGCTCAAACCGTTAGGGCAGATTCGGAATTCGTTCATACTGGCGGTGAACGACGATGGTCTGTGGATTGTCGACCAGCACGTGGCGCACGAGCGCGTGCTGTTTGAGCGGGTGCTGAAGCAGCGCGAGGCGCAGCGCGTGGAAAGCCAGCGGCTGCTGATGCCCATCGTGCTCGAACTCTCGCCGGCGCAGCAGGCGGTGTTCACCGAAATTTCCGAGGAATTGCAGCGCAATGGATTCGAAGCCGAGCCCTTTGGCGCGCGCAGCGTCGCGGTGAAGGTCGCACCGGCGGGAGTGGATGCGGCCGCCATCGAGCACCTGCTGCAGGAACTGCTCGACCAGTTTTCGCGGGAAGAGCAGTCGCT
>Ga0116225_1002889_pt1 | contig 11272 bp, 10 predicted proteins | sample Sb_taG_8_FD_88968 | JGI IMG/M metagenome (GOLD analysis project Ga0116225, IMG submission 88968) | Peat soil microbial communities from Weissenstadt, Germany - Sb_50d_c_BC metaG | ecosystem: Environmental > Terrestrial > Soil > Wetlands > Peat | place: Germany: Weissenstadt | collected 2010-09-21 | reverse complement strand
TCGACGGTCATGGTGGTAAACAGGCGGCGCCCCTCGGGCACCAGCGCGATGCCCAGCCCGACCCGCTTATGGGCACGCATGGTGGTGACGTCGACGCCGCCGAACACAATCCGGCCCCCCGCGGGCAAGTGGGCGCCGGCGATGGCGCGCAGCAGGGTGGACTTGCCGGCGCCGTTGGCGCCGACAAGCGCTAGAATCTCGCCATCAGCGATGTCGCAGGAGACCTCGCGCACGGCCTTCAACAGCCCGTGCCGCACATCCAGCCGATCCAGCGTCAGGAGACTCAAGCGACGCCACTCCCGAGGTAGGCGTCGATCACCCTGGCGTCCATCATCATCGCCTCGGGATCGCCATTGGCGATAATTCTGCCGGAGTCCATGCACACCAGCCGCTCGACGACCTGGAGAAGGACATGGACGATGTGCTCGATCCAGACGATCGCCATGCCGCGACGGCGCATCTCGCGGATGGTCTCGACCAAACGGACCGTTTCCTCGTCCGTCAGTCCGCCGCCGATCTCGTCGAGCAGAACCACGACCGGATCGGTCGCCAGCACTCGGGCCAGTTCCAGGCGCTTGCGATCGATCAGGCCGAGCGTCTCGGCGCGCCGGTTGGCGACATGCAGCATGTCGCAAAGCTCCAGGGATTCGATGCTGCGCCGATAGGCCTTCGAGCCTTTGTGGCCGCCCCCGGTGGTGGCGGCGACGAACACATTCTCGAATACTGTCATGCCGCCGAACGGGCGCGGCACCTGGTGGGTCTTGGCGATGCCGAGACGGCAGCGCTGCGCCGCGTCGGCGGCAGTCACGTCGACGCCGCGGAACCGCACCGTTCCCCCCGATGCCGGCTGCCCCCCAGCGAGGACGTTCAACAGAGTGGTCTTGCCCGCACCATTGGGGCCGACGATGCCCACGGCTTCGTCGGCCCCCACTGTAAAGTCCACGTTGTCGAGGACGACCAGCGCCCCGAACCGCTTGCATACACCGACGCCATCGAGGATGGCGCCGGTTCCATGCGAGTCCACGATTCCACTCTACTCAGCTGTTGTACGGACGCAGTTGGGCACCGACCGGGACGTTCTTGTCGTCAGCGTTCTCGGTGATGACGTAGTCGAGCTTAAACTTGCTGCCCGGCTTCGCCTTCACCCACTGAGTGCCGATGATCGGCGTGCCGACGCAGTTCGGCACTGGCCCCTTGGTAAAATCGATCGGCCCGACCGTGGTGGTTACCTTCAGCGTGCTCAACGCCTTCGCCACCTCGGCCTTGTTGGCGGGGTTGCTGCTTCCCTGCAGCGCCGCGAACCCGGCATCGAACAGCGACATGGTGGCGCCAAGCTGCTGGCTCCACTGCTTGCCGGTCGCCTTCTCGTAGCCGTCGGCAATCTCCTTCGAGGGCATCCCGGTGAGGGGCGACTTGTAGGGGAAGGTGGGATGCCAGTAGCAGCCGCTGGCGAGGTTGTATGCGAGGGAGCCGAGCGCCTCCATCGTCGAGGGGAAGAGGCCGGTCTTGGCAATCTGGGCGATCTTGACGGTCTTAGTGTAGCCCTGCTGCGCTGCCTGCCGCCAGAAGGTCGCGAAGTCCGGCGGGATCGGGAAGGTGTTGAAGATCTCGCACTGCTCCGCCTTGAACTTGGCGATCTGCGCCGAGTAGTCGGTGGTGCCGTCCTCGTATCCGCCCGGATCGACGATGGTAAAGCCCGCCTTCGCCAGTTCGGGACCCAAATGAGCGCGGATAGCGTTGCCGTCTGCGTCGTTCGGGTACAGCACGCCCACCTTCTTGTTGGTCTTGACCGGGCCGCTCCACTGCGAAACGTAGCAGTTGAGGAATTCCTTGACGCCGAAGCTGAAGAGGTAGGTCCACTTGAACGGCGAGGGCTCGCCCGGCTTGGCGCCGCGCCCGAAGTAGAAGGCTTCCCACGGCATGACGGTGGAGAGGCTGGGCACGCCGGCAGCCTCGCAGGCGTCGGCGACCGGGTTGACTGTCTCGGGGGTCGAGGTGGACAGCATCAGATCGACTTTGTCGCTGTTGATTAGCTCCTTGGCGAGCTGACCCGAGCGGACCGGGTCCGACTGGGTATCCTTGGTGATGATCTCGACGGCGTATTTCTTGCCGCCCGCAGTGATGCCGCCGACCAGGGCCTTGCGGACCTGGGCGAGGATAAACGGATCGCTTTCGCCGAAGCTTGCCAGCGGACCGGTCAGTGGGCTGATAAAGCCGACCTTGATAGAGTCCGCGGCGCTTGCCGTCCGCGACAGCGCCGTCGGCAGGGTGCCGGCCAGTGCCAATCCGCCGGCGCCGATTCCCGCCTTCCTAACGAACTCGCGCCGCGTGATCGCGGCTTTACTATCGCCTTGCTTGTCGTGCCTACCCGTCAACGTCGATTTTCGCATTTTTTCCTCCCAGTTATAGGAAGGAGCAGGCTGCGCGGCGCATAACCCGGTCGACGACGCGCCGATGGCACGGCGTCGTTTTGCTACGAGTCCGCTCCGTTCCCGATCCCCCTAGGTTCATCGAGTCCCACCGCCCGCGGAAAAGTGGCTGGTTGCCCTTCTGTCCCGTTGGCGTGTCCGGCGTCGGCGGTGCCGATCGCAAGTCGACGGTACGCATTAGCCGGGCGGCCGTCAATTTTTCTCGCTATCGCCGCACAAAATCTAGAATAGCTTCTGTCTGATGGTCACCTATCAAAAAATTGTCTCTAGCGCGGACGCATGCCACGGATACCAACACGGGGTAAGGTGCCGGTCATGCATCATGCGTCCTGGAAAACGGTATCAACCCGACTCAAGCGCTTCGAAAGCTAGGTGAGGGGCACCGATGACGGCTTGCCGTCGCGTTACGTAATTTCCATCGAAGTCGCTGCGGGCGAAAACGTCGCTAGTATCGGCGGTAAATGCGCCGACTTGGCCACCCTGGCGATGGCGAACCCGCCGGTGTCGGCCGGGATCGCGGCGACCGCGGAGGCCTACATGGACATGTTGGCGGTCGATCGCCTCGGCAAAGAGATCGATCTGCACCTCTACATCCCCGAGTTCGCCCGCGTCGCGGTGGACGAGTTCGTATCCCTCTATCGGCAAGCGGCGGGTTGAAGCCAAACGGTCACGGTGGACTGAGCTTCAGCGCGTAGGAGATGAAGACATGACCACCGCGAGCAGGGACAAGAAGTGTATCGTGATTATCTGCAACCTGGATACGCGCGGCGAGGACATCGTCTTCGTCAAGGATCTGATCCGCGGCCGCGGTCACGAGGCGATACTAGTGGACTTCAGCATGGAGGAGCCGCCGCTGCTGGCCGGCGACGTCACCTGCGAAGAGGTGGCCCTGCGCGGCGGCCTGCCGATCGAGACGGTGCGCCAGTACTATCGCAGCAATCGCGAAGCAGCGACCAACAACCAGATCGCCGGCGTCGCCGCCATCGTCGCTGACCTGGTGAAGCAGGGTCAGGTGCACGGGGTGATCGGCATCGGCGGCGCCACCTCGACGCTGGTGTCGACGGCGGTGATGCAGCGCCTGCCCTTCGGTATGCCCAAAGTGATGGCGACCCCGATGGCAGGCCATCCCCGCTACGCCGAGATCGGCGTCGGCACGCGCGACATCACCATGCACAACACGGTGCTGGACATCGTCAAGATGAACCCGCTGCTGAAGGCGCAGATCACCAACGCGGTTGGCGCCATCTGCGGCATGGTCGAGATGACCCTGGGCACCAAGTTCAAGTTCGACCGCCCGGTGATCGCCGTCTCGTCGTTCGGCTTCGCCGAGATGGCGGCGCAGGCGGCGGTAGGGATGCTGGAAGAGGCCGGTTTCGTGCCGGTGGTCTGTCACGCCCAGGGCAAGGGCGACAAGGCGATGGAGGAGATGATCGCTGACGGCTTGTTCCACGGCGTGCTCGATCTCTGCACAGGCGGCGTCATTGAGCACATATGCGGCGGCAACCGCGATCCTGGTCCGGACCGGCTGATGGCGGCAGTGCGGCGTGGCATTCCGGTGGTGCTGGCGCCCTGCGGCCTCGACTTCCTCAGCTATGGCGGCCGGGTCGACAAGCTGGAGGCGACCAAGAACCGGGCGCGCTACGTTCAGGACTCCTTCCGCATCCAGGTGCGCAGCAGCGCCGATGAGCTGCGCCGGGCCGCCGACGTCTTCACCGAACGCCTGAACCAGTCAAAGGGACCATTCACCTTTCTCGTGCCGTTGCGTGGATGGTCGTCGATCGACAGGGAGGGCCGACCCACCTATGACCCCGCTGCCGACGCCGCCTTCGTCGCCCGGCTGCGCGAGAAGCTGGTGCGCAAGGACGCCATCAAGGAGGTGGACCTGCACCTTTACACGCCCGAGTTCGCACGCGTCGCGGTGGACGAATTCGTCCGCCTGTATCGGCAGTCGGCGGGTTGAAGCCCCCGACCGCCGGCTGGCTGAGCCTCGATCCCTCGTCCGACGACCTCACCGGCTTCGTCCAGTACGTGGTCAGCGCGCTCCAGGTCGCGCCCCGACTTCGGTCGGCAGCTCGACATTTTCCTCGGCTCGGCGGCTCGCCCTTCGGCCACCGGCATCACCGCCGCCCTGATGAACAGCGTCGGCGCCCTGGACGAGGACGTGCGCCGCCGTTCCATCGCCGTACTGAAAGCGCGCAGGTTCGGGATCCTCTGATGCCGCCGTTGCCCGCACGACCTCGCCGACACGGCGATCGTTGACGCGGGACGCCGCCGCTGGATAACTCTCAACCCCATCCGACAGATGGAGCGCGCTGCGATGAGAGCCTACGAGATCAAGGAAGCCATCGGCATCGAGGGCATCGTGCTCAACCCCGACCGGCCTATGCCCGAGCCCGGGCACGGCGAGGTCGGGATCAGGGTCCGCGCCACCTCCCTCAACTACCGCGACCTGCTGGTGGCGAAGGGCATCTACCGGGGCGGCCTGAAGCCGTCGGCGATCCCGCTGTCCGACGGCGCCGGCGAGGTCGTCGCGGTCGGCCTCGGAGTCTCACGCTTCAAGGTCGGCGACCGCGTCGCCGGCACCTTCTTCATGGGCTGGCTGGGCGGCGCCGTCAGCGCCGAGTGCACGGCGCGCGCTCTCGGCGGCGTCACCGACGGGATGCTAGCCGAATACGTCGTCCTTCCCGAAACCGGCGCGATCCGCATCCCCGACCGCCTGAGTTTCGAACAGGCGGCCACCCTTCCCTGCGCCGGGCTGACCGCGTGGAACGCCGTCGTCGAGACGAGCCGTGTCAAGGCGGGCGAAACCGTGCTGCTGCTGGGCACCGGCGGAGTATCGCTGTTCGCCCTGCAGTTCGCCAAGCTGCATGGCGCGCGAGTCATCCTGACCTCCAGCAGCGACGACAAGCTGGCGCGGGCCAAGGCGCTGGGTGCCGACGACGTGATCAACTATCGCGACACCCCGGATTGGGACAAGGCCGTCGGCGCCTTGACCGGCGGGCGCGGCGCCGACCTGGTGGTCGAGGTCGGCGGACCCGGTACGTTGGAGCGGTCGATCCGCTCGGCGCGAGTCGGCGGCACCGTCGCCATGATCGGGGTAGTGAGCGGCGCCGGACAAATCGATCCGCGGCCGCTGATCTCGCGGGCAATCCGTCTACAGGGCATCTATGTCGGGTCGCTGGAGATGTTCGTGGCGATGAACGCCGCCGTGACGCGGACCGCGCTGGCCCCCGTCATCGACCGCGTCTTCCCGTTCGAGGGGGCGCGCGACGCCTACTCTCACCTCGCCAGCGGGGCCCATTTCGGCAAGGTTGTCGTCACCGTCTAGGGCACCATAAGGTACTGCCGGGAGCCGGTTCCAGCGATCTTTTTTCGATAGGTGACGGCTCGGACGGCGGGCCTGTATCGAGGCTACGATCCGCCGATATCGATAAGGCGGATGTCGCAAGATCGCCTAGGGAAAACGAACCGTCGGAGATTGCCAAAGCATTTATTATATACGCGGTCTCTACTGGTCGACGCCGTTCGCCAAGTGGCGGCACCGGCCTGTTCTCGGCTGCGCCGCCGGCGATTCCACCATGGCGACGCGGTGGCGCGGGTAAATGGCCCGCGCCGCGCCTGAACCGGGAAGACACGCACGGGCGCCGCCGCACGCGGTCTCGATGGCCGCGTGATCGGCGACAAGCTGGGCGCCGTCATCGTCACGCATGCGAAAACGGAATCCTCCGCTATCTTTGGATAGGCGACTCCTGGACAGAAGCCGTCATAGGGTCGCATGATTGCAGAATCGGAATTGCAGGCATCGGCAACCGCAACGTCGCGCCAAGCGACAGCGGAAAAAACAATCGAAGATCAGGAGGAGACATGACCGCGCCGGCCAAATCGAACGCCTTCCCGCTGCCATCGGAAATCGGCGACGTCCCGGGAACCGAGGGCTGGCAGAACATGTATCCCTACTTCACCCGCTTCCGGCCCGAGGACGACAAGGTCTTCTGGTTTTACAACGCCATGCACTTCCCCGAGCCGATGCCAGCGTTCGACGTGGTGACGGCGGAAATCCCCTATCAGGGGCTGGGCGCCTTCACCACTCGCGTTTTTTCATTCCCGACCACGCTGGGGGTGGACCACCGCATCGTCAACGGCCGCATCTACATCACGGCCTACCCGGTCACCGATCCCGCCGAGATCGGCAGGCGGCTGGGGCTGTTCCAGGAGCGCGCCGGCTTCTACTACCAGAATTGGGACCGCCTCTACGCCGAATGGAAGGAGCGAATGCTCGCCCTCATCAAGGAGGTCGAGGACATCAGGGTGCCCCCGTTGCCCGAGTTCGATGACATCGAGGTAGTCACTTCCGGGCGCGGCATCGGCCAGAACCATTACGTGCGCGAGGCCTACCACCGCTGCATCGAGGCGTTCTCGAAGATGTGGCACTACCACTTCGAGTTCCTGATGCTGGGCTACGGTGCCTATCTGGTGTTTTTCCAATTCTGCAAGAAGGCGTTCCCCGAGATCACCGACCAGACCGTGGCGCGTATGGTGGCCGGCATCGACGTCTTCATGTTCCGTCCCGATGAGGAGCTTAAGAAACTGGCCCGTCTGGCGGTCGAACTGGGCATCGATGGCAAGTTCGGCGACGACGTTGATCCCGCCGACACCATGTTGGCCCTGGGGCAGATGGGCGACGCTGGCCGCAAATGGCTGGACCAGCTGGAGAAGTCGCGCCATCCCTGGTTCCTGATGTCCACCGGCGACGGCTTCTACCATCACCACCGCAGCTGGAACGACGATCTGTCGGTGCCGTTTTCAGCGATCGCCCGCTATATCGGTATGCTCAAAAAAGGGCAATCGATCGAGCGGCCGACCGAAAAGCTGAAGGTGGAGCGGAAACACATCATTTCCGAATACCGCGGTCTGCTGAGCACCGACGAGGAACGCGGCGCCTTCGACCAGATGCTCGGCCTGTGCCATCTCGTCTTCCCGTTCGTCGAGGACCACAAGTTCTACTGCGAGCACTGGTTCACCACCATCTGGTTCAACAAGCTGCGCGAGTTTGGAGCGCTGCTCGCCCGCTGGGGCGTGATTGCCGACGCCGAGGACTTCTTCCATCTCCATCACACCGAGGCCGATCTCACTTTGCAGGAGGTCAGTCTGGCCTGGGCCACCGGTTCTGTCCCCGCCGGACGCGGTCATTGGAAGCCGATCCTCAAGGAGCGCAAGCGTATCTGGGAGAAGCTCAAGGAGTGGTCGCCGCCCCCGGCACTTGGTCCGATTCCCGACGACATCGCCGACCCGGCGTTGCAGATGCTGTGGGGCATCACCTCGGAGACCCTGGCGGAGTGGGCGCGGACGCCCGATGCCGCCAGCGAGCACGAGCTGCACGGCTTCGCCGCTTCGCCGGGGGTGGTCGAGGGCGTGGCGCGCGTGCTGAAGAGCGCCAACGACATCGGCCTGATGAAGAACGGCGAGATCCTCGTCTGTCCGGTCACCAATCCCAGTTGGGGTCCGGTGTTCGGCAAGATCAGGGCGACCGTGTCCGACATCGGCGGCACTATGTCCCACGCCGCCATCGTCGCCCGCGAATACGGGATGCCGGCGGTGGTTGGCACCGGCACGGCGACCAAGCGCATCAAGACCGGGCAGCGCCTGCGCGTCGATGGCGACAACGGCGTCGTCACCATTCTGGACTGACGGAGGAAACCGGCGTGACTGGGCAAAGCTCCGGCGTCGTCCTGCACTTTCGGGACATCGGCATCAACGATCGCCCAACGGTCGGCGGCAAAGGGGCCAGCCTGGGGGAGTTAACCCAGGCCGGGATTCGCGTCCCGCCGGGATACGTCGTTAGCACCAGGGCCTTCGAGCGATTCCTGGCCGGCATCGATCCGCAAGGGTCGATCCGTCACGCCATCGAAGGCCTGGCCGCCGACGATCTGCTGGCGATCTCGAGGGTGACTCAGGGTATCCGGGAGCGGATTGCGGCGGCGTCAATGCCGACGGATCTGCGGGATGCGATCATGGCGGGTTATGCCGCGCTGTGCGCGGACGAGGGCGACTTCCCCCTCGCCATCCGCTCCTCCGCCACCAGCGAAGACGGCAGCGAGGCGAGCTTCGCCGGCCTTCAGGATACCTATCTATGGATTCGCGGCGGCGACGGCGTCCTCCATGCCGTACGCGACTGCTGGGCCAGCCTCTACAGTTCGGAGTCGGTCAGCTACCGCTTGCGGCTGAAGCTGCCGGAGGAGGGGCTCGCCATGGGCGTGGTGGTCCAGCGCATGGTCAATTCCCGCTGCTCGGGGGTGATGTTCACTCGCAGCCCACTCACCGGCGACCGTTCGATCATCGCTATGGAAGGCAGTTGGGGGCTGGGCTCGGCCATCGTCAGCGGCGAAGTGACGCCCGATAAATACGTGGTCAACAAAGTGACCGGCGACATCATGAAACGGACGGTGTCGCACAAGACCGTCATGCACGTTCCCGATCTCGCCGCCGGCGGTGTCCGCGAGGAGCCCGTGCCGGCGGAGCGCCGGGACGTCGCCTGCCTCAGCGACGAAGAAATTGTCGAACTAGCAAGGGTCGGCAAGACCATCGAGGGACACTACCGCTGTCCGCAGGACATCGAATGGGCCTTCGCGCCCGACGGCAGCGGCCGCGAGAGCCTCTATCTCTTGCAGAGCCGTCCCGAAACCATCTGGGCGAACAAGGACGCCAACCCGGCGGCGACCCCAAAGGCCAGGGCCTTCGACCATGTCTTCACCGTTCTCGGTCGGCGGGGGAAAACATGAACCTGACCAACGAGGACGTGGAAGAGATTATCCGCATCCTGGACGCCTCCACATATACCGACCTGCGCCTCGAAACGGGCCGGTTCACGCTCGTCCTGCGCCGGCAGGGCAGCGGCTGGACCCAGGAGAGCGAGGTCAGGTCGGTGCCGACCAGCGTGCCCGGAACGGATCCACTGACGCCGGAACGAGCGCCATTGGCGTCGGCCGTGCCAGCTCCACCCGCGGCGGGCGGGCCAACGCTGATCGAAGGGTTGATCGAAGTTCGGACTCCGATGATTGGCACTTTCTACCGCGCGCCCAAGCCCCGGGCTCCGCCCTTCGTGGAAGTCGGTTCGATCGTCGGCGAGGATACGGTGGTCGGTATCGTCGAGACCATGAAGCTCATGACCTCGGTGTATGCCGGAGCGGCCGGACGCGTCGTGGACATCCGCGCCGCGGACGGTGAATTGGTGGAAGCCGGTCATGTCCTGATGCGTCTGGAGCAGGTGGACGCATGAAGATCCGCCGGGTGTTCATTGCCAACCGGGGCGAGATCGCTGTCCGCATCATCCGCACCTGCCAACGCCTCGGTATCGAAACCGTGCTCGGTGCCTCCGAAGCCGACCTCGACAGCCTGCCGGCCCGGCTCGCCAGCCAAGTCATCCGCATCGGTCCGGCGAAGCCAGCTGCCAGTTATCTCAATGTTGAGGCGGTGGTCGGGGCAGCGGCGGCGGCCGGCGCAGATGCTATCCATCCGGGCTACGGCTTTCTCTCCGAGAATGCCTCCCTGGCCCGCCGCTGTCTGAAGCAGGGCCTCCTATTGATCGGCCCCACGGAGGAGCAGCTTCTCGCCATCGGCGACAAGCTGAAAGCACGGGAGCACGCTATCGCCGCCGGACTGCCGGTGGCGCCGGGCGGCCCAGCAGCAACGCCCGACGAAGCGACCGTGCTGGCCAAGCAAATCGGCTACCCGCTTCTCGTCAAGGCGGTTGGCGGTGGCGGCGGCCGAGGCATGAAGCTGGTCCGCGAGCCGTCTGCCTTGATCGACACCGCGGCCCTCGCCATGGCCGAGGCGGAGGCCGCCTTCGGCGACCGCCGGGTGTATTTGGAACGTTTCGTCGCCTCAGGCCGGCACGTTGAGGTACAAATCATCGGCGACGGCGAGCGCGTGGTCCATCTCGGCGACCGGGACTGTTCCGTCCAGCGGCGTTACCAGAAACTGATGGAAGAGGCTCCCGCTCCTGGCCTCCCCGAGCGTCTCCGCGAAGAGATCCGGGCGGCCGGCGTGCGGTTCGGCCATCACCTCGGCTACCGTGGCCTCGGCACCGTGGAGTTTTTGGTGGACCGCGACCGGGGAGACTTCTTTTTCCTGGAAATGAACGCCCGCATCCAGGTTGAGCATCCCGTTACCGAGGCGATCACCGGCCTCGATCTGGTGGCCGAACAGATCTCCGTCGCGGAAGGCCGGCCGCTGCGTGTTGCGCAGGACGAGGTGCACTGGAACGGGCACGCCGTCGAATGCCGCCTCAACGCCGAGCGCTGGCGACAGGACTTTCGGCCGAGCCCTGGAACCGTTACGGCGGCTGTCTTCCCCGTCGGCCCCGGCATCCGGGTCGACACTCACGTGCAGCGGGGCGCCAAAGTGCCGCCCTTTTACGACTCCCTGCTCGCCAAGATCATCGTGCACGGCGCAGACCGGGCCGATGCTCTCGTCCGGCTGCGCGGCGCTCTAGCCCTTTGCAGGGTGGACGGCGTGGAAACCAATCTCGGCTTATGTGCGCAACTCGCCGACGATCCCGAGTTCATGGTCGGCGGGGTGGATACCGGCTATCTCGCACGCTTTCTGGAGCGGAGGGCTTAGAGGGTGGCCGACATCGAACTCGTAGACGTCTCCATCCGCGACGGCAACCAGAGTAACTGGAGCGCGACCGGCCTCAATACTACGGAGATTCTCGAGGTGGCGCCGATCCTCGACCGAGTTGGCTTCCGGGCGCTCGACTTTGCTTCCAGCACTGCTATGGGGGTTGCGGTGCGCACCTCCCGGGAAGACCCTTGGGAGCGCAACCGTCTCGCCCGGCGCGCCAT
>Ga0116225_1002882_pt1 | contig 11304 bp, 9 predicted proteins | sample Sb_taG_8_FD_88968 | JGI IMG/M metagenome (GOLD analysis project Ga0116225, IMG submission 88968) | Peat soil microbial communities from Weissenstadt, Germany - Sb_50d_c_BC metaG | ecosystem: Environmental > Terrestrial > Soil > Wetlands > Peat | place: Germany: Weissenstadt | collected 2010-09-21 | reverse complement strand
CGGGGGATTACGCCTCGGAGTGGGCGGCGATCACCGCGGTGGCGTCGCGGCTGGGGATGAGCGCGGAGACGCTGCGCAAGTTGCGACACGAGGTCGCACGTTATGAGTGAGCTAGTCGAGGAGGTCTGGCTTATGCCAGGGACGTAGCTACGGGTTTGTGTTCGGCCTGTCCCCGCCGTGACGTGCGTGGCCGGTTCCTGACCGGTGGGGTGCGGAGCTCACGGGAAAGCCCAAGGGTCGCCGATCCAGCCATGGCGGTCACAGGTGAGGGGAAGGACCGGTGGGCGACTATCAGGGAACCCTTGCTGATGCCTCGTCAGGCGTACATCCCCGGGCTGGGTTGTTGTGCCGGGATGACAGGGACCGGCCGCTGTGAGGCGGCAGGCGGCGGCCACGGACTTGCCGATGGCCAGCGAACACCGCCGTCCCCGGGGTAAAGAGGGCGCCCGGCCCGGTCCGGGTCTCATGCGTGCGGAACGTGTAAACCTCGCCAGGGTCCGCCGCGCAGGCGCGGGTATTGCGCAGGCGGTGCGGTAGGCCGACCGTAAGGGGGGCGGAAGTCCCTGGCGGGACAGGGTGCTCAGGAAGCGAATGCCGGCGGCCGAAAGGCAGCAGGAAAGCGGGGCCGCATGGCCGGGTCTCCTCCCGGATGGTGCTCGTATAACTGGCCGGATAACGGGCCTGGTGCCCGTGCCCGAAAGGGCGCTGACGTGGGCAGGTGAGCCTTTGAAGCGAAGCGAGCGTAAAGGCCGGTACTGATGGGCAAGTAAGACACCTCGGTGAACGGACCTGAGGGCCTGCCCCCGTTTGATGGTGATGCCTGGGAAAGTACAGACTGGCGCCGCCACGAGGAGCAGGTACGGCGGCTGCGCGGCAGGATCTTCAAGGCAGTGCAGGAGGGCGACTGGCCGCTGGCCAGGAGCCTGCAGAAGCTGATGCTGCGGAGTTGGAGCAACACGCTGCCTGTTGACTGAACAACGGCGGGAGTTTCCGCAGTTCACGGGGCAGATAGCGGCTCTGGCTGAGATGATCTCGGACCATGATCGGAGCAGCTGATCCGTCCAGGGATCTGGCGACGCTGGTAGTACCTCGGGTCGGCCGGCTGATAGCCACCGGCGACCGGTACGAGCCTTACCGGCTGGTCGATGCTGACGGGGCGGTCGTGGCTGCCGCCACTGCCTGGTTCCGGGATCTTCTGGCGGCCGGGAGATCAGAGGCCACGGTCCGCTCCTACGGGATGGATCTGCTTCGCTGGTTCCGGTTCGTTTGGTCGGGCACCGAGGTGGCCTGGGACCGGGCGACCCGTATCGAGGCCCGCCGCGCGGCATCCGACGCGCGGCGACCCCCGGGCAGCCGACTCCCTCAACGGCGCCGAGATAGCACGCCGCGGCCCCGAATACCTGGCCGACCGGCTCGAACCCGACGCTCCTTATCGCAGCGAACGCGCCAGCTGACAGCGTCGAGTCCCACCTCCCGCCCCGGCCCGGCCCGGCCACGATTGCCCACCCCTATCCGCGCTCGGGACCAGCAATTCGCCGCTCCGTTATGGCGCCCTCCTGCGCCCGGCCTGGCACCTTCTGGTCCAGCCGCTGAATCCTTGCAGCCCGGATATGGCGCTGACCGGCCTGCCCGCGTACTCGTCGACGACACGCGGCAGGTGCGTGCCGACGTCCACGGTGATACGGAATGGAACCAGCCAGGCTCGCGGCACCAGCACCGCAAGGGGCGGGAACAGGTCGCGCCGGTGACTCAGTGCCCTGCTGCCCGGCAGCGCGGACGTCAGCGCAGTACCTTAGCCCAGTCGATCTGATAGCGCGAAGGAACGAGCCCGGACCTTGGCTTGCCGACATTGCTCGCGGCAGGCACCCCGAGTGCCTGGAGCAGGTACTCGAAGTTCATCCCGATGGCTGTCGGGAACAGGCCGAGACCGCCGATGCCGCCGGCCTCCGGCAGCTCCGACTCCGACGACGCGCTGTCGAGCATCGCCCATCCGGTCTCGATGCCGTCGTATCCGTTGAACATGTGCCCGATGACGGTGTTGAACGTCACCTTCTGGCCGACTTGCACGGTCGGGGTAACGTCCTCGGCAAGATAGACGACCTCGCCTACCGCCGGGCCGTCGGTGAGCTGGTAGGTGATCCAGCCGCCGCCTGGCCAGCCGCCGTTGTCCGCCATCGCGTCAGTGACCACGCCAGCCCCGATGGCATAGACGGGCCCTGCTCCGGCGAAGTCGGCGCCCATGTCAACGCGCTGGGGCTGCAGGCCGCTGACTTCGCGCAGCGGGTTAAGGTAGGGGTGGCCGCTGGTCGCCAGCTGCTTCAGGGTCAGCAGCGGCAGCAGGTTCCCTTCCTTTCTGTTTAGCGATATCAGCACCGCGAGTCGCTCGCCGAGCGCGTGCTTCAGCCCGAGGATCCTTGCTCGGGCGCGGATCCCCGCCCGCTCAGCGCTCAGCAGCGCGCGGTTGGCGTTCAGGTACTGGTCGATCTGGACGGTGTCGGCGGTGAACAGCTCGTTCAGGATCGACGCTTCGTCCACCAGGTGCTGTGGCGAGGCCGTGAGGAGCAGGGCGAGCGGCGAGTTCATGCCTCCCAGCTCGTAGGCGGCGACGGCAAGCTTGGCGACCTGCATACGCATCGCATCGACCGCGATGCGGTAGACCGCGGTCTGCTTGTTGATGACCGTCAGCCACTGGTTGGCGAACACGAGCTGCTGTACCACCTTGGCGTACTGCTGGCCCAGGCTGGTCGCCTCTTGATTAAGCTGGACGAGCATCTTCTGCGCCTGCGCGGGTGTGGGCGGTGGGGCGGCGCCTGCCGGCCCGCTGAGGCCGACCGCGGTGACCAGTGCCGCAAGGAGGACCGTTGTCGCGAGGCTGACCGTGCTGAGCCAGCCGACCTTGAGCTTGCGGCTAATCGTGACCAAGCGAACTGCGAGCGGAGTGTGCACGCGCAGTCACGCTCCTCCGGGGCTCCCGGTTCACACATGGCTCACGGCCAGCTCGAGAACGGGATAACGGACTATCGCCGCCACCATCGTGGCGGCCGCCAAGCGATGAGCTTGATGAGCCAGGGTAGCCAAGCCCAGTCGGAGCATTCAACCACTTCGCGCACTCTCGCCCATCCTTAGTTGCTTGTCGTCCGCGCGTGCCGCCGCCCGCGACAGGCCGAATGCCGGTAGCGGGCCATAACGTTGCCCCCGTAAGCGCACCGGTACTGAAGCCCGACATCCCGCTGCCTGGCAAAGTGCCGCCAGGCGACACTGGAACCAGCTACGGCGGACGGAGACGCGTCTCGGGCGGCGATGGTGCGGCGGACAGGCTGAGTTTGAGCTGCGATCCGGTTGAATGAATGTGGCAGGCTCTGCCCGGACAGGTGACTATCGCGTTGACGCAGGACCACGTAATGCTCTGCATCGAGGTCGCGTGCCTGACGCGAGCTGTAGTAGGAGTACCGGCTGTGCCAGATGCCCGCCAGGCTCGCGCCAGGACTGGGAGCCTCCGGATCTACTTCCAACAAAGCGTTTCCGCTGGTGGGCGCAACTGGGTTCGAACCAGTGACCCCTCGCTTGTAAGGCGCGGTGATCCGGTCGTTGCGTGACGCTGGATGTGGCCTGATGTGGCGTTGACCTGCCTCGACAGTCGCCCGATGTTGCCTGGCATCGCCGGGTGCCTGCAGCCGTTGGCCCCCCGTCTGGCTCCCCGATAAACGGATTCGATGTCGGGAAATCGCCAGTCGCGAACTGATGGCGAGCAGTCGCCGCAGCGTCAGCCCTGGGCTGTGGGCCTAGCAGACGAACCCGATGCCGGGTCTCGCTTGTGCGCCCAGCCCGGGACATCCGCGTCCGCGACTAAGTGTCGGCACCGGCCGTAACCCGGGGTGGCTGCGACCGCTTTTGCGTACGCGCTGGTGTACACTTCTCCTTGTGGCGACGCCGGAAATCTTGTCGTACCGGGAGTTCCGTGCCGGCCTGGCGGCGGTGCTGGACCGGCTACGGCACTTCCCGGACGCGACGGTCTTCGTTGGTGCCTACCGTAAGGCGGAGGCGGTTGTCATGTCAGTTGAGCAGTACGAGGCCCTGCAGCAGGCCTCCGAGCGGCAGCACGCGGTCGCCGCTGCGCTTGCCTCAGTGCGAGCGGACGGCCTCGAGCCCAGCCCACAGGATCTGGCCCTGTTCGCCGCGGTAGCGGCGGGCGAGCTGTCCACCGACGAGCTGCGGGACGCCGTCCTGGACCGCTACCGCAAGTGAACGGCGCGGCCGGCCCAGATCCGTACCTCGACCCGGGCAGCGGCGTGCTGCGCAACCTGCTCGGCATCACCACCGCCGGGGAGCTGGAGCAGGCCGAGGCAGCGCTAACGGCGTCCCGGCTCGTCGACCTGGAACGGCGGCGCCTGCCCGGCCATTACGACCTCGTGCACCTACAGGCTTTTCACGCCTACATCCTCGGGGACGTCTACGCCTGGGCCGGCGAGCTGAGGACCGTCACCATCGCGAAAGGGTCGGTGTTCTGCCTGCCGCAGCACCTGCAATCCGCCGCCGACGTCTTCGGCCGGCTCGCCGCCGCCGACCGGCTCCGCGGCCTGCCCCGCGATCAGTTCATCACGCGCATGACGGACTTCCTGGCCGACGTCAACGCGCTGCACCCGTTCCGGGAAGGAAACGGCCGCACCCAGCGGGCGTTCTTCTCCCAGCTCGCCCACGACGCCGGGCACCACATCGACTGGATCCGCATGGACCCCGCCCAGAACATCGCCGCCAGCGCAGCCGCCCACAATGGCGAGTTGGCTCCCCTACGCGCCATGCTCGACCACCTCATCGACCTTCCGCATCCAGCCGGACCACCTAGCCACGCCCGGAAGCCCCGAAGCTGACGCCCGCCAGCTGGGCGGCCGCGATGACCGTAGGCCCAACTCCATGGCAGAGCCGGCAGCCGTCCCGGTTGACCCCTCGCCGCGCAGCGAGTGCGCCCGATGGTGGGACGGCGCCTGGTGTGGCCCCACGAGCTTAAAGAAGCAGCAACCAATGGCTCCCCGGCTGGCTCCCCTGCCCTGACAAAGTCAGCGCACTATCGAACACCAAGCCAAAATACTGTGTCTACCTGTGATAGCAGGTGGGCGCAGCAGGGTTCGAACCTGCGGCCCCTCGCTTGTAAGGCGAGTGCTCTACCGCTGAGCTATGCACCCGATATCGTTGCGGCGACCGGCCCAGCGTACCGCCTCACCGGTTGCCGGCCAGTGCCAGGAAGCGCTGCGGACGCTACCCGGCAGCGACCGCTCGCCAGCTAGCCAGCCCAGATCTGCTCAGCTGATGCTGGCAGGCCGGGCGGAGCGGCGCAGGACCCGGGCAAGCGCCTGCTCCACCTCATCGGCCAGCCCGTGCTGCGCCGCCTCCTCGAAGCTCGCACCGGCCGGACTACGGCCGACCGACTCTCCGACCCAGCCGCAGTCGCGGCATTCGACCTCGCCAAGCCGACGGACCAGGTGGATGCTCGTGCACACCGGGCACCGGTCAAGATCTGCGGTCCAGTCCCCGGACGACTGGCAGCCAGGGCAGATCAACACCTGGCGGTCCGCCCGTACCCCGCGCCGCCAGGGGCTGCTCCCCCGGTCCGGGTCCAATTGCCGTGTGCCACAGCGATAACAGGGCATCTGCCGCCCGCTCCGATTCTTGCCGTTCAGCCTGAACGCGATCCAGCCCGCTAGTCGAGTTCCGCCAGCGCCTTGGAGTAGTCGGCGAGTTCACGCGCCTGCGGAATGGCATTAACAACCTTCCAGCGCACCACGCCGTTCTTGTCGATGATGAAGGTACCGCGCGTGGCAAGTCCGCGCTCGGAATCGAAGACACCGTACGACTTGGCCACCTCGCCATGCGGCCAGAAGTCGGAGAGCAGCCCGAACTCATAACCTTCGATCTCCGCCCAGGTCCGATGTACATGGACTGAGTCGACCGATACCGTCAGCACGGCCACATCCTCGCGGTCTGACTCTGGGAATGAGTCGCGCAGCTCGCATAGCTCGCCGCTGCAGACACCGCTGAAGGCGAGTGGGTAGAACACGAGCACCACGTTCTTGGCGCCGCGCAGGCTGGACAGCCTGATCGGAGTGCCGTGCTGATCCTTCAGTTCGAAGTCCGGCGCGTTGTCGCCGATCTCAACTGCCATTCAGAGTCCTTTCAGCGGATTGTGAGCGGCCACCCGAGCTGGGCCGCAGCGGAGTGCGGCAGGTGCGGCCACGGGCACCGCGGCTGCACGCGGCCGAGACGAACCGAGTCTGCCACGACCGGACGGCAGGACCGCGCACCGTGCCGCCGGCAAGCCGCGCGCCGGTGGCATCAAGGCCTGCCGGGCCGGCCACCGTCAGCGGCGCGCTTTGGGTGCCACCAGCCGGGTACCCGACCAGTTCTTCCCCGCGCTGACCGTGGACGTCTGCGACAGCCCTGCGGTTGGTGCGGCTTCGCCGATCTCGCTCGGCTCGACATGACCCTCCCGGCCTGCCTTCGGGGTCAGCAGCACGATGTAGCCGCCGTCAGCGAGCGGGGTCAGCGCGTCGACAAGCGCGTCGGCGAGGTCACCATCCCCGTCCCGCCACCACAGCAGCACACCGTCGACGACTTCTTCGTAGTATTCGTCGACTAGCTCGACGCCGTCGCCGGCCGCTATCGACTGGCGTACTTGCTCGTCGCAGTCATCGTCGTAGCCGATCTCCTGAACTACGTGGCCCGGCTTGACGCCGAGCCGCTCGGCCAGATCGCGCTGATCCTGCGCCTGGCCAGCGGTCGCGCTCACTAACGTCCTCCCTGATCCCTTGCCCCCGGCACGCCGGACTCGCGATGCACCGGCTACTGCCGATCCATCGGGCCGGGAGCGGCGCTCCGGGGCGTCGGTACTTCTTGCTGGGACAGTCCACACTGGGTAGCCGCCCTGCGCAAGTCACAATTCGTGCAGAGCGAGTTAACCGAGGTCATGGTTCGATCTTCCCCGCCAGCGGGCACGTTACTCGGTCGCCGCCAGGTGTACCTATTCGAGCGGTTGATCCGGGTTGCGCCAGGCCAGCGCCTCCCACGCGGCGCCGATTGCCGGGCCGATTGCCGGGGGGCGTAGATGCGTTACCGGCCCGCGGGTACCAGGATGGGAGTTGTAACCACCCCGCGCGTTCCTGGCGGCTCCCTGGCCGTCCGGTGGCGAGACAGGCGGCGCACCGACAATCGGCCTGCCGCAGAAGGTGAGGATCAGCCCCGTGGCCTCTGGACGCCAGCGCTTCTCGATCATCAGCGACGGACTGCCCACCCAGCTCCCCGACATCGACGCCGACGAGACCAGGGAGTGGATCGAGTCATTCGACAATGTAGTGCGCACCCGTGGCCGGGTTCGCGCCAGGTACGTGATGCTCCGGCTGCTTGAGCGCGCCCGCGAGCAGCAGGTCGGCGTGCCCGGCCTGCGCAGTACCGACTACATCAACACGATCCCGCCCGAGCGAGAGCCGTGGTTCCCCGGCGACGAGTACGTAGAGCGGCGGATCAGGGCCTACATCCGCTGGAACGCGGCAGTCATGGTGTCCCGGGCGAACCGGCCCGGCCTGGGCGTCGGCGGCCACATCGCCACCTACGCATCGGCTGCCAGCCTGTACGAGGTGGGCTTCAACCACTTCTTCCGTGGCAAGGATCACGGTGAGTCTGGCGATCAGGTGTTCTTCCAGGGCCACGCTGCGCCGGGAATATACGCCAGGGCTTTCCTTGAGGGGCGCCTGTCGACCGATCAGCTCGACGGGTTCCGCCAGGAACTGTCGCACCGGGGCGGCGGTCTGCCTTCCTACCCGCACCCCAGGCTGATGCCGGACTTCTGGGAGTTCCCGACCGTCTCCATGGGACTGGGCGCGATCAACGCGGTCTACCAGGCCAGGTTCAACAGGTATCTGCTGGCCAGGCAGATCAAGGACACCAGCAGGTCGCGGGTCTGGGCCTTTCTTGGCGATGGCGAGACCGACGAGCCCGAGGTGCTCGGGTCGATCGGGCTGGCCGCCCGCGAGGAGCTGGATAACCTGACCTTCGTCATCAACTGCAACCTGCAGCGCCTGGACGGCCCGGTCCGCGGCAACGGCAAGATCATCCAGGAACTTGAGGCGTTCTTCCGCGGCGCTGGCTGGAACGTGATCAAGGTCATCTGGGGCCGGGACTGGGATCCGCTACTGGCCCAGGACACCGACGGCGTGCTGGTCAACAAGATGAATACCACCCCGGACGGCCAGTTCCAGACCTACGCGGTGGAATCAGGCGCCTACACCAGGGAGCACTTCTTCGGCGGTGATCCCAGGTTGCGGGCGATGGCTGCCCAGCTGACCGATGACCAGGTGCGGAACCTGTCCAGGGGCGGGCACGACTACCACAAGGTCTACGCCGCGTTCAAGGCGGCGACCGAGCATGTCGGGCAGCCCACCGTGATCCTGGCGCACACCATCAAGGGCTGGACGCTCGGGCCCGACTTCGAAGGCAGGAACGCCACGCATCAGATGAAGAAGCTGACCGTGGCCGAGCTCAAGGCGTTCCGCGACCGGCTCTACCTGGAGATCCCGGACTCCGCGCTCGAAGCCGAGCTGCCGCCTTACTACCATCCCGGCGAGCACTCCGACGAGATCCAGTACATGAAGGAGCGCCGCAAGGCGCTCGGCGGCTACCTGCCCAAGCGGGTGGTCAGGTCCAGGCCACTCGACCTGCCTGACGAGTCGGCCTACGCCGAGCTGCGGCGCGGATCGGGCAAGCAGCAGATCGCCACCACGATGGCGTTCGTGCGGCTGCTGAAGGACCTGATGAAGGACCCGGCGATCGGCGATAGGTTCGTGCCGATCATTCCGGACGAGGCGCGCACCTTCGGGATGGACTCACTGTTCCCGACCGCCAAGATCTACTCGCCGTACGGGCAGACCTACGAGGCGGTGGACCGGGCGCTGCTGCTCTCCTACAAGGAGTCCGAGCAGGGTCAGATCCTGCATGAGGGCATCAGCGAGGCGGGTGCGATGGCCTCGGTCACCGCCGCCGGAAGCGCTTACGCCACCCACGGCACCCCGATGATCGGCGTCTACATCTTCTACTCGATGTTCGGCTTCCAGCGGACCGGCGACCAGATGTGGCTGCTCGGCGATCAGCTCGGCCGCGGCTTCCTGCTCGGCGCAACGGCCGGCCGCACCACGCTGACCGGCGAGGGCCTGCAGCACAACGACGGTCATTCGCTGCTGCTGGCCTCGGTCAGCCCGGCGTGCGTGAGCTACGACGCGGCCTGGGCCTACGAGCTCGCCAGCATCGTGCAAGACGGTTTGCGCCGGATGTACGGCTCGGCGCCCGACAACCCCGACGGCGAGAGCATCTTCTACTACCTCACCGTCTATAACGAGCCATACGTCCAGCCCGCGGAGCCGCCCGACTATCCAGGCGGCACCCAGGCGCTGCGGCAGGGCATCCTGCGCGGGCTCTACCGGTACTCGGCCGGTCCGCAGCTCGACGAGGACGGCCAGGCGCCGATCGCGGAAGGCGACTCGCAGGCCGCTGCCGACGTGGAGCAGGGCCCCGGCCGTGAGCATGCCGATGGCCAGCCGTGCCGGGCCAGGATCCTGGCGTCCGGGGTTGCGATGCGCTGGGCGCTTGCCGCCCAGCGGCTGCTCGCGCAGGACTGGGGTGTCGCCGCTGAGGCCTGGTCGGCCACGTCCTGGACCGAGCTGCGCAGGGACGGGCTGTCCTGCGAGCAGTGGAACCGGCTGCATCCCGACGGGGCAGCCAGGGTGCCCTATGTCACCGAGCTGCTCGGCGACCGTCCGGTCCCGGTCGTCGCGGTCAGCGACTGGATCAAGGCCGTGCCCGACCAGATTGCCCGCTGGGTGCCCGCTCCGTTCACCTCGCTCGGCACCGACGGCTGGGGCTTTTCCGACACCAGGTCGGCGGCTCGCCGGTTCTTCGGTGTGGACGCCGAGTCCATCACCCTGGCAGTCCTTGGCCAGCTGGTCTGCCAAGGTGACCTCAAGCCCGAGGTGTTGGCCGAGGCGATCGCCAAGTACCGGCTCGACCTCGACGTCAGCGAGGTGCTCTGACCGGCGACCAGGGCCATGAGCTGGCGCAGAACGCCGCGGGCGAGCATGGTGAGCTCGCCCGCGGCTGCGGTGAGATTACGGAACGCTGCGCTATCAGTCGGCCATGCATGTTGACCGGACGGTGCGCGAGTTACGGAACGGCGAGCATCCCGTTGGTGTTGCCGCCGCTGCCGGTGTAGAAGCCGACCAGGTCACCGGCGTCGTTCACGCCATTGATGATCGTGCTGCCGATGCCGTGCGGGTCGTTGACGGTCTGGAAACCGTGCCCGAGCCGCCAGGTGAACCCGTAGGTGTTGCTGCCGACCGTGTAGGCACCCACGACCTCGCCGAAGTCATTGACCCCGAACGCCTGGGTCATGGTGGCGCCGGACTTCGCGAAGACGAACAGCTGGCCGTTGCGCCGCAGCAGGAACGACTTGATGGCGCCGTGCGAGTTCGTGAAGAAACCGGCGATGCTGTCCGCGTTGTTGATGGCCGTGGCAGTCACGCTGACCGCGCCCTTTACGTGGACCACGGAGAACTTCTTGGTGTGAATGTTGAACCTGTACCCCACGGAGTTGCCGGCCGCGGTGTTGAAGAAGCCAACGGCGATACCGCTGTTGTTGACGCCAAGCAGCTGGTCGACCGGCGGGTTGGACGGACTGGACGTCGGGAAGTTCACGTTGTGGAAGTGCGAGTCATTCACGGCGTAGAACCCGAAGTTGGCGTTGTTGGCCGGGTTGGCCTTGTTCGTGTGGGACCAGAACCCGACGGTGATGCCGTGGTCATTCAGGCCGGTGACCTGCGTCTGCGCCGAGGTCGGGAAGTTCTCGACCCGGTAGTCGACCTGCTTGTAGGGCGGCAGCAGCAGGTAGCCCTTGTTCTTGTGACCCTGGGCGCCAGAGCCGTAGTACCCGGCGATAACGCCGTGGCTGTTAATGCCGAGCAGCTGGTTGAAGGTCGCGTCGTTGCTGTTGTCGAGGGTGCGGAAATGGTAAGGCACCGCCGGTGCCTGGGTGCTGGCGCCGGCCGGGGCGGCGGCGGCCAGGCCGGCTATCAGTGCACCGGCTGCGATCGCGGCAGCGCCGATCCGCACTGACGTCCGTGGGGCGTGGTGGAGCAAGGTCATTCTGGTTCCTCTCTGCTCGCGGGTGCCGTCGTCCCGCTGATTCGGCTGGCCGGGCGGCGGGCGAATCGTCCGCCGGAACTCGGGGGCATGGAGTCCGGTCCGCCCGGCCCCGTGCTACCTGCACTG